>Ga0209228_1000063_pt1 | contig 46414 bp, 39 predicted proteins | sample METZYME_3_150m_FD_187547 | JGI IMG/M metagenome (GOLD analysis project Ga0209228, IMG submission 187547) | Marine microbial communities from oxygen minimum zone in mesopelagic equatorial Pacific - METZYME_3_150m (SPAdes) (version 2) | ecosystem: Environmental > Aquatic > Marine > Oceanic...
TTTGTAGTTGTTTTTAAAGGCAGATAGACGTGCCCCAGTTCCTCGTCAGCACTCATCATTGTCCAGACATTACCATTACCGCTGTAGGCCCAAGAGGAGTCTGCCCAAGTCTCGATTGCTGGATCTCCTGGCCCAGGGATTGGGCTGAATCGCCAAAGCAGTTCGCCAGACTGAGTATCAAAGGCCCTCACGTACCCAGGAGGAGCGGTCTGCCAGTTTCTATTGGGTGCCATCGCTTGAGAGCCGACGATCACAGCGTTACGAACAACAATCGGAGGAGATCTCCAAGTGTATGTCGTCACTCTGGGATCAGAATCAACCGCTAAGTCGATCACACCTCCTTCACCGAAATCTTCTAGAACGCTGCCAGTGGCTGCATCGAGGGCTACCAGATATTGGCCTGATCCGAGAAAAATTCTCTCACTCGCACCATCACTCCAGTAGGCGACACCTCTATTCGTTCGGCCGGTGGGGCGATCTCTGAGTCCTTCCGCGTATGGGTCATAGCGCCATTGCTCAATGCCAGTTTCCGGATCTAGAGCCACTGCTTGGCCCATGTTTGTCGTAGCGTAGACCTTGTCACCAATTTTTATTGGCGTCACCTGGTAGTTGGGATTGATATAAAGTCCAGGATTACGAGCTAGGAGGTCGTAATCTGCCGATTGCCAGATCCAGGCGATCTCGAGCTGGTGCACATTAGTAGCAGATATCTGATCCAGGGGGGAATATTTACTAGCTGCTAAGTCCCGACCGTAATGAGGCCAATCGCCCGGATCAATCGAGAGTTCCTGCTCAGCATCTTTTCCGAAGCCTACGATACCGATGCCAAGTGCGAGAAAGGGAATCGTGCTCCAGGGAGCTCTTAACCATCTCCCTTTACGGGTATTGCTAGTATCCATGAGGCTAGCTCGATTTTCATGGGCTTTCATTCAAGGTCCCCACACGATTGAAAGGTTGCGGATATCCCTATTCACATGGTCGGCTGGGAAATGTAACAGGGGCTTTCGGATCGTGTTCAGCACTTCTAGGTGTCTCCAGGCTGGTTGCGACCATGCGTGGTGAGCGGCATCGTCTTGATGCCATCTCATCAAGTTTATCCAGACCGAGGTAGGAATCGATGTATCGTAATCTCATGTCGGCCTTGATTTTCTGCGTTATCCTGGTGCTTCCAAATGAGTTGCTGGCTCAAGACGCGCCCGCCCTTAACCCATCCGACTATGGGCAGTTCGAGGATCTTGGACTATTCGAGCTTGATCCTAAGGGAAGCTGGCTTGTGTCCGGTATCAGACGTGTAGACGAGACTACTGAGCTGCGGCTGATTGCTAGTGACGGAAATAGTGAACCACTTGTGCTCGAACACGCTACAGGACCGGTGTTCAGTCGGGATGGGAGTTGGATGGCGTATAGAGCTGGGGTCCATCCGGATGAACTTGAGGAGTCAGATGAACCCATTCGGGACAGACTTGGTTTGGTCAATTTGGCCAACAGTGTGGACACGGTACTCTTTGAGGTTCAACGCTTCGCTTTCCGGGACGACGGGATCTGGTTAGCTGCGCGAGGTTATGCACCTGCGGACACACTGGGTGCTGATCTCGTGATCATGAATCCCTCCACAGGGGCTCAAACGCTCATCGGAAACGTTGATGAGTTTGTGTGGCAAGATAAAGGTGAATTGATCGCTGCTACTTTACGCACCTCTTGGGGGAGCTCGAACAGTGTCGTGATTTTCAATCCTGAAGCGGAGACGCTTCGGACGCTAGATTCTCGCGATGCACATTACAGCGCTCTGAGCTGGCAAGACGAGTCGGCACAGCTCGGGGTTATGCGTTCGATGGAGCTTGAAGGTCGTGAGGGCGATACAAATGACGTGCTCCTCTGGGAAGATGTTAACTCTGGCTTGGATCCGCGGGTTCTAGTAGCCCTCGGGCGGGACGATATCCCTGAATCGCTGAGAATGACGGACTATGCTGGGATCGATTTTGATGCTACCGGAGAGACAGTTTTTGTCGGTTTGCGGGACTGGGCGGTCTCAGAGCCGAATATCACGGACGTAAATGATGTTGAGTCTGATGAGGGCAGTGAAAAAGAAGTCCAGCCAGCGGATGTTCAAGTCTGGCATTGGGACGATGACCAGGTCCTCAGGAGCCAGGAATACCGTGCAGAACAGATCTCGCAGCAGACTTTTCTGGCAGCGTGGCATGTAAGGGACGATGAACTTGTAATCCTCGGCCAAGATTTCTCGGAAGAAGTTGAAATTGTTGCTGATGGGAAGTGGGGGATTGTCCCCGACTACACACCATACAGGTTTCAGCGTCGCTTTGGTGATGGCGCTGCAGACTGGTACCGGGTTGATCTGCAGACGGGTGAACGCACGCTTCTTGCCAGAGAAGTACAATTCGGTGTCGAAGCTGGAAGTGGGGATAGCCCAGTGTTGGTTTATGGGGATGATCGTTGGTCTGCGGTCGACCTAGCTTCGATGCAGAAGACAGTTTTGGCTGAGGGCCGCAGCTTTACACAACCGCTTTTCGACCACGATTACCCAGGACCTCATCCTCCTTGGGGTATCGGAGGGTGGGCCGATACCGGTGAGGCGGTGCTTCTTTATGATAAGTACGATGTCTGGCTCGTTGAATTGGATGGTTCGTCCGCGACGCGTATCACACGTGGCGAGGAAGATGGCCGTATTTATCGACTCGTCCGAATGGATTCTGATGTCGGTTTCGGGGATCCGCATGTCATAGATTCAAGTCAGCCGGTCTGGCTGTCATTTATGGACGAGCGCACAAAAGACTCAGGCTACGCCAAAGCTGATCTTCGTTCTGGCCGAGTGAATGTTCTGTTAGAGGAGCCTGCTGTAGTAAATTCGCTGACTAAAGCTGAAGATGCTGATCGGTATGCTTTGCGCATCCAGCGCTGGGACGATTCTCCTGATGTTTTTGTAGGAGGGACGGATCTTTCAGATCTTCAGCAGGTGACGCGTACGAACCCATTCCAATCCGATTACGCGTGGGGTCACTCAGAACTGATTGAGTATACTACTGATGCTGGTCACGAACTTCAGGGGATCCTCGTGTTTCCCGCCGAATTCCGTGAAGGGGAACAGTACCCGCTGATTCTATACCAGTACGAGCGACTGTCAGATGGCCTCCACAGGTACTACACGCCTAGCGAGAGGCGTTATTACAACTACCAAGTCTGGTCTCAAGAAGGGTATTTCGTGTTGATGCCCGACATTGTTTACGAACCTGGACGCCCTGGCCCGTCGGCTCTAGACGCAGTTGAGCATGCAATCGATGCTGCAGTCGCAACGGGCCATGTTGACCCTGACCGAATTGGTCTGATTGGTCATTCGTGGGGTGGCTATCAGGCTTCATATCTTCCGACTCGGACTGACCGTTTTGCCGCTTCGGTAGCCGGAGCAGCGATCACAAACTTCTTGAGCTTTATGGGTGCGGTCCATTGGAATGGGGGGTTGCCGGAAACTGGACACTGGGAGACAGGACAGGCCCGGATGGCGGTCCCATACTGGGAAGACTTCGAGGGACACTTAGAGAGTTCTCCGTCCTATGGCATTGAGAACTTGGAGACACCTGTTCTACTGATGCATGGCGATGAGGATGGAGTGGTAGACTTCCGACAGGGACTAGAGTACTACAATTATGCACGTCGGGCCGGAAAGGAAGTCGTGTTGCTTGTTTACCCCGGTGCAGACCATAGCCTAATCAGAGAGCAGCAGCAGGTGGATTATCACCGGAGAATCCTTGATTGGTTTGGGCATTATCTTAAGGGTGAACCAGCAGCAGTTTGGATTACCGAGGGTGAGAGTTGGATTGAGCGCGGCAAAAGAATCGGTAACTAGCCTGTCCTTGCTTGCCCTGCTAGAAAATCCGCCTCATGCTCACTTCCCGGCATCAAGGATGCGTAAGGCCATCTAGAAAGGAGAAACTCACTGTGCATCGTTCGAGGCTTAGTCAATATCTGTCTGTCTTCTTCATTACGATTTTCGTTCCAGTAGGCCTCAGAGCTCAGGCAGATGCTCGCCTGCAAGGTCTCAAGGACGAAGCACTGCAGATGGTTGAGGAAGATGCAAAGATGGTCCAGGAGATCGTCGATATGCTCTTCAGCTTCGGTGAATTGGGTTTTCAGGAATTTGAAACCCAGAGGTATTTGACTGGAATTCTTGAAGATCACGGGTTTGAGATAGAACTGGGTGTTGCTGGCATGCCAAGTGCCTGGATTGCGCGGTGGTCGAATGGCTCGGGATCTCCGGTGATCGCCTTGGGCTCGGATGTGGACGGCATTCCTCAGTCAAACCAAAAGCCTGGAGTTGCCTACCGTGACCCCATTCTTTCAATGGCTCCAGGGCATGGTGAGGGGCATAACTCGGGGCAGGCTGTAAATATTGTGGCAGCCCTCAATGTGAAGGAATTAATGGAGCGCGAAGACATAGATGGCACGCTGATGATTTGGCCCGGAATTGCAGAGGAACAGCTTGGATCCAAAGCATTTTTTGTGCGGGATGGGGTTTTTGATGGGGTAGACGTCAATCTATTCAGTCACGTGTCCTCGAACTTCTCAGTCACATGGGGCCATACGAGCGGGAACGCTTTAGTCTCCGCGCAGTTCCGTTTCACCGGAGAAACAGCGCACTCGGCAGGATCCCCTTGGCGAGGAAGGTCAGCGCTAGATGCAATCATGCTCCTTGCTCAGGCCTGGGAGTACAAGAGAGAACATCTGCGTCCTCCGCAGCGTTCCCATTACATAATTGTGGAGGGTGGTGATCAGCCAAATGTTGTACCTCAGACTGCAACAATCTGGTTCTATTTCCGTGAGGTCGACTATCCACGTGTTGTCGAAATGTATGATGCTGCAAAGTTGATGGCGCGTGGTGCGGCAATGATGACGGGCACAGAGATCGACACGATTATGACGGTCGGTTCAGCTTGGAACAGGCACTTCAGCAAGCCTGTCGCTGAAGTCACGCAAACGAACATAGAACGCGTCGGGCTTCCAGAATGGTCCGAGGAGGACATTGCTTTAGCGAATGGCCTCCAGCGTGATCTGGGTCAAGAAGAGCGAGGCCTACCTGCTCAAGTTCCGCCTCTAAGAGGGCCAATTGATCTGGCGAACTATACTGGTGGAGGCTCTGATGATATCGGAGATGTGTCTTGGAATATGCCGACCGTAACTATGCGTTACCCTGCGAACATGCCGGGTGGCCCTGGGCATAATTGGGCGAATGGGATCGCTATGGCGACGCCCATAGCACACAAAGGCTCCCTGGCTGGAGCTAAGGTGCAGGCCCTCACTCTTCTCGACCTATTCCTGGATGGACAGACCGTTGAAGCGGCATGGACTTACTTCAATGATGTGCAGACGGTCGAGACGACCTACACTCCATTTATTACACCAGATGACAAACCGGCAATATGGTTGAACGAAGAGATTATGGCGGAGTGGAGGGAGCGTATGCGTCCGTTCTACTATGACCCTTCGCGCTATGATACTTACCTCGAGCAGCTAGGAATTGAATATCCGACGATACGTACCCGCCCAGTCTCGGACGATGCCTTAGGCAGATTGGTTCCGAATAGGCATTGAGGGATAAGCACTTCGGAATACTCGGACACCTTCGTAGATAGACAGGAGGCAAATGATGGGAGAGAAAAATAGACCGCCAAGTGGTATGGAACGTCGTGACTTCCTCATGGCAGCGGCAGCGGCAGCGGCAGCGGGTGCAGTACATCCGCTGGCCCTTGAGGCGTCAGATCCCGCGTTTCCTCGATGGGTCGAACAGGAGCAGGAAGTAGCTTCGCCGATTCAATTAGGCCAAGGTGAACACCCGGCATTGGTTTTCCAGGCCTATCCCGGCGGTACGGGATCCCTGATGGAGAAACTATGGAGAGAGCATGGTCCAAGGATGTTCGACAGGCCAGCTATCCGTGTGCGCCCGTGGCGAGGCTCCGTGCCAACAAATGAGGAGGATATCGCATTTCTCCCGGTACATCGACTATCGGCATTGGTACGCTCGCGCAGAATCTCATCTGTTGACCTTACAGAAATCTATCTCGATAGAATCAAGCGTTACGATCCGATTCTACTATGTGCAGTGACGATTCTTGAGGATCGGGCTCGTGAAGAGGCCCAACAGGCAGACATGGACCTCCGCAGCGGAAACTGGAGGGGGCCACTTCATGGTATCCCCTACGGTGTAAAGGACCTCTTTTCGACCACAGGAGCTCGTACTACATGGGGTTCGGCCGAGTTCGAGAATCAGGTGATCAACGAAGATGCCGAACTTGTGGTCCGACTACGAGAGGCAGGTGCCGTATTGATTGCTAAGCTAGCAACAGGTGAGTTCGCTAGTGGTGACCGTTGGTTCAGAGGTCGGACTAAGAACCCTTGGAATGTTCAAGAAGGCTCTAGCGGTTCTTCTGCTGGCCCTGGTTCGGCAACCGCGGCGGGTTGTGTTGCATTTTCAATCGGCACCGAAACTCGGGGGTCGATCGTCTCACCTTCCCGGCGTAACGGTCTCAGTGCGCTTCGTCCAACCTTTGGCAGAGTGAGCAGGTACGGTGGCATGGTCCTTTCATGGAGCATGGATAAGGCAGGACCGATGTGTCGTACCATCGAGGACTGCGCTCTGGTCTTCAATGAGATTCATGGAGCGAGTGAGCAAGATCCTGCGACGGTCACTGCTCCGTTTGTGTTTGACCGGAGGCCGGATTTGGGGTCGTACCGTATTGGGTTCACAGAGGATGCCCCAGAGTCTTTCCTCGAAAAACTTTCAGACCTAGGTGCGAACCTCAAAGAGATGAATGAGCTCCCGGAATTCCGATCAGATCAACTTGGTGCGGATTCAGCGGCAGCATTCGACTATCACGTAGCACCGGGTGGGGTTGAGCCGGAGCCGATCCCCGAGGGCCTCGAAGAGGGTGAGGCTCGGCGCAGAGGTCGTTTCCGTCGTGGTCGGGATGCACGAGCGATGGACTATGTCAATGGTCAGAGGCGGCGCCTCATCTTCATGAAAAAAATGCAAGAGGCTATGGATGGTTTTGACATGTTTGTGAGCGGCTCCGGAGAAGTAGGTCTGACGAATGATACTGGACATCCAGCAGCTATCGTTCAGTATGATTTCGGGGTGCGTAATCCCGATTCTGAGACACCAACCACAATGCCGCTCACGACTACGATTGTGGGTGATTTATTTGCTGACGATAAAATTCTTAATGTGGCACATGCCTTCCAGTCAGCGACCGATTGGCATCTGAGAAGGCCCACTCTTCCAGATATGTAGCCTATTGCGGGGTGCCGAGAGCTTAGGATAGCGGCACCCCGCAATAGTCGTCAGAGCGAGCGAGTCGGATGTTTGAGTTATATGCCGTCGAGTAGCGTCTCAACATGTGCAGCAGCAGCAATCGCTGTTCCGTCTACGTTGTAGCCGCCCTCTAATAGCGAGACCAAACGTCCACCGCAGTAGTCATTGGCTATGTCCATTGTAGTTCGGGTCATACGTCGAAATACATCGTCAGTAAGGTCGAAGCAGCCGAGTAGGTCATCCATGCGACTGTCGAAACCGGCAGACACAATGACGAAGTCCGGCTGGAAATTGCTTACGGCCGGCAGCAACACACTGTCCCAATGCCTGAGCATATCGATGTCCTTTGATCCGCAATCCAAGTGAACATTCAGATTGAGATCTGAGCCTTCTCCCTCTCCGCGGAGTGATGGGTCTCCTGTGCCAGGATATGCTTGCCAGTCATGAGCTGAGAAAAAGAGTACACTTGGGTCATCATAGAACGCATTTTGGGTTGCGTTGCCATGGTGGTAGTCCCAGTCGACGATCAAGATCTTTTCAAAACCGTGGCGAAGTTGCGCGTACCTAGCAGCGACTGCTGCGTTGCTGTAAAAACAAAAACCCTCTTCTTGTCCAGTGTTGTTAGCGTGATGTCCCGGAGGTCGGACAGCACAAAACGCATTGCGCACCTGTCCGTTTACTACAGCGTCAATTGCGCCTAACGCTCCCGCCACAGCGAGTTCTGCAATTTCACCGGTCACTTCGATTTCACGAACGGCGTCCACATGCTCTGAGGTATGGTGGCGGCGAATGAAAGGCATTGAATCAGGATGCACTTGCAGTGGGGTTAACTCTGAGTTGAGCCCACGCTCTGCGAAAGCCTGCGCAATTCGCATCAATCGTAATGGCCGCTCTGGGTGTGGCTCGCCGCCACGATTAGGTAACTCATGCTCAAGGTACCTCGGATCTGTGATGAGCCCTGTGCCGGTTTGGGTTGGCGAGACGTTACCGTTCACGAATGGTCTAGGCATTGCTCCTGCTGCCAATAGGCTTTTCGCCAAATCCCCGAGAAAAACTCTCCGAGTTCTGGTCATAAATGTAGCTCCGTACGGGGGGAAGCCTAGCAATCTTCTCGTGGCCACTTGCCCAAGACAAGCGATAATGGCATTCGTATCGCTCCTTTGGAACTCAGGATTTACCGGAGAACAAATTCCATGCGTCACGTATCTCTTCTGTTAGCAGTAATGATTGCAACGTTCACGCCCGTGCCGAATCTCGTAGCTCAACAGGACCCGAGACTTGAAAACCTCAAGGCAGAGGCAGAGCAAATGATCCACGATCGGGCAAAACTCGCTCAGGAGATTGTCGATCACCTGTTCTCTTTTGGTGAGCTTGGGATGCAGGAGTTCGAGACGCAGCGGTACCTCACAGGCCTACTAGAGGAAGAAGGTTTTGATATTGAGTTGGGAGTAGCGGGGATGCCAAGCGCCTGGACCGCAACGTGGTCAAACGGCTCAGGTGAACCTGTGATTGCTTTGGGTTCTGATGTTGATGGTATCCCTCAGTCCAACCAGAAACCTGGTGTTGCGTATCGTGACCCAATTCTGTCAATGGCACCTGGACATGGTGAGGGCCATAACTCTGGCCAGGCTGTGAATATTGTTGCGGCAATCGTGGTTAAAGAACTCATGCAGCGTGACGGTATAAATGGGACTCTTCTGATCTGGCCTGGTGTTGCCGAAGAACAAGTTGCTTCAAAGGCGTACTTCGTTAGAGAAGGGGTCTTTGAAGATGTAGACGTGAACCTGTTCACCCATGTTGGTAATAATTTCGGTGTTTCCTGGGGCCAGGCAGGTGGCAATGCCCTCTGGTCAGTCCAGTTCCGCTTCACGGGCGAGACTGCGCACTCAGCAGGGTCGCCCTGGCGCGGCCGATCAGCACTCGATGCAGTTATGCTTATGGCCCAAGGCTGGGAGTTCAAACGGGAACACCTGAGACCCGCAGCTAGGTCACACTATATCATAGTCGAGGGTGGTGACCAGCCGAATGTGGTACCTCAGACTGCTACGATCTGGTTCTATTTCCGCGAGCGAGATTATGAACTCACAAAAGAGCAATACGATGCTGCGATTTTGATGGCTGAAGGTGCTGCCCTAATGACTGGTACAGAAGTAGATACGATCATGACGGTGGGAGCAGCTTGGGGTCGCCACTTCAGCAAACCGGTTGCCGAGGTCACTTACTCCAATATTCAAGCGGTTGGACTACCGGACTGGAGTGAGGATGATATCCGATTTGCAGAAGCGTTCCAGAGAGAAATGGGTGTAGATGTAACTGGTTTGGCTGACTCTATTCGTGACTTAAGGGGGCCGGTTGATCTATCTCGGTCCCTTGGTGGTGGATCCGACGATATCGGAGATGTTTCGTGGAATATGCCGACCGTCACACTCAGTTATCCATCTAATATGTCAGGTGGTCCGGGACATAACTGGGCGAATGGGATCGCTATGGCGACACCCATTGCTCATAAAGGTGCTGTTGCAGGGGCTAGGGTTCAGGCGCGCACACTGCTAGACCTCTTCTTGGATGGTGAGACGGTTGAGGCAGCATGGACTTACTTCAACGACGTCCAAACTGCCGAGACTGTCTACACACCATTTATATCACCGACAGACCAGCCAGCCATCTGGCTTAATGAAGAAATCATGGCACGATGGCGACCGGAGATGCGTCCTTATTACTACGATTCGAATCGCTTTAGCACATATCTAGAACAGCTCGGAATTGAGTATCCAACTGTCCGAACACGCCCGGTTTCTGAAGAAGATGCACCTGTGGGTGGTGTACCTGGTGGTTTCTGAGGTGTCAGATATCACATCACGGATGTGATCGTGAACTCGCCGTCGTTTTTTGGTATAGCTTCGGTTCTACTAGCCCTACTTAGGCCGGGGATGCTGGTTGGGCAGGACATTGATGTGGTCGAACTGACTACAGAAGAGATCCAGCATGCTTACGCTGCTGGTGAGTACACATCTGTAGAACTGACCAAAGCGTTTCTCGAGCGAATTGATCGCTATGAGGACTACTATAATGCGTTCATATCGATGAACCCCGAGGCTCTGGAGATAGCAGCGCGCCTTGATGAAGAGTACCGCTCTTCTGGGCCAAGGGGCCCACTCCATGGAGTCCCGGTTGTCATTAAGGACAACATGGATTACACCGGACTCGTGACGACCGCGGGGTTCTGGGGCTTCAGCACTGCGATGGGTGGAATTGATATGATTCCTGGCGATGATGCTGCCGCTGTCGAGCGACTGCGTAATGCCGGGGCGATTATTCTGGGCAAGACAAATCTGCCTGATTTTGCAGGTGACGGGACACGCACAAACAGCTCTGTCGCTGGTGTCACCCTTAACCCCTACAATGTCACCAAGGCTCCGGGTGGCTCTAGCGGAGGTACCGCTACTGCGGTGAATGCAAGCTTTGCTGTGCTGGGGCTGGGGACTGAAACCGGAGGGTCAATACAGAACCCGTCATCCGCTCAAGCGCTGGTGGGTGTCAAACCAACATACGGGCTTGTCCCGCTAGAAGGTGTCTATCCGATCAACAGTAGCTATGTCGATGTGGTTGGGCCGATGGCGAAGAACGTACACGACGCAGCTGTTACTCTAGATATAATCTCCGGTCCGACAACAGATGATTTTGCGACATTCTCCGCAGTGGATCATATCCCGGAGAATGGATATGTGAGTGTTCTTACTGAGGCGATCATCGAAGGAAAACGTTTCGGTCTTGTTGGGGCAGGTTGGCGAGAGCGTTGGCTGCCTCTAGACCCTAAGACTGAGACAGTTTATCAGGCGGCCATTTCTACCCTCACAGACCTTGGCGCAGTAGTCATCGAAGATCCATTCGCAGGGTCAGGATTTATTGAGCTCTATGGCGAACGGCCCGGCGTCCCCACACAGGGGGCATACGACAGGCTGGTCTACCTACAGGGCCTTGGTGCGGATGCAGCATTTAACAGCATCGAAGAATGGGAGGAGCTATCGGGAGAGGTATTTCGTCGCCGTGGCAGAGGACGCGGTGGGCAGGGTGAAAGACCTCGAGTGTCACCGGCTAGGCCAGGTGCTACAGAAGAGGGCGATGCGTTCCAGTCTTGGCGCATGGAGATTCGAGATCTTTTCCGGAATGTCATGGTAGAACACGAACTTGATGCTCTTTTCTTTCCCCAGGCGGGTGCACCAAACCGCGATCTAGTCGAGGATCCTGAACGGCCGGATTACAGCCCGAACAATTGGCCAGAGTTGCCCAGTAACATTATCAACGACTTTGGACTCCCAGTTGTGACTGTCCCGTATGCATACTATGAGGATAATACTCCCTTTGTATTAGCTTTCATCGGAGACATGTGGACTGAGTCTGATCTACTCGGTTATGCCTATATCTTCGAGCAGGCCGTCATGTCTCGCCGTGCTCCTGAACTGATTGATAACGGCAGCAACTGAATTCTGGGATTCAACTAACTGAGGCACTTGGGTGTCTCGGTTTTGGTAACACGCTCCTCGACATTATCCCGACCGGATAAAAGGGACCGATGCCAGTTAGTCATAAATGCGCTGCAATTTTAGGGGTTTTCTGGATTGCGGTGCTAGCGACTCCTATTTCTGCGCAACAGGCAGAAGGCGAGGCGCCAAATCCTCGACCCAATGTCTTCTTCGATTGTGACGGGAGAGACTGCAACTCCGAGTACTATCGTACCGAGATTACTTGGGTGAATTGGGTTCGGGATCGTGAGGTTGCAGATGTTCATGTCATCATGACCAGCCTGACTACGGGTTCCGGCGGTCGGGAGTACCAGGTCGACTTGATTGGCTATGGTGAATATGACGGATATGAGGACACAAGCCTTTTCCAAGCATTATCTACCGATACTGACCGAGAACGGTTGGATGGGGTCACGCACGCGCTAGGTATTAGTCTTGCAAGTTTCGCAAATCAATCTGGTTTTCGGGGGATTGTCACACTACAGGGTTCTAACGTTGCATCCGAAGGTCCGGTGGGCACGCGCTTGGTATCGCAGGCGGAAGTAGATGACCCATGGAACCTCTGGTTTTTCCGTTTCAACGGGAGTGGCAACCTAGATGGGGAAGAAACCCGTTCGAGCGTCCGGCTGAACACCAGCCTTTCTGCGTCCCGTGTATCGCCGACATGGAAGATTAACTTCTTCGGATACACCAATCTCAACCGAGTTGAGTTTGAGTTAGAGGATGGGACATTCACTGATCAGCGTACAGATTGGAATCTCAGCCAAATGATCACCTATGCACTGAGTGAGCGTTGGTCGATCGGTGCCCTAAGCCAACTATCCCGCTCAACCCGCTCCAATCAAAATTTCAGGGCTGAGCTAACACCTGCGATCGAGTACAGTTTCTTCCCCTATGATGAAGCGACTAGGCGGTCACTAACGGTCTTCTACAACATTGGCCCCGCGTACCGGGACTACATTGATGAGACCGTATTCGGAGAGCTTGAAGAGACTAAATGGGAACAGTCTTTAGAGATCGAGCTCTCCCAACGCCAACCTTGGGGTGATGCTGGAATCACCGTGCGAGCATCACACTACCTTCATGATATTCAGCGTCACAACGTTTCACTCCGTGGTGATGTGGACTTTAGGATTGTGAGAGGGTTCAGTGTAAACGCTCGAGGGGATATCGGATGGGTCGACGATCAGATTTATCTATCTGCTGGTGGCGTGACGGACGAGGAAGCTCTCTTGAGGCTTCGCACGAGAGCCACAGACTTCAACTATGGGCTCACTGTGGGGTTTTCAATTCAATTCGGCTCGATCTTCAATAATGTTGTAAACAATCGGTTCCGTGGAGCAGGCGGTGCAGCAGCGATGGCGGCTTACCGTGGAGGAGGAGGAGGCGGCGGCGGCGGTAGGTAGGAGTCTTCGTCCGTGTAGTAAGCCACAAGTTCTATTCGTTTGGTAGGGCGAAAGCTATCAAGCCTCGGTCTGAGTTGGAGCCAGTCACACCGATCACGATGAATTGGGTGCCATCGCTTGTTTCGTATGTCATCGGGTTCGCGGTGCCTTCATTGCCCAAGAGATCACCCTCCCAAATGGTTTCGCCTGTTTCACTATGCACTGCGTAGAGTTGGGGGTTATAACCACTCAGGAAAACAAGTCCTCCAGCAGTGATAAGGGGGCCGGCGTTACCCATCCGCCCCAATTGAGGTAACTCCACACCGGCAAGCATGGGGTGGTCTCGGATTCCTGGCTGGTCACCGAGTGGGACCTGCCATAAGTGTTCACCAGAATTCAGGTCGATCGCTGTAAGTGTGCCGTAAGGAGGCTTTAGGATCGGAAGTCCCGAGACTGTTAGCCCTCGTAAACGCTGCACATAGTCTGCATCTGCAGTACCTGGCTCGGGTTCTACGAGTTGATGGACCAGGGGACGATCCTTACTCGGAATATAGAGCACGTTCATTCTAGGATCGAATGCTGCTCCGCCCCAGCCTGCTGCTCCAGTCGCACTGGGCATTGTCACCGTTCCCTCCAAAGATGGAGGCGTGAAGAGTGGGCCTAGGCGGTAAGATCCAAGCAGTTCGATTGCTTCCGCCTTTATTTCTGGCGTGAAGTCAATCACATCGTCCAATGTGAAACCCTGCCTAGCGAATGGGGCGGGTTTAGTCGGGAAAGGCTGTGTAGGGGCAGTTCGCTCACCAGGCACATCACTGACAGAGACCGGACGTTCCTCGATTGGCCAAACAGGTTCTCCTGTCACCCGATCGAAGACAAATGTGAAGCCAGATTTGGTGATTAGAGTTACCGCATCGATAACACGCCCGTCCACCTCTATCGTGACAAGATTCGGAGGGGCTGGTGGATCATAGTCCCAAATTCCGTGATGTACGGTCTGAAAATGCCAGACGCGCTCACCTGTTCGTGCGTCTAAGCACAAGAGAGATTCTGCAAATAGGTTGTAGCCTTTTCGGTGCCCGCCGTAGTAGTCCCCGTTGGGAGTACCAACGGGTAGATACACGAGGCCGCGTTCTCTATCGACCGTGAAAGGGGCCCATACGTTTGTGGAGCCGGTGTAAGACCAGGATTCATCTTCCCAGGTGTCGTTACCTAATTCACCGGGCTGTGGAATCGTGTGGAAGGTCCAGACTCGTGTGCCTGTCCGCGCATCAAACGCCTGAATGTCCCCAGGAGGATTACGGCGATATACCCGATCGTCTGGCATCCCGCTTCCGAGGATGACCAGGTCATTCCAGATCACTGGGGGCGAGGTATTAGTGTAATGAAGCTTATTGATTTCCCAGATCAGTCCTTCAGTGAGATCAATCTTCCCGCCTACCCCGAAAGATTCGATTGGCTGCCCTGTGGCCGCATCCAATGCAATCAAGTTCCAGCGACTATTGATGAAAATTCGCCTCTGATTCCCGTCGCTCCACATCGCGACCCCGCGGTGACAGAAGCCGCAGTTCCGAGGCAATTGTCCCCAGCTATACGCACGCGGGTCGTAGCTCCAGTACTCTTCTCCAGTGCGTGCATCAAGAGCGATAACACGACTATACGGTGTACTCACATACATCGTGTCATTGATGACGATAGGGGTGGCTTCGAAGCGTCCAGGTCGGACACGCTCGCCCCGGAATGCCAGGCTAGAGCCTGCTACTGGCTGCTCGTCTGCATCCCAGCTCCAGGCGACCTCTAGCCCGGTGATACTCTCCCTGTTGATCTGGGTAAGGGCCGAGTACTTCATTCCTCCCGGATCACCCCCGTAGACTGGCCAATCAGCGTCCTGGCATTCGACCGTAGGTCCAAGGCTCGTAAATAGTAAGATTAAGGAGAATCGGCGAATGTGGACCTCCACGAGACGGGGTTAGGGGAACGTTCGGTGGTTGCGTTAGAGTGTCAAGGCTAGTGGTTTGTCAAAAGGGATTGTCTGGCGCGCACCCCAGAAACCCGCATCTTGGCCACTGGGGCCGACCTACCTAACACGACTCGGTGGAGGTATATCATGAAATTCGCCCTGAACCTCACATTCCTGGGGATCACCAGCCTAAGCTTTTTGCTACTCACGAATGAGGCAACAGACCGGTCTTCATCCCTGCGAGAACCTCAACAAGAAGCTCCTAAAAAACTACTTTTCCTTACACATGCTGGGCTCTATAAACACACGAGTTTGCAGCCTGCTGAAGAGGCAGTTGCTTCGTGGGGGCCTTCCGCGGGCTATGAACTCACTACCCTCCAGGGCTATCTGCAGGACCAGCAAGCGCTCGACTTATCAATTATTACCCATGATTACTTGGCGCAGTTTGATGGTCTGATGATGATGACGAATGGGAATCTCCCACTCGAAGACTCACAGAAGAAAGCGCTGGTAGATTTTGTGAGGGATGGAGGTGGTTTTGTTGGTGTCCATAACGCTTCCTTAACCCTATACAACTATCCTGAATTCGGTGAGATGCTGGGTGCGTATTTTCGCAGGACCGTTAGCCAAAACCACATAGTCGTGCTAGCGGTAGAAGACCCAGAGCATCCAGCGACGAAAATGTTGGGTACGAGTTGGCCGGTCATGGATGAGTTTTACCAGTTCGGTACTTCTGCTTGGCATGAAGATCAGCCGCAGGAAAATGTGGATATACTTTTTGGTAATCGCATACCGCTCGGCTTTTCACGTAACCGGGTCCGTGTTCTACTTAGCATTGATACTGAGGCTACTGACATCTCTGGGTTAGAAGAGATTGAATTGGGTGGCGATTATCCTCAGTCATGGGTTCAAGAATTTGGAGAAGGGCGCTCATTCTACACCTCACTTGGTCACCGAGACGATATTTGGAGCAATGACCCAGTATTTCGCGCACATCTCCTAGGTGGTATACGATGGGCTCTTGGTCTGGAAGATGGTGATGCTACCCCGTTTGGCCGTTAGCTCTATTTGTTAGGGTCAGCGATTTGAATGTTCCTGGACTACGTCAGGCGCGACCCTCTAGATAGTTAGATCACGAGAGTTTCTGGAATGTTGGTCCGTCTGCTCACGCTCACGTACCTTCAGGTGTCTGACTGAAAATGCGCGATAACGAACAAGTGGAGGTTTAGTGGCTGGCCATAACAAGTGGTCAAAGATTAAGCGAAAGAAAGGCGTCAATGATGCAAAACGCGGCGCACTTTTCACCAAGCTCATACGTGAGATCACTGTAGCAGCGCGCGATGGTGGAGGAGAGCCGGATTACAACGCCCGCCTTAGGCTTGCGGTAGATACCGCCCGAGCAGCGAGTATGCCAGCTGAGAATATCGAGAGAGCGATCAAGAAGGGCACTGGCGAACTGGAAGGTGTTAACTACGAAGAGGTCGCTTACGAAGGATATGGGCCTGGTGGGGTAGCGCTTTTCATCGAGTGCCTTACGGACAATACGAATCGAACGGTCGCAGCGGTACGTCACGCCCTAACTAAATATGATGGTAGCCTGGGGACAGATGGGTCGGTTGCGTGGCAATTTGATCGTAAAGGCCAAATCGTGATTAATGCGGGACAGTACGATGAGGAATCATTATTTGAGGTAGCTATAGAAGCCGGTGCGGAAGATGTGATTGCGGATGAGGATGAATTCATACTGACTACGGAAGCCGCTGATTTCGTATCTGTTCAGGATGGAATTAAGGAGGCAGGAATTAAGCCAACTTCGGTTGAGCTTACTCGAATTGCTAAGAATGAAGTTGCTGTAACGGGGCGGGACGCAGAGAAGATGCTAAAGCTTCTCGAAATGTTAGAGGAGTTGGATGACGTGCAGAAGGTTCACTCGAATGCAGATATTGATGAGGACATCATTGCAGAGGCTATGTGACGGAAAAATCCAACGAAGTTTTGGTCTTGGGGGTTGATCCTGGGACTGCAGCTACTGGCTATGGCATAGTTGCTCGTGGGGAAGGCGGTGCGGTTGCCCTTGTGGAGTGTGGTGTTATCCGAACGTCACCAGATCACGTCCTCGCGAACCGGATTCGAGAAATCTATGATGCGATTGTGGCCTTAATCGTACGTCACCAACCTTTCGTAATGTCTGTCGAGGATGTTTTCCACGGTAAGAACGCCCAGAGTGCTCTCAAGCTGGGACACGCTCGAGGGGCTATTCTCCTGGCTGCAGCACTCCACGAGATTGCGGTTGCAGAGTACGCTCCTCGGCAGATCAAGAAAGCTGTCGTCGGGAGTGGTAATGCGACGAAAGACCAAGTTGGTTTCATGGTGAAACAGAAACTCAGACTGAAAGAACCTCCGAAACCTGCAGATGCTGCGGACGGAGTCGCGACAGCTCTCTGTCATTGCATGATCGGAAGCTTTCCAGGAGAGATCTCTCTATGATCTCACGTCTTCAAGGAAAGCTCCTATCCCGGGACGCTGCGTGTGTTGAGGTCGAGACTTCAGGAGGAGTCGTCTATGAGGTGGAGGTCCCAATTACGGTTTTACAGGGGCTCCCATCTCCTGGTGGTTCAGTTGAACTGCGTACCCTACAGGTCGTGACCGAGAGTTCTATCGCTCTTTACGGGTTTTCTAGTGCTCACGAACGATTGCTTTTCCAGAGGCTCCTGACTGCTACAGGGGTGGGGGCGAAGCTCGCACTCGCGATGATGTCGACTTATTCCGTTGAACGTCTTGCGCGGGCCCTAGTTGAGAAAGACTCGACGGCGCTTCAGCAGGTGAGTGGTATAGGAAAGAAGAAGGCAGAGAAGATCGCACTCGATCTTGCGGATAAGGTTGCAGATCTTGCAATTGTGACCCCGGTAGTGGATGGCGTGACTGGTGGCGCGCAAGACGCTGTTCAGGCCTTAGTAAACCTGGGTTACTCATTTTCAGTCGCTGATACCGCGGTTCGTGCGGTATTGGAGGATGGAATTCCCGATTCAACTGAAGAGTTGGTTCGGCGGGCTCTTTCGGCCACCTGAACTTATAGCAACTTGATTGTGAACACCTTGGGTCGAATAACCTCTGATTTGTCAGGACTTTCCTATTCTGTCGTAACAGAGCAACTAGGGGATATAGGCCTTGAGTGCTCAGTGTATGTCTTGCATAAGGTGTTGGACTTCGGGGAGATTCCCGTATGACCGAACACACCCATATAACAACACCCGAGTCACTTACCGAAGACTCAGCGAGTGAGCCGACTCTTCGACCCAGGCAGCTAGAGGAGTTCATCGGGCAGAGTAAGGTCAGGGAAGCGCTTTCAATCTCGATTGAAGCTGCAAAACAGAGGCGTGAGCCTCTCGACCACATTCTGTTCCATGGACCTCCGGGCCTGGGTAAGACGACTTTGGCTGCGCTGCTTGCTCGGGAGATGGGTGTCAACATAAAGACCACGTCGGGTCCTATACTCGAGAAACCAGCGGACTTAGTTGGCATTCTCACTAACCAGCGGGAAGGGGACATCCTCTTTATCGACGAGATTCACCGGCTGCGGCCGGTTATTGAGGAGTTTCTTTATCCGGCCATGGAAGATTGGCAGGTCGATATACGCTTGTCAGACGGGCCAAAAGCTCAGACGATGACGATGAAAGTGGAGCCCTTTACCCTTGTAGGAGCCACTACTCGTTTCGGGTTGTTGACAGCTCCAATGCGTGCCCGCTTTGGTATCGTGCATCGCCTGAATTTTTATCCTGCCGAAGAGCTTGTGACCATCGTTCGTCGAAGTGCTGAGATCTTGAATGTGGAGACAGATGAAGAAGGAGCTATTGAGTTGGCGAGACGGGCCCGCGGGACCCCGCGAGTAGCAAATCGACTGCTTAAAAGGGTCAGAGACTTTGCTCAAGTTCGTGCCCAGGGAAAGATAGATGGGCAAGTCGCGCAGGATGCGCTAAAGATGCTCGATGTCGATGAGTACGGTTTGGATGAAATGGATGCACGTGTGCTCAAGACGCTCATCGAGAAATTTGAGGGAGGCCCTGTAGGACTGAATTCATTAGCTGTTGCCATGGGTGAGGACTCGACCACCTTGGAAGAAGTCTATGAGCCTTTCTTGATTATGGAGGGATTCCTGATGAGGACTCCTCAGGGACGTGTTGCGACCCCCCGAGCATTCCGCCGTTTCGGTTATACAATCCCAGAAGACAACCTGAATGCTCAGGAATCGTTTTTCACAGACAGTTCGTGAGACGGGAATTAGCTAGTTCGCTTAGGTGATGGTACCGCCTGACGGTTCACAGGTATCCGACTATCAGTACGAGCTGCCACCCGAACGTGTGGCGAAGTACCCTGTGTCGGTTCGAGATGCTAGCAAGCTGCTTGTGGTGACGCGCCCAGTGGATGCTCTGTCACCGGAAGAAGACAACTTTACCGAATTCCGTCACCTGCAGTGCAGAGACATGGTTGAGCTGTTCGAGCCAGGTGACCTGCTTGTCATCAATGAAAGCAGGGTGCTGCCGGCGAGGTTACTAGGAAGGAAATCAACTGGAGCCCCATCCGAGGTTCTCCTTGTGAGGCCATCAGCCGATGCGGATGACCCTTATATTTGGGAAGCTCTAGTGCGGCCGGGATCAAAGCTAAAGCCTGGCCGGACTGTGGTCGTTGCTCCTGACCTGAATGTGGAAATTCTAGATTCGGCGCCAGAAAGTGGTCGGCTGGTCAAGTTGGTCTCGGACCTCTCACCAGAGGAAGTGATTAATAAACACGGCCACATGCCTCTGCCTCCCTATATTGACCGGTCGGATGAGCCGATTGATCGAGAACGATATCAGACTGTCTACGCTCGTGAATCTGGTTCGATAGCAGCACCCACGGCCGGGCTGCATTTCACAAACGACTTACTGACACGCTTGCAGGAACACGGAGTCCATCGAGTTGCTGTCACTCTTCACGTTGGAATCGGGACCTTTCGCCCCGTAACGGCTGAAGATCCAGAAGAGCATGCATTACATGAGGAGCACTATCATATATCAAAGGAAGCTGCCGACGTGATCAATAAGTCCATCGTCTCAGGCAAGCGGGTTTGGGCGGTCGGCACGACTGTGGTCAGAACACTTGAGTCGGCTGTGGATGACGGAGGACTTGTTCGATCTGGGTCGGGCACCACGCAGCTTTTCATACGGCCCCCGTTCAATTTCCAGATTGTAAATTGTCTGCTGACTAATTTTCATCTTCCGCGATCTACATTACTGATGCTTGTGGCTGCGTTCGCGGGGTATGACAACACTATGGCAGCCTATCAGCAGGCGGTCGCGCTTGGTTACAGGTTCTATTCGTACGGGGACGCTATGGCAGTTGTGGGTCGTAAGTGACCCTACTTCTTACACGCCTCCGGTAGCCAACAATCCAACCGAGTATTGCTATTGAGATAAAGTCGGACTGCATTCGAACGAGCAGTGGTTAGATTTTATCCACCATGTTCGACTTCAAAATCCATAGCACTGAGGGTGCTGCCCGGCGGGGAAAGTTTTCCACACCTCACGGTGAGGTGCAGACGCCAGCATTTATGCCGGTCGGAACGCTCGGTACGGTGAAAGGCCTCATTATGGACGAGGTCAGTGCACTTGGGGCAGAGATGGTGCTTGCCAATACATACCATCTCTACCTGCGCCCGGGGCATGAACTAGTTCATGATTTGGGAGGACTGCACGAGTTCATGCGATGGGATGGTCCGATTCTTACTGATTCGGGAGGCTACCAAGTATTCTCTTTAGCCAAGATTCGGGATTTATATGAGGATAGAGTAGAGTTTCAAAGTCACATTGATGGGTCCAAGCATGAATTTACTCCAGAATTCGTCGTCGATATTCAGCGTACGCTTGGAGCTGATGTGATCATGGCACTAGACGAATGTCCACCAGCTGGGGCAGATCATTCGTATGTGAGTGTATCGAACATTAGGACAATAAAATGGCTCGAACGGTGTCGTTCCCGTTTCCAGGAACTTGAAGAACGGGGAGAGTCTCCCCAGCAAACGTTATTTCCTGTGCTACAAGGCAACATCTATGATGATTTACGCCGGGAGCATGCTCGTCAGTTTATGGACATAGAAGACTGGACTGGTTACGGAATTGGTGGCTTAAGCGTTGGGGAATCCAAGGACGACATGTGGCGAGTTCTAGAACTGCTGCATGATGAATTACCGATGAATCGGCCGCGGTACCTCATGGGTGTTGGCTACCCTGACGATTTACTGGAAGCAGTTGCCCGTGGCTGTGATTTATTCGATTGCGTTGCACCAACCAGAAATGCTCGACACGGTGCTGCCTGGACGAGCCAGGAAGGCCAAGTCAATTTGAAGATGGCGCGGTTTCGTGAAGATACCCGCCCACTTGATGCCGAGTGTGACTGTTACACATGCTCATGTTACGACAGGGCTTACCTTCGCCATCTTGTTGTCGCGTCAGAGTGGCTCGCGGTGCGGCTGCTCTCGATCCACAATCTTCGCTTTCTTGTAGCTTTGAGTGAGGAGTCGCGACGTCGAATTGACGAAGGCACGTTCCGCTCTTGGTCACAAGAGTGGCTTGAGCGATATAGAGGTTCTGGCGCACAATTAACGGATCACATTTAAACCCGCACGGAGATCTTCAGTGAATTTTGCCTTTTATACATTCATTATGGTTCCCCGGGGGCCAAATTCCACGATCATCAACATGGGTATGATGTTCGCAATGGTCGCGATCTTTTGGGTCCTTCTGATCCGACCAAACATGAAGGAACGAGAGCGACATGAGATGATGTTGTCCTCGGTCAAGAAGGGGGACGACATTGTGACCACGGGTGGTATCATCGGGAAGGTTGTTCACGCTGAAGGGACACAGCTCACAGTAAGGACCGGAGAGAATACGAGGATCACGGTGGACCGAGCACGTATTGCAGCGGTCCTCGATCATAAAGGTGAACCACAAGAGGAGTAGGGACTCGGCTCGTGGCTTTGCATCAAGTCGTCATAATGGGCGACCCGATTCTTCGAACGGCAGCGGCCGAAGTAGATATGTTCGATCAGGACCTAAAGATACTGGTGCGTGATATGTTCGAGACGATGTACCATGCAGAAGGTATTGGACTCGCAGCTCCCCAAATCGGTGTCTCTCAGCGGGTAATTGTGGTTGACTTAAGAAGTGAAGAGCAGCCTGAGGCCCGTTTAGCTCTGATCAACCCCGAGATCGTGTGGGCGAGCAGGGACAATGAAAAGTCTCCAGAAGGTTGCCTGAGTATCCCCGGATTAGAAGAAGTGATAAAGAGATCCTCGGCTATCAGAGTGGAGGCGGTCGGTATTGATGGTGGGCGGATGGAACTGGAAGCCGATGGACTTTTTGCACGAGTGTTACAGCATGAGATAGATCATATTGATGGTATACTGTTCGTTGACCGGGTTAGCGCACTCAAGCGCCGTATACTGATGAAAAAGTGGAAAAAGATTCAATCTGAAGAGGATTGAGTGAGAGCGATGAGAATTCTCTTCTGGGGGACACCTGATTTTGCGGTCCCATCTCTGAGGGCACTCGCAAATGATGGGGTAGAAATCGTAGGAGTTGTTACGCAGCCTGACCGACCTGCCGGACGTGGGAGACGCGTAAAGATGTCGCCGGTAAAGGAAGAGGCACTTGCTTTGGGCCATGAGGTGTTGGCGCCTATTCGTCCTCAGGATCAGGAGTTTATTGAGAGAATTACGGAGTTAAAGCCTGATCTTTCGGTGGTGGTGGCTTACGGGCATATCCTGAAGCGTGAAATATTAGATCTTCCTTCACTCGGATCGGTAAACGTGCATGCCTCGCTTCTTCCTCAGCTCAGGGGAGCAGCACCTGTAAACTGGGCAATTATACGCGGGCACGAGCAGACAGGAGTTACGGTGATGCGCATGGTTGAAGCCATGGATGCAGGGCCGATAATACACCAGCTCTCTGAACCCATCTCCGATGAGGATAGTGCATCAGAACTGATGTCTAGGCTTTCTGAACTCGGATCTCTAGCACTGAGAGAAGCATTAGGATCCATCAAGCGTGGGGATACCGAAGAGAGAGAACAATTAGAGGATGCTGTGAGCTATGCACCCAAAGTAGATCGCAAATCAGCAAGAATTGACTGGACATTATCAGCCAATGAGGTAGCACTTTTTATTCGTGGTATGGATGCCACTCCGGGAGCGTGGTCGGAGTTGGCTGGTATGCCGATCAAGTTTTTTAGGCCGAGCCTCGTGCCTGAGTCGGAATTTTCTCAGCCTGGTGCTGTTGTTAGAGCTGACCCTGAACAGGGCCTGGTGATCTCAACGAGTTCAGGTGGTGTATCAGTCAGCGAAGTTCAGCCCGCAGGTCGCCAGCGGATGAACACGTTAGACTGGATTAATGGGCGGGGAGTTAAATTAGGCCAGCATTTCGAGTGAAAAAGATCCCGTGTCTTCACGTGGTGACCGATGATGGCATACTTGAGCGCCAGGGCATCCTAGGAGTCATGAAGACCGTTTACGAAACGGGAGGCCCGGATGTGGCGCTGCATATTCGTGGTCCGTCTACGCATGGCCACAAGATTCATGAATTGGTCAAAAAGATCCGACCAATGGCGGATTCAATAGGTGGACGCCTCTTTTTAAATGACCGCTTAGACATCGCTTGGACTGCAGGAGCTGACGGGGTGCATTTGGGGCAGAGATCTCTTCCCGTCCATGCTGTACGTCGACTTGTTGGACACGATCTAACGATTGGGGCCTCAGTTCATAATGAGCGTGAATCTGCTATTGCAGAAAAAGAGGGCGCAGACTACGCGTTTTTGGGCACAGTGTTTACGACACCCAGTCATCATGGGATAGAACCAGGTGGTGTATCGCTCATATCGAAAATGTGCCCGGTGATCAGGGATATGCCGCTTGTGGGTATTGGTGGCATAACTCCCGAGCGAGTTGGCAGTGTCTTAGCTGCAGGAGCCAAAGGAGTCGCTGTGATAAGAGGGGTTTGGGATGCCGAGAATCCACGTGATGCCGTTCGTGCTTATCTTTCTGAACTCAAATTGGGCGAAGGAGAACACACTTGAGCAGCACTGAACAGATTCAAGTTCGATTAAATGGTAAGGATCGGGACATTACATTTGGTCACACTGTCCAGAGTCTGCTCGAAGCCATTGAGATCAATCCTTTGGCAGTAGTTGTAGAGGTGAACAGAGAGATTTTGAACCGTGACCAATACTCTGATGTGGGTATCCACAAAGGGGATACGATTGAGGTGGTTCATTTTGTAGGTGGGGGTTAGCGCGATGACAACAACTGACCCTGGTATGACTGCTGAAGTGACGAAAGAACTTGATGGTCCCTTAGAAATAGCAGAAGTGAAGTTTGCGTCGCGCCTTATTGTCGGTACTGGAAAGTATACCACTAACCAGATCATGATCGATGCCATTAGGGCGAGTGGTGCTGAAATGGTGACAGTTGCGGTGCGTCGTGTGGATCTCGATCGGACAAAAGAGGAGGCAATTCTACATCACCTAAACCCAGAAGAGTTTTTCTTATTGGCAAATACTGCTGGATGCCACACGGCAGACGGTGCAATCCGGTACGCGAGGCTGGCTCGGGCTGCCGGCTTCAACGAGTTCGTGAAGTTAGAGGTTATCGGTGATGATGAGACGCTATTACCAGACGTCCAGGCTACGATTGAAGCAGCGCAGATTCTTGCCGAGGAAGGATTCAAGGTAATGGCATACACCAACGATGATCTCATTACTGCACTTCGACTCGAGGATGTTGGTTGCGTCGCAGTTATGCCGCTTGCAAGTCCGATTGGCAGTGGGCTTGGTGTTGTGAACCCTTACTTCATCAGGGAGATCAAGAGGAGGCTCGAGGTCCCGGTCATCGTAGACGCAGGGGTAGGAACCGCATCCGACGCTTGTCTAACCATGGAACAAGGAGTGGACGGCGTCCTTATGAATACCGCATTGGCAGCAGCCGAGGACCCAGTCAGGATGGCTCATGCGATGAAGGCCGCCACGATTGCTGGGCGACTCGCCTTCTTGGCTGGCCGCATGAAATCTCGTGAGATCGCAGTTCCGTCGTCTCCTAAGGTGGGAATGCTGGACTAAGCCGTGACAAAAGACAGGTGCAGCTTAGGCCGACGGATCGCATTCAAGATAAGAGAACAAGTTGAGCGCGGCCGTCGGCTAGACAGAGCTCTGGAATCATGTATTCAAGGTGTAGACCCTCGAGAGCGTGCGTTTGCTCACGAACTCGCCTATGGAGTGACGAGACTACGAGGTCGACTTGACCATTTACTTTCACCTCATGTGCACAGGGGTGTGGACACACTTGATCCGAACGTACGAGAAGTTCTGAGGCTTGCTCTCTACCAGTTGCTCTATATGAATTCGGTGCCTGACTACGCAGCGGTCTCAGAGTCGGTGGCACAGGTCCGCTCGCTCGCTGGTAAAGGTGCAGCTGGACTTGCGAACGCTGTGTTGCGAAAGCTGGCTGCAGGGGGAGCTGATACGGCGGAATTTCCAGATTTTGATTCTGATCCATTAGGATTCCTTACGACCTGGGGATCTCATCCAAGGTGGCTGGTCGACCGTTGGCTCAAGAGATGGGGGGCTCAGAAGGTCTTCGACCTCATCGAAGCTAACAACACGCGTCCGTTGGCCTGCTTGACTCCGCTTTATTCAAAGGCGGAAGAGGCTCTGAAAGCCCTGAAGATGGCAGGGCTGGATGGAAATCCTGTGGGCTATGGAACTGAATCCTTGAGATTGAAACGGTCTTCAAGTCCGGCAGCTGCGCTGGCGGCATTCCCCGAAGCAGTCATTCAGGATCCGGCTTCACATCTTGTGACATGCTACGCAAATATATCTCCAGGCATGGAAGTTGCTGATTTATGTGCTGCACCTGGTGGCAAGGCTCTTACGATTGCCACAAGGGCTCAGTCTACTTTAGCTGCCGACTACTCGGAGTCACGCATGCGTATGGTTCAAGAGAATGCTGAGAGGACGGGTGTTGAGCTTCATTGTATCGTCGCTGATGCATATAACCCACCGATCAAATCTGCGGATGCGATCTTACTGGATGTACCATGCACAGGTACCGGTACGCTTGCACGGCATCCCGATATACGCTGGCGTATCAACCCTGATTCGGTATCCAAAATCACTGGGATCCAAGGTCGACTGTTGGATTCCGTAGCACCTCTCGTCAGTGTGGGTGGGCTGCTCATTTACTCCACCTGCACTCTTGAGCCAGAAGAAAACCATGAGTTGGTAGCAGATTTCTTTTTGAGGAATCCTGGTTTCGAGCTAGAACCGAGTGACACAGTAGATGGGGAATTTCTAGACGAGAATGGCTACCTTTGTGTGCACCCTGACAAGGATGGGCGAGATGGATCGTTCGCAGCCCGGTTGAGGAGGATGCATTGAAGTTAGGGGGTTCGCTTGCCCGGCGAAGGCGCAGTCGACGCGATAAATCGCGTGGGCCGATCGCTGAGGCTAGCAACGGGCGAGGAGGACAGCGTGGTTACTCTCGCCTGTGGTTTAGTGTCCTGATGCTAGCCCTAGTCGGTTGGTTCGGTGGCTATCTAATAACCACACAATTCATCTTCCCAACCCCACCTCCTCCAGGAGATCTTTTCGAAGTACCGGATATTCGTGGGGGAGGGCTTGCGACTGCTCGTGAACGCCTAATGGGCGCAGGCTTGGTCTTAGGTGAAATTGACTCCCTGCTCCATCCATCGGTACCGGAGGCGTTGATCATTGGCCAGTCACCACTCCCGGGACAGGTACTCAGACCAGAAAGCCAAGTGAGAGTCACGGTTAGCCTTGGTCCTCAATTAAGATCTGTGCCGGATGTGTTAGGGTTGACTGAAGACCGTGCTCAAGTTGTGCTTGCGAGCAGTGGGTTCATCGTATCTAAGGATACGGCGGAGGCTGACTTGCCTCGGGGTAACGTGCTAGAAGTCTTTCCTCCTCCGGATACTGTCATCCCACTACCGGCTGAGATCCTTATGATCGTGAGTACGGGTCCTGCTTTAGTGGCAATGCCATTAGTTCTGGGGCTGGATAGAGAGGAAGCGTTGATTTTACTTGATTCACTAGGGCTCATGGTTTCTGAAATCGAGGAAGTCTTTCGGTTCGGTAGGGACCAGGGCGTTGTGGTTGAGCAGGAGCCTGCGTCTGAAATGGAGCTGGAGAGAGGAACGGAGGTGCACCTCAAGGTTGGTATGAGTGGAGGAGTCATTGAACAATGACTCCTATTGGCCGTAGGAACCGGAGGGCTTAAGTGAGCTCAGAATCATTGTCCCAAAAGGGATTCGGAGACATCGCATGAAGCGAAGATTCCTCCGATCGCCTTATCTTTGGGCGATACTAGTGACAGCGATGGTTGTTGGCTTTGCTTGGGTTACGAGGGAGAGTCTTCAGCCTGTGATCACCGGTGCAAGTGCACCGACCTTTTCCGCTGCGTCCCTAGATGGCGTAACTATGTCATTGGAAGACTTCGATGGGCAGGTCGTCCTTTTGAACATTTGGGCAACCTGGTGTGAGCCCTGCCTGGAGGAGATGCCTTCGATGCAACGCCTCTATGATGAACTCGACGACGGAGACTTTGAGATTCTTGCGGTTAGTATTGATGCGCCTCTGGGTCAGTCCGATGATTTCGGTAGAGCAGGGGGTGATCTCGATCTATTTGCTAAAGATTTGGGTCTGACCTTCCGGATTCTCCATGACCCATCTGGAGACATACAGCGGACTTATCAGACTACCGGCGTTCCCGAGACATTCTTGATTGGTAAGGATGGGCTGATCTACAAGAAGGTTGCAGGAGGCACACGTTGGGATGCTCCTGTCAACCAAGATCTTGTCCGTCGCCTATTGGCAAGCGGATAACAGAATGTCTAGAAACAGAAGTATACGGATCCGTGATTGGAGGCTAAAGCTGGCCGCATTAGGTCTCTCCGTCTTCTTATGGGCCCTGGTCCAAACTGAGCCGCGCACTTCTTCTGAAAGTTTCCAAAGAGTACCGGTTCAGGTTGAATTGACTGACACGTTGTGGACCCTTGCTGGACCTCCTACTCCCACAGAGGTCGAACTGCAACTTAGTGGCTCATCCCGTGATATCATCAGGTTGGATCGTGAAGGCACAGCCCTAAGTATCCCAATCACTCAAGTTGGAACACCTGATACGAGTGTATTCCTCGACCGTGATTGGGTCGAACTTGGTCAGTCGACTGGGCTAACTGTGGAATTCATCTCACCGGCAATGATAGGGATTGTGTTTGAGCCTACGATGACGCGCACCCTCCCCATAGCAACACGCGTCTATGGCGATTTACGGGACAATCTTGCTTTGGCAAGCTCTGTAGGGTTGGCTCCACTGACTGCAAGAGTTCGCGGTTCGGAGAGTCAGATTTCTGAATTAGACTCGATCCGGTTAGAGAGTTTTGATCTCGCAACAGTCGAGAAATCTGGAGTTTTCTCTGTGGCTGTCGACACGGCTGGTTTATCAGGCGCGTACATATTTCCTGATGTTGTTACCATGGGGCTCAATGTCGAAGACGACATTGAGCGGATTTTACAAGGATTCTCTGTACAGTTTGATGCCGAGAGAGTCGGCGCTGACGTTACGATAGAGCCGGTGGTGGTCCAGGTCCGGTTTTCTGGACCCAGGAGCTTGGTGAATACACTAGACCCGAGCTTACTAAGAGTTTGGGTATCGCCTGAGGATCTTGAGGGCATCCTGCCAGGTGAAGAGCGACGTGTTCCGTTGCGACTAGAAGGGATTCCTGAGTTTGTGACCGCCGTTCCTGAGACTAGTGCAGTGACTGCCAGGAGAGCTGCCGAGGGATCGACTGGGGCCGATTGAGCACTCTGATGAGCAATACCTCACGTCCGTTGATTTTAGGCCTTGAGACATCTTGCGATGAGACGTCAGCTGCCGTTCTTGATGGAGAAAATACTATTCTCGGCCATGTGATCCTCTCTCAAGATGAGCATGAAGTATTCGGGGGAGTGGTACCAGAACTCGCAGCACGAGCTCATCTGCAGAAGGTTGATTTGGTGGTGGAAGAAGCACTCCGCCAGGCAGGGACCTCACTGCGTGATATCGATGTATTTGGGGTTACAGCCGGACCTGGGCTGATTGGTGCTTTGCTAGTCGGATTATCCTGGAGTAAGGCGGCTTCTTTTGCGTGTGATCGTCCGCTAGTTGCTGTTCATCATATGGAAGGGCACCTGTTTTCGCCTTCACTGGAAAATAGCGCGGCGCAACCGCCTTTCGTGGCTCTTCTTGTCTCAGGAGGGCACACCCTCTTAGTGCATGCGGTAAAGTGGGGAGAATACCGATTATTGGGAGAAACCAGAGACGATGCAGCTGGTGAAGCTTTCGATAAGGTGGCTAAGCTTTTGGGATTAGGATATCCCGGCGGACCGCTGATTGAGCGCCTCGCTTCTGAGGGTGAGGCCTCTCGTTACAAACTTCCCAGGCCAATGCTTCGTAGCAATCAAAAACCGGATGACGCTGAATTTTATGACTTTTCATTTAGTGGTCTGAAAACAGCTGTCGCAGAATTGGTCAGAAAGCTTGAGTCGGACGGTGTACTGTCTTCAGAAATTGCTCACGTTGCGGCTGGTTTTCAGGAAGCTGCTGTAGATGTACTTGCCTCCAAGACTATGAGGGCTGTCGACCAGACTAAGTGCGCCCGCGTCCTTGTTGGTGGTGGAGTTAGCGCTAATAGGAGGCTATGTGACGAGCTTGCGATCCGACTTGGTACCGAAGGAGAACTGTTCCATGCCTCAATACGCCTTTCTTTAGATAATGCTGCAATGATCGCTCGCGCAGCACGCTTCCGTTACGATCGAGGTGACCTAGCCCAACCTGATGTTTCAGCTTCAGCGACCATGGCGTTACCCGGGCTTAAGCAGAGGATGGCATGAACAGTAGGGCCATAGGTGGTTCCAGTGGATTCGAAGTCAAGCGAAGTTAAACTGGCATGTATCCCGTCATTTTTGAGCTTCCGAGCTGGCTTCCAGGAGTAGGTGGAATGCCGATCACCTCATTCGGGGTGTTCATGCTTTTAGCGTTTCTGACTGGCGGCTGGATCATTCGGTCAGAGTTGGAACGCATGGGTGAAGATCCTGAAAGAGCTTGGGATCTGGTTTTCATGGGTGTCGTGGGTGGGATTCTTGGAGCCAAGGGCTACTACGTCCTCCTCAACTATGAAAGACTCGCGAGCGACCCCGCGGGACTCATTTTTTCTCGTGGTGGACTTGTCTGGTATGGTGGCTTCCTGCTCGCTACGGCACTGGTCATATGGGAGATTCGTCGAAGAAGATTGCCTCTGCGTCGGACCGCTGATGCGATTGCTCCCGCTCTTGCATTAGGCTATGCCGTAGGTCGTATGGGCTGCTTCCTCGTGGGAGATGATTGGGGTCGTCCGACCGACTCTATTTTCGGTATAGCATTTCCAAGGGGGGCACCTCCTACCCGAGTAGACATTATTGAGCGGGATTTCGGCATTTCAGTGGATCCCGAACTCATTGAGAAGTATGGTCAGATTGTGCCCGTCCACCCGACTCAACTCTACGAGGTGGGTATCAGCACACTGATCTTCTTATTCCTTTGGCGTGTGCGCCAAAATCAGAAAATTCCTGGTAAGCTCTTTATGCTTTGGCTGGTTATGGCAAGCGGAGAGCGCTTCCTGGTTGAATTCCTGCGCGCCAAAGATGATCGCTTCTTCGGTATCTTGACCTTGGCTCAACTGGTGAGCCTTGCAATTGCAGCTGTGGGACTGATTGGGATAATACGCATGAAGAGTGCTAATCGTCCTGAGCCTGTGCACGGCTCCTGAGTAGCACTGGATCAATGCTGAGGATCCTACACGGATCAGACCTACAGATGGGGCGACCATTCCGTCCTCGTGCTGCGAAAGCGCTTCGGCAGCTTGCATTTGAAGTGGACCCGAATCTGATAGTCATTTCGGGTGACCTCACCCAGCGGGCTAAGGTTCATGAGTTTCAAGCTGCTTGGAAATTGCTCGAAGAATTACCCCAGGTACCCATTGTCGTGACGCCCGGGAACCACGACGTACCACTCTACAGGTTTTGGGAGCGATTACTGGTCCCGTACCGAAGTTGGAGTCGCACTATTCCTCATGATCTTGATTCGGTAACTGTGGTTCCGGGAGCAACGGTGGTCGCGCTGAACTCTGCATCCCCGTGGAGTGCGATTGTTGGTGGGCGTCTAACCCAGGCTCAACTCAGATTTGCCCGCCAGAGCTTTGACAACGAGTCGACGGACGGGATTCGAGTTCTTGTCACGCACCATCACTTTGTGTGTAAGAGTGCCGGAGGCGGAGGCCGGCCTATACCGGATGCCCAATTGATCCTTAAACAGATCGAAGAGATGGAGGTGGATGTAGTGCTGAGCGGGCACCTTCACCGCACGCAAGTTGCAATGTCGAGGGATGTGGTTCCGGGAGAAAGCTCCGGAATTCCACTCATTACCGCTGGGACTGCAACATCACGAAGGGGTAGAGGAGACGAAAGGGACACAAACACTGTGAACGTCTTGGATGTAATGGAAAATCAAATCAGGGTCACTCCGCATCTCTTAGAGAATAATGAACGAGTCTTTGAAGCTTTGGACGCCATTTCCGTGATGCGACGCCCTATGCCTAATGAGTCCCTGTCACTGCCCGGGCACATGGTGAGTGAAGAGAGGGCCTAGGATTAACCATGCGCTATATCCGGAATGTCCCTAGTCGCAGAGAGAATTCTCGGGCTGCTTTAGCATCAATAGCAGTCGCAGTAGGCGTCGGACTCACAGCTTTCTACCTGACAAGAATATTCTTGGCGCGCGACCCACTTCCCAGACAGAATGAAAGGCCATCCAGTTTGGACCAAGAGGAAGTCTCTAAGTCATGATTTGGCTCCGTTTCCTGCACTCGATTGGATGGATTGCTCTATGGGGCTGGGCATTGATCCCATCACCGGTTTTGTCACAGGTAGGTAGGACAGAAGTAAGCGAAGTAGCATTTCAAGGAAACCAATCATTTCCAGACGACTCTTTGTCTCGCGCGATCGTAACAAGAGAAACCGAGTGTCGATCAGTGGTTTTCACACCATTCTGCTGGGCCGGAGCAGATTTTGCCCTACAGCGTTTTTACTTGCCCGAGCGAGATGTCCCTCTAGATCGCCTGAGGCTTGAGGCGTGGTACTACCAGAGAGGGTTTCGGGAAATCAGTGTTGATACTCTTACATCACTCGGAGAAGAGGGCCGGGCGACCGTCTCATTCATCATTGATGAGGGTGAGCCGGTCATAGCTACGAGAGTCGACTTCGAGGGTGGTGAAGGGATCAATGAGGATGGTCTCTTGGAAGGACTACCTCTCCAGCCTGGCGAGCGATTGAGCATACTCGCTCTGAACGCAACGAGGGACACTCTAGAACGCCGTCTTGCTAATAAAGGCTATGGTCGAGTCAATGTTCTTCGCAGGCACCTGATACCAGCGGTCGAGCCTCATACTGCTCTGGTTACATTTGACATCGATACCGGCTCAAGAGTGCGCTACGGACCCATTATGGTATCTGGGAACTCTGAGCTAAGTGAAGCGACTGTTCTTAACACATTGCAGTTTAGTACTGGAGATCTGTACAGCCGGGATGAGGTACAGCAGGGGCAGGGCAGGCTTTTTGGACTGGATATTATCCGTAGCGCTTCGGTGACAAGTGACTTCCAGTCTGATCCTGATTCTGTGATCCCCATTACCGTTAATGTGGTCGAGGGAGATGCCTACCGTGTTCGATATGGAGGTGGCTGGACTACGGCTGAATGTTTTGGTGTCGAAGCCCAATGGGCAGCCCGGAACTTCGTAGGTGGAGGCCGCCTTCTTCAGATCCGCGGTAGAGTTGCGAATCTACTGACACCTCAGTTCCAGAATGTGCTTTGCCCTCAGGGTGGAACTGAAGAGTTTGGAGAATTGACCGGGACCCTTTCGTTAGATTTTGCCCAACCGTGGATCTTTTCTACCCGAAATTCCTTCAGCACCGCTTTGTTCATTGAACGGCAAAGCCTTCCTGATGTTTTCATTCGCGAGGCTGTTGGTGTTGAATTAGCTCTCACGCGCCTAATCGGCCCCCAGACTTCCTTTACGCTTTCATACAGGCCAGAACTATCTCGGCTCGATGCTGCAGAAGTGCTGTTCTGCACAAATCTGCTGGTATGTAGCCCAGAGGATGTCTCGATCTTGCAGGATGCCAACTGGCTTGCTCCGATCGGGTTTAGCTTCACTCGCAATCTTGCAAATAACATTCTCAACCCCAATCGCGGATACAGCGTAGTCCTAGAGGTCGAACACGCATCTCAGTGGACGGGCTCAAGTTTTCGGTATGACAGGGCCATAGCCGAAGGCACCTTGTATTCCGGGCTTGGACGATCAGGAGTGTTTGCGGCTCGAATACGCGGTGGGTGGGTTGGTGCGGGTGCGTTTGAAGCGTTGTTGTTGACGCCTGGGACATTTGACCTGGTCCATCCTCAGAAACGCTTTTATGCAGGTGGCGCGAACTCGGTTCGCGGTTTTGCACAGGGCCGACTGGGCCCCAGGGTTCTCACAATTGATCCTGTAAGGCTCTTGGAGCCTGGAACAGCGGGAGCAGGGTGCAACCCTTCGCAATTAATGGATCTTTCTTGTGATCCCGCATCAATCAAGGAAGGGCGATTTGTTCCACGTCCTACCGGTGGAACTCGAGTATTAGAGGGGAATCTCGAACTCCGGTTCCCCATAGGATTGAATCTCGAAGGGGTCATGTTCACTGATGTTGGACAGGTTTGGGGCGGACGCGACGAAGTTGATCTATCGAAACTCGCGATAACGCCTGGCGTTGGCGTTCGATACCTCAGCCCGGTCGGACCAATACGTATAGACCTCGGATATCGCTTTAGAGAAGGAGAGCCGCTTGCGGTTGTTACATCACAATTGGAGGTGTTCAATCCGAATGTGCATGAGGAGAGTGAGCGTATAAGGATTGATGGTAACGTCATTCCGTACGTGCGAACGAATGAGTTAGCAGCGCTTAAGACCTCAAGGCTTTTCGGAGAGGCTTCGCCATTATCCTTACAGCGCTTCCAACTACATATCTCTATTGGTCAGGCATTCTAATGACGGAGATGCCTGGGGTTCCGACTGAGGGATTTGATGATTCAGGTATGGATGAAGCAATGCCTGAAACGCAGGACATTGAGACACCTACTAAACCAGTGAAGAGGCTGGGTCGTCGCTTCTTGAGATGGGGCAGTGTTCTCGTAGGAGGATTTCTTGTTCTTGTAGGGTTCCTATCTGCTACAGGTCCAGGTCAGAGGGTTTTCATGGACCAATTGTTAACCAGGATTCAGGAACAGTTGGCTGGTGAGCTCAGAATTCAAGACATACAAAGTGGCACGCTATTCACTGGGGCGACTTTAGCAGGGGTCGAATTAGATGCTGAAGACGGAGTGCGTGTACTCAGGGTTGATTCTATTCGAGTACGGTACTCACCATTGGCTTGGATCACATCAGATCTGCGAGTTAGTTCGATCATCGCTTGGGGCCTTGAGTTTGAGATCTCAAGGCTGGAATCCGGACAACCCCTCAATATCCAGCGGATAGTGAGGGGTGTTGAGGAAAGCGATTCATTAGGTGTTGTGCCGGAGGCTGCGCGCGAACCGATCCATGTGGGACGAATTACGGTGCGCGAAGGTCTCTTGAAGATCCTCACACCCTCTAGCGGCGAAAGCACGGGCAGATTGGTTCCATCGCCTGATGGTAACGGACAGTTGCTTTACCGGTCTCTTGAGGATATCGATTTGGATCTTGAAGACGTGATACTCCGGCTGGGCAACACAGACAGTCTTTTAGAAGCACAACTTGCTTCTTTATCAATGCTCAATGCGTTCACCGTTGAATCATTTCGGCTTGAGGAAGCTTTCGGAGAGATCGACTTCGGGCAGAGGGGAATCCGAGTACGCGAAGGTGCGTTTCGTTTTGAGAGAACGCTCGTCAGGGGTGAGGTCAGAGTTGGTTCTTGGGGAGATACTGACGGTTGGGCATTCTTCGCATCTCTAGAAACTGACGGAGTAGGAGATTTATCTGACCTAGCCTGGATAGATGACCGTATTCCAGGTGGATTATTCCGTGGGGCTGTGACAATCGCGACTGAGAATGGAACGAATGTTGGCCTAGAGGAATTGGAAGTAGAGCTAGACGGCAGCAGCCTTCAGCTAGACGGTGATGTCTTATTCACTGATGTCATAACCCTTGATGATATGGGTGTGGTCATGAATCCACTTGCCTTGGAGTGGCTTGAACCTTGGCTTGGGACGGACATACCACTTGAGGGTTGGCTCAGCGGGGACGCACGTTTCTCTGGGACTAATGAGAATCTTCAGATTGATGGCCGTACCACACTCGTCCCCACCGGTTATGGCGGGGTAGCGACAACAGCTGATTTCGGCGGCACCTTGCACTGGGGCGAAGACCCTGGGGCAACCGGTCTAGAAATACACTTAGACCCCTTCAATTACAGCCTGGTTGAGGTGATCGCACCCGGGTTGCCGTTATTAGGATCAGGGACCCTGGATTTCCAGGTGTCAGGACGAGCGCTCGCAGGACTTCGTTTCACACTAGATGCTTCAGTTGAGGAAGATGACGTGCCTCGGTCACGTGCTCTGCTGCGTGGCGCTTTGCGCAGGACTGAGACGGAAGACTGGATCGTGGATGTGCAAGGTGACGTTTCACCCTTGTCTCTAGGCTTACTTGCTCGAACACGACCCGAACTCGGCCTTGAGGGTGAATTGACAGGACCGATTCGAGGAATTGGACGGCTCCGTGATTTGCAAGTTTCAGGGGAATTCGATGCAGCTGGCGGCCAGGTAGGACTAGGAGGGGTGCTCGACCTTACTCAGCCGGGAGCGTTTTACCGTCTGGATATCGTAGGCGACAACGTACCTTTATCAAATTTCTCCACGGAGCTCCCGCAGCAGTCAGAATGGACTGGAGCTCTATCGATAGAAGGTCGGGGGTTGCAAGTAGATTCGATGGATGCTGCCGCGACACTGGCGTGGTCTCGCTCACGTGTCGGTGGGCTCCACGTGGATACGGTGATGGCACATCTGACTGCGTCTGCGGGCATCCTTACGGTGGACAGCCTCGACGCCAGCCTTGGCGGTGTGGCTGTATCGGGTGATGGCCGACTGGGAATGGCGGCTCCTTTGGATGGGGAAGCTCGGTTGACCTTCTCTGCCGAATCCTTAGAGGGCCTTCGGCCGCTTCTGCTCGGCGACACTGTGATCGCAAAAGACACGCTCTCACTCCTCGAAATGGAGTTGCTACGCTTCGAAGGAGTGGACGTTGATGCTCTGCCTGACACCGCCGATGTGCGAATGCATGGCGCGATCAGTGGTAGTGCCCGTCTGGTTGGTTCAGTAGATGCTCTCAATGTAGATCTGGAAATGGATGTATCCGGTGCCGTATACGGGCGTAATCGTGTTGACAGTGCTCATGTCGTATTTAATGCGGACTCTCTTCCTTCAATCTCTGGTGATTGGGATGTATTGACTGAGGCGTTTGGAGTCGAGTGGCAGGGCAGATCACTAGAGCGGGCACAGGTAGATGCCGACATGTCTGATCGCAGAGGCGAGGCATCCTTGAGCATCATCCGCCGAACAGGCGAGGAACTTGAGGCGAAAGGACAGTTTGAATTTGATTCAGTGGGTGGTCGCTTCGATCTAGAAGAAGCTACTGCGACACTTGATCAACTAGTCTATGCCTTAGCCGATCCGACTCGAATCACTTGGGATGGCACATCTATATCCTTTGACTCGACTCAGATTAGCCGGGCTGGCGAAGATCCGATGCGTATGGTCGCATCCGGTATATTGGCACGAGAAGGGCAATCTGATTTTCGGCTTGATTTACAAGGGTTACACCTAGATCGGGTGATCGAGGTTCTGGAAATCGATGCTCTGGTCGAGGGCCATGCTGACCTTCTTCTAACGGTTCAAGGGTTGTCCGATGATCCCGTTATTGCTGCTGATTTAGAGATTATCGAGCCTAGATACGCGGGTATCGAATTCTCAACGGTTAAGGGCTTCTTGGATTACAGTGGATTGGAAGCAAACATTGATATCGAAGGCTTCGAGGGTACGAACTCTGTTCTTCGTGTAGCCGGATCAATTCCGATGGACCTGTCTCTTCAAGAGCGTGATTCGAGGTCAGTTAGACGACCGATGAACCTTTTGATCCAGGCTGATTCTTTAGATGCTGCTGATGCGTTGGATTACTTCGGTACTCTTGAGGATGTGAATGGCTCAGTTTCGGGTGTTGTCCGAATTCAGGGCACTACCCAGGATCCGGAACCTGACGGTGTGATTGATGTGGAAGCTGCATCGTGGTCTCTGGGAGCCCTAGGTGTCCGACACAGTGATGTGAATGGATCACTGACTTTTAATCCGGATAGGCGTGTAGCGGTCCATCTTGTAACGGATGCAACGGGCCGCTCTGAAATTGACGGAACGATTACGCTCGATTCAGTCCGTGATCCCGCTCTAGATCTGGTAATGGAATTCGAGCGTTTCCAGGCAGTGGAGCGACTCGACGTCGAGAGCTTGATAAGTGGAATCCTCACGCTGGAGGGGCGATATGGGCGTCCCGAGATACACGGAAGTGTGAGCGTGGATGAGGCGATCTTATACGTAGATGAGTTCGCTCGTAACGTAGCTGTAGTTGATTTTATGGACCTAGGAACGGACACAACTGAGTTCTTCAGGCAATCTCTGATTCGGGATATCCGAAATCCATTCTTGGAAAATCTCCGCGTCGAGGTTGATCTCTCGGTACCTAGAAACACATGGCTTCGCTCGAATGAGATGAATGTGGAGATGGGCGGTGAGCAGTTAATCGTCACCTATGATCGCAGGGAATCTGATCTCGTTCTGATTGGTGATTTACAGGCCCTGCGGGGCTCTTATTCCGTGCTTGGCAGGAGCTTTGAAGTGAACGGGGGCACCGTCAGCTTCCTCGGTACTCCTGGTATTAATCCAGTACTAAATATCCAAGCACTGAGCCGAATCCGGCGGATCGAAGATGAGCCACTAGAAGTTACTGCCAATGTTGAAGGAACGCTGACGCTACCGCGTGTTGCATTGAGTACGGACGAAGCTGGTCTCGTTCAATCAGACTTGGTTAGTTACCTGATCTTTGGGCGTGCGAGTTCTGAGCTTGCGACGGGACAAACGGCTTTCTTGCAGGGAGCAGTGGGATCATTCGCCACAACTCTTGTATCAGGAGCAGTAGCAACACAACTCGGAGCAGCACTCGCTCAGGGTATAGGCCTTGACTACCTCTCAATTACGCAGGCTGGTGATTTTATGCTGGCCGGTGGCATTACAAACTCTCTTGCCGACACACAGATAGAGATCGGGCAATATGTTGGTCCGGACGCTTTCATCGTGCTCGTCTTTCGGCCTCTCTCAGGTCAGGACGCTGGAGCTAGCGTTTTCGGCGGAGCAAGGCTTGAGTACGCCTTCTCTGAAGACTATGTCGTTCAGGGCTTCTTTGAGGACCGGTTCCTCAGAAGTGGGGGCGCAGGATTCAGCTCATTGGGAATCCCACAGGCACAGGTTGTGGGGATATTTGTTTTTCGGGAGTGGGGATACTAAGAACGCCAGAGTGAAGATTATCAATATGAGAGCCTGAAGGGCTTCTCCGGAACACTGTGGTGTACGACAATACTCAGGATGAGCCGTCAGGCTGACCTCTTTTCGCATTAGGAGCTGCTCGCATGCAGATGATGAAGGTTTTTGTGCTCATGACAGGACTTACCGTGCTTCTTGTGGTTGCAGGAGACTATTTGGGTGGTCCGGATGGGGCTCTTATTGCGCTTGTTTTTGCAGTCATTATGAATGTGGGGGCTTACTGGTTTAGTGATCGGGCAGTACTAAAAATGTACCGTGCTAAGGTGATTGGCTCGGATGACGCGCCCGAACTCTATACGATGGTGGATCGTTTAAGATCAGAGGCGAATTTGCCGATGCCCACCATCGCGATCGCACCCTCAGAGCAGCCGAATGCGTTCGCCACAGGTCGAAACCAGAACCATGCTGTTGTGTGTGTTACTTCCGGGATTCTCCAGCTGGTATCTGCAAGAGAATTGGAAGGGGTAATCGCACATGAACTCGCTCACATTAAGCATCGTCATATGCTGGTCGGGACTGTGGCCGCCACGGTTGCCGGGGCGATCGCGATGCTTGCGAGTATGGCGAAGTGGGGTCTGATGTTTGGGAGAGGAAGGCGATCTAATGGGGGAGGGAACCTGCTAGTTATGATCGCTGTGATGATTATCGCACCTATGGCAGCGATGATCATCCAGATGATGATTAGCCGTTCCAATGAGTTTCAGGCTGACGCAACGGCGGCGAGAATCACTAGTGATCCGGCAGGACTCGCGAGTGCACTACAAAAAATAGACGGCTATGTGCAAAAGATTCCGATGCAAGTCAATCCAGCGGCAGCGCAGCTGGCCATCATCAACCCACTAGCGGGTTCGGCTGGCGATACGGTTTCTAGATTCTTCAGCACCCACCCACCGACCGAGAAACGGGTCGCCAAGCTTCGAGGAATGAGAATCTAAAAGGCGCGTTTGGTAGGCTAGTGCATCGAAGATTCCAATTTCGTTATAGCTCTATGCTTGGATTGGGCTTGTTTTGGCTAGTCAGTTAGTATTGCAGGCTATGCCGCAATCCCCATCACCCCAACCTATGACAGCTGAAGAGAAGCTCGTCATCCGTGGAGCGCGCCAACACAACCTCAGGGGGATTGATCTAGAACTTCCTCGCGAGAAACTAATTGTCATCACGGGTCTCTCGGGATCCGGGAAATCGTCCCTCGCGTTTGATACAATTTATGCGGAAGGACAACGACGCTACGTCGAATCTCTTTCAGCGTATGCACGTCAATTTCTTGGACTCATGGAGAAGCCCGATGTCGATGCAATCGAGGGCCTCTCTCCGGCGATCTCTATAGAACAAAAAACCGTTGCGAAAAACCCACGTTCGACGGTGGGCACAGTGACCGAGATCTACGATTACCTGCGACTTTTGTGGGCACGGATTGGAATTCCTCATTGTCATTCATGTGGAGATCCAGTCCTGAGACAGCCGGCCACACAGATTGTCGATCAACTCCTGGGCCTTCCTGATGGGACCAGAATTGAAGTTCTTGCCCCTCTGGTACGCGGTAGAAAAGGGGAATTCGCCGCGATGTTTGAACGAGCACGCAAGGAAGGTTTTGTGCGAGTCCGAGCTGATGGCGAGATCTATGACCTGACTGAACCTCCGCAGCTCAATAGATATGAAAACCACGATATTTCGGTCGTCATTGATCGTTTGGTGGTGCGTGCCGACGACAGAGAGCGCATGGCGGACTCTGTTGAAACTGCGCTAAGAACAGGAGATGGTGCTCTCCAGGTTATCGAGCATGTCAAAGGCAGTGAGCCTGTAGAGCACGTTTTTAGTGAACGTTATGCCTGCCAAACCTGTGGAACGAGTCTATCAGAACTCGAGCCAAGACAGTTTTCATTCAACTCTCCATACGGTGCTTGCGATGAGTGTGGCGGTCTTGGCACGAGCAAGGAACTGAACCCGGATCTTCTCATTGGTGACTCTCGGTCTTCCATCCTGGAGGGTGCGATTGCGCCGTGGGGTATTCCCTCAGGGAACTTGCTTCACTCTGTAATCCCGGGACTTGCAGCGGCGTATGAATTTGATCCCAGTTTGCCCTGGAGTGAGCTGGACCAGGAGGTGCGCGACGCGATCATTGGCGGGTCGGGCACGATGAAGCTTCGGTTTCCGTATAAGTCGGGGTCCGGGAAGGTCAAGACCTATTACGAGGATCGATGGGAGGGTGTGCGAGCTAACGTAGACAGACGCTACAGTGAAACGACTTCGGAATCCGTTCGCAGACAGCTGGAAGACTATATGTCGACGCTTGCTTGTGCTGCTTGCGATGGGACTCGTCTGAAACCTGAATCGCGAGCAGTAACAATCGTGGGCCGCTCCATTGGGGAGATTGGTGAGTTGTCGATTAGCGAAGCCGGTGAATTCTTTAATTCGCTCCTTAGTGAGGAAGTGTTCCAGACCGGGATCCAATCAAATGATTGGAAACAGCCTCCTATTCCGGTTGAGATTGCTGGCCCCATCCTGAGGGAAGTCACGGAACGGCTGCGTTTTCTCTGTGATGTAGGACTCGACTACCTTACGCTGGGTCGTGCTGCCGGCTCACTCTCTGGTGGCGAGGCACAGCGGATTCGTCTAGCTACGCAGATCGGCAGCCGTTTAGTAGGTGTACTCTATATCCTAGATGAACCCTCGATAGGGTTACACCAACGCGATAACGACCGGCTCTTAGTGACGCTAGAACGTCTTCGCGATTTAGGTAACACAGTCCTCGTGGTCGAGCACGATGAAGACACGATCCGACGTGCGGACCATATCGTGGACCTTGGCCCGGGGGCTGGCCGACATGGTGGTGAAGTTGTTGCTAATGGACCTCTTGGAGCCCTCTTAGAAGAGAAGGAGTCTCTTACCGCTGCATATCTACGTGGTGACCGACAGATCCTCGTGCCAGAGCAACGCCGGAAGATTGATAAAGAGAGATCAATCAATGTTGTGGGTGCACGCGGCCATAATCTCCAAGATCTCAATGTTCACTTCCCCCTTGGTGTGTTCTCGTGTGTTACAGGGGTCAGCGGTTCTGGGAAATCAACTCTTGTCAATGAAACTCTGTATCATGCATTAGCACGCCGGTTGTATCGGAGCAATCTGGTTCCTGCGGGTCATGATCGTATCGATGGCGTTGAGTTGGTCGACAAGGTCATTGATGTCGACCAATCGCCGATTGGTCGCACACCTCGCTCCAATCCCGCGACTTATACTGGCCTCTTCACACCGATCCGAGAGCTGTTTGCTGATCTTCCAGAATCACAGATGCGTGGATACGGGCCGGGCCGGTTTTCCTTCAACGTCAAGGGAGGTCGGTGTGAGGCGTGTAAGGGAGATGGACTGGTAAAAATCGAGATGCACTTTCTCCCTGATGTGTATGTGACATGTGACGTGTGTCGAGGTCGCCGATATAACCGCGAAACCCTCGATGTCTACTACAAGGGTAAGAACATCGCCGATGTACTTGGTATGACAGTCGATGATGCGCTCGATTTCTTTGATGCCGTACCCCGTATTAAGGACAAGCTTCAGACGTTGGCGGATGTTGGTCTCGGGTATATCCATCTGGGCCAGTCCGCTACCACCTTGTCTGGGGGTGAAGCCCAGAGGGTCAAACTGGCTACTGAGCTATCGAAGCGTGCTACGGGACAAACGCTCTATATCCTCGACGAACCAACCACGGGATTACATTTCGAAGATATCCGAGTTCTGCTCGATGTCCTCCATCGATTGGTCGATCTTGGGAACACGGTCATCGTCATCGAACACAATATGCATGTGGTGAAAACTGCAGACTGGATCATCGACTTGGGACCCGAGGGTGGAGCTGGAGGTGGGGAGATTCTTGTGACTGGAACTCCTGAAAAAGTTATGGGCACAAAAAACTCTCATACCGGTCAGCACCTGAAATCACTATTGAGGAATTGATAGACCCGCCCACATGTTTATCCAGAGAATCTCAATCACTTGTTGGAGAGCTAATGAGCATCGTCTTTCTTGACGGTGATTTCATCCAAAAGGATGAAGCGAAGATTTCACCGGACGACCGTGGATTTCTGTTAGCGGACGGTGTCTACGAGGTTACTCCGTTCTATAACGGAGTTCCGTTCAGCCTGGATCGCCACATGGCTAGGCTGGAACGGAGTCTTGCTTGGATGAGAATCAACTACTCGCTCGACGGCCTCGAAGAAATCCATAAACAGCTCATTCGAGTTAATGAATTCCAGGATGCACCAAGTTCGTACGTCTATGTCCAAATAACCCGAGGTGCTGCTCCCAGAACGCACTATTTCCCGCAGGAAGATGTTGAGCCGACTGTGTACGCCTTTGCACGAACATGGCAGCGTCCATCACCCGAGCGCTGGGCACAGGGATTTTCAGCGATGACCGTACCTGATCGTCGATGGAGTCGTGCAGATATCAAGACGATCTGTCTGTTACCCAATGTGCTGGCATTTCAGGATGCGATAGAAGCTGGTGCGGATGATGCAGTTCTGGTGCGCGATGGTGTAGCGATCGAAGGAGCACATATGAATTTCTGGGGCGTATTCGATGGAACAGTTGTAACCCATCCCACGACAAGCAACATCCTCCCAGGCATCACCCGAGAGGTTGTACTTCAATTGGCTAACCAGGCTGGTATCGCTCTGGAGGAGCGTCCGATTCAGGTGGAAGAACTAAAGAGCGCCGATGAACTCTTCTTCACGGGTACTACGGGTGAGGTGCGTCCCATCACAACCTTGAATGGAACCGTAGTTGGAAATGGAAGCGTGGGACCGCTCACGCAGAAATTGTCAGACTTGTTCCATGGGAAGGTGCAGGAAGTCCAGTCAGGCCTAGAGGGTTCTATCGCTTGACCCAGGGATTCAGGAGTGCGTTTGCAGGATTAGCGACGTTCTTGCTGGTGAGCGTGCCTGTAGGAGCACAAGAGCTGCCTGTCGTGCGTGTGATAGCTACCGGTGGAACAATCGCCAGCCGGCCCGGTGACGATCAACTGACGGGGAGTGCTTTAATTGAGGCGGTACCACAACTCGCAGGAGTTGCCCAAGTCGAAGTAGAGGAATTCAGTCGTATCGGTTCGTCTGGCATGACCCCAAACCACTGGCTGCTACTGGCAAAACGCATCAACGAACTTCTAGATGCTGAGCCTGATATTAGCGGTGTTGTCGTGACACATGGGACGGACACTATGGAGGAGACCGCTTACTTCCTTCATCTAACCATCAAGGATCTTCGCCCAGTGGTTTTGACTGGATCGATGCGTTCTGCAACCGCGGTTTCTGCTGATGGCCCAGCAAATTTGCTGACAGCTGTGCGTGTCGCCGCGGACACGAATGCGGGCGGGCGCGGAGTGCTCGTAGTGCTCAACGACGAGATTCATTCAGCCAGAGATGTGAGGAAGACCGACAACAACCGGACAGATACTTTCGTGTCCGCAGAGTGGGGCGCCCTAGGTGTGGTCGATTTGGATGGAGTCACATTCCGGCGCAGTGGCGAAACACTTCATACAGTGCAGGCACTACCTTCAGTAGCAGGGGTAGAGACACTGCCTACTGTACCAATTGTTGCTGACTTTTCCGGTAATGACGCGACGGTTTTAAAGAATTGGATCGAACAGGGTGTGGCTGGTATCGTAGTCCAGGGGTTCGGTGGGGGACGTACGAGCCCGGAAATGCGGCGGGCCATTTCAGAGATCGCGCGAGAAGGCACTCTGGTCGTTTTGGCATCAAGAGTTCTCGAAGGGCGAGTCATTGGTAGTGAGCAACAGGCGCAAGCCGGTATTGTTGCTGCAGGTGACCTTCCGTCTCATAAGGCGAGAGTTCTATTAATGCTTGCATTACTACACTCTCGTGATGGAATGGAAATCCAGGCGATTTTCGATACCCATTAGTGAAAAGAAAACGAAGGTTTTTTACCCCTTTTCGGCGTCCTTTACTGATTGGGATTTTCTGTGCTTTTGTAAGCTCAACCAGCAGTTGTGCTACGGCAGCACCGGCCATTTCAGGGGTCATTGATCAGTCAGCTTCTTCAGGGGATGGAGTGCGATTGATCTATCTCGGAACCGGCGGTTGGATTTTCGAGCGTGGCAGTGATCAAGTGATCACGGGCCCATTCTTCTCTAATCCGGGTTTGGTCAAGACTGGCTTATTACCGATTCGATCTGACTCGGATGTCGTTGACGAGTTTATGTCTCGGTATGACGTGTCAGGGGCCCATGTGATTCTGGTTGGTCACGCACACTACGACCACCTGATGGATGTTCCTCGTGTAGCTTTAAAACACGCTCCGAGTGCTCGTATCGTTGGTAGTAAGACGGTAAAGAACACTCTGGGCACTTGGTCAGGTGTTGGAGATCGCGTAGACGAAGTCAATGATATAGCGGGTGGCGAGAGCACAGTCGGGACGTGGCTACGCTACGGAACAGGTGTTCGTATTATGGCATTGCGTTCGCTTCATGCCCCCCACTTTGAGGGCTACACACTATTCAAGGGAAGTCGTGTTCGTAGTCTGAACGTAGAGCCACGTTGGGCGACAGAGTGGCTGGACGGCACAACACACGCGTATTTGATCGACTTCCTGAATGCTGATGAGTCAGTAGCCTTCCGTATCTACTACCAGGATGCAGTGGCACCTCCGCCTCTTGGGTTTGCTCCGCGAGCCGTTATTCGTGAGAGATCTGTTGATGCAGCAATCCTTGTCCCTGCGACGTTTGATCAGGTCGACTGGCATCCTGAGGCTTTCATCGAAAATCTTCAGCCTCAACGTGTGCTCCTGGGACACTGGGAGAACTTTTTCTCACCTCCGGTATCGCCGGCTGATCCGCTCTCGAATCTTGCACACTTTGAAGACCGATTAGAGCGGGTATTTGATGGTGAGTGGTGGAAGCCTGAATTATGGACTGAATTTAGATTCCCAACTCGCTAAATTTGGCTGCGCGCAAGGTATTCTGGCGGATTTAGGTAGGATTTTCGGAGACCGTGAAGGCCGGAGTCGTCCTATTGACGCGAATTCTTTGCGATTCGCACAAATAAAAGCTTGCGGTTAAGCCGCAATGCTGAGTAATTCTATCTAACGGATGTTACAGAATCCGCCCCTCATTAAGGAGGATGTAATGAATTTCAGCGGAGCTCTTGGTGCGCTGGGAGGCATGGTCAAAGCTGTTACTGGCCTAGGTCTCACCCTAATCCCACTGGCCCTTGTGGTCGATATTCTCCAGCCTGGAACAGTCAACATCGTTGATGGACTTGCCAGTTTGGTTAACAGCTTCACTGGCGAGGGACTGACTGGCCTAATCATCCTTATCGTGGTTCTGGCGATCGCGGACTAGACGTCTCCTTTTTCGCAGCTCTCTTTTGAGACCTTTTTAACACACTAGGAGGCGTAGTATGGATTTTATGGGTCCCATGCATAAAGTCGGCGGCTGGGCAAAGGCCGTCACAG
>Ga0209228_1000064_pt1 | contig 46358 bp, 50 predicted proteins | sample METZYME_3_150m_FD_187547 | JGI IMG/M metagenome (GOLD analysis project Ga0209228, IMG submission 187547) | Marine microbial communities from oxygen minimum zone in mesopelagic equatorial Pacific - METZYME_3_150m (SPAdes) (version 2) | ecosystem: Environmental > Aquatic > Marine > Oceanic...
GATGCGACGAGGCCTGGTGTTGATCGTGTGCGCCCAGATCATGTGGGGACTGTCGCCCGCCTTCTGGCGTCTCGGCATCGAGATCCCGGCCATGGACATGCTCGGACACAGAGTGCTGTGGACCTTCGTCACGGTGCTGATCATCCACCTAGTCCGCCGGTCCCTGCGTTCGGTGCGCACGGCAGCCCGCGAACCCCGGACGCTGGCCCTGGAGGCACTGGCGGGGGTCCTTATCGGCTCGAACTGGTTGGTATGGGTATGGGCGGTCACCAACGGCCGGGTGCTTGAGGGCAGCCTCGGCTACTTCATTACCCCGCTGGTCAGCGTGGTCCTCGGCGTTGTCGTGGTCGGCGAACGCCTTCGACGGGCCCAGTGGGCAGCCGTAGCCCTCGGGGCGGCCAGTGTCATCTGGTTGACCATCGACATGGGTGGCCTGCCCTGGGTGTCGCTCTTCCTGGCGGCCACGTTCGGCATCTATGGCCTCATGAAGAAGACGGTGAACCGGCCGCCGCTGGACATGCTGACCATCGAGTTGATGGTGATCCTGCCGCTGGTCTTGGTGTTCCTCGGGACCCGGCTGATCAACGGGCACGACGCGCTGGTTTCGGCGTCGGGCACCGAGTACATAGTCCTGCTGGGCAGCGGCCTGTTCACTGCAGTGCCGTTGCTGTGCTTTGCCGGGGCGGTGCAGCGGGTGCCGCTGTCGGTGATCGGCGTCATCCAGTACCTGGCGCCGTCCACCCACTTCCTGCTCGGCGTGGTGGCCTACGACGAGCCGTTCGGCGGGGGACGCCTGATCGGTTTCGTCCTCGTGTGGACGGGACTCGCCGTGTTCACCCTCGATGGGCTCCGGTCTGTCCGGTCCAGTGGACGGGTGACCGGTTGGCGGCCCCTCGGGCAACGGGGTCAGGTTGGCTGAGACCTGAGCCGGTTTAGGTGTCTCCGGTTCAGGTAGTGGCGCTGATCGACGCCAGGACCTCGGAGGCGAACAGCGGGGCCTCGTTCTCGAGGTGGCGGCGGTTTAAGGACCGGGCGGCCACCACGGTGGCGCCATGGCTCTCCAGCACATCGGACAACTTGGTCGCTGCGTTGCCCGGGTTGACGGCATGCGTCATGAACGCTGCCACCCGCATGTCCCACAGCTTCGGGATCTGGCGTACCTTGCCCACGTCGCCGGGGCGATGGCCGAACAGGATCAGGCCGTCGACCCATGTGCCGACGAAGACCAGGTCGGCCTCGGCCAGTTCCTTGTAGTCGATGTTGGTGACCGGGCGCACGGCGACAGTGGCGCCGGCTGATGCGGCAGCCCCGCCGATGAGTTCGGCGGCCCGGCGGGTGTTACCGGTCCGACTCTGGTGAATGACGACGATGTTCAAGCGTTCAGTGTGCCTCATGGGAACGAGCCGTCCTACACTCGCCGCCGATTGGGCACCTTGTGGTCAGCCTGGTCGGGGGGGGAATCAATATGGATCAGGAGCACGTATGAGTCGGGAAACGGGCCGTCTGGCAGGGAAGGTGGCCTGCATCACCGGTGCCGGTTCGGGCCTGGGACGGGCCATGGCCCTGAGGTTCGCCGAGGAGGGCGCCACCATTGCCGCCCAGGATCTTCGCGGGGAGGCGGCCGACGAGACCGTCAAGTTGCTCGACGGTGATGGTCACCGGGCCTTCGGGGGCGATGTGTGCGACGAGGGCGACATGGTCTCGATGTTTGCCCAGATCCACGGGACCTGGGGTCGCCTCGACGTGCAGGTCAACAACGCTGGAGTGAGCCGCCTACCCGGCGACGGCTTCGACGAGATGATGGCCGGACAGGGCTCCCAGATGTCGCTGATGGGTTACGAGGCGTTCTCCAAGATGATGGCCATCCACGCCGGGGGGACCTTCCTTGGTACCCGCGAGGCCGTCAAGTTGATGGGTGAGGGCGGGTCGGTTATCACGTTGTCGAGCATTGCCGGTCTAGCTGGTTGGGGTCCGGTGCACTACGCCGCGGCCAAGGGAGCGGTCCTGGGGTTCACCCGGGCAGCGTCTAGGGAACTGGGGGCCATGGGCATCCGTATCAACGCGATCGCTCCCGGAGTGATCGACACCCCGATGACCGCCGACGTCGATGAGGCCATGCTGGCCCCGATGGTGATGATGACACCACTGCGACGGCAGGGAACGGCCGAGGAGGTCGCCGCCGCGGCGCTGTTCCTGGCTTCGTCGGAGAGCTCGTTCATCACCGGCCAGTGGATCTCGCCCAACGGCGGCCTCATCACCATCTGAGCACGCGCCTGTCGGGTGCAGGCTTCGGCCTGCCCATCCGGATCGACCGGTGTCGTCAGCGGGTCTGGTCAGCCAACGTGCTCAGCGACTGCGGTCGAGATCCAGCAGGTGCTGTTCGGCCTCTTCGGGCAGGAGGCCCATCTCGGCCATACCGGCGGCCAGCACGGCCCGATACGACATGCTGGGCGGTCCCGCGGGCGGAGGGGCCGTGGAACCCAGCGTGCAGACCGGCTCGTCATCGATTCGATCCATGCCGATCAGCAGGTCGATGATCCCATCCAACACCCGGACCGACTCACCAGATGCCGGTGGTTCCACGGGTAGGAAGGCGTCTTCAGTGGGCCGGCCGTTCTCCTGGGCGACCACGTCGGCCATCTGACCCCACGTGATACGCCACGCCCGACCCACCACGTCGCGTCGGCCGGCCGATGTGGGTTCGTCAGGACAAAAGCAGCAGCCGCCGCCCCAACGTGAGGAGTGGCCGCCGAAGAACACCGGATGGGGGACCACGACCCGTCTGTCACCGGTTGCCGGACGGGGGTCGGTGGCACCCCGATGGGATCCCCACGGCGTGTCGTCGCCGCAACTCTGAAGGTAGGCGTCGAACCGGGCGGCCAGCAGATTGGACCCGTAGGCCACGTACCAGACTGGTGTCGATCCGGGTTCCGTCATTCTCGACCCAGAAGTCCATCGAGGCCGCGGGCCGCCGGGTCATCGGCCGGGGGCGGCTCATCGTGCAGGCGGTTCAGGCGGCTGAGGCTGACCAGACCGGCCATCACTGCGCCACCGTCGGTGTTGACGGGAAGCTCGCCGGCTTCACCCCAGTGCATCTCCACCCGGTAGCTCCCGGCATGGCCCTCCTTGGGGACCATGTCGGCAGTAGTCAGGCTTCGAGGGGGAGCCGATCCGGTCACCGTGTGGCGCCAACCCTGCAGTTCACCCAACGGGATATTGGGGACGTTCACGTTGAGCACCTCGGCTGTATCCGGTGGGTTCTGGGCCATTGCCTCCACCACGGAGCGGGCCACCGTGGCTGCCGTCGCCCAGTGCTGATCGATCAGCACCTCGTCGGCCCCCTGACCCTCGATGCCCCAACCGGTGACGGCCTGGCTCACGGCGATGCCTGTAGTGCCTCCGTTGCGTGCGGTAAGAGCGGCGCCCACGGTGCCCGAGTGGTACACGGACCGTCCGACGTTCATCCCTGGGTTGATGCCAGCCACCACTAGGTCAAATGGGTCGCCGAACAAACCGAGGCGGCTGTAGATGACGCACAACCCCGGCGGGCCGCTGACCGACCAGGAGCGGTCGATGCCATCGATGGTCGCGTCATGGACCTCGGGGCGGATCAGGTGCATGGCCCCGAGCGAGGCGCCGGCTCCCGAGTATTCGGCATCGGGGGCCACCACTGTCACCTCGCCGAGGTCGACCAGAGCCCGGGCCAGTTCGTGGAGGCCCACCGAGTCAATGCCGTCGTCGTTGGTGACCAGAATTCGCATGGTTCCCGACCGTAGTGAGCGTCGCGACCTGGTTGGCCAGTGGGGCGTTGGTCAGCGGGCCCTGGTCAGTCAGCGAGCTGTAGGTTGAGGTTTTCCCATTCGGCCATCAGCTCGGCGGCCCGGTCCTTGGCCGCCTCGTGCTCGGCAACTACGGCGGCGGCACCGTCAGGGTCCTGGTACAGGTTGGGGTCGGCCAGACGCTCCTGAACCTCCACCACGGCGGCCTCGGCGGCCTCCCACTGCTTTTCGGCCCGCCCCAACTTCCGCTGGAGGCCCTGTCGTGGATCGCGTTGGCGACCCTTCCCGGCAGATTGGCCACCGCCCTTCTGGTTTCCGTCCGGGGTTCCGTTTCCGCGACGGGCCGTCGCACCGTGGGATGACGGCGCAGGCGTCGAGTCCACCTTCACCGGGTAGAGCACCCGGTCGGGGACACCCTCGTGCCAGGTCGCCCTGCCGTCCCTGACCTCGACGGCGCAGTCGGCGACCGATCGGATCAGGTGGCGGTCGTGGGTGATGAGCACGACGGTGCCCGGGTAGGCCAGTAGGGCGTCCTCCAGGACGTCGCAACTCGGCAGGTCTAGGTGGTTGGTGGGCTCGTCTAGTACCAGAAGGTTGACCGGGACGGCCAACGTCTTGGCCAGTGCCAGTCGGGTCTGCTCTCCACCTGACAGGTCGCCCACACGGCGGTCGACGGCGTCGCCTCGGAAGCCGAAGGAGGCCAGGTACGTCCGTGGGTTGCGACCGTCGACCCCCACGCCGGGAACCGTCTTGAACTCGTCGAGCACGGTGCGTTGATCGTCGAGTATCTCGGCCTGGAGTTGGTCGAAGTGGGAAAGATCGACGTTGGTGCCCCGAGTCACCTGCCCGGCCAACGGCGGCATGTCGCCGGTTAGGAGCCGGACGAGGGTGGTCTTACCGGCCCCGTTCGGACCGACCAGGGCCACCTTGCGACCCCGCTCCACATCGAAGGTCACATTCCGCAGGATGATCTCGTCGCCCGGCTCGTTGCCTGACTGGTCGCTCGATGGGACGCTGGTCCCGCCTGCGGCCGGGTAGCCGGCCGTGACGTCGTGGAGTTCAGCAACCAGACGCGATGACCGCCGTGGCTTGGGGAACCCGAACCGGCTGGCCGGGTCATCGGGTTTGTCGACCACCATCCGGTCGAGTTTCTCCAGGGCCTTGACCCGGCTCTGGACCTGACGGGCCTTGCTGGCCTTGTAGCGGAACCGTTCGATGAACTTCTCGGTCTGGGCCACCTGGCGGCTCTGCTGGGCGGCGATGGCCCGCTGGGCGGCCAACTGCTCTTCGCGGGCCACTACGAACTCGGCGAACCCGCCCACGTACTCGGTGATCCGATTGCCGGACAGTTCCAGGATCCGATTGGCCACCACATCGATGAAGTCCCGGTCGTGGCTGACGAACAACAGGCCCCCCGACCAGTTGGCCAGGTGCTGCTCCAGCCACGCGACGCTGTCCACGTCGAGGTGGTTGGTGGGCTCATCCATGATCAGGAGGTCGGGGGCCGATAACAGGAGGCGGGCCAGAGCGATACGCATTCGCCAGCCACCGGACATCTCGTCCATGGGTCGGTCGTGGTCGGCCGAGTCGAAGCCGAGCCCCGAGAGGATTCGGTGGGCGTCGGCCTCCACGGCGTAACCGCCGATCTGCTCGAAGCGTGACTGGGCCTCACCGAACTGGTCCAGGAGGCGGGCCTGTTCGTCGCCCGACGCGGCACCGATCCGTACTCCGAGATCCTCGATTCGGGTGGCCAGTTCCGTGACCGGCCCGGCACCCAGCATCACCTGCTCGAACACTGATCTCCCCGTCTCGGTCGGCAGTTCCTGGGGGAGGTAGCCGATCCGCAGATCCCGTGGTCGATGGACCTCCCCTGTGTCGGGTTCCTGAAGCCCGACGATGGTCTCTATCAGCGTGGTCTTGCCGGTGCCGTTGCCGCCTACCAGAGCCACCCGCCGGCCGGCCCCTAATTGGAGTGCAACGTCATGGAATAGCAGGCGCGGACCGAAGGCACGCGACAGCCCCGTGGCGGTGAGCATGGTGGAGGGTCCGGGTTGTGAGGCGGGTCAGGCGCCGGGTGGGTCCCAGCGGACCACAGCGGCTGCCGAGGACATCCCGGCACCGAATCCGACCATCAGAACCAGGTCGCCGGGATCGACCCGACCCTTGCCGAGAGCGTCTACGAAGGCGAGGGGAATCGAGGCGGCGGACGTGTTGCCGGTGTGCTCGAGCACCATGGCGGCCTTTCCGATAGGAATGCCGAGCCGCTTCAGGGCAGCCTCAATGATTCGGATATTGGCCTGGTGGGGAACCACCAGGGCGATGTCATCCATGGACAGGGCAGCCCGTTCCAGGGCTCTAGTGGCCGCACCCTCGATGGCCAGGATGGCGCGACGGAAGACCTCCTTGCCGTTCATAAAGATCTTCCCGCCGTGCTCGCAGGTCAGGATGGACGCGGCCGAGCCGTCCGACATGAGGTCCCAGCCCAGCAGCGTCGGTGCGTCGGCGGAGCGTTGGATGACCACGGCGCCGGCACCATCGCCGAATAGGACGCAAGTTCCCCGGTCGGTCCAGTCGGTGATGCCGCTAAGGGCATCACTGCCGATGAGCAGGATGGTTTCCATGCCGCCCTCGGCGAACTGCATCGCGGTGACCAGGCCGTAGACGAAGCCTGAGCAGGCCGCGTTCAGGTCGATCGCGCCACAGGACATACCCAGCTCCTGCTGGACAACCGAGGCGCTCGCCGGAAATTGCTGGTCACTACTGCAGGTGGCTAGCAGGAGGAGGTCCACATCGGCGGGGTCCACGCCGGCCATGGCCAGAGCGTCGCGCCCGGCCTCCGCCGACATCTCGGTCACCTTGCCGTCGACGTGGCGGGCCCCGATGCCACTACGTTCACGGATCCACTCGTCGGTGGTGTCCACGATCTCAGCGAGATCGTGGTTGGTGAGCCGGCGTTCGGGAAGATGGGTCGCCCAACCGGTGATACGGCCGTGGGCCATGGGGTGCTCCGATGTGTGCAGCTGGGGCCGATCAGCCCCAGGGGAAGGGTAGCCACCGGCTGGGGTTAGGGTCGCCCGACGATGAGAGATCACGAACTGGCCGGGCTTCTGGCCCAGGAGGCCGGTGACGTGCTCCTCGGCGTGCTAGCTGAGGGCCGGGCCGGCGGTTGGACCCCGTCTCAGATCCAGGACCAGGGCGACCACCGTGCCCACGAGCACCTAATGGCTCGTCTGTCGGAGCTCCGGCCCGAGGATGCGGTGCTGTCCGAGGAGGGCAGCGATGACAGAGCCCGTCTTGGTATCGATCGAGTGTGGATCATCGATCCGCTGGATGGGACCCGTGACTTCGCCCGCGCGGGCAGTGTGGAGTGGGCGGTGCATGTGGCCCTCGTGGAGGACGGCGTGCCGACCGCAGCAGCCGTGTCGTTGCCACCCAGCGGTGGCCTGTACGGAACCTGGGTCTCGGTGGTCGACCGGACGTCGAATCGGGACCGACCGATCATCGTCACCAGCCGGTCCCAGTGGGGCGAGGCCGAGGAGGTGGCGGCCGCCATCGGTGGGGTGGTCCGTTCGTGCGGCTCGGCCGGCGTGAAGGCCATGGCCGTGGTGTCCGGAGCGGTCGACGTCTACGTCCACCCCTCGGGCCTCTACGAGTGGGATGCCTGCGCGCCGGCCGGGGTGGCCATGGCCGCCGGGTTGGACGTGTCGGGCATCGACGGCTCGCAGTTGGTGTTCAACAAGCCCCGTCCGGTGGTGGCCGGGCTGGTGGTTAGTCGCCCGGAGTACACCGATCGGGTGCTGAGCGCTCTCCACTGGTAACCGGTTCACTGGTGAGTTGCTCAAACAGCCGGTCGACCTCAGCAGCCAATTCGACCTCGTCGCCGTTGTTGACCACCACGTGGTCGGCCACCGCCCGGCGTTCCGCGTCATCAGCCTGAGCGGCCATGCGGGCCGAAGCGTTCTCGACCGTCATGCCGCGACCCACCAGCCGAGCCAGGCGAATCTCAAGGTCGGCCTCGACGACAACTACCTCGCTGTAACCCCGACCGTTGGGGAGACGACCGAGGTCGCTCTCCACTAGGACCGCCATGTCCAGGATCACCAGCAGGCTGCCGGCCGATTCCGTCGGGCCGGCTAACTGGGTGAGGCGGCGGTCCAGTTCCCGGTTGATGGCCGGGTGACTGATGGCTTCCAGGTCGGTGAGGCGTCCCTTAGATGCGAACACCTCGGCGGCCAGGGCCTTTCGGTCGACGGCGCCATCGGCGTCCAGCACGCCATCGCCGAACTCGGCCACCACGGCGGCATGCACATCATCGTCTGTAAGGACCTGGCGGCCGAGGGCATCCACGTCAATTACCGTGGCGCCCCGTTCGGCCAGCAGTGTGGCCACCGTGGACTTACCGGCGCCGATGCCTCCACAGAGGCCAACGACCCGGATCCTGTGGGTCACCAGAGGGACCGGAAGAGGCAGATGCTGATCAGACGGCGGGGGTTATGAGGCCGTAGTGGCCGTCGAAGCGCCGGTAGAGCACCTGGCCACGGTTCGTTTCGGGTTCAGCGAAGAACACGAACGGCTCGTCTCCCTCGTCGAGCAGCATGGCCGCCTCCTCCACCGGAAGGTGGTTCAGCACGAGCGAGGCTGGGTGGATAGGGGGCCGGGTGTCGCCAGGAAGCTCCTCGCCGTCCACCGACGGGACGACGTAGATGAGCCCGTCACCGTTGTGGTACACGACCCGGTCGATGTCGTGGTCTGCGTCAACGTAGAGGTAGAAGCCGTGGTCCAGCAGGTCCATTTCGTCGACGGCTTCCTCGGCGGTCATAGATGCCATGGCCAGGGTCTTATGGCGGACCACCTCGCGGTCGTCGGCCGGAACCTCGGCGTAGCCGGGGTGGGCTCGACTGGCATCCGGATCGGAATCGTGGCGGCGGTCTTCCAGGCGCTTGCGATGGCGCCGGAGTCGACGCGTGAGACGATCGTCGAGTTCGTCGATGGCCTCGGTCATGGTGTTGGCCGAGGAGTGCGCCCGGACCGGTACACCGTTGAGGTCAAGCGTGGCCTCGGCAATGGCTGCCAGCGAGTCCATCGAGTGGTCCCGTATGCGCAGCTTGACCACCGCGGAAAGCACCGGTTCGTGTCCGACCTCGCACATGGCCTGGATCTTGGCCGAAGCCAGAGTCCGGTCAGCTGGCCGCACCGGTCCCTTCGTGAGCAACTCCACCTCGCAGACGGCATGTGGCTTGGTCAAGCTCGAACCTCCGGTTGTCGGGGTCGGCCCGCCCCATCGTGATGGTTGACGGACCGACGGTGTGCGTATGTCCATCATGGCGCGTCGCGGCCCGCCTGTCAGGTCCGGTTCGGCGACGGATCCGCGCTGCGGGGGCGAGACTCTGGTCATGGCATTCCGACTGGCCGCACTCAACGACGGACGTGCCGTCCTTCTGGACGTTGGGCTGGTGGACCCGCCGGGTGGCGGCGGGACATCGACGGATGGGGCCACCGCGAGGTGGTGGGACCTCGGTCGGCTCACCGACGGCCGTCTGGCCGACCCAATGGCCGCGGTGTCGGCCAGCAGTGCGCTCGATGCGCTGACCGATGATCGGGGTATCCCCGCTGGGGATCCCGACGGGATGGTCGGCCTGGACGATCTCGGCCCACCAGTACCCCGACCACAGAAGGTGTTCGGCATCGGCATGAACTATCTGGCCCATATCGACGAGATGGGTCGGGCGCCATCCAGCGCACCGGTGATCTTCACCAAGTTCCCGTCGTGTCTGGTCGGCCCTTCGGCAGATGTCCGGATCGTGGGCGACCGCACCGACTACGAGGTAGAGCTGGTGGCGGTGGTCGGTCGGACCTGCCGGGACCTCGACGAGTCCGAGGTGTGGGATGCCCTGGCCGGGGTGACCGTCGGTCAGGACATTTCCGAGCGGACTTTGCAGAACGCGTCGGCCCCCGCCCAGTTCAGTCTCGGAAAGAGCTACGACACCTTCGGGCCCATCGGGCCGGCCGTGGTCTCATCGGACCTGCTCAACGAGCAGGACGATCTGCCTTTGACCTGCGCGGTGGATGGCGAGGTCCGTCAGGACAGTCGGACAAGTCGCATGATCGTAGGCGTCAAGCAGTTGGTGGCCTACCTGTCGGCCGTGTGCACGCTCGAGGCCGGTGACCTGGTGTTTACGGGTACGCCGTCCGGTGTGGGCGACGCTCAGGGGCGGTGCCTCGGAGTGGGCCAGCGGATCGATTCGCACATCGTGGGCGTGGGCCACATGGTCAACCACTGCGTCTGATCGACGCCCCACCGGGTTTCAGGAAAGAGCGACCGGGGTCGACACTTCGTCAAAGAAGTCGCCGCCCTTGTCGTCGACCACCACGAAGGCCGGGAAGTCTTCGACCTCTATGCGCCACACGGCCTCCATGCCCAGTTCGGGGTACTCCAGCACCTCGACCTTGCGGATGGAGTCCAGAGCCAGCCGGGCCGCAGGACCGCCGATGGACCCGAGGTAGAAGCCCCCGTGTCGGGCACACGCCTCGGTGACCTGACGGGAGCGGTTGCCCTTTGCCAACATGACGAGGCTCCCGCCGGCCTCCTGGAAACGATCGACGTAGCCGTCCATGCGGCCGGCCGTGGTGGGGCCGAACGAGCCCGATGCGTAGCCCTCCGGGGTCTTAGCCGGACCGGCGTAGTAGACGGGATGATCCCGCAGGTAGTCCGGCATGGGCTGGCCAGCGTCAAGCAGCTCGGCGATCTTGGCGTGGGCGATGTCGCGGGCCACCACGAGGGTGCCGGTGAGTGCCAGCCGGGTCTTGATCGGGTGCTTCGATAGTTCGGACCGGATGGCGTCCATGGGCTGGCCGAGGTCGATGGGCACGACATCGGTCGACAGGTCGTCGGCGGTCACCTCGGGGAGGTACCGGGCGGGGTCCTCCTCCAGTTGCTCGAGGAACAGGCCGTCGGCGGTGATCATTCCGAGGGCCTGGCGGTCGGCCGAACAGGACACGGCGATCCCTACCGGGTTGGACGCGCCGTGGCGCGGCAGCCGAACCACCCGGACGTCATGGCAAAAGTACTTGCCACCGAACTGGGCGCCGATCCCGAACTGGCGGGTCATGTCCAAGACCCGCTGCTCCCAGTCGAGGTCGCGAAAGCCGTGGCCCGATTCGCTGCCCTCGGTGGGCAGGTGGTCTAGGTAGTGGGCCGAGGCGTACTTGGCGGTCCGCATCGTGTGTTCGGCCGACGTGCCGCCGATGACCACGGCCAGGTGGTACGGCGGACAGGCGGCTGTTCCCAGGCTGCGGAGATTCTCCTCGAGGAAGCGGGTCAGGCTCTCCGGGTTGAGGAGCGCCTTGGTCTCCTGAAAGAGAAAGCTCTTGTTGGCCGAACCGCCACCCTTGGCCATGAAGAGAAACTTGTAGGCGCTACCGGGAACGGACTCGATCTCGATCTGTGCCGGCAGGTTCGTCCCGGTGTTGCGCTCGGTGAACATGTCCACCGGAGCGAGCTGTGAGTAACGCAGGTTCGACGTGAGGTAGGTGTCCTGTACGCCGAGCGAGATGGCCTCCCGGTCGTCGCCGCCGGTGAGGACGAGTTCGCCCTTCTTAGCCGACACGATGGCGGTGCCAGTGTCCTGACAGGAAGGGAGCACTCCGCCAGCTGCGATACAGGCGTTTTGGAGGAGTTCGGTGGCTACGAAGCGGTCGTTGGGGGATGCCTCAGGGTCGTCGAGGATGGCCGCCACCTGAGCTAGGTGAGCGGGGCGAAGCAGATGGGCAATGTCACGCATGCCCGTCGCCGCCAGTAGCCGGATGGCCTCCGGCTCGACCTCCAGGAAGGTCCGTCCGGCGGGACCTTCGACGGTGGAGACGCCGTCAGCGGTCAGGTGCCGGTATGTGGTGGTGGCGTGCGGGTCCTCGGTGAGGGGGAGGAGGGCGTCGGCCATGGTCTCCAACCTACCGGTCGAGCCCGCGACGGCCTGCGGGGGTTCTTCGTGGGAGCGTTTGGAGGGGTCGCTAGGTGGTCGACAAATTGGCGACGACCGATTCCTAGCCCACAGGGCTACCCGGACTGTCGTAGGTCTAGAAAGTCAGTTGGGCCACGTAGGAATCTTCTAGTCCGCAACTTTGGTTTTGGCTGATGTTTCCCTTGCGCATGGTCATCGCCGCCTTCCTTGTACCTTTCTGACCAGATGCGGTTCGGACCTGCCTAGCAGGGGGTCGGCACCCGCACCCCTTCATACGAGGGGGCGACAGACGCTCGAATGTGCGGGAGCCACCGGGACCTCCGGTGCCGAAACTTTGTCCATTCAGATACCTGAGCCAATCCAATAAGTCCTGTTCCTCCAGACATGTAGGAGAGTTCGCAAAGTGCGTGTACTTATGATTTCTACGGCGGTCTCCGTACTGGCATGCATCGGATTGGCCTGTGGATCTGCAGGCCCTGAGCCGGTAGCCGAGTCGGCTGCTGCGACGTCCAGCACCATGTCCACGACGGTGGCTCCGACCACGTCTACGACGGTGGCTCCGACCACGACGTCAGCTCCGACAACGACGGTCGGCCCCATGGCAGCCACTAACACGACCACGTCCACGACCACCACGTCCACGACGTCTACGACCACGACGACGTCCACGCTGCCGACGTTGCCCGGTCCGACGGTTGTCGACCCCCCGACGCCGACCATCCTGGTGATGGATGCATTCACCCAGGAGGTCGGCGACGTCACCCTGGAGACGAGCGTCTACTGTGGCCCGGACGGGCTGAGCGCCGAACACTGGATCGATGGCGAGCCCGTTGAACCCGAAACGGCTGGAGTGACGACAACTGCTCTCGGGAAGACCTACCACCGGGTGGTGGCTGCCGTCGAGGGCGACGACGTCGACTACCTGTTCGACGGCGGCTGGTGGGCCGAGGACCTGACCGACGGCTCATGTGAACCGTACGAACTCGACACGATCACGGCCGAGCCGAACACCTGGGACGACTATCCCGATGGCAGGTCGATCGAGGTCACCGAGGTCCTCTGGGACCAGCTCGACCTCCGTGACATCGCTTGCCCCTACCTTCAGCCGGATATTCGGCAGAACGCCATAGATAATGGGTTCGCCTTCTCCGACACCTGCACCATGGACTTCGACCACCTACGTCGGGCGGCAGTCAGGGACTCCAAGAGGGACCGGCACCTACTCGAGATCGGCTTCGACTGCGGACCGTTCGGCCTGGGGGAGGTGTGGTACGTGATCGACGGGGTTTTCGTCGCCAACGACTACTACCACCCGCCGGAGTTCGGCCCGGAACAGTACGAGGAGTGGTGGATCGAGCCGATGCGGGACAGGTACGGCGACACGGTCTACGACTACAGGGCACGAGCCGTGGAAGTCGACGGCGAGGTCTACGTCTTCGACGTCGGACGGGTGCGACTCGACCTGAACCTGGATGCCGCCCTCAAGAGGGACAACTGCGCCCTGGTTGATTGGTCCGGGCCGCCGGTCGCCTTCGAGGGCGCCACACCGGGCCAACTGGTCTGGCAGACCGGTTGGATGGTCGATACCGGACTACTGGGTCCGGAATGCGCCGGCTACTCGACGTGCCGCCAAGAGATCAGCTACTGGGAGGCGTCAGGCCGCGACATCGGCCTGATGTTCTGGTTGACGTCCAAGCCGATCACCCCAGTGGTCCTCGACATCACCTGGGACCCGACCGAAGTCAGCATCGGAGACGCAGCTGGCGGCTGCGCCGACACCAGCCAGGCCGACACGTCAGAGACCCTCCGGGTCACCATCGAACCCGACGACTGGCCGCACCAGGGCGGGAACATGCCGCCGGCGGGCATGGTCACGTTCGCCACGTCAGGCGCCGGCGACGGAATAGCCGACGGCGACCAGGTCACAGACGTCCGCGTGACCGTCGTAGACGAACTATCCGACCCGACGTACCACGACGCCGTCGACCTCGTCATGGCGGTCACCACCGTGGACCGCCCAGACGGGGCGATCTGTCACTAGGCACGCAAGAAATGCGAACACGCCCCATGGCAGCCAGGACGGTTTTCCATACCATGCATTTCAGCGGACTCCTCGTAGCAGCAGCCCTCACCGTCACCCTCCTAGCCGGATGCGGCCCAGATGCTGGGCTGCGAAGCCCCGACTACGAGGCCCTCGACGGGTTCAAGACTGGGACCGAAAGTCACGAGTGGATACGAACAGACCTCCTGGTCGGCCTGCCGTGGCGTGAAGCCGATGAGATGGCGCATGACGCCGGTTGGTCAACCCAGGTGATCTTCACCGTGGAGGGCGAGCCGTTCCCCATGTCCCTGGACCTTCGCTGGGACCGGCTGCGCCTCATCGTGGTCGGCGGCGAAGAAGCCGGAACGGTGACAGACGTCTATAACAGTTGATCCACCGGGCCCGGCAACGGGCAGGTGGCCGGTACGGAATCAGGCCCGGTGAGCGGACCGTCATCGCCGTCTGGCCAGACGAACGAAAACGCCAGAGAGCGTCACCTTCGGGTGGGGCTCTTTTGCTGTTTACCGCAGGGACAGGTCGAACACGCTGCCGGTCCGCAGGACGGCCTTGGCGCCGCCGGTTACGGCGTCACGCTGGCTCCCACGGCTTCAAATCTACTAATGGGCGTCAGGTGGTCGATAGGTCGGCGATGATCGGCTCCCAGAACGCTGCACCACCCTCACCGCCCTGGGTGTAAAAGCTCAGCCGGTCCACACAGTCGCCGTAGCGGTCCCGGAAGCCGGTGGCCACCGCGCCCTGTTCGCCGACCACCGCGAAGGCGTCCAACACTTCGTCGTCGATGAGTTCGCCCATCTCCTGCCACTGGCCCAGCTTGGACATGCGGTTCAGGTCGTCCTGGAGGTCACCCCAACCGTGGGTCTCCAGGACGGGCCGGTAGGCCGGCGTGGAGCCGTAGAAGGCGATCTGTTGACGGACCCCGGTGGCCGCCTTCGCCATGGCCTCCTCGGTGCTGCCGGTCACCACGAAGCCCGGTCCGACGATCTCAAAGTCGTTCATGGTGCGGCCCGACTTCTCAAGGCCCCGCTCGATGGCCGGGATGGTGACCTCCCGGAGGTACTGCTCAGTGCTGAAGGCATGGCAGATGAGTCCGTCGCATACCTCGCCTGCCACCTCGGACATGAGCGGACCGACCGCGGCGATGAACACCTTGGGAGGTCCGCACTCGTTGGGGCCGGGATCGAAGAACGGGGTCATCAAGGTGTGCGAGTAAAAGTCGCCACGGAAGGCCAGCTTCTCGCCGTCGTTCCAGGTGGACCAGATGGCCCGCATGGCGCTGATCATCTCGCGCATGCGGGCTGCCGGCCTGGACCATTCCATCGAGAAGCGCTTGGTGATGTGGGGCTTGATCTGAGTACCCAGACCCATGATGAACCGACCGTCGCTGTAACGCTGCAGGTCATGGCCCAGGTTGGCCAGCAGCATCGGATTACGGGCGAACGCCACGGCGATCGACGTGCCCAACTCGATGCGCTCAGTGTGTTCAGCGGCCACCATGTGGGGCAGAAACGGGTCGTGGCTGGTTTCGGCCGTCCAGGCCCCGGAGTAGCCGGCCTCCTCCAGGCGGCGGGCCGCCTCGCCGATGGCGCCGATGCCGCTCTTGTCGGCGGGCGTGGTGAGTCCGGTGAGTCCTCCGTCAATCTTCATGGCGCCGAAGGTAGCGGGGGCCGGTCGCGCCGCTACTGTCCGCCGGTCATGGAGCTCCTACTGATCCGCCACGGCCTCCCGGTCACCGTCGACAACCGTGACACCGGGGCCGAGGCCGATCCGGTGCTGTCTGAGCTGGGCTGCCGGCAGGCCGAGGCGCTGGCCGACTGGTTCGTGAACCCGCCGACCGCGCAGCGGATCGACGCCGTGTACGCCAGTCCCAAGGCCCGGGCGCAGCAGACTGTGGCACCCTTGGCCGCCCGCCTGGGCCTCGAGATGGTCATCGAGCCGATGGTCAACGAGTACGACCAGGGTGAGCCGGAGTACATCCCCATTGAGCACCTAAAGGCCAGTGGTGACCCCCGCTGGGAGGCGATGATGGCTGGCGACGACCTGCCCGACCCCGAGGCCTTTCAGGCCCAGGTGGTCGAGGGAATGGGCCGGATCATCGCCGCCAACCCGGGGCGGACCGTGGCCGTGGGTTGTCACGGCGGAGTGGTGTCGGCCTACCTGTCTCACCTGCTGGGCATCGGGCGAGTGATGTTCTATGAGGCCCACTACACGTCGGTGGCTCGGGTGGCCGCGTCATCAGCCGGGCACCGGTCGGTGCGTTCCATGAACGAACTGGGCCACCTACAGGTGGCTGGAGTGTCCCTCAGCGACATTTGACCGGCTTAATGGTCAGCCGGCAGGGAGTCGGCTGGTGACCGACCCCTCTCAGAGGCCCCGGGTCACGGCACCAGTTCCGGAAGGTCCCGGAAGTGGTCGAGGGTCTCGGGATTGGCCAGCGCCTCGACGTTGGTGATCGGCCGGCCCTCCACAACGGCACGCACGGCCAGCTCCACGAGCTTGCCCGATCGAGTGCGGGGCAGCTCGGGTACCTCGAGGATCACCGCCGGCACGTGGCGCGGTGATGCGCCCATCCGCACGTCGGCGCGGATCCGGTCCCGGAGGTCGTCGTCGAGCACAACGCCGTCGGCGGTCACCACGAACAGGACTACCCGGACGTCGCCCTGCCACGGTTGACCGATGACCAGCGCCTCGACGATCTCGTCGAGATGCTCGACCCGCCGGTAGATCTCTGCGGTGCCGATCCGTACCCCGCCCGGGTTAAGGGTGGCATCGGACCGCCCGTGGATGACGAAGCCACCCTCAGGGGTGCGTTCGGCGAAGTCGCCCTGGTGCCAGAGCCCTTCGAACCGGTCGAAGTAGGCGGCGCGGTAACGCTCGTCACCGGGGTCGTCCCAGAAGCCCAACGGCATGGATGGGAACGCTGTCCGACACACCAGCTCGCCGCGAACCCCGGGACCGGTCGTAGCGCCGTCTTCGTCCACCACGTCCATGCCCATCCCTAGGACTGGCCCCTGGATTTGCCCGGCGTGGACCGGCCCGGCGGGGTGTCCGGCCACTAGGCAGCCGCAGAGGTCTGTGCCTCCGGAGATCGACGCCAAATGCACTTCGGGCGACCAGTCGGCGTACACGTGGGCGAATCCCTCGTGGCTGAGGGGGCTACCGGTGGAGCAGACCGTCCGGAGGTTCTCCAGTGCATGGGTCTCGACGGGACGGAGTCCGGCGGCAGCCACCGAGTCGATGAACTTGGCCGAAACCCCCAAGAACGTGAGGTCGCACTCGTCGGCCAGGTCGAAGAGGCGACTGCCGTCGGGTTGGAAGGGTGAGCCGTCGTAGAGGACCACAGTGGCGTCGGTGGCCAGTCCGGAGAGCAACCAGTTCCACATCATCCAACCGGCCGTCGTGAAGTAGAAGACCCGATCACCAGCCCGGACGTCGCACTGCAAACGATGCTCGACCAAGTGCTTGAGGAGGATGCCGCCCGCCCGGTGGACGATGCATTTGGGGCGTCCAGTGGTGCCCGACGAGTACAAGACGTACAACGGGTGGTCAAAGGGGAGGTCCACGTACCGGACCACGTCGACCTGGTGCGGCGCTAGGAACTCGTCCAACGTGATGGCCCCGTCGGGCAGCAGGCCAACCGGCCCGGCCAGCGGATCTTCGGGAACCACGACGAGGCGCTTCAGGGAGGGCAGGGCATCGGTCACTTCAGCCAGGCGCCCGGTGACGTTGTAGCGGCGCCCGCCGTAGCGATAGCTGTCGGAGGCGAAGAGGACCACAGGCCGGATCTGCCCGAATCGGTCGATAACCCCAGAGGCCCCGAAGTCAGGCGACGTCGACGAGAAGGTTGCACCGATGGACGCGGCGGCCAACATCACGGCGCAGGTTTCAGGCACGTTGGGCATCCATGCAGCCACCCGGTCGCCGGGCGCTACCCCGAGCCCCAGCATGGCTTGCTGGAGGCGTGACACCAGATGATGGAGGTCCCGGCGGGTCAGGGTATGTCGTGCGCCAGCCACCTCGGGGTCCTCACCACGGAACACCAGAGCAGGACGGTTGTCCGCGACACCCAGAAGGTTTTCGGCGAAGTTCAGGCGCCCGTCGGGAAAGAAGCGGGTGCCGGTGAGGTGGCCGGACCCGTCATGAGTCAGCACGGCGGCTCCGGGATCACCGACCACGCCCAACTGGCTCCACGCGGCCTGCCAGAAATCCGCCGGATGGTCGACCGACCACCGGTGGAGTTCGTGGTAGCCGCCGTCGACCCCCACGGACCGTCGGAACCCGTCGACCTGGGTCTCCGCCACCCGGGCATCGTCGGGGATCCACAGGGGGTTGCTCACAACTGCTGAAACTAGCCAGTCGCCCGGTGCAGGCCGCTGCAACCGGCGACTGTCCGACGGGTCAGACTGCGGGGCATGGGCGACGGCGATGAACGACAGGTGGAGCACGGGGTCTCGGGCCGATGGTTCGAGGAACTCCCGGTAGGCCTCGTGGTGCGCCATGCTCTGACCCGCACCATCACCGAGGCCGACAACCTCCAGTTCTGCCTTATGACCCACAACCCGCAGCCCCTGCACCTCGATGCCGAGTTCGCGGCCGGCACCGAGTTCGGCGAACGCTTGGTGAACAGTTTGCTGACCCTGGGGTTGGTGGTCGGGGTAAGCGTGGGTGACACGACGCTGGGCACCACGGTGGCCAACCTGGGCTTCGAGGAGACGACCTTCCCGGCGCCTGTACTGATCGGCGACACGCTCCGGTTCGAGACCGAGGTAGTGGCGGCCCGGGCCTCGGACTCTCGTCCCGACGCCGGGATCGTGACCTTCGAGCATCGGGCCCACAACACGAGGGACGAGATGGTGTGTCGTGCTCGTCGGAACGCCCTCATGCGAAAGCACCCCGCCTGACACCTCCCACCGGTGGGGTGTTTTCACTGTGTATCCACGTTCCCACTGATTCCCGGCAACGGTCGATGGTCCTAGGATCGCCAACGTGTCAGATCCCAGGCCCGGCTCTACCGATGACCACCGCCACGTAGTCGATGACCTGCACGTGGTCATTGGGCGTCGACTCCGGGCCGGAGGAATGCGGTACAGCCGTTCGCGTCACGCGGTGGTCCAGATCCTGGCCGCCGCTGGTCGCCCCCTCACGCTGCCGGAGATCCTCGACGGTGAGCACGATGCAGGGAGGGTCCTCGCCCAGAGCTCGGCCTACCGGAACCTCGGAGAGCTGGTAGACGCCGCGGTGGTCCGCCGGGTTGATTCGGGGGACGACTACGCACGGTTCGAGCTACACGAGTCCCTCACCAGTCACCACCACCATCTGGTGTGTGACGGCTGTGGCCGCATCGACGACTTTGAGGTGCCCGACGAGTTCGAGCGGCGGGTGGCCGAGTTGGCCGCCGTGGCGGCCGAACGGGGCTTCCGCGTGGATGCCCACCGCTTCGACATGGTCGGCCGATGCACCGATTGCCGCTGACCGTGTCTTCCTACGGGGTCTCGTCGTCGTGTTCTTGAAGAGGCCGGCGGCCCGGGTCGTCCTGTTGGACCGCGAGGGTCAGATCTTCCTCGTCAATGCCGAGGATCCGCTGGACCCTTACAAACCGGCCTGGTGGGAGATTCCCGGTGGCGGCATCGATCGGGGTGAGGACAGTGCTACCGCGGCGGCCCGTGAGCTCTACGAGGAGACGGGCATCGAGAACGTGGAGATGGGTCCGGTCATCTGGACCCAGCACGTTCAGTTCACGTTCGGCGGGTACTTTTTCGACAGCCACGAAAAGATTCACGTGGCCTGGTGCGACGGGGGCGACTACCAGCCCCGACACCTCGAGGCGCTGGAGGCCGCGGCGTTCATGGGCGCCCGATGGTGGGCCCTCGAGGACCTGCTGGCGTCCGACGAACCGCTGCTACCGGCCCTGTTGCGAGAACACCTCAGCCCGATCGTGGCCGGTGACCTACCGGACGAACCGATCGACATCTCACCGGTTCCTCTGGACTGAACCGTTGTCCCGCGCAAATTCGTCGGGGGTCTTGCGCTGCCGGATCCTGAGCGACGGATTCCTGAACCACTGGATCTTCAGGAACGGATCAGATCAGCGACTCGACGCCGCCCCACGCCAGACGGGCGGCCAGGGCGGCCATTTCGTCGGCCGGACGGGTTTGCCCCTCGTGCATCCAGTGGCGGATCATCCCCTCGGACAGGCCGTTGATGCCGGCCGCCAGAGCGAGGGCCTCGTCGTGGTTCCGGTTACCCACTAGACCGGTTAGGTGTTCGGCGAACGTGTCGCGGACCCGGCGGACGACGCGACGAAACTCGGGTTCGGTGGCCAGGCCCGAGCCGTAGAGGACGGTGAACGCCGACGGTTGATCCTCGAAGAAGTGGAAGAAGGCCCGGAAGCCGGCTTCGACCCGCTCGCGGGGCGTCTCCTCATGTGATGCGGTTTCGATGGCCCGCATCAGGTGGTCGCCCGTCTCGGCCAGCAGGAGCTCGAACAACTCGTGCTTGGAGGCGAAGTGCTGGTACAGGACGGGCTTGGTGACGCCGGCCTCGCGGGCAATGGCGTTCATCGAGGTGTCGTGGTAGCCAGATCGGGCGAACGTCTCGATGGCCACGTCGAGGATCTGGCGACGCCGTTCGGCGGCGGGCATACGGGTTGCCGTCGAATGTGGACGAGTCCGGGGAGTTTTCTCCTTCTCATCCCCGACTTTGTCGTCGGGGACCGTGTTCGCCAGCACCTCGGCGGTCAGTGTCTCGTTCGCCATAGCGTGACGGTAGGCACAGGTCGGTACCCGGCGACCAACCGGACGGGGATTCCTCCTCCGGGCGGACCCGGATTTCGGCTACCGACTAGCGGTTGCCGACTAGGGGTTGGGAGTGGTCTGTTCTCCAGCCCGCTCCTCGGCTCGTTCCTCTTCGGCAGCGGCGCGCACGGCATAGTGGAGCACGATGGCCGGAGCCAGTACGAAGGATCCGGCCACCAGCAGCACCACCAGAGTGGTGGCGAAGGCATCGGTGAAGCCGGTAGTCAGGCCCACGGCGAACACGACAATGGCCACTAGGTAGGCGAGGTAGCCCAACCGCTGACCGACACTGGCCACTCGGGCCAGCCGGGCCCGTCGCACGAGGATCGGATCGTTCACGGCATCCAGCCTGCCTCGGTAATGAGCGTTTCCAGTTCGGCCGCCATGCGATCCGTGGACAACTCGGTGGCCGCCACTCGCTGGTTGTGGTCCAGTAGTTCGACCTGTTGGTCAGCCGGTGCGGTCAGCCACGCGACGAGCGGGCCGGGCTCAGCAGCGTCGAACCAGCGAAAGCCGAGGGCCCGCAACTCGTCAGCCACCGGATAGACCCCGATGGTGGCTGGTCGGCGGGCCAGGGCGGCTTCCACCGGTGGGTTGCCGAAGCCCTCCCAGGTCGAGGGGAAGGCCACCACGTCGGCCGCCGCGTACAGGTCTGCCCGTGAGGCGGCCGGGTGGCGGATCACCGGGCACCGGGCAGCGGCCAGTAGGTGGGCCAACTCGGGGCCGTAGCCGTCCTCGGCCGGCCCGGGTAGCCAGTAGGTGGCCGGGCGACCACCGGAAGACCGACTCCCGCCGAGCGCCTCGGTGAGGACGATCGCCCGATCGACCGCTTTACGGGGAATGGCCCGGACGGGATGCACCACCAGGAGGTCATCGGGATGGAGGCCGAGGCGACCGCGAGTACCGTCCCGGTCACCAATCGGCGGGTCAGGATCGAATCCGTTGCGGATGGTCCACGCAGTCAACCCCCGGTCGGCCATCTGCCTCCGGGTGAGGTCGTTGATCGTGACATGGCGCCAGGCGGCGTCGTCAGGAGGGAGGTCGGTCATGTGGGCGAACCGTTCTCGCTGCCACGGTGGATCGTGGTGGTGGAGGATGGCTGGCCGGCCTCGCAGTACGCCTGCCACCACACGGGCGGCCGTCGGATTCAGTGGGATGGTGCAGAGGTTCTCCACCACCACCAGATCGGCGCCAGTCAGGGCATCGCCCACATCGTCGACTAGTGAACTGGCATCGGGGGAGCCGAGGACCGGGGGTTCCGGGTCACCGATGCCGAGGCCGTTTACGATCCGGACCGGTCGAGGATCGTCCCAGCCTGGTTCGATCCCGCCGGCCAACCAGTCCACGTCGAAGCCGATCCCGCTCAGGGCGTCGGCCCACATCCGAGCTACTACCGAAACGCCGTCGGTGGGGCCGAAACGAAAGGAGACGATGGTGCAGCGAGCCATGGGTCTCCCGGATCCGGACAGCGATGCGATGGAGGCCGTCGTACGCACGATGTTGGACGACCACTGGGTATCGGAAGGGTATGCAGCCCCCAACTCGACGGTCTACCCGTGGCAGTGGTTGTGGGACTCGTGCTTCCACGTCCTGGTGTGGCTGGCCCTCGGTGACAGTGACCGGGCCCGCCGCGAGTTGGCGGTGGCGTTGGCCGCCCAGACGCCGTCGGGGTTCGTGCCCCACATGCATTACATCCGCCAGCCCGGGTTCCACGAGGACCTGTGGGGGAGATCGGGCGACTCGTCGATCACCCAGCCGCCCATGTACGGCCATGCGGTGGCCGAACTGGTGCGGGCCGGCGAACCGGTCGACGGCGAGGTGGTCGAGCGGGCCACCGCTGGCTTGTGGTTCCTGCTGCGGGGTCGCCGTCGTGATCCCTCAGGCCTCGTCCGGGCCTGTCATCCGTGGGAGACGGGGGCCGATGACTCACCCCGCTGGGACGACCACTGTCCCGGCGGTTTTGACCGTGATCGGTGGCGGTCGGTGAAGAACCGGCTGGCCTCGACCATTGAGACCGGTTCCGATGGCGAGGCGGTAGCCAACCCGGTGTTCGCGGTGGCGCCCGCGGGCTTCAATGCCCTGATCGCGTTCAACGCCCGGGAGTTGGTCACGGTGACCGGCGACGATGACCTTGCGGCGGCCGCCGACGAGCTGGTCGACGCCCTAGCCGAACAGTGGGACGACGACCGAGGCACCTGGGTGGACGCCGGCTCCACAGCCAACGGAGCGGGCCGGGTCCGAACGCTGGACGCCCTGCTGCCACTGCTGGTCGAGGACGATGAGCGACGGACCGACCGGGTGGTAGCTCAGCTCCTGGATCCATTGGCCCACGGCGGACCGGCCGGTCCGACCGGCGTGCACCGGGCTGAGCCCGTTTTCGATCCCAACGCCTACTGGCGGGGACCGGTCTGGCCGCAGCTGGCCTACCTGATGGTGCGGGCCGTGGCTCCCCATTCGCCAGGGGCTGCTGAGTTGCTGGTTCGGACGACGGTGGCAGGGGCATGGGCCTCGGGCATGGCCGAGTACTGGAACCCCGACACCGGCGCCGGCCTGGGAGCCGTCCCCCAGTCGTGGACCGGCCTGGCCCTGGTGCTGGCCCGCCGGCCGAGGGGAGGCGCGGTGGGGGACCAGCCAGTGGATCTTGGCTAGAGGCGGGATCCCGCAGCCGTACCCACCAACTCGGTCCCGTCGGAGCGGTGGACGAAGCAGTGGATGTTGCGGAAGACCGCCCGGTCGTGTTCGAAGTCAGTCCGTGACGGGGTCAGGTAGCCCAACTCGAGTTCCGAGAGTTCGAAGATGAGTCCCACGAATCCAGCGAAGGCCGCGTAGCACTCGGCACGGGCATAGGCCTCCATCTCCCGGTCCCCCGGCCACGGTGCGCCGGGCCGGGCCGGATGGGCGGTCCGCAGGTAGATCTCGTGCTGGTGGGGACCGGGGCAGGGCACCCGGGTATCGATGGCGATCTCTCGGTCGTCCTGAACCCACGAATAACTGTTGAAGCAAGTCCCGGCTTCCAGGTCGTGGAGGTTGACCACCTCGCCCACCCAGTCGGGGATCCCGGCATCGGGCTGCGTGGGTCGAACCTCCACGATCGAGGTGGTGGCGGTCCGACCGTTGCCCGCTTCGTCGGCCGGACCGCCACCACGCGAACCGGTCAGGGTGGAGTCGTCGCCGCCCCCACAGGCTGCGGCTAGCAGCATCAGGCCCGAGAGCACTGGCGCCCACCAACCAGCGAAACAGCGTCGGAAGGCGTCGGACATGGGGTCAGGGTACGACCGGCCGGTACCGTGACGGGGTGTCGGTGGTCGAGTTGCGCGCCGCGGTCGCGCTGCTGGGGCGCTTTCCCGCCCTGTCCGGCGTGGACCTGACGATCCACGCCGGTGAGACGGTCCTCCTGCGGGGCCCCAACGGGGCCGGTAAGACGACCCTGCTGCATCTGTGCGCTGGTCTGCTGCGTCCCGAGTCCGGCGAGGTGCGGGTACTGGACCACGATCTCACCGAAGTGGTTGGCCGTCGATCGGTTCGGCGTCGGGTGGCGCTCCTAGGCCACGCGACCGGGCTGTACGACGATCTCACCGTGGGGGAGAACCTACGTTTCTGGGCTCGGGCCGCCGGCCTGTCGGCTGCCGACGCCGATCGTCGGACCGACGAGGCTCGGTCCCGCCTCGAGGTACCCGACCGTCTGCTCGATCAGCCGGTCCACACGCTCTCGGCCGGCCAGCGTCGCCGGACGTCGTTGGCCTCCCTGGTGGTCCGCCGGCCTGAACTGTGGCTGTTGGACGAGCCGCACGCCGGCCTCGACCAGGCGGGCCGTGATCTCGTCGATGCGTTGATCGGTGATGCGGTGGCGGCCGGTGGCACCGTGGTCGTGTCGTCCCATGAACTGGACCGGGTGGCGGCCCTCTCCCCACGGACGGTGACACTGGCCGGGGGTGCGGTGGTCGACGCGTCGGCGACCGACGACGGGGGAATCCGATGAGCACGCTGCGGACCGTTCTGCGCGACGCCCGACTAGTCGCGGGACGTGACCTTCGTATCGAGGCCCGGTCACGGGTCGTAGTCGACCAGGTTCTGCCGTTCGCGGTGCTCGTTCTGGTGCTGTTCGGCTTTGCTCTAGACGCCGACCATTCGACCCTTCGAACCTTCGCCCCTGGGCTGTTCTGGGTGACCGTGCTGTTGAGTGCCCTGCTGGCCATCCAGCGGTCGGCCTCGCTGGATTCTGCCGACGGTACGGGCACCTCCCTTCGCATGTCAGGTCTCTCACCGGTGGCCCGCTACCTGGGACGGACGACTGCTGTATTCGTCCAGTTGCTGGTGCTCGAGGCGTTGCTGGTCGGCGGACTCGTGGTGCTCTACGGCGTGAGCGTGGAGGAATGGTTCCTGCTGGTGGTGGCCGGTGTGGCAGCCGGGGTCGCCGTGGCGGCCGCCGGTACCCTCTATGGCGCGCTGGCCTCGGGGCTGAGGGCGCGGGAGACCCTCCTGCCGATCCTCGTGCTTCCGGTGCTAGCGCCGGTGCTGATCGGGGCCACCCGGGCGTTCGACGATGCCCTCGGTGTCGCGGCGGTCGACGGCTGGGCATGGACCGGTCTGTTGGCTGTGGCCGCCCTGGTCCTCACCGTGGTCGGTGCGTCAGCTCACGGCGCATTGGTCGAGGACTGACCGGGAGCCCCGATGGCCGAAGAACCCATGAGCCCAGCACCCCTGCCGGAAGGCACGGCAAGCGATACCACTGGGTCGCGCGGTTCGCGCCTGCTGGGTGTGCTCGCCCTCGTCGGCCTGGCTGTACTCGGAGTGCTGGCCTTCGTCCTCACCGATCCCGACGTCCGGATCCACCCTTCTACGGGAGCCGAGTTCGGACAGTTCGATGCCGTGCGGATGCTCTACGTGCACGTGCCTCTGGCCGTCATGACCTATCTGGCCTACGGGCTCTGTGCGGTGGCCAGCCTCGGGGTCCTGATTCGGCGCACCCCGTGGTGGGACGTCACGGCCCACGCGGCGGCCGAGGTGGGAACGGTGTTCTGCGGATTAGTGCTGGTCACCGGCTCCATCTGGGGTCGACCGGTGTGGAACACCTGGTGGGAGTGGGGCGACGTCAGACTCATGACCACGCTCGTCCTCTTCCTGATGTTCGCCGGGTACCTAGCCCTGCGACGCACCACCGGAGACCCCCGGGCGGTCTCCCGTCGGGCCGCCGTGGTGGCGCTTGTCGCCGTACTGGACCTCCCGCTGGTCAACCGGTCGGTTGAATGGTGGGAGAACCGGACCCTGCATCAGCAGTCCACCCTCGGCGACCTCAAGATCGAGGACCTCACCCTGTTCACCCTGATGCTGGGCTTTCTCGTGCTGGGCATGGTTTTAGCCTGGTTGCTACTGCATCGGTTCCGGGTGGGGTGGCTGGAGCGGGCGGCCCTGGACCATTCGGTGGCAGCCGCCATTGTCGAGCGTCGCGGTGAGACGCCCGACGATGAGCTCCGTAGGGCAGTCGGCGACCCGTCTCCCGGGGAATCGTCATGACCTATGTGGGCTACCTGATCGCCGGCTGGGGCATCACCTTGGGCACGCTGGCGATCTACGCGCTACGCCTCATCCGACGCGGACGGGATCTCAGCGCACAGGTGCCCGACGCCCACCGGCGTTGGTTGGAGGACCAGGGGTCCGGCGATGCCTGATCCCGGCGACAAGATGGGGCCAGAAGGCGACCTGATCGACGACCTGACACCGGTACCCACCCGTCCCGAATCAGGCTTGGTCCAACGACGACCCGGCGCGGTCGTGGTGCTCGTGGTGCTAGTGGCGGCCGTGGTGGCCGTCCTTTTCCAGACTCTGGGTGACGCGTCGCTCTTCTTCTACGAGGCGGACCGGGCCGTGGAGCTGCGTTCCGAACTCGACGGCGACCGGTTCCGGGTGGTTGGCACGCCCCAGCCAGGAATCCTCGAGGTTGAGGTGGACGGCGAGTCGGCAGTGGTCTTCACCCTGTGTGCCGGTGACGTCCTGGCCGACGTAGTGCACCTCGGGGACCCGGCCGAGCTGTTCCAACCTGGGGTTCCGGTGGTCCTGCAGGGCTTGTGGGTTCGTGGTCCGGTGCCTCCCGGTCTCGTTGCACCAGCTGCTGACGGTTGGCACCTCCGGACCGACCACATGGTGGTCAAGCACGACAACGACTACCGGGGCGAGGGTGCCGAGCTCAAGGCTTGTGGCCTCCCGGACGGCAACGCCTCGGCGAGCGGGTGAACGCCACCCTCGGAACGCTCTTTGTAGCCCTCGGGCTGGCTGCCTCGGTTGCCGGGATAGTCACCGTGGCCGTCGGACTGGCCACCCGCACGCCGTCGCTGGTCGGCCGGTCACGGACCTGGGCAGTGCTGCTGGCCGTGGCAGCCGTCGGCCAGGTGGCGGTTATGGAACGGGCGCTGATTACACGGGACTTCACCGTGGCCTTCGTGGCCGAGCACGGTAGCCACCGCACCCCGGCGCTGTTCAACGTGGCCACTCTGTGGTCGGCCCTCGAAGGTTCGATTCTCTTGTGGGTCCTGATCCTCGTGGGGTACCTGGTGCTAGTGGTCCGCCGGTTCCGGGATCGCCTCGACGACCCGATGGTCGGCTGGACCCTGTTGGTGATGTTCGCCGTCTGCGCCTTCTTCTTCCTTTTGCTGGCCGGCCCTGCCCAGCCCTTTGGCCGGTTCGAACCGTGGGCCGGCTACGACGGGCCAGGCCCCAACCCGCTGCTCCAGAACCACGTACTGATGGCCTTCCATCCGCCGGTGCTGTACCTCGGCTATGTCGGATTCACCGTGCCCTTTGCCCTGGCGGTGGCCGCCCTGGCCACCGGCCGGCTGGGCGAGGGGTGGCTGCTCGAGGCCCGGCGTTGGACCTTGACGGCTTGGGGATGCCTAACCCTGGGGATCATTCTCGGTGCCTGGTGGTCCTATGAGGTGCTGGGCTGGGGCGGCTACTGGGCGTGGGATCCGGTCGAGAACGCCTCGTTCCTACCGTGGTTGACCGGCACCGCCTACCTCCACTCGGTCATGGTCCAGGAACGAAGGGGGATGCTGCGGGTTTGGAACCTGTCGCTGCTGTGCGCCACGTTCGCCCTCACCATCCTGGGTACGTTCATCACCCGGTCCGGCGTGCTGGAGTCGGTCCACGCCTTCACCGAGTCGGGCATCGGCCCGTTGCTGTTGGGTTTCTTCGCCCTCGTGGTGGCCACCACGGTAGGGCTCATTGCCTGGCGGGGTGACGCCCTCAGGGCGCCGGGGTCCATCGAGTCGCCGTTGTCGCGCACCGGGGCGTTCTTGGGCAACAACCTGCTGTTCGGGGCTTTCGCCTTCGTGGTGTTACTGGGCACCGTGTTCCCGCTGCTGGTCGAAGCGGCCCAGGGCGATCGGATCGCCGTGGGCAACCCGTACTTCGAGCGGATGACCATGCCGGTGGGCTTCGCCCTGCTGTTCCTCATGGCCGTGGCGCCCGCTCTGCCATGGGGCCGGGGAACCGTAGAGGTCCTGTCGGTCCGGCTGCGTTGGCCGGCGATGGCCGGCGCGGCGGCCATGGTCCTGGCGGTGGTCCTAGGGGGCCGCGGTTGGTCCCCGACTCTGGCCGTGGGCCTGGGGGGCTTCGCTGCCGGTGGGGCGATGCGGCACCTGATACTGGCCGTCCGGGCCCGCGGACTGCGCGGCCTGGTGGGACGGTCCAGCGGCGGGATGGTTGTCCACATCGGGGTGGCCGTGGTTGCCGTGGCCTTTGCCTGCTCGTCGTCGTTCGTCCGCCAGGCCGAGTTCCGGTTCAACGCGGTGGGTGACCGGGCCACGTTCGCCGGCCACCAGTTGGTCTTCGACGGCCTGTCGACCGTGAAACTGCCGGAGAAGACCGAGACCCGGGTCGCCGTGATGGTCGACGGCGAGCGGTTCGAGCCGGCCATCAGCGTGTTCCCGTTCGGCGGGCAGACCATCGGCACGCCAGCCACCCGGTCCACGGTCCGCGATGACGTGCAGTTGGCGGTGCTGGCGGTACCCGACCCCGATGAGGGGCTTGGCATCGCGTCTGGCGACGGGTCCGACAACACGGTGGTCCGGGTGACCGTGCAACCTCTGGTGGCCTGGTTGTGGATCGGGGGGGCAGTGATGGCCATCGGCACTGCGTTGGCCTCCGTCCCCGGTGCTGGCAGCCCGACCGGTCGTGCCCGGCGTAGGGGCCTGCTTGCCGACGAGAGCAGTGAGCAGTCCACATGAATCCGGTACGTCGCGCCGCGTTGGTTGTGGGCCTGGTGCTCGCCGTGCTTGTCATGGTGTTCGCTACCCGTGAGGCCGTGCGGGACCGGATGACCACCCACCTGGTGGGTGCCGTGGCACCACCGGTGGCGGGCATCACGCTCGACGGCACCGTCTGGGACATTGATGATCAACGGGGCCGCTGGGTGCTGGTCAACTTTTTCTCCACCACCTGCGTTCCATGCATCGAGGAACACCCAGAGTTGGTGGCCTTCGCCGAGGTCCACGACGGGTCCGATCCGGCGGTGCCTGAGGTCCGGGTGGTCAGCGTGGCCTTCGACGACCGCTCGTCGGCCATCTCTCGCTTCTTTGGCGAACACGGCGGCGGGTGGCCCGTTCTTCCCGCCGACACCGGTCGGATCGCCGTGGACTGGGGTGTGGTGGCGGTTCCCGAGTCATACCTCGTGACCCCGTCGGGTCACGTAGCCGCCAAGGTGGTCGGTGGCGTGGTCCGCGATGATCTGGAAGGCCTTCTGGATCGAGGCCTGGCTGCCGTGGCCGGAGATCGGACCGGATCGTGAACGGTGGGCCCGCTCGTACCGACTGGGGCCGGGCTATCTGGCTGCTGGTGCTCGTTGTGGTGGTGGGCAGCCTTGTGGTGTCCGAAGTAGCCGATCAGGCGCCGCGCACCAATGCCGATCGGGTCCACGCCCTGGCCGGGGACTTCGCCTGTCCGGTCTGTCAGGGCCAGTCCCTGGGTGAGTCCGATGTGCCCATTGCCCGAACCATCCGGTCGACCATCCGCACGATGGTCGATGAGGGTCGAACCGATGCCGAGGTCCGGACCATGCTGGTGGACCGCTTCGGCGAGGACATCGACTACACGCCGACCGGTCGGGGCCTGACCGGCTTGGTCTGGGTGCTGCCCGTGCTGGCCGCAGCGGCGGCCCTCACCGGTGTGAGCCTGGCCGTTGCCCGCTGGACATCGGGTTGGCCCAGATCTCAGGAGGGTTCCGCTGGGGGATCGGACGGTGTCGGAACCTCGGGTAACACGTCGAATCGAAATCTGGCGCTGGTCGGGGTGGCGGTGGTCGCCGTGCTGGCCGGCGTTCTAGTGGCTCGCACAGCGGGGGATCGTACGGCCGGCAATGCCCTGACCGGCGATATCAGATCGTCAACGCGCACGCTGCTGGCCGAGGCGGGGGTGGCAGCGCCGGCTGACGCTGATGCGCTCTACACCCGGGTTCTGGAGATCCAGCCGTCCAACGTGGAGGCACTGGCCTACCGGGGTTGGTCTCGCTGGCGAACCGGCGATCGGGTTGCCGCTCTGGTTGACCTGGACGATGCCGTGGCCTCCGATGGCGCCTTTGCTGACGTGCGGGTGTTCCGGGCGTCGGCCCGTCACGCCGAGGGTGACCACGTCGGGGCCGCGGTCGACCTGACGGTGCTCGACGGCTTAGATGCGCCTCCCATAGTGGGGGACTTGCTGGCCACCAGCCGGCTCCGCCAGCGGATCGCCGGTGCGTTGGCTTCCGAGGGTGAGTTGCTGGCCGCCCTTGAGCTCCTGGATTCGGGTCTGGATGCCGCCGAGTGGGTGGGTGCGAGTCGCCAACCGGAACGGGCCGCCCTACTGGCCGAGCGGGGATGGTTGCTGGCCTCGACCCGGGTGCCCGAGTTGGTCGAACGGGGTCTGGCTGGTCTCGACGAGGCGGTAGTCGTCGGGCCGACCGACCCGTACGCGTTGGCCTACCGGGCCGTAGTGGGCATGTCGGTGCCTGCCCGCGCCGATCAGGTGGCTGCAGACGTCCAGGCCTTCGCTGTCCTGGAGGATCCCCCGGCCGATCTCACTGCTTCCCTTATCTCATTGGGCCTGCTCGACGGCTGAGCCGTTGGCCTGGCGCCTTTTGCCGGCCCGAGATAAGCCGGTCCGCTACTCGTGGTAATGGGCGTGCACGATGGCGCCGTCGGCCACCGTCAGTTCCCAGATCGAGGCGTACGCGCAGCCCCTTCCGCCGCTCAGTCCGACGCCGTCGGAGACCACGTCACGGATCACGTCGGGGATGACGTCGGAGTGGCTACAAAGCACTACGACCCGTCGGTCGGCGTCCTCGGCTCTGGCGTGTCCCCGGACCAGTTCGGTCATGGCGGACGAAGCGCCCTCGAACAGGGAAGGGTCGGTCTCCGGGAGTAGGCCGTGGCGGCCTGCGGTCGGCCCGACGGTCTGAAGGCACCGGACGGCCCGGCTGCTGCGGATTTCGGTCAGCGGCCGACCGGCCAGCAGCCCGTCTACATGGTCGGCTAGACGGGTGGCCTGGTCGGTACCGGCGGCATCCAGCGGTCGGTCGACGTCGTCACCCGACCAGCGGTAGGGATCGCCGGCCGAACCGTGACGGATGAGGAGGATGGTCATGGCTTGTCGTGTGGCTGGTCGTGAGGATCCTGACGGAGTGCCCCGAGGTCCCGAATGATGCCTGACACCGCCGCGGTCGCTGCTTCCACATCGGCCTGTGTGGAACACCAGCCGACTGACAGAGGTAACGACCGGTGGGCGTCGACGTCCATGGCCCCGGTGGCATTCGAGGTGAAGACGACCTCCCGGTTCCAGGCTCCGACTATGGCGGCCAGGGGCTCTCGGGTCTCCTCCGCGGCGTGACGGGCCACCATCTCTTCGTGGTGAATGCGACCGAGATCGCCGATGCCGTTGCTCAGGGTGGCTCTCTTTGGGTCCACGGCCTCCTGGCGGCCCGGCGAGGTAGACGCGCGATCTAGATAGTGGTGGGTCACGGGCGTGCGCACGGAGGCCTGAAGAAGGGTGCGGGTCAGGCTAAGACGTCGGTGACGCACACTGCATCACCCATGGGCAGCGACGACCGCGTCTCAGCAGTCGTCTCGCCATACAGGGCGCCCAGCATTCCGCGTACCAGGCCCCGGTCGACCGCGCAGATCACGGGATGGTCGATCGGTACGCCGCCGAACGGACAGTGTTCGGAGACGATCCTCAGACGATTGTCACCCGACCGTTCAGCTCGAGCGGCGAAACCGTGGGCGGTGAGGGCCTCGGCCACCACCTGCATGGCCGATCGCAACGACCGGTGGGCCTCGTCGGATCCGAGGGAGCCCGCCATGCTCCGACCGACCTCGGCGCCCACCTCCTCGGCCATCTCCTCGGCCTGGTCGCTGGGCAGGAGAGCCAGAGCACGGCCCAGCAGGCTGACCAGCACGGCGTCCTGACGGACCGGGAGTTCAAGGGGGGAGCTGGCGTCGGCCACCCGGTAGTGCTTGGAGGGCCGGCCGGCCGATGCGCCCTCGGGGCGTTCCACGGCGATTTCCAGATAGCCGCCGGCGGCCAGCTTGTCTAGGTGGTGCCGGGCCACGTTGGGATGGAGGTTGAAGGCCGCAGCGGTATCCGTTGCAGTGACGCCCGCGTCCTCGTCGACACGTTCACGGACGTGCAGGTAGATGTCCCGTCGAGTCGGGTCACCGAATGCTCCGGTGATCGCCGTGACCGCCGAAGAGAACTCGGTAGCCGTGAGGGGGGGCCCGTCCACCCGGTTATTCTACCGATCCCGGCACTCCAGACGGCCGCCAGCGGTCGTTTGGACTTGTCGGCCGTGCGCTCGACCAGCGTTCGGTCCCTCGACAGATCCTCGAACAGGAGCCCCGTGCCGGTCACCGAACCCCAGGTGGTTGATGCCCTCCGGCCCGTTCAGGACCCTGAACTCCGCCGCAGCATCGTCGATCTCGGCATGGTTCGTGAGATCGGTATCTCCGGCGCCCAGGTCACCGTCCAGGTAGCCCTGACTGTGCCCGGATGTCCGATGAAGGCCGAGATTCAGCAGTCGGTCGGTGATGCGGTCACAGCGTTGGATGGCGTGGGCGCCACCGAGGTCGAGTTCACCGTGATGACCGAGACCGAACTGGCTGAGCTGCGTGAGCGACTCCACGGCGATCCGGCGGCGACCGCCGGCACGAACTCGACCTACGGCCATTCCGAGGGACGGGCCGTGCCGTTCGCCGAGGCCAACTCGTCGACCAGGGTGCTGCTCATCGCCTCGGGCAAGGGCGGCGTGGGCAAGTCCTCGGTCACCACCAATCTGGCTGTGGCCCTCGCAGGTCGGGGCCGTGACGTAGCCGTCGTGGATGCTGACGTGTGGGGGTTCTCCATTCCCCGGATGCTGGGCGTCAACCAGCCCCCGACGGTTATCGACGACATGCTTATCCCGCCGGAGGGTCACGGGGTGCGTTGTATCTCCATGGGATTCTTTGCCGAGGAGGACCAGCCGGTCATTTGGCGGGGCCCGATGCTCCACAAGGCGCTTGAGCAGTTCCTGACCGACGTCTACTGGGATGAGCCCGACTACCTGCTGGTTGACCTCCCCCCGGGAACCGGCGACATCTCCATCTCGTTGGCTGGCTTCCTGCCGACTGCGGAGATGTACGTGGTGACCACTCCGCAACCCGTTGCCCAGACAGTGGCCCAGCGAGCGGCTTTCATGGCCGACAAGGTCAACCTGAAGGTCCACGGGGTCATCGAGAACATGTCGTGGTTCACCGGCGACGATGGCACTCGCTACGAACTGTTCGGTGCCGGAGGCGGACAGGTGCTGGCTGACCGGGTCGGCGTGCCGCTGCTTGGCCAGGTACCCCTGGTGCCGGCCATGCGCGACGGTGCCGATCGAGGGCACCCGGTCGCCACCGATCCCTCTACTGAGGTGGGCGCGGTATTCGCGGAACTGGCCCGGGTGCTGGACGTGGAGATGAAGCCGACGAAGCGTCGGCACAGGGAACTCAAGGTTCTCTGACGGTCAGGGAACGAAGGAACGGGAGCGGAACGTGGACGTACGCATCGGGGTCACCAACACCCCCAAGGAGATCACCGTCGAACTGGCCGACGACACTGACGTGGACGCCCTGGTGGCCGACGTCGAGTCGGCGGTGGGCGGCGACGGTGCTGTGCTGTGGCTGACCGACGTGCGAGGCCGCCGGGTGGGGGTACCTGCCGAGCGGATCGCCTACGTAGACATCGGTGCCGACGGCGGGCACAACCCCGTCGGCTTCGGCTGATTAACAGCCGGAGAGACGACACGTAGGGGTCGGGGAGCAGCGGGCCGGTGGCGACCCTCCCCGAGTTGGCCCGGGCCCATTCGGACCTCGACGAGGTCCGAATCACCCATCTTCAGAATCTGGTCAGCGTCTGGGGCCTCCTAGCCGACCTGTCGTTCGCCGACCTCATCCTCTATGCCCGGGACTCGCGTCGAGCGGACGGGTCGTTGGTCCTGTTGGGACACATGCGACCCACCACCGGGACCACCCTGTATCGGGCCGATCTCGTCGGCCAGGTATTCGAGCCCCGACGCAGGCCTCTGATCGTCAAAGCATTCGAGGCCGAGTGCACGGTGGACGGCGCGGTCGAGGTTGGTTCGGAGCGAACGGTGCACCTCACGGCCGTGCCGGTACGCCGCGATGGCGAGACCATCGCCGTGCTTGCTCGCGAACGGCTACGACCTGAGGACCGACCGGGCAGCGAGCAAGAACGCACCTACCTGACGGTGTTCGACCGCTTCGCCCGGATGCTCGAGCGAGGGGAGTTTCCGTACCAGGACGAGGAACGGCTTCGACATCGGACGCCCCGGGTGGGCGATGGTCTGCTACTCGTCGACGCCGACGGTCGAATCGAGTTCGCTTCACCCAACGCGGTCTCCACCCTGCACCGCATGGGAGTGACCCGGGGGGTCACCGGCGCCCGGTTCGACGACACCGGGCTGGGTTCGTCGATGCTGCGGTCGGCATTCGCCCGTCGCACTGCGGTGATTGACGAGATGGAACGGCCCGACGAGGTGGCGGTGGTCAGCCATTGCTTCCCCCTGCTGGATGCTGGTACGCCGACCGGGGCCATTGTCCTGGTGCGTGACGTTACTGAGCTGCGGCGTCGCGACCGCCAGCTGGTATCCAAGGACGCCACCATTCGCGAGATCCACCACCGGGTGAAGAACAACCTGCAGACCATCTCGTCGCTGTTGCGCCTCCAGGCCCGGCGCCTGGAGGGCGAAGAGGCCCGGGAGGCCCTCGGGGAGTCGGTGCGACGCATCGGCGCTATCTCGCTGGTGCACGAGACGCTGGCCCAGAGCGCGGACGACGAGGTCGGGTTCGCCGAGATCGTGCGACCGCTGGTCCGGGTGGTGGAAGAGAGCGTGTCCTCGCCGCTCCGCCCAGTGTCGATCACCGTCGAGGGTGATGCCGGTGTGGTGCCCGGCCAGGTTGCCACGACCATGGCCGTCGTCCTCACCGAGTTGTTGCAGAACGCCGTCGACCACGCTTTCCCAGCCGCCCAATTGGCCGATCAGGAGGCTGGCGGTACCGATGGAGATTCAGCGCCGGGCTGGGTTCGCATCCAATTGGATCGTCGTGCTGACGGCTTGGTCGTGCGGGTGGTCGACGACGGCGTGGGAATCCCCGAGGGGTTCGATGTGGCCGACGCCACCGGGCTCGGCCTGACCATCGTGCGGACCTTCGTGGAAGGCGAGTTGGGGGGGCGTATCCGCCTGGTGCCGGTCGAGCGGGGCCGTGGCACGGTGGCCGAGGTGTGGGTCCCGACCAACCGGCTTGTCGGACCGTGGGGGGATTCACGAGATCCGGGGTGATGGGACCGCCTGGGTGAAGTGGGCGACCTAGGGTCGTTGCCCGTGAGACCCGAACGGCCCGATGGGCGACCGCTGGTGGTGGCCCACCGCGGTGCGTCATACGACCGGACCGAGAACACGGTGGAGGCCTTCGTCGAGGCCCGGGTACAGGGTGCCGACTGGGTCGAACTCGACGTGCGACTCTCAGCCGACGACGTGTTGATGGTCCACCACGACGCCCATTTAGCCGACGGCCGCCTAGTGCGCGAGGTGCGGGCCGCCGATGCACCGGACCACATCCCCAACCTGGCAGAGGCCTTTGAGGCCTGCGACGGGATGGGCGTCAACGTCGAGGTGAAGAACCTTCCCGGCGACCCAGACCATGATGCATCAGCCATGGTGTGCGAGGCGGTGGCCGGTCTGGCTGTCGCCTATCGGTCGCCCAAGCAGTTGCTGGTGTCGTCGTTCGATATCACGGCGGTGGACCGGATCCGGGCCACCGATCCGTCACTGCCCACCGCGTGGATCGTGGCCGAGCGTCACGGGACCGACCTGATGCTGGACCGCACGGCGTCCCACGGGCACGGGTCGGTGAATCCGTGGGACGAACTGGTCGACGAGCATCTGGTGTCGGCCTCCCAAGATCGTGGTCTGGCCGTGCTGGTGTGGACGGTCGACGATCCGGGACGGATGGCTGAACTGATCGACTGGGGGGTCGACGGCATTGTGACCAACCGCCCCGGGTTGGCCCGGGCGGTCATCGACGGTCGGCGAGACGGCACCTGGGTCGACGGCTGACCGGACCCCTTGTTCCAAGCCCGTCTCCATACGGTCGCCCTAGGAAAAGGCGGGCGAGGCCAGCGGGACTACCAGATCCATGACGTCCGGGTGGTGGCGAACCACCAATCTCTCAGCTTCGCCGACGTGGTCGCCGTCTACCTGCCAAGGAAGGGGACGCGACGCGATCACCTCGGCCAACTCGACGCCGTCACGCACCTCAAGGCCGGCCCTGCCGTCCGACCGGGGGCGCCTGGCCGATTGGAGGCCGAGGGCGGCGGCCAAGGTGGTGGCCAGCGTGACCGCTGAGAGGTTCCGGAAGGTGGCCACCGAGAGGGGGCTGTCCAGGGTGGCGGCCGGTGCCAGTGAGAGCCCCCGGGTACCCAGATACGTGTAGGGGTCGGTGTTGAGGCAGGCAGCGAACACGCCGGGGATCCCCGGCCCCCCATCGGACGTCCCGCCGGTTGATTGACCCGTCGTCGGGTCAACGTCGGTGGGAAAGGTCACCCGGAAGGCGGGCCGCCGGTGGTCGTAGTGGCGGATCCAAGTATCGATGGTGGCGGCGATGTAGAGGGGATGGCCGGCGAACCGCTTCAGCAGGCCTCCCCGGCGTTCCACCTGTTCGACCACTGCGGCGTCGAACCCGATCCCGGCGTGGAACAGGAAGTGGCGGTCGTTCACCGAACCAAGACCCACCCGACGGATGGCCGCCGCATCGATGGCGTCCAGCAGCGCGCCGGTGGCCTCCACAGGATCGTCGGGCAGGCCGAGTGTTCGGGCGAACACGTTGGTGGAACCGCCGGGCAGCGCGGCCAACGCAGTCTCGGTCCCGACTAGTCCGTTGGCTGCTTCGTTGAGGGTGCCATCACCGCCCAGCACGACGACGACGTCGATGCCGTCGTTGGCCGCACTCTGGGCTAAGCGGGTGGCGTGGCCTCGACGGGTGGTGGCGGCCACCTCCAGTCGGTGGTCGGCTGACAGCGCCTTTTGGATGACGATCCGGGTCCGAGCCGTGACCGACGACGCCGACGGGTTGACGATGAGCAGCAACTTCATGGTCGGCACCCGACTCCGCTCGTCGGGAAGCGGCATGTCTCGAGAAGATGGGTGATGGGGTATCGCATCACGAGACCGTCGCGGCGTTGGTGCCCATGAGGGGCAGGAAAACGAGATCGATGAGGCTCGAGAGAGGGGCTGCCAGGTCAACGGTCGAGGCGTGGCGGAAACCATGCCTCCATTGGTTGGAGAGCGGTTGGGGAGGGCTGGATGCTGATGGTTCGTTGTCGCTCACGGTGATGACCCTACGGCGCCTCCGAGACCCGCTCGGAGGTGGGTCCGCTGGTGACCGACGACCGTTGCGAAATCCCCAGCCGCGGTTGGTCCCGTTTCCTTCGTCGTAAGGCAGACTCGGGCCCATGATTGTCGTCGTATGTGTCAAGCAGATCCCCGATCCGGCAGACCCAGGTGTGCTGGATCCTGAAACCAGAACCCTGAAGCGAGACGTCAAACTCATCCTGGATGAGTCGGACTCATATGGCGTCGAGATGGGCCTGCAGTTGGTGGACGCCGCGGGCGGCGGCGAGGTGAGGCTCGTCTCCATGGCCCCCAACAATGAGGTAAGCGGTCTGCGGACCGCCCTGGCTATGGGCGCCGAGAGCGCCGTGCTGGTCAGCGACGAGGCCCTAGCGGGTTCCGATGCGCTCTCGACGGCCAAGGTGCTGGCTGCGGCGATTGCCCGCTGTGAGCCCGACCTGATCCTGACGGCCACCGAGTCCAGCGACGGCTACACAGGCACCGTGCCCGTGCAGATCGCCGAGTTGATGGGCCTTCCGTCGGTCACCTTTGGCAAGGAGATTGAGGTCGCCGACGGTGTGGCCACTGTGAAGCGTCAGACCGAGGCCGGTTTCGATCAGGTTGAGTGCCCGCTTCCCGCCGTGGTTTCGGTTACCGCCGGTGTCGTTGAGCCCCGCTACCCCTCGTTCAAGGGGATCATGGCAGCCAAAAATAAGCCGGTCGACGAGCTCGATTTGGCTGGCCTGGGCATTGACCCGGCCACCGTGGGCTGGGCTGGCGCCCGCCAGGAGATCACGACCATCACCGAAGCTCCCGCGCGGGAGGCCGGCGAGGTCATCGTCGACGAGGGTGACGCCCACGAACGCATCCTGGCGTTCCTGGATGACCTCAAAGTTCTGTAGGAGGCGATCATGGGAATCTCAAAGATCTGGGTATTCGGTGAGGCCACGGAGGCTGGAGCCACCGCATCGACGTTGGAACTGCTGACCAAGGCCCGCACGCTGGCCGACTCCGTCGAGGTGGTTTTGGCGGGCGACGGTTCGACAGTGGCTGGCCAGCTCGGTGCGCACGGCGCCACCGCTGTCCACACCGTGGATGATGCCGACGGTGCGCTGCCAGGTGCACGTGTCGCCTCGGCCATCGCCGGTGCGCTGGAGGCCGGGAACGGCCCCGACGTGCTACTGGCCACCACCTCCTACGACGGCCGTGACGTGGCCGGCCGCCTGTCGGCCAAGGTGGACCGCCCGGTGCTGACCAACGTTGTCGACCTGATCGCCAACGGTGACCGTCTGGTGGGTAGCGAGCCCGTGTTCGGCGGCACCACCGACGTACTGACCGGTTTCACCGACACCGGACTGGCCATATTCCTGGTGCGACCCAAGTCGTTCGTCGCTGAGGAGTCCGGCGGCGCGCCCGCCGCGGTGTCGGACCTCGCAGTCGGCGAACTCGGTGGCACCGGTGCCGCCGTCGTCAAGGAGCGCTTTGTAGAGGAGACATCGGGTCCGAAGCTGGACGAGGCGGCCGTGGTGGTCTCCGGTGGCCGTGGGCTGGGCGAGGCCGAGAAGTACGAGATGATCGAGACTCTGGCCAAGCTGGTAAAGGGTGCCCCGGGTGCATCACGTGCCGTGGTGGATGCCGGGTGGGTCCCGTATTCGTACCAGGTCGGTCAGACCGGCAAGGTCGTGAAGCCGACGGTCTACGTGGCGTGTGGAATCTCCGGAGCCACGCAGCACCTGGTCGGCATGAAGGGCTCAGCGAACATCATCGCCATCAACAAGGACGAGGAGGCGCCGATCTTCGGCGTCGCCGACCTCGGCATCGTGGGCGATGTGCACAAGGTGCTGCCCAAGCTGATCGAGGCCCTGCAGGCCCGAGGTTGACCCGCTGGGCTCTGGCCCAGATCTCAGGACGGGCGGTCGCTCGCGGCGAGCGCCCAGGCCAGTCCATCTAACGGGTCGTCGACGGCGATCCCCAGGAACCAACCGGCAGGACGTAGCACGCTGTCCCAACGCCACCATCTCAGGTCGGCTAACGCGTTGCCGAGGGCGTCGGGATGCGGTGGCCAATCATCCTGGGGTCCGTCTAGTCCGACGAGGGCAGCGGTGCACCACCAAGCTTCGAATCGACCCCGGGCCGCCCCTCTGCGTCGCCCATGGGCACCGCCTGAGGCGCCGGCCCAGGCCAGCAACCCGATGGCCTCGTCGGAGGCCAGTTCTCGGAGGCTGATGTGGCCAGCATCGATGGACCGACCGGCACTGGCCGCCGCCTCTGGCCCGGTTCCACACACCGCGACGGCCGTCGCTGTGCCCCGCGACTGTTCGGTCCATGTTGAGACGAGGTCCCGGAGGGCGGCGCGGGCCGAGTCGGCCTCGGGGCCCGCAATGGATTCGTTGACCTTGGGATTGGGAACCTGGGCGACCGAAGCGAGCAGCCCGGTAGGCGGCACCGGGTCGTCGACGCCGTAGGGGCCAATGGTCGGCCCGTCGGTGGCCGGTTCCCAGCAGGCCAGCTGCAGCGGAAGCCCCACCGGGTCGTCGTCGAGTTGGAGGCCACGGAGGTCCTCGCCGCGGGCCACCCGCTCGTGGGCCACCACGGCGCGGCGTGTCCCGGCGTTGGCCAGATGGGGTTCCAGATCGGCCCAAGTATGTGACGAAGCGGCTACTTCGGCGAGCGGCGCCACCCCGAAGGTGGTGGCGTCTCGGACCACGGCCGCTGCTGCGAACGGCCCCGGGGCCTGTAGCGCTAGCCGGTGTTCGGCATGGTCGGCGGCCGGCCACAGTTGATGGCCTCGTTCCACGGCAGGGCGGGATCGGGTGGCGATCTGTTCGAGGGTGTCCCAGTCACCGTCGTCGCAGGCATCGTCGACGAGTCGGAGCAGGCCATCGAGGTCGCCCTCGAGGAGCAGTCGATCGAGGTCGGTCATATCGCTGAGTAACTGGCGATCGGTCAGACCAGCGGCCAGGGAACCCGGCGTCCGCTTGGATCCGAGGGAAGCTCGCCGCTGGCGGCAACAGCGTCGGCCCGGGTCAGCACGGCGTCACGTTCGAGCGGGTCTAGGAGGTCGGCCAGTGCGGTCGAGAGCCCGTCCTCTGTAAGGCGTCGAAGGTCGGCCACCAGGTCGTCGGCCAGTGCGTGTCCGGCGAAGTCCCAGATCACCGTCCGGACCTTGAACTGGTGGTGGAAGCACAGGGCGTTGTCGATGGCCCACAACTTCCCGTCGTCGCCAGCCAGTACGTGGCCGCCTTTACGGTCGGTGTTGTTGGCCACCAGATCCCAGGCTGCGAGGCGCATGAGGGCGTCGGCATGGGCAGGGTCATCGCGCACGGTGAAGTAGTGCTGTTCGTAGTCGCACGGCACGTACAACTGGACTGAGCCTTCACCATGTGGTCCTTCACGAACCACGGTGGGCGGGATGAGCCCCCAGCCCAACTGGGCGGTCAGTTCCCACGCTGCGGCCTCCCGCCGGTAGAGCCCTGGGGGGAAGTCGTGGAGTGGCTGTTCGCCCCGCCCCGGCTTGTAGACACCCTGCAGGAACGGGTCCGTACCGGTCGCCGGATGGGTCACGTCGACCAGAAAGGTGGCGTTGGACGTCCACGGCATCCGCCCCAGGATCTCGATGCCGCCGTTGCTCAGCACCTCGACGGCCACCTGGTCGTCGAGCGGGCCTCGCCGACGGAACGGGTCGACCGGGTCTGCCGGAGTATCGGGAGTTCCCGGGCTGGTTGGCGAGGTGGCGGAACTCTCTGCCGGCGACTTAGTTGACACAGGGGCACCAGCCGGCGGCCGAGGGCTCCAGCGGGGCGCCGCACCAGTCGCACGGGGGTCGGCCGGCGGCCACCAGTACACGGGCCCGGTCGATGAAGCAGGCCACCATTTCGCGACGCATGGGGAACCGGGCCTGAGCGGGGGGTTCGTCCTCGTCGCGCAGCAACTCTTCGGCGATCAGCACCAGACGGTCGGTGGACTGTTGGTAGGTGATGCCCAGACTGCCTACCACCCAGTCGGCCTCGCCGGGATCCTCGAAGCGGACGTTGGCGTCGATCACTTCGAGGGTCCGCTCGTCGGTCGGAGGGAGGTCGCCCATCAGCCCGTCGAGAAATTCGGCCAGACCGGCCATCTGCTGCTTCTCGACCTTGAGCGACACGACCTGACCGGAACGTCGGGCCTGCAGGAAGAACACCCGACGCCCCTGGGGCCCGACGACGCCGGCGGTGAACCCGTCGGTGTCGTCCCAGTCGATCTCCGGTCGTCCCATCGTTCGAACCTACGAGTCGGTGGGGTCGTCGGCGCGCAGTTGGAAGGCGCTGGTCGGGATCCGGGTGTCGGTGCACTCGGCTACATCGAGCCCGGGGGCAGCGCGAGAGACGTTCCTCACCGAGTCGCTCATGATGGCGTCAGGCCTTTCAAGTCGCCGGTGGTGTTGATGGTCAAAACGACGGGTCGCTCCTTGGTGTGCAGCACGGCGCTCACCGAGCACGGTCCAACGACCAGCCGCTGGAAGAGGTCCAGTGGGGTGCCCACGGCTTGGGCGAGGGCCGCCTTGATGGGATCAGCGTGCGAGACGCAGACGATGGTCTCGCCGGGATGGCGGGCCACCAGGTCGGCCACCTGGCCGGTGATACGGGCCTGCATCTCGGCGAACGACTCGCCGCTCGGAAAACGGAAGGCCGACGGCTGGCGTTGGACGGTGGCCCACGCCTTGAGCTTCATGAGTTCTTTGAGGCGTCGACCGGTCCAGCGGCCGAAGTCGCACTCGTTGAGGCCTGGTGCCGTGCGGACCCGTAGGCCGAGGGCCCGGGCGATGGGTGCCGCGGTCTCCCGGGTCCGTTCCATGGGCGAGGCGTACACGGCGGCCACCTGCTGTCCGGTTCCGTCGCGCCCGGCGATGGCGGCCGCCACGGCCTCGGCCTGGGCATGGCCTTCGTCGGACAGGTGCAGACCGGGGGCGCGGCCGGGAAGGCGGGCGCCGGTGGTTGGAGTGCGTCCGTGTCGAACGTAGAGCACGAGGGTGGGGGGCATCGGTCGCCGAACCTACTCTGACCCTGTGACCCGACCTGTTTCCGACCAAGGCGCGTCGACCCTCCGGGCCGTCCACGATGAGGTGGTGTCCTGTCGAGCCTGCCCACGTCTGGTCTCGTGGCGCGAGCAGGTGGCTGCCGAAAAGCGTGCCGCCTACCGGGATCAGGAGTACTGGGGTCGTGGTGTGCCCGGGTTCGGGGACCCGGAGGCCCGGATCTTGATCGTGGGTCTGGCGCCGGCGGCCCACGGTGCCAACCGGACCGGCCGAGTGTTCACCGGTGACCGGTCGGGGGACTTCCTGTTCGCCGCCCTGCATCGGGTGGGTTTGGCCAATCAGGCCGAAGCGGTGGGCATCGACGACGGTTTGGCGTTGACCGACGTGTTCATCACGGCGCCGGTCAAGTGCGCGCCGCCGGCCAACAAGCCCACTCCCGACGAGAAGGCGGCGTGTCGGTCGTTCTTCGAGCGTGAGGTGACCGCCTTGGCGGCGGTGAAGGTCGTGGTGGTCCTCGGTCAGATTGGGTACGTGGCCGCGGCGTCCGAGTTTGGCCTACGACCCCGGCCGACATTCGGGCACGGGGTGGAGGCACCGCTCGACGATGGGCGCACGATCTTGTGCTCGTACCACGTGAGCCAACAGAACACGTTCACCGGTCGGCTCACCGAGCCCATGTTCGACGCTGTGCTGGTCCGGGCGATCGAGTTGGCCGGCGCCGGTGGACCGGGGTCGTCAACCGGCGACCGCCGGTAGCCTCTGGGCCGTGAAGAGCTCCTCTCGAATCCGTCGCATCCTGCCCCTGGTGGCCGTCGTCCTGGTGGCCACGGCGTGCGTGGCCTCCGGTGAGCCGGTGTCCTGGGAGGATCAGGCCGACGCTTCCGGCGACGGTCTAGTGGAGCGTGAGTTCGTGGCCGCCTGCGTGGAGGCCAACGACGACTTGGGTTCGGTCAAGGCCAAGGCGTTCTGTGGCTGCGTGCTGGACGGCATCCAGTCCGAGGTGTCCTTCGAGAAGTTCCGTGAGTTGGATGCCTTCATCGACGACCAGCGGGACACCGTGACCCGGGACATGCTGGTTGAGCACTACGGCTGGTTCGTCGACATCTCCGACGACTGCGGCGCCTGACCCGACCCCCGCGGGCCCGTCGATCCGTCGGGCCCCGCTCAGGCTTAGCCGGTTCGTTTCAGACTGCCCGGACGGGTAGTCCGACCCGGGCCGTTGGATTGGCCCAATCCGGCCACCGGTCTCGGCTCTTGGCCGCCAACTTGTGCATGAGGGCGATGGCCCCGGGGTCGCTGTCGCCCGGCCGGCCCTCGATGACGCCGTCGGCCAGCATCCCCATGATGACCTGACGGCCCAGTTCGGTCCGCACGATGGTCAGCGTCCAGTCGTTGTTCTCGCCGATCCCGCCGGTGGAGATGTCGGCGTGTTCGGCGGCGAAGTCCGGACAATGGGTGCAGCCCTCACGGGTCCAGGCGTGGCACTCCTTGAGGTTGATCTCGTGGTAGTCGCCGTTCCGCATCCAGATCTGGAAGACACCCTTGATGTTCATCTTGACCATGTCCTCCTTCCGGAGGCGGTACTTGGCCCAGAAGAGCTCCTCGAAGATGGCGTCGTCGAACGACTTGGAGCACAGCAGACCGATATTGAGCTTGATCGGCTTGCCGGCCTTGCCCACCTTGCGGTGCCACATCACCGGCCCGATGGATGTCTGGCAGCTCATGCCGACCAGCGCGAGCGAGGAGAGGCCACGATCCAGAGCTTCGGGCATGGCCAATGTGTTGGCCGAGTAGGTGTAGCGGCTGCCCGCCCCGGCCAGCACCGAGGCACGGTCGGTGGCCACCGCGGGGACGGCCTTCCAACTGCTGGATCCGTCAGGACCCTCGGGTTCGAGGTGGCTGGTCAGTGCGCCGTCGATGATGCCGTTGTCTAGGCACCAGATGAGGATGGCTGACACCAGGCCGCCGTCCTGGCCCATCTGGTGGACGCCGGCGTCACTCGCCCGGGTGAGCAGGACGTCCTTGTAGACGCCGGACATCTCATCGGGCTTGCGGGCTCGGGCGAAGAGGTGCTGATCGGCTTCGGTTTCCCAGTCTCGAAAACGTGGGCAGGCCCGGGTGCACGACGTGCAGCCCTTTTGGCCGTGGCCGCAGTCATCGAGGCCCAGATCGTCCTCCAGATGGAACGGCTTGTACTGCCCCGGTGCGTGCTCGTAGCCGATGACGTCATGCGGGCAGGCGATGACACAACCGGCGCATCCCGTGCAGAGGCCGGAGGTGATGACCTCGTCGTAGAGCTCCTTCCACTGGAAGGTCCACTTCTTGCGGGGTGTGGCCATCGCCGGTCACCCTACCCACGGTCTCTTCTGGGCTTGGGGGTTGGGTTCAGGAATAGACGTCGCGTGCGGCCATCCAGGCCATGACCTCGTTGCCGAAATGGGTCACGTCGTAGATGTCCCGCTGGCCTGCTCAGCGGCCGTTGCCCCGTACGTAAGCACAGCCAGGTTCGAGGGTTCGTGGATATTGCCTTTGCCGGGGTCTCGCAGACGGTTACCGGACTGGGCGACCACCGTGCCCCGACGTTCGTTGACCAGGTGCCAGTGGACGGGGAAGGCGATCATGTCGGCACTCCGGACGAACTCGGAAAAGGTGGCCGTGAGTTCGTCGCGTGTTGCATCAGGCATGGGGTGAATCCGGTCGTCACCGTGTCTGGCTCTTCGTGGCGTCTGGCGCCCCTGACAGGACTCGAACCTGTGCACACGGCTCCGGAAGCCGATGCTCTATCCGCTGAGCTACAGGGGCTGGAACGGGTCAGGTTACCGGACCGCTCCATGGCCCCACCGGCCGATACCGGTGGGGCCTGATGGAGTCAGCCCCGCCGGAAGACCCCTGCGTGAACTAGCGCTCCGTCCAAGGTCAGGGCCTGTCCCGTGACCCGCTCGGCGTTCACGTGGTGTTCGGTGCCTAGGCCGAGGCCGGGGGAGTCCACTGACTTGGCTTCGGCGAAGCGCCGAAGCAGCTTCATGGCGCCGGTGGCCGACCGTTGACCGGTGGCTGTGGGGTGCTCCAGAAGGTGCGAACGCACCAACGGAGCCCAGTGGGCGGCCAGTAGTTCGGGAGAGCCGAACACCTCGGCAGCTATGGCCCGCCAGCCGTGGGCCACGATGATGCCGCACTGACCGGTGAGCGGTCCACGGGTCACCAACTCGTCTACGGCAGCTTGGCGGTGTCCGTCTCGTGCGAAGACCTGGTCGGCATCTGCCACTGCTCCGGTGCTCGACGGCGCAGCCATGCTGTTCATTTCGACCTGGATGGCTTGCCAGACTTGCTGCTGGTCGCCGGACCGCACGCCGGCCTCGGCCATGCTCCGGGCCACCTCGCGCTGCTTGGTGCGGCGCACCCGGCGGGGGGTGAAGGTCGGGGCGTGCTCGAAGGCCCGATGCTCACCCCAGCGTCCTACCTCGAGGCACGAGACGGGGATCTCTCGCGTTTCGCCGGCTGGCACCAGCACGCTGGCGTTGGCGGTGCGGTTCTGGCGTCCGCCCACGAACTGCTCGCCCTCGACGATCAGGATGGGTCGGTCGGTGGGGTTGTGGACCACAAGGTGGGGGACCTGGGCGTCGGGTAGCTCGTCGATGGTCAGGCCGGATTCCCGTCCGGTGCCGATGGGGGGCAGGGCGTTACCGGGTAGGTAGACGGGGTAGATCGAGATGCCACCGCGGGTGATGGGCGGCCCGATGGGGGCGGAGTCGAGCGGGGTGATGGTCAAGGTGTCTCCTCTTGTCGGTTGTGCTGGTCGGTTGTGCTGGTCGGTTGTGTGGCTAGTGATGTGTCGGGAGGGGGAAGGGCGCCGGCCGGGTCCG
>Ga0209228_1000066_pt1 | contig 45936 bp, 42 predicted proteins | sample METZYME_3_150m_FD_187547 | JGI IMG/M metagenome (GOLD analysis project Ga0209228, IMG submission 187547) | Marine microbial communities from oxygen minimum zone in mesopelagic equatorial Pacific - METZYME_3_150m (SPAdes) (version 2) | ecosystem: Environmental > Aquatic > Marine > Oceanic...
CCAAGTTGGTGGGTTTTTGGGTCTTTTTTCGCTTACTTTGTTGGGCAATTACAATCAAAAAGGGAAATTGATGTTCTATATCGTCGTATTTTTTGGTATCGGTCAGATTTTTCTGGCATTCTCGTCCAACGTGTTCCTTTTTGCATTTTTTCTGCTTGTTGTTAATGCCTGTGCTATGTCTGTTGACACTTTGTACAAAACGTTGATGCAGCAAAATGTTCCGAATGAACAACGAGGCAGGGCTATGGGATCATGGGTTTTAAGTATTGGAACAGCCCCTATAGGGCACCTTGGGATTGGCGGAATTGCAACAGCTTTTGGAGCTCCAATGGCTGTCTTGTTTAACGGAGTTATGCTTACTGCCGCAGGAATTTCGACTTTTATCTGCCTACCAAAAATTAGGAAATTGCCTTAAAGGGCAAGTAAATTTTCAGCTATACCATTAAAGAAGTAGGGCTTTGCAATAGGCGTTTTACTTCTATTAAAAATTGGGCCCCTTCAGCTCCATCTACGATTCTATGATCAGCAGAAATAGTAGCTGTCATAACCTGGCCAACTGTTATTTCTCCGTCAACAACTATCGGTTTCTCCGATACGGTACCTACGGCCAATACTGCGCTTTGAGGCGGATGTATTATTGCAACGAAACTGCTGACATCAAACATTCCTAGGTTACTAATAGCGAATGTGCCGCCAGTGTATTCTTGGGAGCTCAGGCTACCATTTGACGATCTTTCGGCCAAATTTTTGATCATCTGGGATACTTGCCTCAGTGATTTTTCGCCACAGTCTATAATGGCCGGAACTATCAATCCTTCATCATCTGCGATTGCTACGGCTATGTTTATTTTGTCGTTGTACTGAATCCCATCGTCCTGATAGTAAGCGTTGAATTTGGGATATTTCTGTAGAGCTTGAATACATGCTTTCACTATCAAGTCATTTACTGTCAATCTGACGCCATCGTCTTTTAGTTGATCATTAATTTGTCTTCGAAGAGACATAGCATCGGTCATATTTATTTCTGCTGAAACATAAAAGTGAGGTTTTTCAGTCTTACTTTTAACAGTGACTCTTGCTATCTGTTGACGCATTCTGCTTATCGGTTGCTTTTCCCCAGACATGAATGGAGCAGGTACCGGTTCTACATTCTTCGTGAATGTCTCCTTGGGTATTGTTGTCTCCGATGGAACAGGGGTAGCTGACTGTGAAGCAAGGTTTGGTTCATATTCTTCGATATCTTTTTTTGTGATTCTGCCACCTGGTCCTGAACCGGGTACATTAGCAAGGCTTATGCCACGTTCTTCGGCTATGCGGCGTGCTATCGGGGTAGCCAGTATTCGGCCGGTGGCTGGTCCAATAATGACCTCTGCGGTTTCATGGAATTGTTTCGGATCATAGGCTGGGTCAGAATTTTCCGTTTCGGAATCATTGGTGGCCGTTGCTTGTTCAATCAGGATATCTGAGACATCGCTCACTTCCTCACCCGCACTACCAACTACAGCTATCGTCTGGCCTACGGGCACTATGGTCCCTTCCGGTGCGACTATCTTAAGAAGAACCCCTTCTGAATCAGATTCAAATTCAACGACTGCTTTATCAGTTTCTATTTCTGCAACCGCTTCATTTCGAGTTACTGTAGAACCCTCTTCTTTTAACCAGCGCACTACGGTGCCTTCCTCCATGTCGTATCCCATTTGGGGCATTTTTAATTCAGTGGCCATCTCTGACTCATCTCCATTAAAGACCGAAGTTATATTTAACTGATTCTACTACCCAATCTGAATTTGGGATCATAAGTTGTTCTATGTTTCTAGCGTAGGGCGCTGGCACATCTGGGCCATTTATTCTTATGACAGGACCATCAAGTTCATCAAATGCTGCCTCTTGTATATCGCTAGCGATTGTTCCTGAAAAACCACCTGTTTTCCAAGTTTCCTCAACAATGGCAACCCTATTGGTTTTTTTAACCGATTCAATAACTGTATCCAAGTCTAACGGAGAAAGGCACCTTAAATCTATCACTTCCGAGGAAATATTATCTTCCTCTAGTTTTGCAGCAGCTTCTTCCGCTACACGAACCATCCCTGAATATGCAACCAGGGTCACATCGGTGCCTGGCTTGGCTATCCTCGCTTTTCCAAGAGGCACCTCATAATATTCCTCTGGAACTTCCCCCCTCACCCTGTATAAAAGCGCATGTTCTGCAAAGATTATAGGATTATTATCCTTTCTACAGGATCTGAACATTCCTAAGGCGTCGTAGGGTGTAGCTGGTACAACAACCCGAAGCCCGGGTACTGAAGCGTACCAATTCTCAAAACTTTGCGAGTGGGTTGCTGCCAGTTGACCTCCGCCTCCAGTAACTGTTCGTATAATAAGTGGAACTTGCAGTTGACCATTAGACATATAACTTAATTTTGCCGCATGATTTATTATTTGATCCATTGCTACCAGCGTGAAATTTATCGTCATCACCTCCACTATTGGTCGCATGCCAATCATTGCCGAACCAACTCCGGCGCCGACAAATACTGATTCAGATATGGGTGTATCTCTTACTCTCTCTTCTCCATATTTTTCCAAAAACCCTCGGGTAACCGCGTAAGCCCCTCCATAGGCGCCTATGTCTTCACCCATAAGGAACGATCTGTCATCCTCGTCGAGAGCTTCTTGCAAAGCTTTCGACATAGCATCTCTCAATAGCATCTCTGCCATCTCTAATTTTCCTCCGGTTCCGCGTAAATGTGGGTATAGAGATCTTCGACGGTAGGCTCTGGGCTTTGTTCAGCAAATTCTCTCGCCTCTTGAACTAGGAGATCTATTTGCTCTGCTACAAGTGCGATATCACTATCGTCTATCTTGCCCGCCTTTAGGCAATCGTCTTTAAATTTGTCAATTGGATCACGAGTTCTGTTTTCTATAACTTCTTCGTTATCTCTGTAATTTGATGGATCGGCCATTGAATGTCCATGAAATCTATAGGCCATGGATTCAATGAACACTGGACCTTGCCCTTCCCGCACTTTTGCGACACCTTCCGTGACTGTTTCTCTGACCACCATCACATCCATTCCGTCTATTTGAACGGCTGGGATCATATAAGGTTCAGCGGCTCCGTAGATACTCGAACCACCGGCTCGAGAACGATTGACATCTGTACCCATGCCATAAAGATTGTTTTCCAGCATAAACACCACTGGAAGTTTCCATAATGAGGCTATGTTCATCGCTTCATGGAATTCACCTTCATTCACCGCCCCATCTCCAAAGAAGCACATCACGACACTATCTAATTTTTTTAATTTCAGTCCAAGTGCTATGCCGATTGCCAATGGAAGTTGGCCCCCAACGATCGCATGACCGCCCATGAAATGTTTTTCGATATCGAATAAGTGCATAGAGCCACCCTTGCCACCACTGCATCCAGTAGATTTCCCACATAACTCGGCCATGGCGGCCTTTGGTTCTATTCCTCTCGCTAGCGCGTGGCCGTGGTCTCTATAATGACCTATTACGTAATCATCTTCCCGCAGGGTTGGTATAGCTCCTACCGCTATCGCCTCTTCACCTATATATGTATGTAAGAAACCCCTTACAAGACCCTTTCTATACAAGCGTTCAGCTTCCTCTTCAAAACGTCTTATTAAAAGCATTTGGCTGAAAATACCCAACGCTTCTTGTTTTTCAATGTTTTCTATATTTGAGGTAGTGGCCACTTTCAATTCTTCTTTATATGTGGATCGCTTCGTTGGTTGAGTCTAAAGCCGCTTCCTTCAAAGTCTCAGATATTGTTGGGTGGGGGTGAACTAACCAACCAAGCTCTGTGGTTGTTCCCTCCAATAATTTTGTCATTGATAATTCCGCAAGGAGTTCTGTCACTTCCGGCCCTATCATATGAGCCCCGAGTATCTCTCCGATTTCCGGGTCTATGACTAATTTAACAATTCCCTCTGTGTGGCCGAGAGCAATAGCTTTGCCACTAGCAGAGAAAGGGAATTTTCCTATTTGGGTTTCGATACCATTGTCTTTAGCCTGGGCTTCGGTCATCCCAAAACTGGCGACTTGAGGTTCACAATATATCGCCCTTGGCATTAATTGATAGTCAAGTGGTGCAGGATTTAATCCCGCTATATATTCAACAGCGGTCACAGCTTGAGCAGAGGCCACGTGTGCCAAAAGCATCTTCCCGGTCACATCCCCAATGGCGTACACACCTGAAACGTTGGTTTCCATATTTTCACTAATTGAGATGAAGCCGTTATTGGTGGTTATTCCCACCTTCTCCAGACCTATTTTATCTGTGTTGGGTTGGACTCCTACCGCAACTAGTACTTTGTTGGAAGTGATTAAATGTTCTTCTTCTTTTGCTATTAACGTGACCAAAGCTGTTCCATTTGAAGCCTGTATAGATTTTACAGCTACCCCTACTCTTATATCTATTTCTCTTTCTGTGAAAGATTTTTTTAGGGACTCACTTATTTCAGAGTCTTCGTTAGGGATAATTCTGTCCATCATTTCAACTAAGGTCACTTTCGCACCATAGCTTCTATAGATGTGTGCAAATTCTACCCCCGTGGCACCCGCACCTATTATCGTAATATCATCAGGTATTTCTGACATGTTTAACGCGTCGCGGCTATTCAATACTACGTGATGGTCAATCGGCATAGAATCGATATCTCTTTGTCTAGCGCCGGTTGCTATTATTATATTTTCAGAGGTAATTTTTCGACTATTCTCCATGATTTCTAGCTCATGGGGCCCAGTTAATTTTCCGGTTCCTTCAATAAGTTCAACCTGGTTTTTTTTCAACAAATATTGAACCCCGGAGGTCAGCTTATCCACCACTTCTCTGCTGCGTGAGATAGCCTTAGAAAAATCGTATGTTAAATTTTCGAAGGTAATTCCGAATTCTTCGGCGTTGTTAACCAAGTTAACAACTTCGGCGTTTCTGAGCAGCGATTTGCTTGGTATACAGCCCCAATTAAGACAAACTCCGCCAACGGAATCTCTTTCTATAATTGCTGTTTTTAAGCCAAGCTGGGCCGCTCTTATGGCAGCCACATACCCCCCAGGGCCTGCACCTAAAACAACTACGTCAAAATCAGCCAAATCATCACCTCTCAGAGCCTTAAGCATTTTGGTCAACTAATTATAGTCATGAAATGCCTAAAAATGCTGCCCTAAGTAATTGAGCGGCTATTGTACACCATTAGCTGACTGGTGGCTGACTGGGCAAGGTAATGCTAATTACCCTCCGCCCAAACATAAGAAAATGTGTTTGGGCGGAGGGTAATTAAATCACTTTTAATTAAATTCCTTGACACTGATAATTCTCGGCAATAGGATGTAATCTCGGCTTGATATGGGCCGAGGTAGCTCAGTCGGTAGAGCACAGCACTGAAAATGCTGGTGTCGCCAGTTCGATTCTGGCCCTCGGCACGCCCTAAGGCCCAGATCTATATTGATTTTGCAGTGACTAGCGGAAGTGGCTCAGTGGTAGAGCATCTCCTTGCCAAGGAGAAGGTCGCGGGTTCGAATCCCGTCTTCCGCTCCAAATTTAACTTTCAGGACTTTTGGAATTTGACTAGAGTGTAATCCTCAGTTATGTCGTCAAAGACCACCGAAACGGGCATATCCACGTACACTTCTTCCGGTTCACACCCCGTTATGCCTGAAGGAATTTTAGGGCCTTCATCCAACTGGACTATGGCATAAATATGACCGTTTGCTGATTGAAAGGATGGGTGAACCGCCTGCCTGACATGGGTGTAAGTGTACACATGCCCCTTACCAGACATCTTTTTCCAAGTAAGATCCTTGGAAAAGCAGTTTGGGCAAACTTCTCTAGGGTAGAAGAAAAGGTTTGAACATGAATTGCAATACGGGATAATCAATTCGCCGCGCTTCGTAGCTTCCCAAAAAGGCTTGGTCAAATCCTCATTGGATGGTATGGGTATTGGCTTATCGTATGCTGAAGTCATCTTAATTAAACCTCGATTTTGTTTTTAATGGATTAGAGTGTGTTCTCGGACCCGAGAACTAACGAGCACATTTCGCTCGCTGTGCCCCCTCAACCATTCACCAGGCATAAGTCACTTTTCTCTACCTGTCTTGATCCAGCCTTGCCCATTATTTGTCGTGCACCCTCTATCACATGTCTGAATCCACCAGCCAAACCTGGTTGCCCACCAGAAAGTTGACCACCGTCCGTGTTTATTGGGAACGCACCTTTATATGTTGTGTCTGTTTCTTCGTAAAAGGGACCTATTTCCCCTTTTTCTACGAGGCCGGCATCTTCAATACACATAGCTGCCAGTATGGTGTAGCAGTCGTAGAATTCCGCGAATTCTATGTCGCTTGGGGTGTAACCGGCCATTTCTAAGGCTCTCCTTACGGAGTCAACTGCTGGGGTTTCTGTAAATTTATCCCGTTGCCATATATTGGCCTCACCTTGCTTCAGTCCTACGCCAAGTACATATGCAGGGTTATTTTTCATGTTTTTAGCCCGTTCAGGAGTAGTTATTATCAAGGCCGCAGCACCGTCACACGGCATGACAGACTCCAACAGCTTTAAGGGCTCGTTAATATATCTTGAATTTAAAACATCTTCAGCGCTTATGGGTTGGCCATTAAAAACAGCATTTTCATTCTCTAGGGCATTGAATCTTTGGTCTGCTGCCATTTTGGCTAGTTGCTCTTCAGTTGTGCCATACTCATGGATATGCCGTTGATACATTAGACCGTAACCAGTATTGGCTCCTGGAGCCATGCCATGAGGTTCTTCCCACTCAGATCTCACACTGGGACCAGAGGCTCCGCGGCCGGCTGGCCGTCCGGCCCTTTCAGCATCCTGTCGGGAATTCCCCATCACCACCAAAACGGTGTTACAAATTCCGCTACTGACTGCAGAGGTCGCTACCATTGTAGCCGTCGCCCCGCTGGCACCTTGCATTGAAACTCCCGTCGCAAAATTAGGTTTAATGTCCAAATATTCAGCTATTGCAGGTGGGAGTGCCACTCCATCGGTCACTAGACCGTCTATATCACTTTTAGAGATGCCGGCATCTGCTATTGCCAAGCCAGCGGCTTCCGCACATAGTCCGTACATGCTTCTCCCTTCATAAATGCGGCGAGTCGGCACTTCCCCAATACCAACTATGGCTCCTCTTCCTCTGAGGCTCATGTATCTTCCTCCTATAATTCAACCGTGGTTAAATTTGAAATAGCAGCATAACTCCCCAAACTGCAAATCCTATTCCGGTGAGTCGAGACACCCAGTTTCCTTTGGGCGCTACTTTTTCAAAAAGGACTATAGTAGTCAGTACTGCAATCCAAAGTAGGTTCATTACACCTAACACGAATAATAATGCCATTAGCAACCAACAGCAACCTAAACAATAGATGCCATGGTTGAGACCCATTTTGAGAGCTCCATAAAAGCCGTTTTTCCATTCAGTCATCAAAAACCCCATCGGAGTTCTGCAATTGTTCAGACAAGCTTTTTTTATCGGGGTCCATTGAAAAATCCCAGCCGAAATTAACAAGACACCTCCGAATAAATTGTTTGTTGACTCACCCATTATTCCGGATAGGAGGGTATTGGAATGTAGAATCCAGTTGGTAGCTGTAGCTCCGATGGAAAAACCTAGCCAGACTAAAACATATCCGGAAAGAAAAATAGCAGTCGCCACAAACGGCTGATTTTGTTCCTTCTTTCGTTGATTGACTGTTGAAAACATTAGAATCATAGGGGAGGCGGTTGGTACCATCATGCCCACCATCATTACAAACCACATCACAAACATTGATATCCAGTCGGAAAATCCCCACGGCACCATGTTTGGCATAGCCCGTGACAATCCTGTCGTGCTTTCTAGGCTTGACATCTCATCCATATCACTGGATAGGTTAAATAGATACATCCACGACACACAGGTTATTATCACGATTGCGACAATAATTATTACCCTGTCACGATTGTAAATCGACGGCGAGCCGTCACCCGACCTCAGGCCCATCACAGCAAGCCTTTAATCTAGTTTTCGTAACTAAATGCGGAAAAATATCCGTTGTTACCCGCGTTATCCCAGGTTAAACCGTGGTCGCTGAATTTACTCACACTGGATTGGGCTATATGTAGAGGAACCCCAGGAACTACACCTAAGGGGTTGCCGGCTATTGTCACGTCTTCCTCCTCAACTCCCGGTATGGCTTCTATCTCTATTTCCGCGATGCCGCCAATGGTAACTGAACGTTTTTTTCCGTCCGATCGGTAATCTATGGAAGCCGATGCTACCCCTAGAATCTCTCCAATAAATCCTGAAAGTACTTCAAAATGTCCACCACCTTGGCCGCTAAATATTTGACCGAGCGCCTCTTGTTGGGAAGGGTCAGCATTTTCATCAAGATATACTGCTGCTTTCCAATTACCGTCTGTCATGACAGCTGGAGAATGAACCGCGAGTGCAACGGAAAGTCCACTTAGATCAGTTCCTCCGAAGTCTCCTGACTCTATATTCCACGCTATGACTACGTTACACGTACCATCATCTGTTGAAGGTGGCTGTAAAAACACGCATGGGCAGGCAATATCGCAGTCGCAAGACTCAAAGTACGTCCCGCTAATTTTCCACTTCGTGGTTGTTGCCATGAAATCCTCCACAGTTATTTTTGATTGTCGTTGTGTATGCCTAAATCAGCTGTATCCTACTATACCGCACTGTTAGTTAAGTCGGGGAGTTACTTTCCTTTTGTTAATGATCTAGGCGGAGGTAATTGCCGCAATTGCAACCAAATTCGGTCCTGCGTGAGTTCCTATCACTGGTCCTACTCTGGTGATATAAGGCTCTTTTCCTCCCGGCAGAAGGTCTTGCACTGTGGCCGCTAAATTTTCTGCATCAGTGCCGTCAGTACTATAAACAATAGCGATATCATCTAATTTTCCAAGATCTCTGACCGCCTCTTCCAATTTCAACATACCCATATTTCTTGAGCGAGCTTTTGCAAATTGACCAATTTCTCCGTCTTCAACACGAAGAATTGGGCGGATTTTCAGCAGGCCTCCTATCAAGGACCTGGCTTTTCCGATTCTCCCACCTTTTTCTAGGTACTCCAGTGTGTCAAACAAGGCAAAAAAATTACTTCTGTGGGCTATTGACTCAGCGATGGCAACGCATTCTTCTGCTGATTGTCCTTCTTGTGCCGCTTTGGCGGCACCGAGAGCCGACAACCCAACTGTCATTGAGACCTGCTGTGTATCTACAATTTTGACATCGATCTTGTCTGACAAACTGGCTGCGGCTTGATGGGCAGAATTGATGGTACCACTGAGCTTTGAAGATACATGAATTGAGATAATCACATCTCCAGGTTGGTTAACCTTTTCATAGACATCTACAAATTCACCCAGCGATGGCTGTGAGGTTGAAGGAAACACTGTTCCGTTTATCAGCTTGTCGAAAAACTGATCCGTGTTTAGGTCAATACCGTCTTTGTAGATAGTTTGGCCAAAATGTACGTTTAAGGGAACTATCGTTATACCCAATTTTTGGGCAAGGGCTGGGTCTAAATCTGAGGTACTGTCTGTGACTATTTTGACCGTCATGTTTAATCTCCCACTCAAATAAGTAACATTCTACGCTACTTTTGATGTGTCTTATGCCGCTAGGTACGGCGTCATTTTCCTTTTGGCTTATCAACAGGGTTAACTGTCTGTATAATCGGGCGAAATATTTTGTTGCATTCAATCAAATTGGAGATACCTCTATGGATTTCGAAGAATTTCTCCAACATTTTAGATCTGATGATCTTTCATATGCCCTTAAATCACTTAAGTTACCAACAACGGGTAATAAACCGGATCGAGTTTCTCGATTAGTGGATTTGGAAAAAACCGGAACCGAGGTAAAAAATATCCTAAGAGCCTTCCGGGTGGATGATGTAAAGAGGGCCGCTAAATCTGTCGGACTTCTATAACTTAATGGAATGTTCCGGTACCAGTTCCTGATTGTATCGAATAATTTTATATATTCTTCTACCTATTTATGCACCACTGGAAAAATCTTTGTCTGTAAATAAGGCAATAAAAAAATAAAAAAAGGAAATAATAAAGTCGAATTCTAGAAAAAATGCAGTAATTCATGTAAAATATGCATTAATTATGGGAAGAACTTTTGCTAATACTGCACAAATATCCAGGGGATTTGAAATGTACGCCAAAGGGTACCGGCGTTCTAGGATCCTAGGTTCTTTTGGTGACCAATCTCCACCAAGCTTACGTACCTTGGGAAATTGGATTACCAGATATAAAAATGTTTCAGAAGATATCCTCACATTGGAACATGACTTCGAATGGCCACATATGGATATGTACTCTATACCATGGGAGCATGCCCACTTAATCAACAGACTATCTTCTCTTGAACATCAGAAGCCGTCAGTGCGGCGTGTTAGATGGTGGTTTCGTATAAAGGAAATTAATCCTAACTACTCTGATGAGGTGGTAGGAAATATTGCTAACCAATGTGTTGTTAATGAACATATGGATTTGATGGAAATACCAGGTTCGGATTGGTCTAACCTATTAGAGTCAACATTGGTAGATGATGAAAAACAACTTGAATTGTTGCCGGGGACATTTGCAATTTGCTCTTTTGAGCTTGGTACGATTTTACCGAAGTGGGTGCAAAATGGAATTTTTCTTTCAATTATCAGGACAGAATCTAAAATTTCGGTAGTCTGTTCAGACAAGTCTATTCCGGATGAAGAAAAAATTAGCCGCGGGTGGAATTGTCTAAAATACGTAGGTGACCAGGCGTCATGGAGATCTTTTCTATCAAAAATCCATTCTCCTTACCAAATTCAATTCTTGTCCCTAGGAAATTCCGATTATTTACTTTTGAAAAATCTAGAAGAGATTGAACAATTCGGAATAAAGGTGAAGGGAATAGTTGATGATTAGGTTTTCAATCTGGATCAGGCCTTCCCGCTCACTCTCCTTGTTATCCCGTTCGTTCGTTAATGTAATCTATGAAAGATTGATATTCTGAGATATATGAAAGTCTCGCTACACGTTTGTCATCGAACACTATACTGACTTCCCCGTATCCTAGGGTTTTCCCAAACATGCCATGCCTAATACCTATTTGCACCTTTCCGTTTTCACCTCTTGCTATAGTGTCAAATTTGACTTGGTATATTTTGCTTTTTTGGATTACAGGAAGTCCGGCCATGGTGAGGTACAGAGAGTCATTGGATAAATGATAAACAGTTTGTCTCCATCTCAAATATCTTGGAGCTGCAATTAGTGGGGCTAAAAGGATACCCAACCCCCCCAACAGTCCAATTTGCAAATCGACGACCACCAATCCTATTATCCAGATAGAGGATGGAATTAACCAAGAAAGATGGGATTGTCTAAATATGATTGATCCTTCAGGAATATTTTCGACTTGCAAGGTATCGTTGTTTTTCTGGGGGGGTTCCACGGGTTCGTCAGTTGATTGATCGTTTGTTTCTGCATCGGAACTTGATGCATATTCGTTTTGTTCCTCGGGATCGATATTATTTTGTTCTTTAGTCACTTATTCACCAGCTCTAGTACTTGAGATAATTAGTCGTTTTAGAATTCAATAAATACCTAAGGTAATTGGCTCCGCAGGCTGGATTCGAACCAGCGACCGATCGGTTAACAGCCGATTGCTCTACCACTGAGCTACTGCGGAACGTTTTTAGTTCGCTTCAACTTAAGTTCCATGTGCCTGCAAACTAGTTTCCTAATAAAATCAGCATCTGTAATTGTCTTTTAAGGAGACTTTCTAGTCAAGAAAAGATCAGGTTTGTTGTACTTGAACTTTTATGGAGCCAGACGACTTGTCATAAGCAGTCTTGAATCCAATGTCTATATCTTCAAGAGAATATTTATGCGTCACTATTTGACTAAGGTTGCAGTCAGGTCTGGATAGAATTTCTACAGCAGTTTCGAAATCGTGCTGGCCGTTTATTATTCCGTAACATATGGATCCTTGAATGGTTTGCTCCTTAAGGACCGGTCCTGTCCAGTTGATGGAATGTTCACCATAAAACACCCCTAAAATTACTATACGACCTTGCCTTCTCGTGACCTCAATAGCTTGTCTTAAGGTATCTCCCCTACTGCCCCCCACTGTCTCGATAGTAAGATCTGCTCCCCTGCCGTCGGTTGCATCAAGTACCATTTGAGTGAATTCACTTTCTCCCTTAGTTCCTACAGCATCCGCACCTAAAGATAAAGCTGCAGCTGCCTGTTGCGGGTGTCTTGCCGTAGCAAAAATTTTTCCGGCGCCAAGAGCCCTGGCCGCTGTTATGGCTGTTAGTCCGATGGTACCTGAACCGAGTACGGCAACGGTATCTCCACCCACCATGTTTCCTATTCGGACACCATGAACAGAAACTGCCAAAGGCTCCACTAATGCGCCTTCCTCCCAATTCATTTTGTCCGAAAGTGGATAACAACCTTCTATTTTACGAACGATATATTCTGCAAATCCACCACTTACCCCTGAACCTCTATTAGGGCAATGAATATATTGTCCTTGTCTGCAGTACCAACAATTTTGACAAGCTCTTCCGCTACCCAACACTTCCACGGCCACCCTTGAGCTAATATGTTTTCGGTCGACGCCTTTTCCTACGGATACTATTTCGCCTGCTACTTCGTGACCTGCTGGGTCTGAGTCGGGTCCCGATTTATCTAAATTCATATTTAAATCGGAGCCACAAATCCCTGTTGATCTGACTTTTATAAGTACTTCTCCCGGGCCGGGAGTTAAATCAGGATAATCTCTAACAACCATGGTTCCATTGCCATCATAAAAAGCCGCTTTCACTTTAAAACTCCTTTCACTTCAAATCGTATTTATGCGAAAATTTTCTAACCTAGGACGAAAGAGGCTCGGACCAGGAAGAAAAACAACAGAAAAATTATTATTACTGGTATTAGGCAGCCGAGGCACCCAGCTCTCCATGTGAAATGGAATCCTTTAGAAGCCTTTTTCCCTGAGAGATTAGTGGTTACCCGTTTGTGAGAATTTTCAGGCAGATTCATCACTTATATAAAGTCCTATGATCTGGAGACGTTGGAAATTTTTGACATCTTCGTAAAGATCTCATTTCTTTACCGTATCTAATAATGGCATTTTTCAAAATTATTTGGTAGAAATGATTCCGGTTAATCGCAAGTTTTTTATTTCTTGTTCAGAGTATTCTAAGTCTTGTTTCAAAATATAGGCCGTATGTTCGCCAACCAGTGGTGATCTGAAAGCATTCCAAGGAGTGCCTTTAAATCTGTAAGGTCGGCCAGCATACCTATAGGTTACTTCATTTCCAAATTCAGTATGGGGGATGTCTTCAAACATTTCCCTGTCGTCCAGGAAATGAGGATCATCTAGATTTTCTTCTGGAGATCTGACAATTCCCCATGGGTATTTCAGTCCTTGAGCCCCTCGATATATCTCGTCTGCTGTGTGATTCAATATAAAATTTCTGACTACTTCAAATGCATGATCAGAGTCCTTTGTATTTGAAGTAATATGCCGAGCCATGTCTTTGTATTTTTCATCTTCCAAATCTTCTGCCATACCCTTCTCAGACATCCATTTCACTAGTGAAAGCCAAGAATTGAGGTTATTAAAAAGTTGGAAAACGATTATGTATTTACCGTCCAGGGTTTTACAAAGGGTTTTTGGGGTTGGGGTAGCTCCTTGATGTCTTCCTGTCTGACGGAAAACTTCTTTGTTGAGGAATAAATATGTGGGAATCGACGCTTCTGTAGTTGAGGAACAAGCCTCGTGGGCTGAAACATCTAAATATTGTCCAACACCTGTGAAATCTCTGTAAAAAAGTGCTGACATTGTGCCAATTAGACCATAGTGGGCGGATATAAAGTCTCCATGTCCACCACTAGGCCTGATAGGAGGGCTGTCTGGCACATCATCGTAGCCACACGAATGCATTATCCCTCCCATAGCTAAGGCCACCAAATCGTTAGATTTATAATCTCTATAAGGGCCGTCTTGGCCAAAGGCAGTCAACGAGGTCATCACTAATTTTTTGTTGGTTTTTTTTAATACTTCATAACCTAAACCTAGTGATTCTAGAAAACCGGGTTTTCTGTCTTCCAGAAACACATCCGCCTTTTTAAGTAGTTTTTTTACTAAGGCTATGCCTTGCGGAGATTCTAAATCAACGGTAAGGCTTTCCTTGGAGGTGTTTCTAGCCCAGAAATAAAGGCTGGAATTAGGATCAGGTTTATCGTCCTTGAAAGGTCCGATATTTCTTTCTGGAGAACCTTGTAGTGGCTCTAGCTTTACTACTCTAGCTCCCATATCGCCCATAAGTTTTCCCATGTATTGCCCTCGCTCTCCGCATAATTCGACGACAAGCAATCCATTAAGAGCAGTCATGCTATTCCCTGTTCTATAAAGGAAGCAAAATCTTCTCCCGAAGTTCCTAGCAAATCCATATAGATCTCGGCAGAATGTTCACTGAGTAAGGGAGAAGCTGATTTGAGTTCCCAGGGTGTTTCTGACATTTTCATTGGCATGGCTTCTACTTTGGTATCTCCTAGTTCTCCATGTTTAATAGTGGGTAGAAAATCTCTTTCTTTAAGTTGAGGGTCTTCTTCTACTCTTTCTCTAGGAGTTTGAATTGCACCAGCAGGAACACCAAAACTTTGAAGATGATGCATCACTTCGTGTGGGGTTCTGTTAATTGTCCAAGTTTCGATGTGCTGATCTAGTTCATCTTGGTTTTCGTACCTTAATGCCATCGTAGAAAATTTTTTGTCATTTATCCACAAAGGGTTGTTAATTGCTTTTGATAAGGCATACCATTCCTCCTCATTGGTTACTGTAATTACGCACCAACGGTCTTTCCCTCGACACCTGTATGAATTATGGGGAGCAATTTTTTTGTCTGGGGCTGTGTTTCCCGGTGGCATGCCTTCTCTTCTGAACGGTCTGCTGTTTACAGTGTAATCAAGGATAGAAGTGCCGGTCATTCCTATACCGGCCTCGACTTGAGATAAATCTAAATGCTGCCCCTTGCCAGTTGAATTTCTATGTTTCAGAGCCATCAATATTGCTAATGCTCCGTAGAATCCTCCTGTGTGATCCATATATGAAAAACCCCAACCGGCCGACTCCTCCCCAGGTAGCCCCGACATAAATGTTAGACCTGAAAGAGCCTGTGCTGTTGGACCCCAAGTTACATAATCCCTATCTCTTCCACTGTGTCCGAATCCCGACATGCTGCAATAAATGATATCTGGGCGTATCTTTTTCTGATCCTCGTAGCTGAGTCCCCATTTTTCCAGTACTCTAGAACTAAAATTTTCTACGATCACATCAGAAATAGAAATGAGTTCTTTCAGTTTTTCCATACCAGTCGGGTGCATCACATTTAGGGTCACACTCTTTTTGTTGCGGTTGAGAGTGTTAAACAAACCGCTTCTGTTTGGTGAACCGTCAGCATCGATTGGTAGGATATTTCTGCAGTAATCAAGAGCAGCTTCATTTTCTACCTTAATGACTTCTGCTCCAAAATCTGCGAGTAATCTTGTGCATTGAGGCCCAGCTACAATCCAAGATAAATCTATGACCCTTACCCCTTCTAATGCATTTTTACTGAGTGGTTTTTCTTGCACGTTAATCTGTTCTTCCTCTTTTACTCGCATAAGATTTTTGGGCATTATACAGGGATAATTTCCTGTTTTGAGCCTGATATGAATAATACGGCTGGTGTATAATTCTGAGCCTATAGAGTGATTTTATCTAAGTAAATTTTTCATTTTGGTGGTTGAACAGGTTTATGAGAGTTGGTGAATTTGAACTAGTTGATCCTGTGCCTGAGATGAATAATACCGTGGCCATCGGTATGTTACGTCCTTGGGTAGATGTGGGAAGAGTTGGTACCTTATCGTTAAGGAAATTAGAACAATATCTTGGTGCTAAAGAACTTGGCCGGTTGGCCAAACCTGGAAAATTTTTTGATTTCACCAGATATCGGCCAAGGATGCGTATCACAAACGGCAAACGAGTTTTCACTAAACCAAATACCATTGTCCATCACGCCAAAGATCAGTATTCGGGTCGAGATTACATTTTCATCCACATAAGGGAACCTCATAATTTTGGAGAGGAATATACTGACTCAATAGTTGATTTGTTCAATCATTGTAATGTGACTGAATACTGCCGAGTTGGTGGTATGTATGACTCAGTCCCACATACTAGGCCAATTTTAGTTACAGGCTCCATGACAGACGAGCAAGAAGGGAAGGCCGGATCTCTATTGAACCCCCGTCGTAGTACCTATCAGGGACCTACGTCCATAATTAATCAGGTTAATGAAGATTTGACCGAGCGAGGCGTCCAAAATACTACTTTGATGGCACATTTGCCACAATATGTCCAATTGGATGAAGACCATTTGGGTGCATCTAGGCTGTTGGAGGTTTTGTGTGCTGTGTATGGGTTTCCCGCGGATCTAGCAGAGAAAAGCAAAGGAGACCAACAGTACAAAGATATTGAACGAGCGATAGACTATGGGGGAGAGGTGGGCACTTTGATAAAACAATTGGAAACCTACTTTGATAGAGTTCTTAGTCGATCTGAAGGCCAAGAAGATTCGGAAAATTTAAGTGAAGAGGATGTGGAAATTAACCTATCGTCGGATGTTCAAGATTTCTTAAATGAGATGGGTGAGCGGTTTGAGGATGAGGGAAGTGATAGTAGCCAGAGGAACTAAATACACCTTTCAGTCTCATGTTTGACAAAATCTCTCAATTCTTTTGGCATTTGTATTGCACCTAAAGAATTCTCTTTTATCCTTTTGGGATTAGATGTTGCTGGTATTGCTGATGTTATAACCTCATTTGATATAACCCAAGACAACAAGGCCTGAGCCCAGGTTTTGATGCCTAAATCAGATAAAGGGCCCAAGTCAGGACTTATTCGAAGGTCTTTCACGTATTTTCCTTTTTGTAGTGGTTCCATTACCAGAACTCCTATTTCCATTGATTCCGCTAACGGGAGTACATCAGATTCCACTCGTGTGTTAATAACATTGTAGGGAATTTGGATAGAATCGATTTTGCCGGTTTTCATAATGTTCATCATTTCTGGATAGTCACTAGGAGTCATACAGGTTAGGCCCACTAAACCTATCTTTCCTTCATTTTTCAGACTTGTAAGAGTTGGTAGGTGGGTCTTCCAATCTACTAAATTATGTATTTGGAGAATATGAATGTACTCAGTTTTCAGCAACGAAAATGAGGTATCAATTTGGTCTAAACCAGATCGATAGCCTGTCGTCCACACTTTTGTAGCTATTTGAAATTTTGAGGGATCATTTTCTTGAATTGCTAATCCTAGGACTTTTTCTGCGTTGCCATACATTGGTGAGGAATCGACGAGGGTCACCCCATTATTTTGACATTCCTCCACTATTTTATTTCGAACGGAGAAAACTTCTGGAATCGAATCATCTATATCAAAAGTCCTGGAGGTTCCCATACCAACGGCAGGGAATTCCATTTCTCTTATTTTTCTGAACAACATTTGCTACACTTAATTTTTATTTTTTAGTAATACGTGCCTTCTGTTGAAGGTGTGTTGTCTGACTTCAGTAGCCCATCTACCTTTATCCACAGCAGCAGCCCATTGTGGGGATGTCAGGACCTTTGGATCCTCTATTTCATAGATTGCTGTGTGCTTCGGTTGGTTTTCTATAATTATTTCTTGTTCTACTCCTCCGATTACCATTTTCAATGGCTCCGTGGTAAATCTGGCTATGGCTAATACTCCAGGCACCTCAGACAGATATGGTATGTGTTCTTTGTCATATACTTCGTTAAATAGAGCTTCTTTGTCCTGAGGTACATCCATTGCAGCTGAGAAATAGTATTTTCCGTTCATTTGCTAACTCCTTTCGGTAGATAAAAATTAATAAAGGTTAATAAATGTCTAAAGTCCGAACCTGTCGCCTACTTTCAGTCCGTGGGATTCAACAAAATCTGAGGCCATAATTTTTGCTTCTTTGTCTACTTTGACCCTGCCTATATTGATGAAGCCGTCCGAGACCGACAAACTGAACGACTCATCCGATATTTTCGTTACGGTTCCAGGAGGTTGATCATGTTTGGAAGATTCAAAAGATGTGTTGAATAAGTAAATTGACTTTTTGTTCCACACCGTATTGGCTCCAGGGCTAGGATCAGACCCTCTAACCAGATTATAGATTTCTATTCCAGGTTTATTCCAATCTATGCTTACGTCATCTGACCTGCACCACCCCTCGTATGTGGCTTTGCTGTGGTCTTGTTCAACTTTGGGGGCGGTACCATTTTTAACCATTTCGACTGCTTCAACCATTGCATCCACCCCAGCAGGGTAGAGTTTGCCAAAATAAATTGATCCCAAAGTGTCGGTTTCAGTAATATCAAATTCTTTTTGTAAAAGTATTGGACCTGTGTCGAGACCTTTGTCTGGCCAGAAAATAGTGAGTCCAGTTTTTGATTTCCCTTGTATGATGGGCCAATTAATTGAACTAGGCCCTCTATGTTCTGGAAGTAAAGATGGATGATACTGAATAGTTCCCAAGCGAGGTCCTTCAAGGATTTCGTCTGGGACTATATCGGTAACAAAGGCCATCACACATAGATCTATGTGTAACGATAGAAATTCTCTAATTGCTTCTTTATCTCGCATTCTTTTGTATTGGAATACTGGTATTTGATTTTCTAATGCTGCCGATTTTATGGGATCTTCAGGTCTACCTGGATTGTCCGGTGGACAAAGCACAGCTACTACGTTTTCTTTTTTATCTACCAGTGCATTTAAGACATCTTTGCCAAAGGCAGCTTGTCCTATTATGGCGATTTTCATATCAATATCTCCTATACGGTCATTTGGGAGGTATGGTCCACGCTGGAATATAACACATCAATTGACCGTACCTCTGGGCGAACATAACATGAGAGCAGGTAATTACAGATTCAATTACTTATAAGACCATTTTAGAGAAGAGGTTAATTTGGCCGAAGTTAAAAAATCGATGTCTCCTTTGTCGGGCCTTAGGGTACTGGGTGTGACTGTCTACCTCGCAGGACCATTTGCGATGATGAATTTAGCTAGATTGGGGGCCGAATGTATAAAAGTAGAAATGCCGGGTGTGGGAGATCCATCTAGAGGAAATGGACCCTTTGCCTCTCCTGACGGATATGTGGAAACGCAGGAGTCTGAAAAGCATCTTTCTACTCGGTTTCTTAAAAGGGCTCAGGGTCTGAAAAGTGTTACTTTGAATCTAAAAGATCCAAAAGGCCTGGAAATGTTTATGGAGCTAGTGAAAAAATCAGATGTGCTAGTCGAAAATTTATCGCCCGGCGCTATGAAGAGATTAGGTTTGAGTTACGAGAAAGTAGCAAAGGTTAATCCGGGAATTATTTATACTTCTATTTCAGGATATGGTCAATCCGGTCCGTATTCACACCAAAAGGCTCATGATCCACAAATTCAAGGCATGAGTGGCCTTATGGATATAAACGGATCAGAAAGTGAACCTCCTACCAGGGTTGGGTTTTATATTGGAGATTTGGTAACACCTCTTTTTGCCTGCTATTCAGTTCTTGCAGCGCTCAGAGAAAAAGATAAGACTGGTTATGGTCAATATTTGGATGTGTCCATGATGGATTCATTAACCTCCCTCATGTTTATGGAAAATTTGGAAGAGGCCATTATGTACGGTGAACCACTTAGGCAGGGAAATAATAGCCGAGGAGGCCCGATGGGACTCTATCACACCAAGGATGGAGACATCACCTTAACTGTTGCCAGTGATGATCAGTGGAGCAGATTGGCTAAGGCGTTAGATGCTCCGGAATTAACAGTAAATCCCAAATTTGCCACCTTTATCGAACGAAATTGGAATGTTGTCGAGGCTCGAGAGGAAGTACAGGGTCTACTTGATCGTTACACTAGAAATGAGGCGATAGCATTATTAGAGGAAAATAAAGTTCCTTGTGGGTTGGTAAGAACTGTGCCGGAAATAATAGAAGACTCACATTTTTGGGATCGAGGAACCCTTCAGCCAATGAAAAGTTCAGCTTTTGCTGATGCCGTTCCAGGAATTGCATCAGGTTTTCCTGTTGATTTTTCTGGTGGTGAATTACCCCAGTCGAAAGGTGCACCAATGTTAGGTGAGCACAACCATGAGATATATCATGAGGTTCTCGGGATCAGCTCGGAAGATCTTGAAGGATATGAACGAAATGGAATCATTTAAAATTAATAAAAAAGGGAGGCATTGATGAGGGGCCAAGCTAAACCTTTGCGTACCATGCTTTATGTACCTGCTAATAAAGAAGATTGGGTCAGGAAAGCTCCAAAATATGGTGCAGATGCTCTTATCTTGGATATTGAAGACTCTGTACCTTTAGACGAGAAGCAAAACGCACGGGAAATCGTGTCTAGAATGGTTCCAGAATTAGCTGCGCAAGGTATAACAGTATTGGTAAGAGTCAATGATATTGATACAGGACTTACTGCAGAAGATGTAGCTTACGCGGTTCAGGAAGGCCTTTACGCTATTACTCTGCCGATGGTGAAAGGACCTGCAGATGTAAAAAAACTTGACTCCTTTATTTCTAGTGAGGAGAAGAAAAAAGGTATAGATCTGGGGAAGATATTGATCGACCCTGGCTTGGAAACAGCTACAGGGCTCAGGTTTGCTTATGACGTGGGAACTTCATCAGATCGAGTTGCGCATATGGGGGCTGGAGGTGGTAGGGGAGGAGACATAGCTAGAGCTGTAGGATATCGATGGACTCCTGAAGGCACAGAAACTTTATTTATCCGCTCAAAAGTACTATTAGACGCTCGAGCAGCTGGTGTACCTTTTCCATTGACTGGCTTGTGGCAGGACATACATGATCATGAAGGATTAAGGAGCTTCGCGCAGCATTCGAGAGAGCTAGGCTATAACGGAATGACAGTTATACATCCGTCTCACGTTCCAATAGTGAATGAAATATTTTCTCCGAGTAAAGATGAGATAAGTGAGTGGCAAGATTTAGTTCAATCAATGAAGGAGATTAGAGAGAGTGGGGGGGCCGCCGTTTCTTTTCAAGGCGGAATGGTTGATATTGCTCATGAGAAAACAGCTTTGGAGATGCTTGATATGGCTCGTGCTTTGGGATTGTTGGATGATTAACCAGACGTATTGATAATTTCATTCACTGATTGATCAATCATTTCCTTTAAATTTTGACCTGGATTTCCATCTTCATTCCAATGCTCTCCCCAAGAGTAAATCGACTTGTTGGCGACGACGGCTCCTAATGTCCTGACCATTGGAGTCAAACCATGTTCAACTGACAAAGCGTGTTCCGCAGATCCTCCGGTTTGGATGGGTAGCACTAATTTGCCAGACAGGGAATTTTCTGGAAATTGATCAAAAAAAGTTTTTATTAGACCTGTATAGGTGGCTCTATATGTCGGGGTGGCAGCGATGATCACATCGGAATTAAGGACACGTTCTATAGAAGCATTTAATGCTTTATCTTTACTCCTTAGTAAAAGAGCTTCTGACGAAATTTTAGACAAATCCACCAGTGCTGTGTCCCACCGTTCTTTAGGGAGCCTATCAATAAAAATATTTACGATTTTTTCAGAAGATGAACCTTGGAATGGACTTCCTAGAACCGCCGATAATATTTTCATAGTAAGTGTTTTCCAGTAACTGCGTGCCTTTTATGATAATTAGCAACCGATTCTTTTAGATTTGGGATTAGTTCTTTACCCCAATAAACAGCGTCATTATATGCATCAAAACCTCTTACTAATAAAGTGCTACAACCAAGTTTGTAGTATTTCATAAGTGAATCAGATACTTGTCCTGCGGTGCCTACAAGTGCTGTAGTATTTCCTGCACCTCGAGTAGCTGCCGCTATGGGAGTGTAAAGCCGATCATCCAAGATTTCCCCATCTTTTGCGAAATCTATGAGACGCTGAGATCCTACAGATTCCAACCTTTCCTTTCCCATACCATGCATAGAATTCTGGTTTGTTTTCAGAACATTTTCTAGAGTGGAATGAGCAATATCCCAGGCTTCAGATTCAGTATCAGCCACTATCGGTCTTGTTGAAACGGAAAATCTTACAGATTTTGGATCCCTTCCAACTCTTGTTACTCTGTCTGTGAATAATCTGATTTTTTTTTCAACTTCTTTGAGCGGTTCTCCCCACATAGCATATACGTTGCATTCTCTCGCACCCACTTCTAATGCTGCATCAGAAGCTCCACCAAAATACAGAGGGATATGTGGTTTCTGAAAGCATTCAAAGTCACTTTTCGCTTGTTCGAATTGATAGAACTCACCCTTATGGTCGACGGGCGTTTTTGAAGTCCATAGGGTTTTAAGAATGTGCATGAATTCTCCTGACCTTCTATACCTGGCATCATGGTCTAGAAAATCGCCATCACGCCTCTGTTCTAAGTCCCCACCTCCGCTTATTATGTGTAGAGCAATTCTTCCTTGTGTTAATTGATCGATAGTGGCGGCCTTCCTACTTAGTACTGTCGGACTGACAAATCCGGGCCGGTGAGCAACCAAAAATCCAAGTTCTTCAGTGTTGGCTGCTGCATGCATCGCGACTATGAACCCATCTGCAGATGAAGATGTGTATCCGACCAGAACTTTATCGAAACCGCTGTTCTCATGGGCTTTAGCAAAATCGGAGATATAATCCCCGTCTACCCCGCCACCAATGATGTGTACCTCTGCACCTTTACTTCCAGTACCTTCCCTTACTGCGCCGATCATTCCAATTATCTCAAGTTTCATGAATCTATCCAAAATTATCTAAATATATTGCGGCAGTATATGTTCTGAAAAAAGATTAATCGAGTTCATAGCAGTTTCGTGGTCAATATCTCCCCATTGAAACGAACACACAAAATAATTGGCACCGGTTTCGATGTATTCTTCCAAATAACGTTCCACTGACTTTGGGGAACCTGCCAAAGCGACACCCCCTAGTCTAGTAGGATCCTTTCTGTTTGATTGCTGGTCGAATCGCTCTATTTCAGCCTCTATATCCTTTCTGGTTTCCCTAGTTGGAAGACTAGCCGGTCTGTCTCCCACGAACCCGAATGAGCCATCCTTTGAAGATTGGAACTGTTCCAACCCTCTTTTTTCAGCTTCTATTCGCCGAGGAGCTGCTAAATTCCATTTATATTTTTCCCAGGCTGGAGTCGCAATATTTATGGCTTCTTCGTCTGTACGAGCTACAACCATATGGACAACAAGACCAATTTTTGGATCTTGACCCTGATCGTTTAGTGAGCCTTCACCGTGAGTCTTATTCCAGACATCTTTATATCTCTTGGTTTCAGCCTTGAGGCTTTCCAGAGTTCCTACAATCACAGTGTTCATTCCTTCCAAGGCGGCTGTTTCGGCGTTTCTCATATACCACATTGGTGGGAACGGTTTTTGAATCGGTTCTAATCGCATTGGGAGGTTGTCATATTGGTGAAATTGACCTTGGTACGTTAGAGTTTCTGAACTGAGTCCTTCTTTTACCACTTCCAGAGTTTCAAGGTATCTTTGGTAGTTTTTGTCAGAATCGTCATCCTGTCCCCAGAAAAAAGCTTCCATCACACCTCCCCTTCCGACTCCGATTTCTACCCGTCCATCGCTCAAGTGGTCAAGCATGCTAATTTCTTCGATCAATCTAAGTGGGTGATGAAGAGGCAATACATAAACACATGGAGCTAGTTTTATTTGTGACGTGCGCTGCGATGCTGCGGCTAAAAATACGTTTTGAGAAGGAGCTAGGCTATGCACAGCGGGTGTATGGTGTTCAGCTAGATGGTATGCATAAAACCCTTTTTGGTCTAAAACCTCGATTTGTTGCATCCGAAGCTTGTAAACCTCATTTAGGGACATGTTCGAGACTGGTTCTATATGATCAAATACGCCAAATTGAAGTGCCAAATAACTCTCCTAAGTTTTGTGTGCTATCAGTTTTACCGGCGACAAGATTTGTGAACCAATATAATACTAGCTATATAATCTTCTGTGTTGTGCTGAAAATGTACTGTAGCAGTATTCAAAATTTTGGGAGACGGATAGATGGCTGATTTAAAAGACGATGAACAATACCGGGATAAACTTACTCCGATGCAATATGAAGTAACTCGTAATAAATCTACAGAAAGAGCATTTACAGGGGAGTACTGGAACACGACAGAGGATGGTACCTATTTATGTGTGTGTTGTGGGGAAGAACTTTTCTCTTCTGATACCAAATACGACTCCATGTGTGGGTGGCCTAGCTTTTACCAGCCGCTTGTTGAGGATCAGATAGAAGAAGAAACGGACACTTCTTTAGGAATGGAGAGGACGGAAGTTATCTGCAAGTCATGTGGTGCGCACCTGGGGCATGTTTTTCCAGATGGTCCTCAACCTACCGGGCTGCGGTATTGTATTAACTCAGCTTCCTTAAATCTAAAAAAAGACGAGTAGATTAAGGATCAATTGGTCATTTGGGAAAATACCGGGTTTAGTCGGTTTCTTGCTTCAGACTGGGATTTTGAATCTTCAACTTCATAGATAGGGATGTCTTCGTCCCAATCTGCTTCCAAATCGTATAATTCCCCCGTTTCATATAATTTCCATCTGTGATCACGAATGAACCTTATTTGTCGTAAATCGTTGAGGCCGTGTCTTCTATTCATTGGTTCGAAGTGAAAAAACATCCAATCTCTCGGGTTGCCTTTTTCCCCTTTTAACTGAGGATAAAAAGACCTCCCGTCAATGATGTATCCTTCAGGGAAGTTCAGGCCAGCCGCTTCGAAAATAGTCGGTAGAAAATCTGTAGCTTCAATAAGATCTGTTTGCACAGTATTGGAAGGAATCGTTCCTGGCATCAAACAAATCAAAGGAACATGGGTACCCCTATCGCTGGTCTTTCCTTTACCACCGCAAATCTCATTATGCTGGTGCATCATTGAACAGACATCGGCTGGGCTACCGTTGTCTCCAAGGTAGATGACCAATGTATCTTCCTGAAGTCCTTGATTTTCAAGATAGTTCAGTAATCTACCTATGACTTTGTCGTGATACTCAACCATATCTCTATAGAATTTAGGATCATCTTCCCATGATGCATCTTCTAAGTCCGCCCATGTTTTTGCACCGATAGATCGGTTTGAGGGAGGATCAAAAGAATCCCATTCTGGGCTGTCCGGGGTGGGCTCATGAGGCTTGTGGGTAGCAGCCATTGGCCAGTAGACGAAAAATGGTTTTTCATCATCTTTTTTCCTCTCTAAAAAATCGATGATGTAATCGCAGAATATGTCCTCCCCATATTTATCCTTGGTGTCAGTTCTGAACTCCCCGTTTTCGTATATAACTGGACTCTTGTATCTGGAACCCTTCTCTTCTGTGTGATGCGGGTGCCATACGCAAAACTCGTCAAAGCCAGCATCTTCGATTTTTTGCCCTGAGGATCTTTCTTCCGGGTGTTGATCTGGTGGGTTGTAGGAGTAAAGTTGCCATTTGCCGGATATACATGTGTTATAACCTGCGTCGGTGAGTAGATGTCCAAAAGTGACTTCGTCTGGTCTTATTAAACCGAAACCCAAGTAGTTCCGGAAATTATATTTTCCGGTCATCATTGAAAGTCTGGTTGGTGTACACAGCGGCATAACATGAGCGTTTTCAAAGCGCATGCCCTGCTGGGCCATCGAGTCTATGGATGGAGTTTTATATGAAGAACCACCGTTGGCCCCTATTACCTCATAGCCAAGATCATCAGACATTATCAATACTATATTCGGCTGCTTTGACATAGGGGCTCCGCCTTGTAGGTTTCTAAACTATCATATTTGGTATATTGGATCAGGTTGTGCTTGCGGTTTATTTGTAGGAGCCGGCTTCAAATCAACAGGCCTTTCACAGACTTAATTTTCATATTGACCCCTCTGATTCATCTAACAAAGCTCTTGATGCTAAGGCACAACCTAGTATGCATGCAATTTAATCATAGCAAACAGACTGAAAGTAGGTCATAATCGGGAAAATTTCAACTCGCAACGAGGTGAATATTCCCACTAGTTAATTGACCAACCTTTTTCTAAAAGTTGCAGACCCGTGGATAAAGTATGAACAAATTAGTCCACCTAAAGATAGTACTACCATAAAAATCATCATCAATAGGTATGATCCTGTTTGATCGAAAACTACGCCTCCTGCATATGCTCCAATAGCACCTCCAAATTGATGCACCATATTGACGATACCGATAAGAGCTCCCATCTTTGGTGTCCCGAAAAGATCTTTTACAAATACTACCGTGAGAGGCGCAGTAATCAAGAATGTGAATCCGTACGAAAATGCTAATATCACAATAAATGCCGGCTGATTAGAAGTGCATATCAAGATGAATATGACCAATCGTATTAAAAAACAAAGCACAGTAGGAAAACCAGCTTTAAACCTGTCACCTAAGAGCCCTGCAGTTATCACTCCTGCAAGTGCAAACATACCCATTATTGCTAACAAATTACCCGCAAATTGATCGCTGACACCATTATCAGTTGCGAAAGATGCTATATGTGTAGCCATGAAAAAGTCTTGGAATCCGCATAAGGCATAAACTACTATCAAAAGGGCAAATTTTGTTGAGATAGTGAATCTTAGTAAATGTGGTACCGAACTGGATGAAAATTCGGTGGGATGGCCCTCATATTTGTCAGGGCTATCTGGCAAGAAGCTCACGAATTTAGCCTGAAACAGCAGTAGAGGAATAAGAACTAAAGCTGCCCCTAAAGCTAAATATACATGGGATATTCTCCAACCTACCTCAAACACAATTAGTGTCAAAACAGAGATAATGATGAGCTGACCGAACCCGAATCCAGACATGGCAATACTATTGGCTATACCAGCTCGATTTGGAAATGCCCGTCCTACCATAACGGACACAGCCAAAATCGAGAACCCTGAGTGACCTAATGCAAAAACTATTCCGTAAAAAAATATGAACTGCCATGGAGTCTGGACAATCGCAACTAAGCCGAATCCAAGCGAGGTTATCGCAATAGATATAATCATTATCTGTATAAGACTGTAACGGTCGATTAGCCGTCCATATATTGGCATGACTAAGGCAGACACTACAAAAAAAGTAGTAGCAGCCATTGTTGTCTCTGCTCTGGCCCAACCCAGGTCTTCAGACATAGGTTTAAGCACAATTCCAAAGGCGAATCTCAGACCGCTGGAAAAAAATAAAACTATGAAAGCAACAGTCAGAGTAAACCAAGCATTTTTAATTGCCAAATAACCCCCCTTATGAAGGTATCTGTGGATGAAATACTGAGGTTCTTAGATTATCTATTCTTGGAAAATCACGATGGCTTCACACTTCAAATTGTGACATACGACCTATTTAAATCATCTACTTTATTTACTCCCATATAAGCTATTGCAAGATCGAGTTCAGTTTTAAGAATATCTAGCACACTAAATACACCTTGTTCACCATCAACACATAATCCCCAGAAGATTGGGCGGCCAACAAGGACCGCTCTAGCTCCCAAACATAGCGCCTTGGCAACATCCATACCTCTCCTAATTCCTGAGTCAAAGAATACCTCGATCCGCTCATTCACCGCTGGAGCTATCTCCGCTAGAACCTCTATGGACGAATTTGTTCCATCCATGTGCCGAGCACCATGATTAGAAACCGTAATTCCATCAAACCCTACATCCGCGCAACGCTTTGCGTCCTCAATGTTTCTTACTCCTTTAACGATTACGGGCAGGTCTGTTAGCCCACGAAACCATTCAATATCATCCCAGGTCATTGATTTATCACCGGTTCCTGCTGATACTGGTTCTTCTTTTTCTGACATGCCATATATATATTTGCGTAAGTGGGGATCAGATAACAGAAATTCTTCGTTACCCTCAACACTGCCCCAACTCAAATGATTTTGAATTGAGAAATTATTTCTAATCTCACTTTCTCTCCTACTTGGTATCGGGGCATCTGCGGTAAGGACGATAGCTTTATAACCAGCCTGCTTTGCTCTTTTGACAAAATGTTCCTGAATCTCTCTGCTGTGTTGTCCAATTTGAAACCATTTAGGACCGGGTGTCTCATCCGCAATTTTTTCTAATGAGTACCCAGAGTTCGTTGGAGTTGAGTAGACGGTCCCATGCCGGTAAGATGCTCTGGACGAGGCTAACTCCCCATCAGGGTGCATATGAAGTTGTCCGCCTGCAGGGGTTAGCATAATCGGAATATCTATTTTATCGCCCAAAACCGTGGTGCTTAGATCACGATAATCTACAGCTCTAAATATCCTGGGATTAACTATTATGTCTTCTAGAGCTTGTCGGTTTCTCCGAAGAGTTATTTCATCCTGAGCCCCAGATCTCACATAGTCAGCCAACTCTTTAGACATTTTTCCGTAAGAAGCTTTCTCATAATCAGTAAGTGTTATTAGATTATCTTTATCCACGACTTCTCCCTTTTGTTTAACGATCAATTTGATTCCTTATCCAGCTGTAGATAAAAGTTTCTGTGAATTCCTATAAATCAAAACTAAAACAACACCAAAACTAATGTGAAGGCAATCCAGTGAGCACTCTGATTCATCGGTGTAGACACTTTATAAATCCATCAAACCACTTTTCGGTTCCTATCGCCTGACATGAACAGCCTAACTTTTTTTCACCAATATATCGACTTACTCTTTCATCTTAGGTTGCCTGCCGGCTTTCTATCACCCTCATACTTTGCCATTTGCCGCCTTTAAACCTGAGGTAATACACAATTCCAAGGCAGAGTACATACGCGACACCTGAAATCCATGCAACATTCAAGCCCAGGTGGAAGATTTCAATGATTAGAAATGTAGGTGCTATGAGGACCATGAGCCCTGTGAGACATATGGTTAACATAATGAAAGCAGTGTCCCCGGCCCCCTTAAGAGCGGATGAAAATATAATTGCTAGGGAATCAAATATCGACCAGAGTGCTATAAACCTCAATGATACTAAAGCGGTACTTTTTATTGATTCAAATTCAATTGGGTCAGCTTTGGCTGAAAATGGATAAATAAATAAATTTGGTATCAAAAGATAAAGCATGGCAAGGATAGTCATATAGGTAAAAGAAATCTGCAAGGCTGAAGAAGTGGCAATTTTTGCCTGCCCGGGCTCATTGGCTCCCAGAGATTGCCCGACCAAAATCGATACCGTTATTCCTAAACCAATCATAGGCATAAAGGCCAGCATACTAACGTTAAACGCTATACTTGCCGCCGCTAATTCCGTTGCGCCGAGTCTGCCGATCAACAATATGAATAATGAAAAAGCTGCTATGTCTAGGAAAAATTGAATTCCATTAGGGAGGCCGTACCTGATGAGCCTTTTGAACAAAGCTGGGTCATATTTCCACCCTGTACGTGTTTTATATTTTGAATTATTTTCCTTGGAAAAAACTAAAATTGAAAGGATCAAAAAATTTAGCATTCCCGATATAAAGGTAGATAAGCCAGCTCCTGATATCCCCATTTCCGGCATTCCTAAATTCCCAAAAATCAGGAGATAGTTGAGTACAATATTTACAGCTGTTGCGGCGAAAGTAGACCACATGATTGGATATGTTTTGCCACGACCACTGAAAAACCCAGCTACTGCACCTTGGGCAACTGGGAATATCCCACCTAAAGTTAGATAAACCCAATACTCCGATTCTAAGATTTGTACCTCGGGGCTGTGACCAATCAAAGAGAAAATTGTCTTTGGGAACAATGCAGTGAAAGCTATCAGTAAGCCTCCCAAAACGGAAAAATATATTCCCTGCCACATCGCTGGTCCAACCCTTTCTGGTCGTGAAGCTCCGATGTATTGTGCCACGAAGGTACTAACGTAACCAGAAGTCCCCATAAATAGACTGATCAAAGTGAAACACAACATTCCTGTGGGCAACGCTGCTGCCAATGCATCGGGTGAATACCAAGATAAAAACATTCTGTCTATAAATTGCTGAACAGACCAGGATCCCGTACTCAATATTAGAGGGAACGCAACCTTTAGAACTTGCAGGTAACCATTTCTTTGTCGCCATCGTTGGGAAAAAGACGATTTTATGTTGTAGAGGGGCAGATTAATCTCCTGCATAAAAATGAAACTTATTAAAGGATGGCCTTATCAATTTTATCTTCTAAGTTGACGGAATGTGAACTATTTAATTTTATTTGAGCCAGACATAATAAAAAGCTAAATAAAAGCGTTAACTTGGAGGTGCTGATAAACTTGTGATTAGCTGATTAATACAGCATTTCTTGGAGGCACAATGAGGCAAATTTTGTATGTTTCCCTTGCGGGAGAAAATCGAATCACTTGTTGGTCGATTGATGGTGACAGCGGACGCCTAAAGCACTTAAAGGATACTGAAGTGGGTGATAGACCCGCCCCGTTGGCTGCAGACCTCGATAACTCGCTTCTTTTCGTAGGTAGAAGAGATCTACCTTGTGTCACATCTTATAGATTTAATAGTTTGACTGGAGATCTAATTCATGTAGATGATGGTCCCAAACTTCAAGGTGACCCTTGCTACATTTCATTGGATAAAACGAACAAGTATGTTTTGGCTGCATACTATGAAGCTGGTGCAGTTTCGGTGCATTCCAACAACGAGGGTATTTTCACTGGGGAAAAGTTATGGATGCAGACTGGGAACGGAGCCCATTGTATTTTCACAGACCCTGATAATTCTCATGCTTTACTTCCGCATATTGCGGGAGAAAGAGGTATAAACACGATTTTGAAATATGATTTCAATGAAGATACCGGAATGCTTAGCCCATCGGAAACAGAATCTGTTAAACAACCGGATAACAGAGGACCGAGGCATTATACTTTCCATCCTAGCGGGGAGTATGTTTTTTTCTCCAATGAACAAGATAGCAGTGTAACTTCTTACAGGTATCAGCAAGGGGACATGGAGGAGTTGCACACTATCTCTACTTTGCCTGCCCATTATGCTGGTGTGAATACTTGTGCCCAAATCAAAATCACTCCTAATGGCAAATTTATCTATGCTCCTAATAGAGGCCATGATTCAATAGCTGGATTTTCGGTTAACTCAAATACAGGGCAGCTGAAATCCATTGGAAGGACTCAAACTGAGGCTATTCCTAGGGTATTGGATATAGACGGGACCGGCCAATTCCTATACTCCGCTGGGCTTGGAACAGGGTTCATCTCAGTTTTCAGGATAAGTGATAACGGTAACCTTGAATTCATTGATAGGTTTCAGGTAGGTAAAGAACCTATGTGGATTCTTGTTATGCCGGTGTTTGAATAAATATGGAAAATCATGCCACGAAGATAACCTTTAAAGTCAATGGAGAACAGCACACCCTAGATATCGATAACAGGTTCACTTTATTGGATATTCTTCGAGACAGATTGAATCTAACGGGTGCAAAAAAAGGGTGTGATTTAGGTGAGTGTGGTGCTTGCACAGTCATACTTGATGGTAAAGCCGTAAATTCATGCCAAATTCTAGGTGTGAAAATAACCTCTTCTGAGATCAAAACTATTGAAGGATTGAGCCAGGGGGATATGTTGCATCCATTACAAATTTCTTTCATTGAGAATGATGGAGGCCAGTGTGGCTACTGTACCCCTGGGTTCATAATGGGTGCATATCCACTTTTTGAATCGAAGACAAATGTTTCTGTGGAAGAAATAAGGCTGGCATTGGCGGGAAATTTATGTCGTTGCAATGCCTATGGGGCCATTATAGATTCAGTTGTGGGGGCCATAGGAATTAAGGTTGATGGTTGATCAAAATATCCACTCTTCATCCGTAGGCACTTCTTTTCAGCGGACAGATTTGAAAGATAAAGTATTGGGTATAGCTAAATATACTGCAGATTTATCTTTACCAAATATGCTTCACGCACGGGTTCTTAGAAGCCCTCACCCCCATGCCAATATTTTGAGTATCGATGTGCAGCCGGCTTTAAAGATGGCGGGGGTTCACGATATTTTGACCCCCTTTAATGTAGGTGTGGGCAAGATAGCTCCGGATGTGCCGATTTTGGATACCAAAGTGAGATTTGTCGGAGACGAGGTTGCGGCGATTGCGGCTGTTAACCTATATGAGGCAGATACTGCCCTCGATTTAATCAAAGTTTCATATGATGTATTACCATTTTCAACAAATATTGATACTTCTTTGGAAATGGGAAACCCAAAAATACATGCTCAGGGAAATATAGTAAATGGGGGACCCATAGTTGAGGCGAGAGGGAATGTTGAAGAGGGTTTTGGTCAAGCAGATTACATCGTAGAAGATTCATTCACTACCCCAGACCATCATCCAGCTTCCTTGGAACCACGTGCTGCGCTCGCATCATGGGATGGAACTAGACTTACAATGTGGAAACCCAGCAGAGGGATTCATGCAGATAAGGCTATTTTGGCTGCTGCTTTGGACGTTAACCCTAATAATATTAGCGTTATAGGACCTGTAATGGGGGCAGGATATGGTAGTAAAGACGAAACTCGAACTTCAATTCTAGCCGCCTTGTTATCTATGAGGACAGGTAGGCCAGTCAAACTGGAACTAAATAGAGAAGAAGAATTTTTGGCTGGAAGAAGAAGGCATTCTACTTCTACAAAAATAAAAATGGGTGTCAAAAAAGACGGAACTGTTACTGCAGTACATGTCAAAACAGTTATGGACACTGGGGCGTATCTTTCGTCAGGCCCCGGTGTGGTTAGAAGGGCGGGTCAGGGGGCTCTTTACCTCTACAGGTGTCCCAATGTGAAATATGAAGGCCAGATCGTCTATACAAATACCCCTACCGCAGGGTCTTATCGGGCATTAGGAGCCCCTCAAGGTCATTTTGCATTGGAGTCTTTGTCCGATCAGATTGCTGAAAAATTGAACATGGATCCTCTGAAATTTCGACTCATGAATCATGTAGGCCCTGAAGGACAACCTGGAGAACGGGCTACACCGAAAAATCAGATAATTGATACGCAACCTGTAGAGGGTGGAGTCCCTTTTTCAAGTAATGAATTACGGCAATGTCTAATACTTGGAGCTGATGCAATTGGCTGGGATAAAAGAGATCAAATTACAACTCCTACCGGACCCATTAGGAGAGGAATCGGGATGAGTATGTTTATTTATCGAGGAGGCCCGGGAGGTCAATCAAATGCCGAAATGTCTCTAGATAAAGATGGATGTTTTACTTTAAATGTTGGTTTCATGGATGTCGGGGAAGGTAGCTCAACCGTAGTTTTACAAATGGCTGCCGACACCTTAGGTGTATTGCCTCAGATGATAAGACTTAACAGTGGAAATACTGATAATACTCCTCAATCTCCGATGACTGCTGGTTCGACTCTCACTTTTTCGGCAGGACAGGCGGCAGTTCGGGCTGCTAGTCAACTTGCCAGTGTTGTTATTGAGGCTGCCTCTGAAGCAATAGGATTGACTGATGCAGAGGGCTTGTATATTACTCCCGACGGGGTGTGCTCTATGAGTGGCGATGGAGTCAAATTTGCGGATCTAGCAAATAAATCAGGGTTACTTAAAGCTGCCGTTTCTGTCACTCCGGGAAGCAAAAATTACATAGTTAATTCGTTTGGAGCCCATTTTGCAGAAATTGAAGTAGATATAGAAACAGGCTATGTAAAAATTATCAAATATGTTGCGGTGCATGATTCAGGTAGGATAATTAATCCAAAAATGGCTGAAGGTCAGGTTCGGGGTGGAATTTCTCAAATGATGGGATTCACTTTTTTGGAAGATATGGAAATTGATCATTCAAGTGGAGTGACTCTCAATGCTAGTTTTTTGGAACATAAAAGCCCTACCATAATGGAGTATCCGGAAATCGAGGTAATTTTCACTGATTCAATTGATCCTGTTGGCCCCTTCGGGGCTAAATCCTTGGGAGAAACTCCCTGTATTGCCCCAGCTCCGACGATTGCAAACGCTTTGTATCATGCCACGGGGGTAAGGCTAAATCATTTGCCTTTTACCCCGGATAGTGTTTTAACAGCGCTTAAAAGACTTCGATGAAAACCTTCACATTTCACAAACCAACTGAATTAGAGGAAGCCTCAAAACTTCTTAAAAATGTTGGCCAAGGGCATCTTTTGGCTGGTGGTACTGATCTGGTGACAGAAATGAAACAAGGAGTCATTGAACCGAATTTGCTGATCAGTGCTTCAGATATTAAAGATATGTCAGGAATGGTATGGAATAATTCGGGATTAACCATAGGGTCCATGGTCACTCTTGACGAGATTGCAAGTGATGCGGATATCAGATCCAGAATAAAAAGTTTGGCAGAGGCGGCAATTTCCATTGCTACTCCGCAAATACGGAATATTGCTACTTTAGGGGGTAATTTATGCCAAAGGCCAAGGTGTTGGTACTATCGGAATGTCAGATTTAATTGTCTTAAAAAGGGTGGAGAAAAATGTTTTGCGGTCGGAGGATCCGATAAATATAATGCAATTTTGGGAGGGAGTTCTTGCTACATCGTCCATCCTTCAGATTCTGCAACAGCCTTGGTTGCTTTAAAGGCGAAGGTGGAGATTTTCAGGGATTTGCAAAGAGTTACCATTCCTATCGATGATTTTTTTGTAGGGCCTGAAGTTGACGTAGCTAGGGAGAATATTCTGGAGCCCGGAGATATTTTAGTCTCGGTGCAAATACCAAAAGAATCAATGGATGGGAAAAGCGTTTATTTGAAGGCAAAAGAACGACAATCGATGGATTTTGCAATTGCGAGCGTCGCTGCTATGGTCAAAATGGAAAAAGGATTAATCACTGAGGCTGGAATAGCAGCCGGAGGTGTGGCTCCGATCCCTTGGCACCTGAGTTCAGTGGAGGGAAAGTTAATCGGATATTGTGTGGAGGATATAGACGTTAAGACAATTAGCTCTGAGGTTTTTGCGGATGCAAGGGTCCTAGGCCAAAATGGCTATAAATTACAACTGGTTCAGACTTATTTGGAAAGAGCCCTAAATCTGGTGTTACGGTAGGTAACTCAATATCATTGACTTCAATCTAGTCGGGTATTTTTTATAGCCCTGGTCAACATCATTGTGCACCCAAAGGAAAGTAAAATGAAGAATTATAAAAATTTATCGTTTAGCGTAAATGATCATATCGGATTCTTAACCCTCGACAGGCCTGAGGTCATGAATGCGTTAAACCGTGAACTAACTTTGGAATTCCATGAGATTTTAGATGAATTGCCAGGGCTATTTCCTGACATTCGTGTGTTAGTTATTACGGGAAATGGTAGTGCGTTTTGCTCCGGTGCGGATTTGTCTAGAATGGGCTCCTCAGGATCAGAAAACAGAAGAAGTAAAGATAAATCTACTCCAGGACGTCGAAGGATACAGGAATTGGCCTCAGCTATTCGTAATTTACCGCAACCAGTGATTGCTGCTGTAAATGGGGCAGCAGTAGGAGCCGGATTATCTATTGCCCTTGCCAGTGATATTAGGATTGCTACTGAGAAATCAAGATTTTCAGCCATTTTTGTGAAGCGTGGACTAGTCCCGGATACTGCGGCCTCAGCTACTATCAAAGCTATAGCTGGCCATGGTATTGCTGCAGAAATGTCATTGACCGGGAAAATATATGATGCTGAATGGGCATTGTCAAAAGGCCTGGTGAATGATGTTGTCGCTGCTTCGGATTTAATGGATGAATGTATGAAATTAGCGATTGAGATTGCAGGAAATCCACCTTTGGCGGTTAGACAAACTAAGCAATTACTTCGGGTTAGGATGCATGATTGGAGGGATATAGTGTCTGACGAGGATTCTGCGGGGGAAATGCTTTATGACACTGAGGATCAAAAGGAAGCTGTAAAAGCTTTCTTGGAGAAAAGAAATCCAAATTACATTGGTAAATAATGTCAAAACCAAACATTTTAGTAATTTTTACTGACGACCAACGGTTTGATACTGTCCACGCTCTTGGCAATAAGAATATTTCCACCCCTAATATTGACTGGCTTGTACAAAATGGTACCTCGTTTAACAATGCTTACATTATGGGAGGGACTGACACGGCGGTATGTATGCCGAGTAGGGCGATGTTGATGACAGGGCGAACATTATTTCACCTTGAAAAGTCTGGGGAGCATATACCAGAGGATCACGTTATGCTGGGAGAGACTTTAGGTAGATCTGGATACCATTGTTGGGGGACTGGTAAATGGCACAATGGGACAGAATCCTATACACGTAGTTTTCAAGATGGGGCCGATATCTATTTTGGAGGTGGCTACGATCATTGGATGGTACCCGTTCATTCTTACGATCCGTCGGGAACTTATCCTGGACGTATATCCAAAGATATGATCCCAGTGCACCAATATGAACCTATTGATACCTATACGGAGAGGGTCCAAACTTATCGGGTTCCTGCTTTAGTGGAGGAGAAGATTGCTGATCATGTTCATGCCGGAGAACATTCCAGTAACTTATTTGCTAGCCAGGCTGCAGACTTCATTTTAAATTACGAGAAAGAAGACCCTTTCTTTTGCTACATTGCTTTTATGGCACCACACGATCCCCGAACCACCCCTCAGGAGTTTTACGATATGTATCCTCCGGAGAAAATAGGCATCGAGGAAAATTTCATGAGCCAGCATCCTTTTGACAATGGGGAACTGGATGCTCGGGATGAACTTTTGGTAGCAATTCCTAGAGAGGAATTTGAAGTAAAATGCCACATCGCTGAATACTATGCCATGGTGTCTCATCTTGACTCGCAGGTAGGAGTTATTCTGGACGCATTAAAAACATCAGATCAGATTGATAAAACCATCATAGTTTTCGCGGGAGACAATGGAATTGCTTTAGGAAGACATGGCCTTTTTGGGAAACAAAATTTATATGATCATAGTGTTCATATACCAATGATTTTTTGTGGGCCGGGAATACCCAGTAATGCGGTTCGAGAGTCATTGGTTTACACAACGGATATATACCCAACTATATGTGACATGATCAATATTGATATTCCTCAAAGCGTTCTGGGCAAAAGCATGACTACCGTTATAAAAGAAAATGAAATGGGTCCTCGCGATTACTTATACCATGCATATAAGGACATCCAAAGAGCCGTGACATATCAGGGTTGGAAGTTGATTGAATACAACGTAAAAGGAGTTCGATCAACCCAATTATTCAACCTTACTACTGACCCCAATGAGTCGAGCGATTTATTCGGCCATCCGAGTTACAGTGAAAATATTGATGTTATGAGAAATAAAATGTTTCAGGCTCGTCGGGAGTTCGGAGACTATTTGGACCCTTTTGCCAAATTTTGGGAAGGATTTTAAACAAATATTACTAAGGGTTTCTCCAAATTTGCCCTTTCTTTATCACTTTATCTAATAAGGTGAGGTTGCCTTTTTCTAAAGTGTAACCCATGGGTTGAGGTGGTTTTCCCGTCATGCCGATTCCGGCGACAACTATCGGGTTTGTGTAATAGGCGTTGTAGGTATGACGCAGGAGTTGCGAAAAAAAAGTCCCGTTAGATAATTCATATTTTTCCAACAAGTCAATTTGTTCCATTTTTGATAATGATAAAAATTGTTTATTGTTGATATCACCAAGGCTCTCGACGAAAATTCGTCTCGCTGCAGGAGTATTTGAAAGGGCATCGTCTATGTGTTCCACAACATTAATTTTAGTAGGAGAGGGTAGATTTTCCTTTGCCGGTATAAGTAAATCTACTATTTCACCTAAAATATCAGCATTGGTTTTGGATAGTGTTTTCATAAAGTGGGTTCCATTAAATCTTTGCTACTGGCTTAGGAAGTCTCTAGATTTGGATGAGATATGATCTGCAATGTATAGTGCTAGCGCCTGTATAGTGGAAGTTGGGTTAACTGCCCCGGCGGTAACAAATATACTTCCATCAATGATAAATAAGTTATCGACATCGTGGGTTTGACCGTACTTGTTTACTACAGATTCATCCTTGTTTGTTCCCATTTTTGCTGTTCCCATCAGGTGCCATCCAGCCTCTCGTTTTAGAGGGTCATGGGTGATTTCTACCGCACCTGCCGCCTTCATGACTTGAGTAGCTGTTCCAATGCCGTGATCTAACATTCTTCGACTATTCTCACTCAGAACATACTCGATTTTAGGGGAGGGTATACCAAAGGAATCTGTAAGTTTCGAGTCTATCGTGACTTTATTATGAATTTCTGGCAAATCTTCACCTATTACGGCAAATGTTATGGTTCGATTGAATCGCTTCTTGAAAGCATCATGGTGATTTTCACCCCAAGGGATGTGACCACTAAGAGCTGTTGCCAAAGGAGCTAACGAACGAACAACTTGATAAGCATACCCTCTCACAAAATTTCTACCAGGATCTGTTTCGTAGAATTCTGAACAAATTATATTCAAAGGGGTTGGTCCCTTGTGTCCCTCTAAATCCTCATCAAATAGACCTGTGACTATTGAATAAGGATGGAACATCAAGTTCTTTCCTACCAGGCCACTTGAATTGGCTAGGCCATTAGGGAATCTGGATGATGTTGAATTTAATAGAATCCTAGGCGTACCAACACCATTGGAGGCGAGTACAATGATTGAAGCATATTGTTCTCTCACTTCACCATTACAATCATAATATATGGCACTTGTTGCCTTTCCAGATCGATCAACAGTAATCTCTCTAACACGGGCGTTAGTAACCAATTCGGCGCCGAGCTCCAAAGCTTTAGGCCAGTATGTAACATCTGTACTCGATTTGGCCTTTATTGAACATCCAAGGTCGCAAGGTCCGCAGTTGTTGCAACCTGGCCGACCATCATACTCAACCGTATTTATTGCTGAATCTGAAGGCCACCAGTGCCAGCCCAGTTCGTCGAATCCGGCAGCGATTTTATCACCTAGTTTCCCTAAGCCCACGGGAGGTGTTTGCCGAGGTGATTTTGGAGGATATGCAGGATCTCCATCGAGTCCCGCAACCCCCATCATTTTGTCATTCAAATCAAAGTACGGTTCAAGATCAAAATATGATAATGGCCAATCGTCCGCAATATTATCCAATGTTTTAACTCGGAAATCAGAGGGTTTTAATCTAGGAAAGTGGGCAGACCAGTGGATAGTACTACCTCCGACAGCGTTGTACATCAGAGGAGCTATCGGGCTTTCCATATCATTTATTGGGTAATCTACATCCAACGATCTAAAATTTGGGTTCGGATTAAAATCCGTTTGCCTGTGTATTTCCCAATCTTGACTGGATGTTGAATAGTCAGTTGAGGGGTCTATCCAATCACCCTGTTCCAGGCACATCACTTTCATTCCTGATTTGGCCAGTCTCCAGGTAAAGGCTGCTCCCGAGGCTCCTGCACCAATTACCAATACGTCTACCTTTTTACTGTTAATGCTCAATCCAACTCTCCTTCCGACCACTAGGTGATTGTTTGGGTTGCTCAATTACACTGATTCTAATATCTCAGTTACATGTGTTGAATCTAAAAGCGGGTATATTTGCTCAAAGATAGAAGTTATCTCTGTAGTTCGCCTAACCATAGTTCTGGAGTTATTGTAAAGCTCAATAGATTCCCATTCTTGTGTGGTCACAATAATTCCATGTGATCCCAAAAATTTCCGGTAAACTTTTACTTCTGGCAATCCGACTTCGATGGTCTTTTGACTTACAGTTTTCAGAAGGCCAATCAATCCTCCCGCACCGGGTTTTGGTGTGTATGTTCTCTGTACGATCAACATATGTACTCCCTGTTTTTTGACGCATTAATATTTTTCGAGATTATTTACAGCCTATTATAAGTTTTTAATAAATTGAATTATCATTTGCGAACCGCTACATATTTAGAAAAAGAATAGGTACAAATTTAATAATGTCTGCGCTTACCGAAAAGGAAGTATTAGAGATTTTCTCTGCAGGAGGGAGTCTTGCTGGAAAAGATTTAACCGGATTGAACTTGCACAGATCCGTGCTAAGCGGTGTTGATTTGTCAGGTGCTGACATTCGAGGTATTAATTTTAGGGGTGCCAATTTAAGTGGGTCTAATCTATCAAATGTGAAATCTTCAGAGGGCATCCTCGCTGAAGCTAACCTCAGGGACTCTGATTTAAGTGGTTCAGATCTTAGTGATACGTATCTGATGGAAGCTCGGTTGTATGCTTCGGACTTATCTCACTGTGATTTGACGGGTTCGAATCTGAGTGGAGCCTTTATGACAGGAGGTGTGAACCTATGTAATTCATCCCTAGTTAGCGCCAATTTAAGGGGAGCTGATTTGTCTGGTGCAATAATTAGGCAAGCCGACCTAACTATGGCCACGCTTAGGAGTGTGAAGTTGATAGGTGCTGATGCCAGTTTCTCCGATTTTACGTCAGCGGCTTTGAATGGAGCCGATATGACTAAGACAAATCTCTCTGGTGCCAAATTAGTTAATGCTGTTTTAAATTCATCCAAGCTAGAATTTGCGCGATTGGATAACGCCAACCTGACTCAAGCCAGTTTGAGAAGATGCATCCTCAGAGGCGCCAGCCTGCAAATGGCGAAGCTTGCCAAAACGAACCTGGTCTTCACTGATTTTCAGGAGGCCGATCTTACCTTAGCGGATCTTAGCGAGTCCAACCTTAGAGGGGCGATTCTTCTAGGTGCCAATTTGAAATGGACTGACTTAAGCTTTACTGAATTTGATAATTCAAATTGAAAGATCTTACCTTAGCCGGTGTTTTTATATCTTTGTTTAACGGACCAATAGTCTCATTATTGGTACTTAGCGCTTAAATTAGACCGTCTATTCTTCAATTATAGTTATGGATTTCATAGCGTCCCCAGTGGTAGTAGCGCTTCCAGGATCTCTTTCGCTTATGGAGAGAACTGTCTCCATTCCATCTGAAACCCTGCCAAATACGCTGTGGAGGCCGTCGAGGTGAGGGGTCGGTGCGAACGTTATGAAAAATTGGCTTCCATTGGTTCCCATTCCGTTTATAACTCCACGGTTTGCCATGGACAATATTCCGGGAGAATCATGTTTGGCATCATCATGGAATTCATCATCAAAGTTATATCCAGGCCCGCCAGAGCCGGTTCCAGTCGGATCCCCTGACTGTGCCATAAATCCAGGTATTACCCTATGGAACATGATTCCATCGTAATAACCGTCTCTCGCTAAGGAAACGAAATTATTTACTGTTTTCGGAGCCTCTTTGGATAATAAATCGATTGTGATTTTATTCCCATTATCCATTTCAATTATGGCTTTGTAATTCTTTTCTGGATCTAGGTTGAATTCGGGAGGTTGACTGTAGGTTTTATCGCTCATTCCACGACCTTTATTTATTGATTTGCCCTGTTGATTCGAACTGTTCGATTATATCCTTAATTTCTGTTGAGACGACACGAGATTTCCCCAATTCAGAATCAAAATTCACCGAAATGGATTGACCAGAGCAGAGTAATTCGTCTGTGTCACTTCTGTAAATTTCTGATCTCTTGTCAATACTTGTTCTCCCAATTTTATCCACGCGCAAAAAAATATCTATAAGTTCATCAATTTTTGCTGGGCTTTTGTATTCTAAAGTTACCTTGACAGCGGCAAGATCAAAATTTTTACGGGTATCTGCTTGATGGGTAAGAATTCCTAAGTTTCGGAAATATTCTGCTTGTGCGACATCTATGAAATCTATATAGCTGCCGTAATACGCGATTCCTTGAATATCACATTCTTTCCACCGCACTCGTAATGTGTGTTTGAAGTTGAAATCTAATTTGCTCAATTGTATTTATCCTTTAGAAATATATGTTTGTTGGTACTGGGCAAATGGATATTTGCTATTTTAATTCAATACCACAAAAGAAATTAGGTGAAATCACCTAATTTAGTAGGGTGTCAACACGCATGAATTAAGTCTATATTTGTGGTCTAATTCCCATATAACGGTTTTAGTTTGGGTAATTGTCTGGATATTTCCTGCGACCCCGTTCAAGAAATCATTATAAAGTAGTAAAATAAACGAGATCTTTTTCAAAAATGAGAGAAATTGCTGGGGGACTTTATAACATGTTCAAAAAAGCCCTGATGAAAATGTCAGTTATAGGGATTATCGGAGCCGCGTTTATGGCTTGTGGTGTTGTTGATGTGGAACAGGCTCAAGGCGTCGTGGATCTACGAGCCAGAATACTCGAAATCCAAACTAAACAAGTTGATCCACTCGTGGAACAGATAAATGCAATAGAAGAGCAAGTAGCCCCTATTGAAGCGGAAATTGAGGCTCTAGAAAGACAAAAAGAAGAACTTTACAGAGAGGCGGAAGGGATAGGTCAGCAATTTGATGATGAAATGCGAGAGCGGTTTGACACTACCTACATGGAAGGTGACCAGGCCAGGCAAGAATTTGAAAACGAGATTCAAGAAAGACATAGAGAGCTAGAGGAAAAGGAAAGATCCTTACATGAAGAGCAACAGAGACTTCATGATGAAATAGAGGAGGCTAATCAGGAGAAGAGGCAGGCTATAGAAGATGCTGGCCAAGATACCTGGGAAGCTCTTGAATTTGAGATGAGAGCTAAAGAAGAGGAGGCCCAGAAAGTATCAAAATCTATGTGGAGGGCCTGGGACGATGAAAGGGATGAGGCTCAGCAGCAGGTGGAGAATTTGAGAAGGGAATTCGAGGAAAATAATCCTTTCAACATGGAAATGGAAGCCATACATCAAGCCTGGAAAGATATTGATGATCTTTATTTCGAGATCGATGTCGAGCAAATGCAAATAGAAGAAGCCCGGATGGAGCTCCATGACATGATGAGACCTCTGGAAGAGCAGGCGCAGCAGCTCAGAAGGGAGAAACGCGATATACAAGAAATGGATCCCTCTACTTTTGCCAGAATCGCAGGTACCAGCAGCTCGGGACAGAATTCAAATGAGATGATTAAAGAACAACACGAAAAACTGGATGATCTTCGCAGGCAATTAAGAGAAGCCATAGATGAGCAACAGCAGACCCAAACTGCCCCAAGGCAGCTAAATTGGGATGACCATGGTAGGAAGACTGAGGAGATTTGGGCTGACTATGAAGCACGGACAGAAGAAATAGCTCTTAAAAGAGCTCAGGCTTCAGATACCACCGGAGCGGCTGGAGATGCCAGTATGGCTCAAGCTGCTTTGGATGAAATCAATATCAATTTTCAAGACCAGTTAGCATTCCAAGAAGCTAAATTGCTTCAGGCTATGGAGAGTTTACAAGCTTTTGAGACAGGGGCTGCAGCCAATGATGGTTCGGCTCTAAGAAGCCAGTTGATTGCAAATATTGAGGGAATGCGAAGCGAGGTTAATGAACATCAGAATGTAATGGATTCCTTGCCGGCAAATCTTCAAGACGAACTGGGAAACCCTGAATACCATAATATATCGGGTCAGTTGGCAGATGCGGAATCGGCCTTAGCTAATACGCCTGAGACCAATACGGTTGACACGACGAATGCCGACGGTACTACTACGGCTCAAACGGTAGAGAATCCGGTTTATGCAGGTGCTTTAGCGTCGGTTGAAAACCTGAAAGCTCAGCTAGCTAATATTCCAGAATTCATACTCGGGGAGCCTTACGCTAATCCGTCCCATCTTGAGCGTACTATATCAATTGGTTCACTTAACCAGGAAATAAGCATTCTTGAGGCAGAGCTGAACACCCTTTCAGATCAACCCACCTCCGCAGATCCTGCCTACACGGCGGCTTTAGCAGAGAAGAATTCATTGGACAGCCTGATCCACGAGACACGAGAGCAGTGGGATGCTGAGGTTGCGGCCAAGCAGAACATTATCGACGCCGGGTCTGGAGGAGCACCTGATCAGGGTCAACTCGATGCGGAAATCCAGGATCTGATGGCAAATGCAGAGGCTGATAGAGACAATGCACTGGCAGCCCTAGATGCTGAATTCACAGTCACTGAAGCCACGAACGCAGGTAACTCTGGAGGTAGGGCAGAAGAGATACGTGACGAGATAGAGAATATTGAAAACTATATCAGCGACCTTCACAACTCGAAGGATCAAGGGCGTCAGGCCAAAAACCAGGCGGTTGAAAATGCTAGAAGTGAAGTGCGAGAGATAGAAGAGCAGATGGAAGGCATGCATAATTTCATGCGAGAACTGGAAGATCAACAGAGGCCTCTGCATGAGAAGAGGATGGCGCTTGATAAAGAGAGAATGGTGCTCGAACAAAAACAAAGAGAGATTGAGGACCAGCGCGGACCATGGGAAGAGGAAAGACACCGTTATGAAGAGGATCTATGGTCGGGATTCGATGACTGGCAGCGAACTCGACAGCGTGAGATAGAGGACCAACAAGAAGCGATGTGGGAATTAGTTCGAGTCGATATGGACCAGAATAGAAGGGATACAGAAGTAGGGATGAAGCAGATGTGGAAAGATTTTGAAAACGAATCCAGAGATTCTCACAAAGGTGCTGATCGCGAATTTAAAGAAAAGCGAAAGGCTATAGATCAAGAGCGACGGGAGCTTGAAGAAAACCGAGACAACCTAGGACAGGCTTTTGAAGCTGAGCGTGAGGAAGCAATACAAGAAATTGAAAATATGCGGGATGAACTCTATGAGGAGCGAATGGCCCCAATTGAAGAGGAAATCGCTTATCTAGATGACGAGATTGGTGCTAAGTTTGCTTCAATTGAAGGCTTGTACCAACAACAAGAGGACCTTGCCGGGCAGCTTGAAGATTTAGAAGCACAAGTCAGGGAATTGGACCAGGAAGCTGAGTTCGGATTACTTAGTGTGATAAGTGGAGCTATAGATAACGCCGAGAAATTGGAGCAGAATCCAGCTTCATTAGCTGGAGCAGCAGGAGTATCACTCACTGACTTCTTACCGTCACCACCGTCTAGAGAATAAATATAGAAAGGCTAATTAGTCTCGCTAAATACAAATTCTAGGAGAATTTGTGGGAAAGGGTCACCAGGCTGGATAAGCTGGTGATCCTTTTTTTGTTCAAACAAAAGAAAGGAATGGTTAAATATTGTTGTTAATTGTAAATGCTCAGCAACAACCACTTCAAATGCACCTTTAAAATACCCCGCCAGTTGCTAATATAAGATTTTTGCTGGGATGTAGTTATTCATGAAGTAGTAAAGCCTTCTCTTTCTCTTGAGGCTCATATAGTTACCTATCGTGGAAATGGGCCACTACAAACTACCGCCTCGCCCGAACATACTGAGGTGGCCATACAGAATCCTGACCATCCAACTCAACCTGCGCGTTCAACGGCCAGTAAGGGTTTCTAAGTAGTTCTCTTCCCAGAAGAATAACATCTGCCTCCCCATTTCGAAGAGTTTGCTCAGCTTGAGAAGCGTCGGTAATCAATCCAACTGCTCCAGTTAATATCCCTACTTCTCTTTTTATGGCAGCAGCAAACGGTACCTGATAACCAGGGAATACATCCAAATTTTGAGACGGTGAATTTCCACCAGATGAACAATCTATCATATCGACACCCTCCTCCTGTAGCCAACCTGAGAGTTCTATTGAATCTTCAAGCGACCATCCGCCTGACATATATTCCGTTGCAGATATTCGGACCAATAGCGGCATTGATTCTGGAATAACTTTTCTTACTGCGGAGACAATATCTAAGGGTAATCGACACCTGTTCCTCAATGTTCCCCCGTAGCTGTCGTTTCTATTGTTGGATAACGGTGACATGAATTCACAAGCCAAGTAGCCATGAGCTAAATGTAATTCCAAAACTCTAAATCCCGCCCCTACAGACCTAACTGCAGATACAGAGAAGTCTGAAATGATTGAATCTAT
>Ga0209228_1000067_pt1 | contig 45835 bp, 39 predicted proteins | sample METZYME_3_150m_FD_187547 | JGI IMG/M metagenome (GOLD analysis project Ga0209228, IMG submission 187547) | Marine microbial communities from oxygen minimum zone in mesopelagic equatorial Pacific - METZYME_3_150m (SPAdes) (version 2) | ecosystem: Environmental > Aquatic > Marine > Oceanic...
TAAAACACCTTAAACTATTATTTTTAGATGGGAATCCTCTGGTTGAGCCACCGTTAGAGATTGTAGTAAAAGGAAAGGATGCAATCTTTAGTTATTTTCATACTAAGTACACCAACACAGCCAACATACAACCTAGCCAACCCAATTCACTAAATACACAATCACTTGACAATGTAGCTAAATACACAAAGCAAAGATAAACCATTCATTCAAAACGACACATTATTATTTGATCTAAACATTATGATAAGATGTGATTACATAAACGTTTTAAATTAAATTTATTCGGAGACCTAGATGAATCCAAGAAAATGGTATCTCTTGTCATTGATAGGTAAGGATCGACCAGGCATCGTTGCAAAACTAAGTGCTGGGTTATGTAAAAATGGATGTAACCTTGGAGATTCTTCTATGGCGAGGCTTGGAGACAACTTCGTAATAATGCTCGCAGTCCAATTTGATGGGTCCCAAGAAGCACTGGAAAATATTGTTGCTCCATTAGCAGGGACAATGGATCTAAAACAAAGCGTCATGGAAATAGAAGAAGGAACTCATGACATAGAGCCCGATGTCAGAATAAATATTTTTTGTGATGAACGAATGGGTATTGTAGAAGATGTGACCGGAATGTTAACAGAGGCTGGGTTAAATATTTTGTCTCTTGAATCTAACCTTGGGAATAGTCAACCCAATAATACCTACTCTATACATATTGAAGGAACTGTTTCAAACGGAATTGCCGAGCTCTATAAAGTGCTTGATCGTCTGTCAGATGAAAAGAATATACAATCACAGCTCATTCCGATAAATTCACAAGTAACCTAAAAAATTATTAGAAATTGAAGCCGTATTATTTTCTAGGTCGTTTGTAAATATGTGTAGCGGTCCCTAGAGATAAGTCTGCTGACTCCATAATCGTTTCAGATAATGTAGGGTGGGGATGAATGCTACGTGATAAGTCATCTGCTTTTGCTTTCATATTAATAGCAAGAACTCCTTCCGAAATAAGTTCTCCTGCACCGTAACCCACGATGCCAACACCAAGCAAACGTTTTGATCCAGGCTGCAAGATTAACTTGGTTAGCCCTTCAGTCCGACCTAAGGTATGAGCCCTGCCTGAAGCTAACCACGGGAATCTTGCAACTTCAAATTCAATACTCTTCATTCTAGCTTCTGACTCCGTCAATCCACACCAGGCAATTTCTGGATCAGTAAACACAACTGCTGGGATGACAATATTTTCAAAAATAATACCATCCTTTGCCTTAAGACCATCAATCGCAATACGAGCCTCATGAGAAGCCTTATGCGCAAGCATTGGTTCACCAGAAATATCACCAATTGCCAAAATTGAAGGATCCGTTGTCTGTCTTTTAAAATCAACTTTAACAAAGCCACGACTATCCAGTTTGACCTTTGTGTTCTCAAGCCCTATTCCATCTGTATTTGGTCTTCTCCCAACTGATATAAGTATTCGGTCAAATGATTCTTCTATTGAATCATCTGCGGACGTCATTGTGACAACCCCTAGTTTATCTTTTTCACGAATTGAAACTATTTCTGTGCCAAGGTAAACTGCTTCAAATTTTTTAGTTAGCTTTTCCTGTAATGGGCGAACCAAGTCTCTGTCTACATCCGGCAAAAACCCATCTTTTACTTCAACAATACTTACCCTACTACCCAATGCAGAATAAACCGTGCCCATCTCTAACCCTATATATCCTCCTCCAACAACGAGCATTTTTTCTGGTATCGAAGATAATGCGAGCGCTTGGGTGGAGTCAACTACAATTGATTTACTTATATTAAAGTGATCAGGTATAACAGGGCGAGATCCAGTTGCAATAACACAATGGTCAAACACTATAGACTGTCCTCCAGAAATTTTTATTGTGTTTGAATCAACAAAAACTCCCCGTCCGGCAACATAGTTAATCCCACGTTGCTTGCATAAGAGGGCTAGCCCACCTGCAAACTTAGAAACAACTCCTTCCTTCCATTCATTTAAACGTTTTAAATCTATATTAGGATTACCAAAATCAACCCCCCAGTCCTTTGCATTTCGTGCCTTTGTTATCAACCCTGCGATATGTAGAAGCGCTTTTGAAGGAATACAACCACTATGAAGGCAAACACCGCCTAACTTATCACTTGCATCCACAAGTGTGACTTTATAACCTTGATCAGCTGCGTAAAAAGCAGCCGAATAGCCACCAGGCCCAGCGCCAAGAACAACTAGGTGAACATTACTCATTTATAATTCTCTGGATAAATTAATATTATAAAAACTCGTGATGTGTTTTATCGATGTCTTTTGCGACTAATCTGTTCCCACTTCTTTGCTGGAGATTTTTTTCTGGTTTTATTTAAAATGTAACTAAAAAGCCATTGCGCATCTTCTTGACTAGTGACTTCACCTCGCAAACGTACAATCGTTTTCTGTTCAACATCAAGAAATGGGCGCAACTGACTACCCCATTTTTTAACAATTTGTAAATTACTAAGGTTTGATGACTTCTTATCTCCAGGTAAATAACTTTTATTAAAAATATTTTTTCTTTTATTACTTGAAGCGTCACTTTCAATTGTCAAAGAAGGCAGCTTTTTATTAGAAAAACAAGATAATAAGTAAGCAAGAGCAAAACCGTTTTCTGTACTGCTTAAGTCGCTCAAAACTAGAAGTAGTCTGTTTTTTACTTCAAGGCCAGAATGCTCTTTCTTTATATTTGAAAGTTTTAATAAACCATTATCATCATATTCTAAAATACTTAGGTCTATCAAATAATGAATTATTGGTGTTTCACCCGTAACATCAATATCGGAGTTCAAGATACCATCCCGAAACCAGTTAAACCATAATTCTTGAGAATAATTAAGGTGGGGATCTTCGTGAGGGCTCATTTAAAACAACTCCATATCGATAAAAAACGTGGAGGGAGTAACACTCTAATTACCTTGACTAACATATTTTGAACTGTTGACTACGAATCCAATCAAATCCAATAATAACTCAAACGAAAATCAATATTCATACCAGACGATCCCTCCTTACCGTCCCCATAAATAAAGAAATTGAGGTGATATTTGATTCCAGTCAAAACCCATATCAAGATTAATAAAATTGATTTTAGGAATCGATCCCATTGACGAATAATAATTTGATTTATACTCTCTTGGACGGGTATATGTGACAATCTTTAAGTGAGGTTGATTAAGTTCTTTTTTTGCTAGTTCAACTACGTCTTGCAAATAACCAATAGAGTCAACCAAGGAATTTTCTAAAGCCTGACGAGCATTATAAATTCTACCGTCAGCTAACGCTTTGACTGCTTGAGCGTCAAGTTGATCCCGATTCAAAATAACTACATCCATAAAGCGATCATAATATCGATCTATTGTTTCTTGGAATAATTTTTTTTCCTCTAAGGTTAAAGGGCGAAACGGAGACATAAAGTCTTTTTTTTCACTGGACTTTACTACCTCCCATTCCACTCCAACATTAGACATTAAACCTGCCAGATTTAACTTTAATGCAAGCACCCCAATACTTCCTACAAGCGATGTTGGATGCACCATAATGCTGTCACCAGCCATAGCAACATAATAGCCACCAGAGGCAGCCACATCGATCACAGAAACATAGACCTTAATCTTATTTCGTTCCTTAAATGATTTAATTTCATGATATATAATATCGCTAGAGGTAACCGTTCCACCGGGGCTATTAATCCTTAATAAGATTCCCTTAATGCTTTCATCGTTCTCTGCTTTTTTAAGCATTTCACGTATGCGATCAACCATCCCCGTTTCACTTTGTAACCCAACCAGTGTTTTCTTAGGACGATTACTTATAGGACCATCAATATCAATTAGCAAAATTTTCCCGTCACCGGTTCCCTCTTCAACAACTACTTCTTCATAAGAATCGATTTTCGGACCCAAATTAATTACTGCACATGATGAGCTTAATAATGCTAATACGAAAAAACAAAGAACTTTGAAAACTAAATTAAACATGTACTTTGGCCTGACTAAAATAATTTAAACAATAGAAAGCATTTTAAAAAAACCTTGCAAACTAGCTATAACCTTTTCTTTTCCATCGTACCCTTCAAGAGATTCGTTCAATCGATTGTATATCTTAGTTATTATTTCTTTATTTCTTTTCTCTTCTGATAATTTGAGCTGTTGAGTCAAAATATAAACAGCATCAATCAAATCTTTCAAAACAAGCGTTCCTGCCACAATACTCCTTTTTTTAAAACGTCTAGCTGCTTCTGTGTGATTTTGACTCGGGTCAATTCCGAATTGGGTCCCAAACTTAGAACAAATAATTATTCCCTTACGAACACCTTCAAAGGCAGTTTTGGCAGCCTGACTTTCTTGCATACCTTCAAAAACTTCATGGATATTTTGAAGAGGTTCTATCGCTTTAAGGTCTATCAATGCCGATTCATCAAGATCATACACTCTCGCTAACTCGCCTGGTTTAACCTTTGAGGAAGAGCTTAATTTTTCCCCAAGACTTTCGCTGAATTTAATAATCTCCTCGTCAATTTTCTGCTTACTAATTGTCAAAATATCTTCAATACGCTTATCAAATTCTTCCAACTTTTTTTGACTTTTAAAAATATCTCGGTATTCTCGGATCATTTTTTCAACAAGCATTTCCAAATGATCTGTCATGACCTTAAGAAGCGCATGGCGGCGTTCTTCCTCCAAAGGCACTAGATACTTTTGTCGCGCGGTTTTTTCGATTCTAAGAAAGCGACGTGAAATCTCTCGTATCGCTTTTTCATAAGAACCTAGCAATGATTCAAGATGATCAGGCGAGTATTTTTGATTAGCCTTGGTAAACCTAATTGTAAGTTTCTTGATTCGACGGGTATTATCAGCTTGAATATGATATATAGCTTCATCGAACATCGGGTCTATCTGGCTGTTCAAATTTCTCATAAAAAATATTTACTCCATTATAAGCCTTTTCTTGTTTATTTTTTTGCTGACATAGCACAGCGACAACCTATTCCATAAAAATCTTTTGCTTCATCGTACCCGTATCTAGCAGATGATCTCAAGTAACCAGACAAGCTATTCCAGGCCCCCCCTCGTATAGTATGATTGACGCCATTTTTTGGCCCTCTGGGATTAGCATATTCGCTATTTTTATAATAATTTTTATCATACCAATCATATACCCATTCAGCAATATTCCCGGCAAGGTTATAAATGCCTTCGGGAGTAGCGCCTAAACGGTAACTTCCCACCTCCTCAGTAGAAAGGCCTTTTCTAATAAAGCAACAGCGATTAAAGTTAGCGGTTTTCTGATTCGGCAGACTATTTCCCCATGGATATTTTCTCCCCTCTAGTCCTGCTGCTGCCCTTTCCCATTCAGCTTCAGTAATTAGACGTTTTCCTCTCCATTCACAATAATTATTACAACGGGTCCAGGATAAGCCAAAGACGGGTCGATTCTTCATATCAGTCCTAACCTCACGGCCCCACCAGCCAGTTATCGTAGGATGTTGTTTTGGGTTACTTGAAAGGTATTCTTCAAAATCTTTTCCCGTCACTTCAAACCTGTCAATGTAAAAAGTGTCCAAATATACTTTGTGCCGTGGATACTCATCAGCCCGTCCTTTACCTCCATCAGTCCCCATCAAGAACTCCCCAGAAGGAATCAAAACCATTTCTGCTATTGGCTCTCTAACACCAAGCACCTCATTAACCATCAGTCCACTCAAACCACCAACAATTAAAACTAAAAAAAACCAAAATTTAAAAACTTTCATGGCCAAAAATATAGATAAAAAAACTAAAATTTAAAATGTGTTACTTTTTAAATTATTAAACCTAAAGAATAATTATATCTTGAACAAAAACTTCAACCTCAAAAAGATGAATATGTTATTCAGTTTAGTTTAATGGTTAAATGAATAACATTTAAAACAATCTAATTAACTAATAATTGTTAGTTTCTATGTCATAAGCCTTTTAAAAAAATTGATAATACCCTAGTAGATATAGAAACATTAGTAATTTTCGTGAGTATCTATTTAAAAATTATCATTTCATTTGGACAAATAGTTCTTAGAAATTTCTTTAATGGGAGCATCCTTTTTATCCCAAATTTATTCTCACAATAATAGCTCTGTTAATTGTAAGTTTAGTGTTATATTTATAAAAACTGCACTTAGATTTATCAACCCCTCAGATAACCAATAAGTAACTCATACTAACGCTAAATTTCTCCACTAATACATGGAAAAAAAATCAGATTACAAATTGATAAAGGAACGCTATAGCAATATTTTCCCTTATAGTAAGCTAGATTCTCCTATCTTTAAAAATCGCCAAATAGCAAAACCTATGACAGATTCTATCGGCCGATTTTTTCTAGACAGCAGAATTAGTAAAAACATAGCCAAGCTTAAATCAAGTCAACCTAGTCTGATTATCGGAGAAACGCATTGCCACTCGACCTTTTCCGATGGGTTACATTCTGTCGAAGACATACTGGAAAGAGCATCCCGCTTAGGGTTGGATTATGTTGTTATCACCGACCATATTCTTCCTGGAAAATATTTAACTGAATCTATTATCAATTCATGGAAAAAACAAGCCTCTTATATTGACGAATGGGACCACGCAAACGACCCTGTTAAAATATATCCAGCATTTGAATTAAGTACCTTAGAGGGTCACTTGATTCTAATTCTTGATCCAGAATATTTCTCCTCTGAAAAAATCACTGATATTTCACTTCAGTTTTCAGAGTTTGATTACCAGTTTCCATCGATGCTTGATGCGATCCCGCTAATCAAGCCATTTGGAGGTATATCAATCGTCGCCCATCCAAATCAAAATCGTTCATATCCATTTGGTGCTTCAATTCAGTGGGTCAAAGAAAACCTTATTGGCTTAATAGATGGAATAGAAGATATTTCATCAGGGCATGGATACCAGGAAAACTATTCAAATCAACTTGGTATAGCATCCACGGGTTCGTCCGATGATCATTTCAACCTACTAATGGGGACAGCTATCACTGCTTATAACGGTAACACTCATAATAATCTGATAACCGCTATAAAGGCAAAGGAAACAAAAGCAATTACAGTTGATAATTCCATACAAGTATTGCTCAAATTAATGCGCCAGGCACATAACCTTGTAATGTCTTGAGAATACCAATTAATTGATAAAAAAATTCTTTATATAATTTTTTAAAGGGGCCTAAACTGGCTGACAAACTTACATATACTGTATTTGATACCCCATTAGGAAAAACAGGTGTTGCAGTCACGTCCTATGGAGTTTGCCGTGTTGCTATAAAAATTCTAAAAGAATCGGAGTTTGTAAAAACATTAGTACCGATTAATCATTCTCCTCAAAAAAAACCTCAATTATTGACCGAAATAGAAAATGAATTTCATCTATATTTTAGCGGAAGATTAAAAAAATTTTCTTGCAGACTAGACCTAAGGCAAGGGACTGGATTTCAACAACGTGTCTGGAGAAAATTGAGACTCATACCTTTTGGTGAGACTCGAAGTTACCAATGGTTAGCCAAATCAATTCACCAACCTAAAGCCTGTCGTGCTGTAGGAAATGCAAATGGGAAAAATCCAATTCCCATAATAATCCCCTGTCATCGAGTTATCCAAAAGAATGGAAGCCTAGGGGGATTCACAGGCGGTATTGATCTCAAAAGATATTTACTCGATCTAGAAAAAAAATCCTATGCCACTATTTCATAGCGAAGCAATCGTTTTACGAAGTATCAATCTGTCTGAAGCAGATAAACTAGTAACCTTCATGACAAATCGATATGGGAAAGTTAAATGCATCGCTAAAGCTGCTCGTAAAATTAAAAATCGATTTGGAGCAACTATTGAACCTTTGTCACATATTCGTCTGATCTATTTTGGAAAAGAAAACCAGAACTTGTATCGCCTCAATCATTCAGATATCATTCATTCCTTTCAAAGTATTCGCGACGATTTGAAAAAGATATATACTGGGATCTACTTTAGTGAGCTGATTGATACGCTGATTCCAGAATTGCATCCAGAGTCAAATGCTTTTAAATTATTGCACGATGGTTTAAAGACTCTTGAAGTTATTAATAATTCAGATATTCTAAGTTGTATCTTCGAGATGCGGTTGATGTGTCTTGCTGGGTATACCCCTCAACTTAGCTATTGTTCAATATGCAAAAAACCAGAACACAGTACAAAAATCGGATTTAGTTTTGAACGTAGAGGAATCATATGCGAACCTTGCTCTTTTCAAGCCCAACCAGAAATTCGCTTTCAGGCAGGGATCCTAAAATACTTAAAAAAAATAAAAACAATGGATATCAAGCACGCTAATCGACTGAAATTTCCCAAAGGCTCTGAGCTTGAAATCGAGCAGCTAATTCACAGGTTTGTTCTTTCATATACTGGTCGCGAACTAAAATCCTATCCGTTTATAAAAAATATGGCAACAGCTGTATCTGGTATTGAATTATGAAAAAGCGCATTATACATACTAATCAAGCTCCTACTGCCATTGGCCCTTACTCACAAGCTATTCGGATAGGAGACTTTCTCTACACATCAGGTCAGATCGCGTTAGATCCTGAGTCTGGGCAGTTTCTTTTTGGAGAAATCGAAGAAGAAACAGAACAAACCATCAAAAATATTTCTGCAATTATTCAAGCTGAAGGACTAAACCTCGAGAACGTCATCAAAACAACCGTTTATCTATCGGACCTTAAGAACTTTGAACGGATGAACCAGGTATACGAAAAATACTTTTCAGAAAACAAACCAGCACGCGCCTGCGTTCAAGTAGCTGCTCTCCCTAAAGGAGCTAAGGTTGAAATTGATGCAATAGCCGCCTGCTCCTCCTAACATATTTTCATGGCCAAAAAAATAAACAGAGGACAAATAAACTTTTTTCGTGTCATGGCATTAATTGGTGTAGTAGTTATAATACTCGTCGTTAAAGAATTTTTAAATGCCGCGCCAGCATTACCCAAAAGCGGTGTTCACAAGGGTCCTCCGCCTGCAAAAGCTTGCTTAGAGTGTCACGTTAAAGAAATAGAAAATACTCCCATTATGCCTCACCGCCCAATGAGCAACTGCGTTATTTGCCATGAAGAATCTAAGGATTAACTGATAGGAAAGAAATTAAATGTGAGTTATCGGTGGTCTGCCAGTGGGATATACGTTAAATCCTATTTCGAAAAGTTTTTGATGATCAAGATGGTTTCTTCCATCAAATATAAATGCGGGTTTCAACATACTATCAAAAATTTTCTGATAATCTAAACTAAGGTATTCAGACCATTCTGTAATTAAAGCTAGACCATGAGCATCCTTAGCAGCTTCATAAGGGTTTTCTAAAAACTCTACTGACTTATCAATACCCGCAAGGTCTTTTTTCGCATTAGAAATAGCATGAGGGTCTGTGATACTAAGTCTTGCTTTTTCTTCCAGCAAACGCTTACAAATATAGATCGCCGGAGCATCCCTTGTATCTCCAGTATCAGGTTTAAAAGCAAACCCAAATATGGCAATTTTCTTACCCACCAAGGTACGAAACATGGTTTTTAATATACAGTTTACGAACCGTTCCATTTGGTTGTCATTTATTTCAACCACTGAGTTCCAAAATTTAGCTACATCATCAAGCTTATAGTACTCACATAGGTAAACAAGATTAAGAAGATCTTTTCGGAAACAAGATCCACCAAACCCGACCCCTGCCTCAAGAAATTTAGGACCGATTCTTGAGTCTCTACCAACCGCACCTGATACTTCGCTAATATCCGCTTCCGTAACCTCACATAAAGCCGAAATACTATTAATAGACGAAATACGCTGGGCAAGAAAAGCATTGGCTACAAGCTTAGATAATTCACTACTCCATAGATTAGTTGTAATTATTTTTTCTCTAGGCACCCATTTAAGATAAATCTTTAGCAATTCATCACGTGCTGCATTTCCAGTTACCGTGTCATGTGAGCCAATCAATATACGATCTGGTTCTTCCATATCTCGGATAGCCGTACCCTCAGCCATAAACTCCGGATTAGATAAAATCTCAAACCGGACAGAGTTTTCACCAGAATGTAAAATTGAAGCCATAGTTTCCGCAGCTCGAACTGGAAGAGTGCTTTTTTCTACAATAATTTTTGATGAAGTTGCATTTTCTTTAATCCGTCGAGCTGTTTGTTCAATAAACTGTAAGTCTGATGCTTTCCCAGCACCTTCACCAAAAGTCTTAGTGGGGGTGTGCACGCTCACAAAAATAATATCTGCCTCGGCTAGGTTTCTATCAATATCCGTGGAGAAAAATAAGTTTTTACCTCGCACTTTATTGACTCTATCCTTTAAACCCGGCTCATAAATTGGCAATTCATCCGAATTCCAAGCATTGATACGCTCCTCGGAAATATCTACAACTGTAACCTTGTAATCGGAGCATTTGTTTGCAATAACAACCATGGTGGGGCCGCCAACATAACCTGCCCCTACGCAAACTATTTTTTTAGAAAAGTTATTTTCATCCATTAGATATCTATCGGGGCCTTTAAAGCGATACTAAATAAAAAAGGAGGCCCGCCCTACAGGGCAAAGCCTCCTAAAAAATTAAATGCGTAAAAAAACTCACTTCTTGTAGTTGAAAGACTTCTTTTTCTTATTATAAGGCTTGGTTCCTTTTTTAAACTTAAGCTTACCTTTTTTAACTTTAAAATCCTCAATAACAAGCGGGGTTTTTTCAGATTGAGAAACTTCCTTAGCTCTATCTTCTACTTTCTCTAGCTTCTGGTCCATGTTGTCTTCGTTGTAAAACTTGGCAACAGGATGAACCTTCATTTTTCTTTCTTCAAAATTAAACTTATACTTGTCGTGTACTGAAGGTAAAAATGGGGTATTTGGATGCGTATGACATCGAGTGCATACATTGGCATAATCCCAACGCTGACCGTATTTTTCAGTATCAGCCTTCTTAAAATCACCCTTAGTATTCTTCATAACTACCCGCATCTGGGCTCCTCCCGCAACCGAATGACACATCTCACACCCAACCTGCTCCTTATTCGGTTCTTCTGGATCAATCGTAGAGCTTACATCTTTACCCTTTTTATTTTTAGAACCCGCAGGTTTAAACCCACCTCGTTGCTTATAACCTGTTGTATGACAACGCAGACATAACGGATTTGTAGTGTAATCCTTCTCAGGGTCAAGTTTCACTCTAGTTTTTGCTTCGGCCCGTTCACCTGCCTTAAGCAGTTTAAAAGTGTTGCCATGCGGCGACACTTTCCAAGCCTCATAATATGCATCGTGGCAACTCCCATTACATTTTACAGCACCGACATAGGAAGGTTTTTTAGGAATTTTCTTTTTCTTCTTTTTAGCGTCAGCACTTTCTGCTCCTCCCATAACAATCGCTATGGAAAAAATAAATAAACCAACTATTCGTAGGGTCTTACCCATTTTCATCTCCGGATATTTTTCTTGTAATAAGGTAAAAGCTCTTAATTTAGCGGGCTAAAGGTTAATATATATTTAGCATATGGTCAATAGCAATCAGACTGACTAAAAAGTTGCCTCCTTGACATCAAAAAAATAGTATTATCTCCGAAAAACTTACTCTTTGAATATTCAAAGACAAGGAAAAAGTTAATAAACACTTAAAATTATAAAAAAATAAATCTATTATAATTCAAATATTTAAACATATAAATTTAATAAAAAACATTAGCTTTTAAAGTAATAGACACAGATCATGACAACTCCACTAAAACTTAAAGATTTTGACTTTCAGCTACCAGAGTCATTAATAGCTCAAAAACCATTGGCTATCCGCGACCAATCAAAACTTATGATTCTTGACAGAAAATCTGGGACCATAAAACATGATCTGTTCTCCAACCTTCCTCATTTAATTCCAAAACACTCTCTAATTGTTTTTAATAACACGAAAGTAATTCCATCAAAATTTCATGGTTATCAAACTAAAAATAAGAAGCCAATAGAAATTTTACTTTTAAGGGAAACTACAGTGAAAAAAAGGTGGGAAGCATTAATTAAAGGTTTAAGTAAAATACGATTAGAAACAGAAATGGAGTTTGGTAACGGAAAATTAAAAGCAGTACTAAAAGGTCGAATTGAAAATAAAGCTATCCTTGAGCTCCAATATCATGGGAAAATTGACAATATTTTAAATAGCTTAGGAGAAATGCCTCTACCCCCATATATTCGCAGAAGATCAAAAGAAGACACAACAATATCTGATCAAGATAAAGAAAGATACCAAACGATTTTTGCTAACTCTCCCGGAGCAATTGCAGCCCCAACGGCGGGCTTGCATTTCACCCCACACATCTTACAAACACTCAACAAAAAAGGTGTTCAGACGGTTTATCTGACATTACACGTCGGAATAGGAACATTTCAGCCAATAAGAGTTGAAAATATAATCGAACACAAAATGCAACCGGAGCAATTCTATATTCCCAAAGAAACAGTAAAAGAGTTAATTTTAGCGAGGAAAAAACATAAAAAAATAGTGGGAATTGGCTCAACAGTTACTCGCGTCTTGGAGTCTGTCGAACTTGATGGCCTCAAGCCATCAGGAACATCGGGGTGGACAAATCGATTTATCTATCCAGGAAAAAAGTTCAAAGTGGTCGATCACCTCTTAACCAACTTTCACTTACCAAAATCAACACTTTATCTTTTAGTATGTGCATTTGCAGGACAAAATCTAGCCAAAACTGCCTACAAAGAGGCGATACTCAAAAAGTATCGTTTTTTTAGCTATGGAGATGCCATGCTAATAATTTAACAAGTATTACAAATAGAGGAAAAAACCTTTTTAATTACTGTCTTCGTCGTTAACAGCCTGTTTAAAATGCTTTCCCGACTTAAATCTAACTACTTTACGAGCTGAAATCTCAGCTTCTTCACCAGTCTTTGGATTACGACCCACACGCTTTGACTTAGCCCTGACCTGAAAAGTACCAAATCTGCGTAAGATAACTGCTTCACCGTCTCCTAAAGCATCTTTAATCAAACCAATTACCGTTTCAACGGCTTCTTCAGCTTTAGATCTAGGTAAGTCAGCACTCTCACAAACTTGATTTATAATATCTTGCTTGGTCATACCCTCTCCTTCCTCTAATAAAACAAAAAACACAAAAAGGCATCTAATGGTGCCAATATATCGTAACTCAAAAACAAAGGTACTGCGCTTTGTCCTTCTAAAGGCGTTTTCGCCAAAGACCTAGAGCAAAACACCTACTTAGTTTTCGGACAAAAATAACAAAACTTAATGTATTAATTTTGTATTGAGCATACCAAAAAAATCAAAATTATCAACACTTTATTCGACTTTCGTTCAATTATTTTTTTCTGAACTTTCTTCAATCACGCAAGCCTAAAAACTCGCAAATTATTTTAAACAAACGCCTCCCTCTCTCATCAAGGAGAGGCAAATAGCCTTATAAAAGTTTTATTATAAATATAATAACTTTGAATCAAGGAGGGAAATACCTTTATTAGCCCTGCTGAATAGCCTGAGAGGAATTATAAGTAATCTATTTATCAGTCGGTAAAAAAAGATTATTTTCAAGAGGAACTATTTGATAAACGGTCTCATCGGGTCGAACCATATTTAATTTTTCACGTGCCAAAATCTCAATGGATGAAGGATCCGATTTAAGTGCATCAATTTCAAAGCGAAGTTTTTGGTTTTTCTGCTTTAAAGTTTCGTTACTTACGTCAAATTCAATTAATTCTCTTTCAAATTCGTAAACTGTAAGAATTCCATTTTCATGAAAAATTGCTACGACCACTACTAAAACAAAAAATGCCAAAGTAAGCAAAATAATCCGCTGGTAAAGGCTCAGTTTTTTCATATGTCAGCAGAGAAAACTAAAATAGATTACAAAACAACCTCAAAACGTATTACCCTGTGAATGAATTTTAGTTAATGTTAGAAATATATATAAAAATTCACGTTCTAAAACGAGAAAAGACTTCTTGACTATTAAACACCCCTGTCATTCCGAGCATTTCTTCTATCCTTAGTAATTGATTGTATTTTGCAACTCTATCTGTTCTGCAAAGGGAACCTGTCTTAATTTGACCAGCATTAACAGCCACAGCAATATCGGCAATCGTAGTATCTTCTGTTTCCCCTGAACGATGTGAAATAACAATCGTATAGCCTGCTTTCTTTGCCATTTCTATAGCATTCAAAGTTTCTGTAAGAGTACCGATTTGATTCACCTTAATCAAAATAGAATTACCTACCCCATCTTGAATTCCTTTTTGCAAAATATCAGTATTTGTTACAAAAACATCATCCCCAACAATTTGAGTTTTATCACCAATTCTCCTAGTAAGACTTTTCCATCCATCCCAGTCATTTTCAGCAAGCCCATCTTCAATACTAATTATTGGATACTTATTTACCAAGCATTCTAAATAGTCGATCATTTCACTTGAAGAAATTTTTTCTTTTTTCCCTACCGCTAAGTTATATTTTTTATTTTTATATAGCTCCGTAGCGGCTACATCTAGCCCTATTAACACATCTTTACCTGCCTTATATCCAGCAGATTTAATTGCTGTTATTAGAATCTCTATGGCCTCTTCGTTCGAGTTTAAATCTGGTGCAAACCCTCCCTCATCGCCAACTGCCGTACTACAGTTTTGTTTTTTTAGAACTGCTTTCAAATGATGAAAGATTTCAGTTCCCATTCGAATACAATCCGCAAAATCTCTCGCACCAACAGGCAAAATCATGAACTCTTGGACATCTATATTGTTATCTGCATGCTCTCCTCCATTGAGAACATTCATCATAGGAAGCGGCAATTGCTTTGCATTTGTCCCACCAATATATTGATACAAAGGTAATTCTGTATCACTTGCAGCTGCCTTTGCCACTGCCAAGGAAACACCTAGAATAGCATTTGCACCGAGCTTAATTTTATTTTTGGTACCATCCAATTCGATCATCATTTGGTCAATTAAAACCTGATCGGTAACATCAAAACCTATAATAGCTGGGGCAATTTTGTCATGAATATTTTTAATAGCTTTACCCACGCCTTTCCCCATGTATATTTTATTGTTACCATCGCGCAGTTCGATGGCTTCACGAGAACCTGTCGATGCACCTGAAGGGACGGCAGCTCTTCCCATTATTCCCGTATTAAGAATAACCTCAACTTCAACAGTGGGATTGCCTCGTGAATCTAAAATTTGCCGAGCGTTAACTCCAACGATCTCATTCATAACAGCCTCTTTTTTTCAATAAAGATAAAGAACGTTTAATCGCATGCCTTTTGTAATGCGTTATAGTTGGCCTCTATTGTTTTCTCTATTTCTTCATCAGTATGCACAGCAGACATAAAGCCCGCCTCAAACTGAGAAGGTGCAATATAAACTCCCTCTTCTAATAATGCGGTAAAGTACGATTGGAAAAAATTTGTATCAGAAGATTTAGCACTATCAAAGTCGACAATATCTTTATCTGTAAAAAACATCGAAAACATTGATCCAACTCTAGTAAATGTTGCAGGGATACCTAGTTTTTTGATATTTGATTTATAACCAGCACAAAGTTTCTCTGATTTAAGCTCCAGTTCGTCATAAACCGATTGCCCTGAAAGCAATTTCAGCATTTCAATACCGGCTGTCATTGCAAGTGGATTTCCTGATAATGTGCCAGCTTGATAAATCGAACCTATTGGTGCAATATTATCCATCAATTGCTTTGATCCTCCATAGGCACCAACTGGAAGTCCTCCTCCAATAACTTTTCCTAAACAAGTCAAGTCTGGATAAACATTATAAAGTGATTGGGCTCCTCCTAGAGCAACACGAAACCCAGTCATAACTTCATCAAATATAAGTATCGCATCAGCCTCTTTTGTCACTTCACGCAACGTTTCAAGAAATCCTACTTTAGGTGGAACAACACCCATATTCCCACCAATAGGCTCCACTATGACGCAAGCTATGCTATCTCCCTCTGCAGTAAAAAGATCTTTAACTCTTTTAGCATCATTAAATGGAAGAGTCAGGGTATTTTTTGCCAAATCATCAACAATACCAGGACACTCAGGGATTCCTAAAGAGGCTAAACCTGAACCTGCTTTAACTAGCAAACTATCAACATGTCCATGGTAGCAACCTTCAAACTTAAGTATTTTATTACGTCCGGTAACTCCTCTTGCTAAGCGAATAGCACTCATTACTGCCTCAGTTCCGGAGTTGACCATACGGACAACTTCTAGAGAAGGGACGAGAGAAACAACCCGTTCGGCTAATTCTATTTCCAGTTCTGTGGGTGCTCCGTAACTAGTACCTAATTGAATCTGTCTTTTCAAAGCATCAACAATTTGCGGGTGAGCATGACCAAATATGAGAGGCCCCCAAGAACCTACGTAATCAATATATTCGTTACCGTCTACATCACATATTTTAGACCCACTTGCTTTTTTAAAAAACAAGGGATCCCCTCCTACCGACTTAAATGCACGTACAGGACTATTCACACCACCTGGCATTACATCACAAGCCTTTCGAAATAATTCTTTAGAGTGTTCTGTATTCATCTCTATTACTAACCAAACAAAATAGACAGTTTATCTCTTAATTTAGCAGGGATGATTTTAGAATCAGTAACCACTGCATTTTGCGAAGCAGATTCACATTTACAGTTACTTCTCCCCGGAAATTTAAAAGCAAGTTCCTTAAGAATTTTTTGAGCCGTTTCAACATTCTTGTGCATTATTTCTAAAACAGCTTCCACGGTAACGTGCTCTTCTTCCTCTTTCCAACAATCATAATCGGTAACTAAGGCCAATGTAGCGTAACAAAGACTGGCTTCGCGAGCTAATTTTGCCTCTGTCGCATTTGTCATTCCAATAATATCGACACCCCACTGACGATAAACATTGGACTCTGCCCTAGTTGAAAATTGAGGGCCCTCAATACAAACGTAAGTTCCTCCATCATGAACTACAGCATCAACCTTATGAGCGGCAAGACTTAGATCTTTTGCAGTAGCTAAACACACCGGATCAGCCAAAGCGACATGACCTACAATACCAGTAGTAAAAAAAGTACTAATTCTACGGGTAGTTTTATCAATAAATTGATAAGGAATAGAAAAATGTCCTGGTTGCAGTTTTTCTTTCATACTGCCAACAGCACTTACTGAAATTATTTGCTCTACTCCTAACTTTTTTAGGGCAAAAATATTAGCACGAAAATTTATTTCAGACGGCGGAATGAAGTGCCCTGAGCCATGACGTGGAAGAAATGCCATTCGTGTTCCACTTAGCTCTCCTATAACAATATCCTCTGAAGGAGCCCCAAAAGGTGTATCTACGGTAACCTTTTCTACAATGTTTAATTCTTTCATTGAATACAATCCACTACCACCGATCACTCCAAGCAACTTTCCAGCCATAAAAACTTACCCCTTATCGTATGAACAGGGAAACGAAAAGCCCCCCCCTTAAAATCGAAGTCAAAAAAATATTTTGTATGCGTAAATTCGTTTTTGGAAGAAAAAAATATTCAATAAATGTAATAAACTCGAGAATGTAAGTGTAAATACTAAAACGCGTGGAAACTCAGATGAAGTTTTAAACTTTCCAATTCTTCAAATAAAGATATTGGATGTTTTTATAACTATTGAAAAAAAATAAAGGACTTATTAATTGAATGGTACGCACAAGCACACAAAAAGCTAAACCTGCTTTCAACAGTAATCCTCGAAAATACCGGGCCTTATTTAAAAATGTCCAAATTTAGCGTATATCCTCTTTCTTCTTGTCAATTTCACTAATGAGGAACTTTAATTCACTGACATATTCACCTGCTTTTTGAACAACAGTTTCATCCTTTTTTAAATTTCGTATTTTTATGTCCACATCATCACTAAGAATGCTAAGATTGCTGAGCTTTTTTTCAACCTCGTCAAGAGTACCGATTCTGCGATTAAGTGCATCAATTTTTGACTCTGCCTCACTGGTAATACCAGTAAGCCTCTCGATATTAAGGTTTATTTTTTCTAAGTTTCTTCCCTCTTTTTCAATTTTGTCTTTATCTGAACTAACTCGAACGATTACCGCATCAAGCTCACTAAGAGCCTGCTTAGTTTCTCGAATCTTATCTTCGCTAAGAGCAACCTGTTTTATGCGAACCTCAATTTGACTGACCATACCTGCTAATTCTTCAATTTTTTTCTCTGCGTCCAAAAGCAAGTCTTCTTTTTCTTCAAGAATATCATGCCTAGCACGTATGTCATTGAGTAATGAGTTCAAATCGTGTATTTTTTTCTCAGTTTGCTCTAACTTAATGCTTTCTTTATTCAAAGATTCAATCTTATTTTCAAAGCTATTAGAGGCGGTAGTCAGTTCTTGACGTAAGACAGAAACCTTATTAATTTCTTCTCTAGCATCTTGAACCTCAGAAAATTTGGACTGTAACTCGGTCTCCATGATACTAAGCTTGGAAGTAAGATTACTCATGCGCTTTTCCTGATCATCAAGGGACATCTTATCTTTCACTAAATCAAGTATCTTCTCTTCTACCCCACTGGCTGTACCCTTAAGATCCTCAATTCGCTGATCAATTTTATCCAAAAAATCTATTTTTTTCGAAACTTCAGCAATTTTCACATTCGCTTCTTCAATAAAAAAATCAAGCCCATCTAGTTTTTTCTCCATTTTTTCAACAACAGCTTTTCTTTGAACCTGCGTTTCAATCTTTACGTCAAGACTGATAACGAGTGAGCTTAGATCATTAATCTTTTTTTCGACTTGGTCTACCAGTTGTCGTTTACGAACAAGTTCCTCCATCTCACCTCTAGTAGACTCAGAAAGCTCCTGAATTTTTGCCACCGTTACCTCGATAGCTTCCGTTTTTTTTATTTCTTCATCAAGCCCCTGAACTCTTTGCTCCGCTTCCTCCGCAATAATACTAAACCGGCTCATCTTCTCATTTGCAATATCAATAGTTTTCATCTCTTCCTTGAGTAATTTCATTTTATTACTAAGGTTATTGACGATAAATGAATTAAGTTTATTAATCTTCCCTTCAGTATCATCTACTATTGCGGCGTCCTCACGGATTCTACTAATTTTAGTCTCAACGTCGATAGCCAATGCGTCTAAATCTCGTAACCTGCCACTTATACTTCTTATCATCTCGTTTTTAACAGCAATATTCCTAGACTCTATTTTCAGACCATTAATATCCGTCACCATTTTTACGAGTGTGTCTCGGGCATCTTCAATAATATGGCCTTGACCTAAAACTTTTTCATAATCACTTTGAAGCTTAATCAAAGTAGTCTTCATTTCTTCTGTATCCCGAGTATAGTTCTCAACAACTGATTTTTCCTGAACGATTGCTTCGTAACGATAATCTAATTCACGGCAAGTGTCCTTCATTTCCTTCACGCGATCAGTTGCCCCCCTCATCATGTCTCGGAAACTGGTAATTTCAGCAACTTGAGGTTCCATGCTTTCCAACATGTTCTCTAGCCGATTGATGCTGCGATCGGTACTCTTAATCAACTTGGTTTCCTCACCAAGTTTTTTAATCTTAGAATCCATATCCCAAACCAAGATATTTAGACGACCCGCATCCTCATTAGCCTTTTCAACAAGGCCACGTTGTTGTTGAAGGCTTCTGATTTTCTGATCTATATGATCACTAAGAAGATGAAGTTCTTCCAAGTCACGCTTTAGGTTAGAGTGATTAGATTCTATATCTTTAGCAACTTGCTGGAAGTCACGAACACGTACATCAAAAGTTTTTATTTCGTCAATCTGGCTACTCACAAAGTCGAGCCTTTGAAGTGAATCGGGCACCTGCATGCTTACTTTGTCGAAGAACTGCTTTCGCTCATCTAGCTCTGGAATTTTCTTTTCAAAGTATTCAACGAGAAGTTGAAGGTTTCTTCTTTCATGCGAAGCAACAGAAAGCAACTCCTTGATAACCTTAGTATCTTCATTCTCGGCCCCGGTATTTTGTTCTGGTTTATTTGTTCCAGGATGCTCGACCATGATCCACACCTCAAAAAAGTATTGATTTTAAAATTTATTCTCAAAATAAATCGATTGACCCATATTTTTTATATACTTAGAGAGTACCCCTTGTCAAGGTTTGAATAAAAGAAAAACCCTGAATATTACCTATGTTAAGAATGCTAAAAATTTAAATACTCTGAGGCTTAATAAGCAGTTCAGCTATTTGCACGGCGTTGGAGGCAGCCCCTTTGAGGAGATTGTCAGAAACAACCCAAAAATGGATAACATTCTCCCTAGTAAGGTCCCCACGAACTCGACCTACAAAAACCTCCTCTTTGCCACTCGCATCAATTGCTAGTGGATATTGATTTTTTTCGGGGTTATCGACTAAACAAATCCCAGGAGACTGCGAAAAAACATCTTTCACCATATGTGCTTTCATAGGCAACTTAGTCTCCACAGTTACTGATTCAGAATGAGAATAAAAAACAGGCACGCGAACAGCAGTTGGCGAAACTTCAATCGTGCTATCATCTAAAATTTTTCGGGTTTCATTTACCATTTTCATTTCTTCTTTAGTGTAACCATTTTCCAAGAAACTATCTATGTGCGGCAAACAATTGAATGCTATTTGGTGTGGGTAAACATTGTTTTCTAATGGTTCCTCATCAATAAAGTTTCTACTTTGATTTTCTAGTTCTTCTATAGCCTTTTGCCCTGAACCGGAAACTGATTGATAGGTCGAAACAATAACTCTACTAACAGAATATTGATCATGAAGTGGCTTCAGTGCAACAACCATTTGGATAGTTGAACAATTGGGATTTGCAATAATCTCACATTTTCCACTCAGAGCAAATGGGTTTACCTCTGGAACTACTAGAGGAACATCTTTTGCCATCCTCCATTCACTACTATTATCAATAACAATACAACCCGAGTTAACAGCGATAGGAGCATAGTTTTTACTAATTGAACTCCCAGCAGAAAAAAGGGCGATATCTATCCCTTTAAAAGAATCCTCTTGAAGTTCTTTTACTTCAATCTCACTACCCATAAATGGAAGTTTCTGCCCAACCGATCGGGCAGACGCCAAAGCGGTCAAGGAATCCAAAGGAAAACCTCTCTTCTCAAGTATTTCTAACATTCTGCGACCTACGGCACCGGTAGCACCCACTACAGCAATATTATATTTCTCTTTTCTAGAAAGCATTTTAAAAAATTTTATCTATTTTTCGAGTTCCATCACAATCTTATCGCCCATTTCATGAGTACTCACTTCAGTCATTTTATTTGACATGATATCTCTGGTTCGGATTCCCTGATCTAAAACAGACTCGACTGCTGATTCTATTTTGGCATTCACTTCCTCACGACCAAATGAATACTTAAACATCATACCAACAGACAAAATAGTTGCTAAAGGATTCGCTAATCCCTTCCCAGCTATATCAGGCGCACTTCCATGAATTGGTTCATACATAGCTGTACTACCTCCAACGCTCGCCGAAGGTAACATTCCAATTGAACCTGTTAGCATGGATGCCTCATCACTTAAAATATCTCCAAACATATTAGTTGTTACTATGACGTCGAACTGTTTGGGCTCGCGGACCAGTTGCATGGCGCAGTTATCAACATACATATGTTCTAAAACAACATCATCGTACGCCTTATGAACCTCAGTGACTACTTCGCGCCATAACCCTGTCACTTCAAGAACATTTGCCTTGTCGACTGACACCACCCTTTTGCTTCTCTTACGCGCCACATCAAAGGCAACACAAGCAATTCGTTTAATTTCTTCTTCCGTATAAACCAGAGTATTAAAACCTCTACGAGTCCCGTCATTTAATTTCTCTACACCACGAGGTTCTCCAAAGTAAATACCACCGGTAAGTTCGCGCACTACCAAAATATCCAAATTCTCAACTAACTCACGTTTTAAGGAGGAGGCGTCCACTAAGGCAGGAAAAACCTTTGCTGGACGCAGGTTGGCGTAGAGCTTTAAATTGGAGCGTAATCCAAGAAGAGCCCGTTCGGGTCTCAAAGAAAAGTCTATTTTTTCCCATTTAGGACCACCTACCGCTCCAAGCAAAACTGCATCAGCTTCTTGCGCTGTATTTAAGGTATTTGTAGGCAAAGGATTCCCTTCAGCCTCATAGGCAGCACCACCTACCGGCACCTCATTTAATATAAGCTCAATTTCTAGTTTTTTTTCCAAAGACCGTAAAACTTTAACTGCTTCTTTGATTACTTCAGGGCCTATTCCGTCTCCAGGAAGTAATGCGATTGTATACTTTTGATTCATTTTAAAAATCTTTCAAATTATGTAATGAAGTAACACTATCTATTTCTAAAAAAATATATATTGAGAGCAATAGATCAAAAAGGTAGAGCCTAACCAATGATAAGCATTCACGCAAGAAGAAACAAATAAGGTTGAAAAAAAATTATATTGTCTTATCATATGCAAAGTTAGGACCCTATCAGGGAGGCAACTCATCATCACCCTCAAAAACCTCAGCCTAAATTAGAGACACACATAAACCACCCTTCACAATATGTAGTCTGTAGAGAATTCAATCATGCTTAATGGAAAACGTATCACTGTAGTTATGCCAGCGTATAATGCTGAAAAAACACTAAGAAAAACACATAGCGAAATCCCTCACGATATCGTTGATAATATTATTCTCACTGATGATGCCAGTCAGGATCGCACTGCTGAAATTGCCCGGGAACTAAACATAAAAACCTTTGTCCACTTGAAAAATAAAGGCTATGGAGGAAACCAGAAAACCTGCTATCAAGAAGCTCTGCGAGCGGGATCTGACATTGTCATTATGCTCCACCCTGACTATCAATACACCCCAAAACTCATAACTTCGATGGCTTCAATGATAGCTTATGGAGTTTTCGATGCGGTGATCGCATCACGAATTCTAGGAAACAAAGCTCTAGAAGGAGGAATGCCTATTTACAAATATATATCTAACAGGTTACTTACTGCAATTGAAAATTTTATTATCCAGCAAAAACTATCTGAATATCATACCGGCTATCGAGCCTTCAACACGAAGGTCTTAAAAAATATACCTTTAATAGAAAACTCTGATGATTTCGTTTTTGACAACGAAATGCTTTTACAAACAATGTATTTTGGGTTTCGCGTCGGAGAGGTTTCGTGTCCGGCAAAGTATTTTGAAGAAGCCTCCTCTATTAGTTTTAGAAGAAGCGTGATTTACGGGATCGGCGTATTATCCACTGCTATGAAGTATTTTTTCTCAAAGTGTGGATACAAACAATACTCAATCTTTAATCCTGATGGTAAAAAACTTAACCCATTATGAACCCCCAAAAGGCAGAAATGTAAAGCTTAAAAATCACTTATTACCTTTTCCCCCTTAAAGTATGATGTTTCGGATATTTCACTTCAACTAGGCACAACCCTTGGGGTTCAGCTGTCGGACCTGCCTTTTGGCGATCCTTTGATTCAAGAATAAACTTAACGTGCGACGCCTTAATCTGTCTCCGTCCAACTTGAACCAAGGTGCCCACAATATTTCTTACCATATGCTTAAGAAACCCCCCTCCTTCAAAATATAGATAAATAAAGTCACCTTTTTTGACAAGCTCAATTTTAAATATTTCACGAACTGGATTTCTAGCACCACAATTCGACGCGCGAAACGATGTGAAGTCATATTTACCAACTAAATATTTTTGGGCCCGTCTCATTGCAGCGATGTCAAGGGGAAATGGAACAAAAAGGCATCTTCGATATGCAAGCGCTGATGGATAACTACGATTAAGTATTGTATATCGATAGATCTTTTTCCCAGCAGAACGGCGAGAGTCAAAATCTTTAGAGACAACTGAAACCTCTTTGATTACGATATCATGAGGAAGGAAGCTATTAAAGGCTCTCGTGAACTCACCTTCAGTCATTTTTGAAATCGTAGTAAAATGAGCAACCATCCCTTCAGCATGAACTCCTGCATCTGTTCGACCTGAGCTATACAAAGTCGTCTTACGCTTCACTATTTTTTGGATGCACTTTTCCAAAACTTCTTGAATAGAAATTCCATTACGCTGGAATTGCCACCCATGGTAGGCACTGCCTTCATACTCTATAAGTAGCTTGATCTTTCGTTCCACTCATAGCCCCTTGTGAAAAAATTATCAATCGTGTAGTTAGTACCAGAAACCAAACAATGGCTATAAGATTACTTTCGAAAAAGAGTTTCTACCAATCATAAGCAAGTCTTCCTGAGCTCTAGTAACACCAACATAAATCATGTTACGACTTTCTATATTCTTACTTGGATAGAACTCCTCTGAAGGATTAATTAAAGCTACCGCATCAAACTCGAGTCCTTTAATTTGATGAATATTTGAAATTATCACCCCTGGTTCAAAGCTAAATTGATCGCGATGCCCAATTCGAACTTCACAAGAAATCATTTTTTCTAGCTCATCTTTTAACTCCATCGCCTGTTTGGGATATCTGCATATAAGTGCGATTAGCTTGTACGGATCTTTTTTTACAAGACTATTTACCCAATCTGCTAGCGTTTCTAAAAAATCATTTTGATCAGTTGCTCTGTGCCAAGCAACAGGATTACCGGGTCTACCAAAGGATACCGGATCTTTTCGACCTTCTACTTTACGAGCTAAGTTCATAATGGGAACTGTACATCGAAAGGAAATTTCAAGTTTGATAAGCGAATCTTTTTTTATTTCTAAACTATCTAAAATATTATCCCATCCGATAAACTTCCTAGAAAATAAAATTTTCTGCGACACATCACCGACAATAGTTAGGTCTCTCTTATCTTCAACTGCATCCATCATTATTGAAAATTCAACTGGTCCAAAGTCCTGGGCCTCATCAATAACTAAATGATCTAGTTCACTAACTCCGCCATGTTTATTTGGTAATCCACCATGCTTGAGTTGAATTAACTTCAAAATAAGAGACATATCATAGTAATCTAGCTGTCTTTTTTTCCTATCTTTAAGTACCATTCGACTTAGAAATGACAGGTGATCTTCCAATTTATTTTCTATAGGCAAAAAAGAACTCAACAACTTTCCATCTGACAACAAGTCATAAAAATCTCCGATGTAGTCTTCTTGATCAGTCAAAAGGTTCTGCACATAATTAAGAGCAAACTGTTTCTCCTTATCTGGCAAGTCTGATTCGCTCACATCATGTTTAAAATCTTTCAATCTAGGATTAAGTGCTTTGCTATGACTCCCTTTCCAAATCGCAAGTAATTTTTCTTTTTTTGAGAACTCATTTAATATGGCACTATCGACACACAAAACTTTTTGGTTTACAAAGTGCGATAAAGCTCCAAGGATACCATTCGAAAATTTTATTTTTTCTACAAATTCGGGTAGTTCTCTATATTTGAAAAAAACTTTCCCTTTGACAGTATGGCGAATAATAGATAGGGCCCAACTATTAAAAGTAACGGCATCAACTCCCTTAATACCCATTGATGGAAGTGTGGAAGACACATATATCTGAAGTGATTTATTCATAACAATCACGCGTGTATTTTCTGCTCTCGCATGGGAGTTACCCTCATGAAGCAACCAACCCAATCTGTGCAATGCAACTGTTGTTTTGCCCGATCCCGCTGACCCTTGAATAATTACTGGCATCTTAGGATCAGTAGTAATCATTTCAAACTGTTCGTTAGTAATTAACGAAAGAATATTCGGCAATCGTTTTTCGTTAGATTGCAAGCCTCGAGATCGGTGAGCTGCAATCTCTTCTTCTGTCTCTAGCTTCACCCAGTCGCTCTCTACTCGGCGAAATACTCCGCTTGGTGTACTTATCTGAATCAGAATTCCCTTATCAGTTTTATAGGTCCTTCGAATTTTAATCCGACCGCAACGTTCTCGCTCATTTATGGTTTCAAAGAACTCTTCACCCTCTTTATAGTTAAAGAACAAGCCGGAAATAGGCCCATTCCTCCAGTCAACAATCCCGGCCTCAATATTGCTTTTCTTTCCAATTTTAAATGAGACCTCACCTCCATCTTCCTCCGCTGTAACCACACGACCAAAATATGGTTCTTCCAGTAACTCTTCAATAACGCTGTCAGACTCTTTACGAATATCTGAAACCTTATGCGCAACTGCCTCATCAGAAACAAGAGGTTGGCGTTCTTCAAAATTCCATTCATTCACAACCTGGCTTGTCAATTCACGTGCAGCAAGATTCGAAAAAATTTTCTTTGAGCGAACATCAGGCAGTTGCTCTGCCAAAGTTTCGATGGTCTCGTGGTAGAGTCGTTCTTCTTCGTCTATAAGTTGTTGATCTTCTTTTGTAAGCGACATAGGGTTCAGAACCTAGTAATTAAATATTCCTAACAAACAAGGAACCTAAACCCTGTAATCTAAGATATATCCTTGCCACTAGTCAATGATAAATACAAATAAAACCTAACCTTTCAAAATATTTAGTTTTTATATATTTTGATTTTTAGATACAATGTGGGTACACATGATTTTCAATTATACTAAAGAGGACTTGAACTAAATGAAGACCTATGAAGACCTTGCTGGAGATGGTGGGTCGAATATCATCGAGCAGGTTGAGGCTTTAGGGGAAAAGCTACGATCCCGCCTTGACCGAATAAAATACAAAGTAGCGCTCATGAGTGGTAAAGGTGGAGTGGGCAAAAGTTCTCTCACTGCAAATGTTGCAGCTTGTCTAGTAGATAAAGGCCATTCAGTGGGTATTCTTGATGCCGATTTAAACGGACCAAGTATTTGCCATCTACTAGGTGTGAAAAACAGTCAAAAACTTACAATTGATGATAGAGGGGTTCAACCTGGGGCGGGGGTTCATGGAATCAAGTTAATGTCCATGGATATGCTATTGTCAAACCCAGACTCTCCAGTTATGTGGACAGAAGAAGCAGATGCCACAGCTGTTTGGGTAAGTACAATGGAGTCGACTGCTCTCCGAGAACTAGTAGCTGATACAGATTGGGGAGATCTAGATTTTTTGCTAATTGACATGCCGCCAGGGTCTGATCGAATTGACAACATTCGAAGCCTCATCCCAGAACTTGCTGGGGTAGTTGAAATAACAATTCCCTCGTTACTTTCTCAGCACATCGTATCCAAATCTATTGCTAAAAATAACAAAATGAAAGTCCCTATTATTGGCCTTATCGAAAATATGGCTGGATATACGTGTCCGCATTGTGAAAAAGAAGGTCCATTATTTGAAGGAGAGGATGTAGAAAGTTTAGCGGAACAAAAAAATATTCCTTATTTAGGGAAAATTCCTTTTGACACAAGAATTGGACGCAAAACTGACTCAGGATCCCTATACTATATAGATAATAAAGATTCTGTGACTGGCAAAGCTATAAATTTAGCAGTTGAAAACATTTTAAAATCAATCAAATAGTCTGAAGTATTTTTAACTAGTAATAGATAAAATTTAAACTAGGTAGTTATTCTATAAACAAAACACTCATTAGGAGGAGTGATGAAATTTCTTTGTATTCCCTGTGACGAAAAAATGGAAACACAAGTAGACGGGATCATGCCCGAGGAAAAAAAGAATCTAGCAATGAAATTTAAATGTAAAAAATGTGGACATTCAATAGCCATGCTAACTAATAAATTCGAAACTGAATTTGTTAGTAAGCTTGGTGTACAAATGGGAGGAACGGCAGCTGAAGCAACAGAAGCCCCAATGGGTGTTATGGCAGGGTCACTTGCTGAAGGAAAAGATGAATTAAAAAAGGGAGCCCCCACTGAGGAAGATATTGAGTGGACAGAAGAGGCGAAACAACGCATTCAAAAAGTCCCATTTTTTGTGCGTAATATGGCAAAGAAAACGGTGCTTAGCTTCGCCAAAGATAAAGGTATAACTGTAATTGATGCCAAACTAATGGATGAGGTCAGAGAGAAAGTAGGTATGTAGTTGCTGATACAAAAATTTTTATGCGTTTTAGAATATTAAAAAAACGGAGCTTAAGTCTACGGGTAAAACTAAAATGTTTAACTTACCAGTGACTGGCTATCATGAGAGTTTATTCTACTTAAAAACCTAGTTTCTAGTTGAGTTCTTGCTTTTGCAGGTATTCAGGTAAGGTCCATTCAATTTTATCGATATCACCATTGTAATGCCCCAATGCACCACAAAAAGGACAGTGTTCAATACCAACATCGTAATCAAGAGTTATAGCATTCTCATGACTACAAAATGCTTCTTTGAATGAAAATTTGACTAGTGGCTTATTCATTTTTATCTCCTCCTACTTAAAGCATGCAATATATAGATACAATTCTCAAGGCAAAAATAAAAAACAATCCCTAATACTATTGACATTCCAAACATTGACATAGTTTCCTCATTAAATCGTGCGAATAAAGACCCGTATCGTGCCCATCAGTCCAAGAAAACTGTATTGCATATAGTCCGACAGAATGTAATTTAGTAGGCCGTATATTGTCAGGTATTGAACTAGGATCAAGCCTTTTTACGCCTGTCCATTCATCGATACAATGTGCGCAAGGACAGCTTTCACGAAGATATCTAACAGCATAAATTGACTCATGCCCATCAGTCCAGGTTATCCCTAGCTTAGTCGGATCAATCTGCTTTATATTTTTTGGTGCAGGACCAGTACTTCCGGAAGATTTTTCTTCAGACATTTTTTTCAACCTTCCCAAGCAAGTTCGAAAGAAGATTCCGGTTTATTCTTATCAGCCTGAATAATACTAAGTTGTGAAGCAACCTGCCCTGCCAACTTCGTATAAGCTGTCGTAGCTGGAGAAGAGGGATCTGCCATTATAATCGGTACTCCTTTATCTCCACCTTCCACCACTGCATCAACCAAAGGAATATCAGTTAAAAAAGGGATTTTAAATTTTTCAGCGAGAGCATTTCCCCCACCAGACTTAAAAATATGGTGTTTTTTGTCGCAACCATCACAAACAAAATAACTCATATTTTCTACAATCCCCAAGAGAGGTACTTTCACACTTTCAAACATACGCACACCCTTTTCTGCATCAATCAAACTAACTTCCTGTGGTGTTGTCACTACCACAGCACCAGAAATAGGAGCTCTCTGAGTAAGTGTAAGCTGGACATCACCTGTTCCAGGGGGGAGATCTATTACAAGATAATCAAGATCACCCCACTCAACATTTTGTAGAAACTGCTGAATTATTCCTCCAAGCATAGGCCCTCTTAGCATAAGAGGCTGACCTTCTTTAGAAAGAAAAGCAGCTGACACTACTTTAAGTCCATATTGTTCGTGTGGAAAAAATTTGTTATCAGGACCGCCTTTGGGGGGAGAAATAGGAATTCCCAACATCTGAGGGATACTTGGGCCGTAAATATCTGCATCCATTAGTCCTACCTTTGCCCCGCTCATTTGTAGCGCCATCGCTAGGTTAACACTAACAGTTGACTTACCAACCCCTCCTTTACCGCTAGCAACCGCAATAATATTTTTGACGTTAGTCAAAATTGGCTGGCTATGCTCTGCTGCTCGAACAACTGCTGTCATTTCGACTTCAATGCTATTAACCCCTTTTACAGCACTAACCTTTGTTTCACATTCCGTTTTTAGCTGCTCCTTAACTGGGCAGGCTGGGGTGGTTAGCTCGACTTGAAATTTAACGTCACCATCCTTGACATTCATATTTTTCACAAAACCCAAGCTTACAATATCCTTATGTAAGTCTGGATCCATTACAGTTTTTAATTCAGCAATAATACTTTCCTGCAAATCTTGATCTGACATATTGAAGAAACTCCTTTATTAACTTAACCAAAAAAACTTCCAGCAGAGCGAGAAGAATAACAACAATACCACACTAAACATATATAGAATTAAAATACCTATTTGCAAGTTAAGAGGTGTTTTTTCGATAAGTTCACTTCAAAGTTTTTAAATCACTCATCGAAGGAAAATTTAGATTTCACCCAAACTCAAGTTTAAGAAGGATGATGTTACTTATTGATTTTTCTTGCCTTAAAATTCTACATATTGTATAAGACAAATTAAACCATACTAGATATAGATATTATAACGAAAGTAAGAACTAGTCTGGGGAATTAACATATACCATTAAAGTCACAATTAGTATCTTAGGGAGCTTAAATTATTTAGCATAATCTTCCGGTAAAACACACCACTCTGAAAAAAGCACATAAATCTTCACGCAATTCTATTTAATAGAAATAATAATAAACCATGAATAATGAGAAAGAGTCTGATCTGCAGTTAGAGCTTGAGAGTCGATTTTTGACCTATGCTCTTTCAACCATCGTTTCTCGTTCTCTTCCAGATGTAAGGGACGGCCTCAAACCAATTCATAGGCGTATTCTTTACGCGATGGAAAGCATAGGACTAAATGCCACTGCAAAACCTGTAAAATCTGCAAAGATAATCGGTGAAGTTCTTGGTAAATACCATCCACATGGTGATGCCTCGACCTATGAATCTATGGTAAGAATGGCTCAAGACTTTGCTATGCGCTACCCACTGGTAGATGGAAAAGGAAACTTTGGATCAATAGATGGTGATGCACCTGCAGCTTACCGTTACACGGAAGGAAAGCTGACACCGATTACATCATATATTCTCAACGATCTCAAAAAAGATACTGTAGAGTTTCAATCTAACTACGACAACACATTAAAAGAACCCGTTGTTCTTCCTTCTCGTATACCTAATTTACTGATCAATGGTTCTTCCGGGATAGCTGTGGGAATGGCTTGTTCATTCCCTAGTCACAATCTAACTGAGGTCATGGCAGCCTTGGTTTCCATAGTTAAAGACCCTGATATCTCAGTCAGCCAATTAATGAAACACATAAAAGGGCCTGACTTTTCAGGTGGTGGGATAATCCTTAACTCCAAAGCAGAAATTAGAAGTGTATACGAGCAGGGTTTAGGGGCGGTAAAAATAAGAGGTGAATGGAAAATCGAACATCTACCTCGTGGCAAACAACAAGTAATCATTTATTCTATACCTTACGGCGTGAATAAAGCTCGTTTGATTGAAAAGATAGCTGAAATAATAATAGCTAAAAAACTTCCCCCACTTATAGATGTAAGAGATGAAAGTGATGAGAATATGCGTGTTGTTCTAGAATTAAAATCTGGGACGAATACTGAAAAAATCATGACCTATCTTCTTAGACACACTGAACTAGAAAATAACTTTCAGCTAAACTTTAATTGTCTTAAACCAAATGGCGAACCTGCACGTTTATCTCTAAAAGAAATATGCAGGAACTTTCTTGACTTTCGAAAAGAAGTGGTTACTCGTCGGCTAAAATACGAGCTCGCCATTTTAATCAAGCGACTGCATATCTTAAATGGGTTTGTTACAATTTTTAGTCAACTGGACAAAGCCCTTAAAATAATACGTAGTTCTAAGTCTAAACAAGAAGCGCACGACAAGTTAAAAAAAGGATTTAAATTAGATGAGGAACAAGTATCGGCTGTCTTAGAAATACCGTTATATCGACTTGTCTCCATGGAAGTGGAGAAAATACTCGTAGAGCAGAAGGAAAAGTTAAAAGAAAAAAAACAAATCAAAACAGTTTTAAGTTCTGATAAAAAAATATGGGATGTTGTACAGAAGGAACTACATGAAATTGGTGACAAGTTTGGAGACAAAAGACGCACTAAAATAAAAACCATCGAACTTGTCGAATACAATGAAGAAGATTTCATTGAACATGAAGATGCTTATCTTATTTTGAGTAAAAATGGATGGTTACGTAAGTTTAAAACTATTGTAGAACCCAGCAGTCTTAAGTACAAAGAAAATGACTCTCTACTCGCAACAGTAAAAGCAAATACTCGAGAATTTGTTGCTTTTTTCACCTCACGAGGAATGGTCTACGTCTTTAAAATATACAACCTACCCTATACTCGGACTGGGTTTGGTGAACCTGTTCAGAATTTATTTAAATTTGCTGATGGGGAAAAAGTAATAGCAATACTCTCTCTTGACCCTGCTGAACTTGCTGCTGGGCAAACACCCTCGACCGCGAATTCTAAGTCTAGTCGCCAAACTCGACTCAGCTTTGCTGATGAAAATAAAGGTGGCTTAGAAGGCATAGTAATAGGAAGTTCTGGTTATGGCTTTCGCTTTCCATTATCCAACCTGACTGAAACAACTCGATCTGGAAGAAAATTAATGACGTTAAAAGGTGATGACAAAATATTAGGATTTTCCCTTTTAAACGGAGATCATTTATTTATGGCATCAGTCAACGGGAAGGGCATAGTCATTCCAGTCGAACAAGTTTCATTGCTTACAGGAGCCGGCATGGGCTCGCGTCTCATAAAACTAATAAACAGCTCATTAGCTGGCTTCAAAGTTACTAACAAAGATGGTCATTCGACGATTACCTTTGATGATGGAAAAACAAAAAAAATTAATCTCAAGGATATACGCGTCACTAATCGTGGAGGCCAGGGAATCATTTTATCAAAACGAAAAAAAATAACTGCAGTCAAATAACACGAGACCACAATGGGAACATATAGTGCTAAAGATCTACAGGTACTAGAGGGGCTTGAACCTGTTCGCCGCCGTCCTGGAATGTATATCGGATCAACCTCCTCGACAGGACTTCATCATCTAGTATGGGAAATTTTAGATAATTGCGTAGACGAAGCCTTAAATGGGCATTGTGACGTAATTGAAATTATCCTTAAAAAGGATGGTGGCATTACTATAAAGGATAATGGTCGCGGTATTCCAGTTGACACATTTGCTAAAACTAAAAAAAGTGCAATGGAAATTCTTTTCACTACTCTACATTCAGGTGGAAAGTTTAGCGAGGATAATTATAAAGTTTCAGGTGGGCTTCACGGGGTTGGTATGGCAGTTGTCTGTGCTTTGAGTCAAAATTTAATCGCAACCTCAAAGCGTGATGGGTTTGAATGGGTTCAATCCTATTCTCAGGGTAAACCACTTACAAAGCTTAAAAAAGGTAAAGCCGTTAGATCTTATGGGACCTCTATTTACTTTAAGCCAGATCCAACAATTTTCTCTAAAACAGACTTCAATATACAATCAATTTTAGAGCAAGCTGAATCTAAAGCATTTTTAAATAAAGGATTAAAAATAATAGTTAGTGGTACTGTTGAAAAAAAAGAATTCCAATATCCAAATGGTATTCAAGATTATATTGAAAAAATTATTGATAAACGCCCCACCCTTTCAGACGCGCCATTCTATATAGAAAAAGAAGATAAAAAAATGCGCCTTGAAACCGCTTTTCAGTGGACATCAGGAACTGAAACAATCGTCCACTCTTATGCCAATGCTATCAAAACAGTAGATGGAGGCAGCCATGAAACTGGGTTTCGTAATGGATCAACAAAAGCACTTCGCTCTTATATTGATCGACGAAAATTATTACCTAAAGGTATTAATAATATAACAGGTGACGATGTTCGAGAGGGTCTCATCGCTATTATAAATGTTTACCTTCAAGGTGATGTTGAGTTTCAAGGCCAAACGAAAGGTCGATTAAATTCAGACATCACATCTCAAGTGGAATCAGTAGTTAAACACTCTCTAGAACATTACCTACTTGAAAATCAAACAATGGGAGACTTAATTGCTAACAGAGTCATTCTTTCAGCTCAAGCCAGGATAGCTAGTCGTCAAGCCAAAGAAGCTGTTCAGCGCAAAACAAATATTTCTCATCGCCTCAATCTCCCTGGAAAACTTTCAGACTGTGCGACAACAGATAAAAATAAAGCAGAACTTTTTATCTGCGAGGGTGACTCTGCAGGAGGTTCAAGTAAACAAGCTCGAGACAGAAAAACACAGGCTATTCTTCCTATCCGTGGAAAGATTTTAAACGTACAAACTGCAACCATGGCAAAAATCCTCGCCAACACTGAAATACAAAATATTATCTCTGCCGTTGGCACTGGATTATCCCCTAAATTTGATTACAGTAAGTTACGATATGGGAAAATCATAATCATGACAGATGCTGATGTAGATGGCGCACATATTTGCACTCTCTTATTGACCTTTTTTTATCGTTGTCTTCCAGAACTTATCACCAATGGAAATTTATTTATTGCCCAGCCACCCCTGTATCGAATTGACTCCGGAAAAAAAATGTACTATGCCGTAGACGATGATGAAAAAGATCAAATAATAGAAAAACTTAATGGACATAAATATGAAATCGGTAGGTTTAAAGGTTTGGGAGAAATGCCTGCGGCTGATCTAAAAAAAACAACCATGAATATACAAAACCGATCGCTAATAAGGGTAACAATAAGTGATTCTAAAAATACTGAAAAAACATTTACTCAACTCATGGGGAAGGATGCAGAATTTCGCTTCAATTTCATAAAAGAACGTGCAGAGTTTGTCCACGACCTAGATATTTAAACTTAGATAGAAAGAAAATTACGCGCCAACTTTCTTATATCACTTAACTAGTTCTCCGTTTATTGTATTCATCCATTGAGTTAAGCTATCAAGAGCCTTCAACTCAATGCTTTTATTTCTTTGCCGTTTATCTCGAATTTGCATCTCGTGGACCTGAAAAAGACCATAATTAATATTCATGGGCTGAAAAGATTGGCGACGATTCTCCGTTACATATTTAAGCAATGACCCTAAAGCAGTATCAACAGGAGGATTCGAATACGCCTCCCCTTTTATTCTCTTTACTGCACTGAGAGCAGCAAGCAATCCCATTGAAACTGACTCTACGTAACCCTCAACTCCAATAATTTGTCCCGCAAAGTAGATCCCACTATTTTTTTTCAAGTCTAGCTCGCAGCTCAAAACATCAGGAGCATTAATATATGTATTCCTGTGTATTGCACCAAATCGAAAAAATTCTGCGTTTTCCAAACCGGGAATCATCCTTATCACTCGTTTTTGCTCTGAGTAGGTCAACTTAGTTTGAAATCCAACTAGATTAAAAGCTGTACCCTGTTTATTTTCATGTCTTAATTGCACGACAGCATAAAACTGCTCTTTTGTTTTTGGATGTAGTAAGCCCACAGGTTTTAGCGGACCAAAGGCAAGAGTTTTATCTCCTCGCATGGCAAGCTCTTCAACAGGCATGCAGCCTTCAAAATAGATTGGTTTTTCGAATGATTTAAAAGGTACCTTTTCACCAGTTTTCAATTCATTAACCAGGGAATAATACTGACCTTCATTCAATGGACAGTTAAGGTAATCATCGGTACCCTTATCATATCGTGAAGCAAAAAATGTTTTGTCGTAGTCAATCGTATTAGCATCAATTATCGGAGATATAGCGTCGTAAAAATAAAGATACTCCTGACCAATTAAATGGGAAATACTTTCAGATAGCTTTGGAGATGTAAGAGGTCCAGTTGCTATAATTACAGGTCCCTCAGAAGGTATTTCCGTAACCTCTTCCCGTATCAACGTAATATTAGGATGTTTTAAGAGTTGTTCAGTAATTTTTTTAGAAAAAAGCTCTCTATCTACAGCAAGAGCAGTTCCTGCCGGAACAGAGTGAGTATCACCAGCATTGATGACAAGAGAATTAAATTTTCTAAGCTCTTCTTTTAAAAGATACGGTGCTGACGGAGATTGATTGTTACCTAGCGAATTACTGCAAACTAACTCAGCGCAATGATCTGTTTTATGAACAGGTGTAGGTTTTATAGGGCGCATCTCATACAAAACAACTGAAACACCTCGTTCCGCTGCTTGCCAAGCTGCCTCAGACCCTGCGAGACCAGCTCCCAGTATAGTAAGATAATCTCTCAACTTTCTTTATTTAAAAATCAAGCAACTGCAGGTTTTTTAAAATCACATTCTGATACAGGACAAATGATAGAAGTCCCTTCATCTTTTTTCCATTTTTCCACAGTATAAGTATTACTACATTGCGGACATGGCTCGGAAACTGGTTTATCCCATGAAACAAAATCGCAATTTGGGTAAGCAGTACAGCCATAAAACATCCTTCCCTTCTTGGATCTCCGCGCTGCAATTTTTCCTTTACAATCATCCTTTGGGCACTTAATACCAAGATCAATCGGTTTAGTAAACTTACAATCAGGATAGTTTGAGCATGCAATAAATTTCCCAAAACGACCAACCTTCAAAATAAGAGAAGATTGACACTTATCACAATTCCCTTCAACAGCTGTAGATTCTGCAACTGCCTTACCATCTGACCCTTCTTTCGCAATTTGTTTTGTATTTTTACATTCCGGATAACCAGAACATGCCATAAACTTTCCAAATCTTCCCCATTTAACAATCATCGGTTGACTACATTTATCGCAAACCTCATCAGTTTCCTCAACTTCCGAATCTCCTATTTTCTTCTCTGCTTCATCTAAATCCAGCTTAAAGGGAGTATAAAAAGATTGGAGAGTATTAACCCACTCTGTTTCCCCGACTTCAATCTGATCTAACTGACTTTCCATATCTGCAGTAAACTTAGTGGTCATAAATTTTGGAAAATGTTCGAGCAGTAGATCTGAAACAAGGTAACCTAATTTTGTAGGAGCCAAACGCCGTTCTTCGCTCTCAACATACGCACGATCCTTAATCACACTTATTATTGCCGCGTAAGTACTAGGACGACCCACTCCTTCTTCTTCGAGCTTCTTAACAAGCATAGCCTCACTGAATCGGGGTGGCGGTTGAGTAAAGTGCTGCTCTGGGTCAATTTCAAGTAACTTAAGTTTTTCTCCCTTATTTAGCTCCGGTAAAATTTTATCGCCTTGCTTAATATCCTTTTCAGCTGCCTCATCGTCACCGGACTCAACATAAACTTGCATGAACCCAGAAAACTTAACAATCGAGCCATTACTCCGAAAAAGATACTGCCCAGCTTTAATATCAAATGTGGTTGTATCGAGAATAGCTGGGACCATTTGGCACGAAACTGAACGAGACCAAATAAGTTCATACAGCCGAAACATATCTTTCTCAAGGTACTCTTTTATTTCCGATGGCACTATGGAAACGTCTGTTGGTCTTATAGCCTCATGTGCTTCCTGAGCAGATTTTTTACTCTTATATACGTTAGGTTCTTTAGGGCAAAATTTATCACCATAACGATTAATTATATAATCTCGGATTGCATCAGTTGCTTCTACAGAAAATTTGGTCGAATCGGTACGCATATAAGTAATCAAACCGACTGTCCCTCGACTGCCAACAGGAAGGCCTTCGTAAAGACGCTGGGCAATCATCATAGTTTTTTTTGGGGAAAAATTAAGCTTTCGAGAAGCTTCTTGTTGAAGAGTACTAGTTATAAATGGTGCAACAGGATTTCTCTTTCTTTCTTTTTTTACTAAGCCGTCTAAAGTAAACTCTGCGCTTTCCAAATTCTTTACAATTTCATCGGCTCCTTCTTGATCAGCTATTACGGCCTTATTACCATCAATTTTAAGTAATTTACTTTGAAACTTTGGTTTAACCTGGCCTTCTAAGTCTAGTGTGATGGTCCAATATTCTTCTGACTTAAATGCTTTTATCTCGTTTTCTCGATCACAAACAATTCTAAGTGCAACCGATTGAACGCGCCCCGCGCTCAACCCCGGTTGAACTTTTTTCCACAACATCGGGCTAATCTTATAACCTACCAACCGATCTAAAATACGTCTTGCCTGTTGTGCATTAAATCGATTGATATTTACTTCGGTAGGATTCTTAATAGCTTCCTTTACTGCCTTCTTAGTAATTTCGTTAAACATCACTCTGTAAATCTTACCTTCGGTATGTTTAGCAACCTCATTTCCAATATGATAGGCAATTGCCTCTCCCTCTCTATCTGGGTCAGGAGCAAGATATATATCATTTGCCTTTTTAGCTTCTTTTTTTAAGTCACTAAGAATTTTGCCCTTGCCTCGAATAGTAATGTACTCAGGAGCAAAATTATTATCCACATCAACTCCAAGCTTGCTTTTGGGTAAATCTTTAAGGTGTCCGACTGAGGCCATGACAACAAAGTCTCTACCAATAAACTTCTTAAGCGTTTTTACTTTTGTGGGAGACTCAACTATCAGCAGAGATTTATTATTTCCCCTTCGTGTTGACTTAGCTTTTGATTTAGCCTTTATCTTAGTTTTTGGCTCTACCTTAGCTTTCGGCTTAACTGTTGTCTTCGACACAAAATCTCCTAAATCCATTATAGTTACTAATCATGATGCCATCTTTGAAACAGAATCTAGATATCCTCATAAAATTTTTAATGATATCTAGCGCAGATTCGGATTATTCTTATAGATGAATAGGTCGCGCGTCAAGAAAAGAATACAAATAAATCATTCCAAAGATTAGATTTTTGCATTTGGGTTATTTTTGATAGAAAACGATAACCATTTAAAAACCACTAATTTCGCGAATAAATAGCAACCGTTTTTTTTTCAAGTTCCGCAACCATGACATTAAAAGTATATACAGAGTCCAAGTAACTGCTAAAAACACGTGTATAAATCATAAGGGCTTCAAATAGTTCTTGTGAATCACCGATCCCAAAGTCATAGTTGGCCACCTCGGAAATTAGTAAAGCCCTTGTAACTTTTCGGTTCTTTTTACCCAACATCAATCTGGCCTTCGATGAATCCACATTTAAAAATGCTTTATAGAGCAAAAGTCTGTTTTCTTCAGTCAAAATTGTAGATTTTTTGGCATGAAGCTTATTGTTGGCAGTATCTGCCTTACCGAATATTTTTTTTATCTCAGGCATTAAATTCTTTGCCCTTAAATAATCATCAAAGCTTATGTATGAAAAGTCTATAGCAATTGGATCTGCTATAGAAATATCATTTTCCTCTCGTAGATTCTGGTTAATCAACCCACCCAAGCTCAGCCTTCCGATTTGAAGATCGTGCTCCAAGCCAATAATATTATCCAATGTATTCGATAAGCCTAATTTTAATTTGGTAATATCTGCTTGTGAAATATCTCCTTCATCTGATTCGAAATTTTCCATAGACTTGTCTATAGCTTTTTGAAAGTGGCCCTGCACTTCTCTTGCTGTAGCTAGCTGTTCCACCTGCGTTCCAATCTGATAATAATATTTTTTGATAAGAAAAGTAATTTCTTCAGGTGGTAAATATTTACTATTTGCTCTATTTTTTAAGTTGTGGTCTAAGGCAAACTCAACTAACTTATTAAGTGAGGTTGTTGGCCCAGGTTTTATATCTTCTGCCCATAAAATAGCGCTTGTTAGTAAAATAATTAAAGCAACAACTATAATTAAACCGGTGCTCTTTAGAGAAGCGAAAATAGTACGTAAAAAAATATTTTGCATAAAAGTTCCCTTTGATTACTACTTTTAAAAAAATAAAGGAAGTATGTAAGAAGAGGTGTAATAAAAAGGGGCACTAAGTGTCCTCAAAATAAGAGACCTTGATGGCAACCAAGGAAGCAGAAAATTTCCGCTACTACTCTTAATTTAAGACGATGCCCAACTAAATGGGCAAACTCAGCGCCCCAGATTTAATGATTTAAATTAGCATGTAGATTAAAGTTTTGTCAATAATTTTCAAAAATTCCAGACCTATCATACTAATTAGAAATATAATTAAAGCATTTAAAATCAAATACTTATGCAGTAATTGCACATAAAAAGTGCTACATATATAAATATTATGCAATATTATAGTGCATTTAAGCCCCCTATTCATGTCAAAGAACTTACAACCCTATAGATTACAAAGCACCAAAAAATTATTGAATGAGTTCTATTGGTATAGGTATAAAAGTTAGAAAAAATATAATTATCGCTGCATATCCTGCCCTTTTATGAATTCTTTTAAGTAAGACCTCATCATCATCCAATGGAGCTGATTTAAATCGAGTAAGAACCAGCAATAAAATTGCCCAAACTCCCCAATTTGGCCAAAAATATACAAGAGAAAGCAGAAAAACAAAAAAAAACTTAGCCCATATTTGGGATTTCTTGCCAATAAGAGCGTAAAGTATATGGCCGCCGTCCAGTTGACCAATTGGAAATAAGTTTATAGCAGTAACAAATAATCCTACCCAACCTGCAAGCGCTATTGGATGTAATTGGATATTAAAATCTACCGATAGTGGGGTCACTCCAAGAATAGCTTTTGAAAGTACTAGCATAATAATAGAGCTACCAAATGAAAAACCGCTCTGCCCTGTCGGCACAACTATTTCGGAAAGAAATAAACCAATAACTAATATTGGAACAGCCACAATAAATCCAGCTATAGGACCGGCCGCCCCAATTTCCATTAACACACGCCTATTAGGAATAGGGTCTTTAATCGCAATCATCGCACCAAATGTACCCAACAAGAAAAGACCAGGGGGAGCTGGGATAAATAAGGGGAGAGTTGTCCTAACACCATTTCTTACCCCCGCAAAATAATGACCGAACTCATGGGCACCGAGTATAAGGAACAAACTCAATGCATATAGTTTTCCACCAGCGAGGTAAGTTGTAAATAAAGTTGATCCAAGTAAAACGAAAAACAAAACCCAGTTTTTTAAGGTAGGCCCCTTTCGATCATTAAATTGCTGATCAAGATAGACGGCCTCACCACCTGTATTTTTTGTAATATTTTTGCTTTTCTGAATATTTTCATTCATAAATCAATAAAATTGACTATGAGGTGGGTAACTGTTTATGTTTAAACTCTCGAGCATTTTCACCTGAATATTCGGCCACTGTCTGCCCTTTACCAATCAACTTGTATTTATATATAACTAGCCCATCCAAACCAACTGGTCCCCTGGCATGAGTTTTATTAGTACTAATACCAATCTCTGCTCCCAAACCAAATCGAAACCCATCAGCAAAACGTGTAGACGCATTCCATAAAACACTGGAAGAATCAATTTCATTAAGAAATCTCTCAGCCCGCGGAGCGTCTTCTGTAATAATGGTATCTGTGTGCCCTGAACCATGAGCATTGATAAATTTTATTGCCTCCGACAAATTGGATACAACCCTAATAGAAAGCTTAAGATCCGTATATTCAGTATCCCAATCTACTTCCTCAGCGGGCTCCATATCAGGAATAATTTTTCGAGTAATAGCACAACCTACAAGCTCAACATTTTTTAAACAAAACTGTTTTACCAAAGGAATAAGGATACCTTGTGCAACATCTTCGTGCACAAGAAGAGTTTCCATGGCATTACATGCCGCGGGGTATTGAAGTTTTGAATCGAGAACAACCGAGATTGCCATAGTTTGGTCCGCCTTTGAGTCAATATATCCATGACAAATGCCTTCAGAGTGACCCAAAACAGGTATTCGAGTATTTTCCTGAATATACTTTACAAAATCGTTACTTCCTCGCGGAACAATAAGATTAATATTTTTCTCTTCCTTTAGCATGTCCACAACTTCAGAACGTGTTGTGATCATTTGCACAGATCCCTCTGGAACTCCATCAATCTTATCGATAGCGTCCGTAATTAATGACACAATCATTTTGTTTGAGTAATGTGCTTCTCTTCCACCTTTAAGAATAACGGCATTACCTGACTTAAGACACAATGAAGAAATTTGTGGTACTGCATCAGGCCGAGACTCAAAAATAGCCCCAATAACCCCTATAGGACATGTCACCCTATATAAAGTCAAATCTTGATCCATTTCCATCGCCATCTGTCCTTGATCAACAGGATCTTGAAGGCTGATGACACTTCTAATTCCTTTCGCCATTCCCATGACCTTATTTTCATTTAAACGAAGTCGAGCAATGAGCGGACCCGGGATATTCTCCTTTTTAGCAAACTCAAGATCCTTAGCATTTGCTTGAAGTATGGAGGAACAACCTGTCTCTATAGCTATAGCCATTTTTTTTAAAGCCATATTTTTAATTTCGCTGGATAAATGAGCTAGTTGCAAAGACGCAACTTTTGCTATGGAAGAAATTTCAGATACAGTTTTTTCAATTGACATGAATTCTTTAATTAATTTCTAGTGTTAATATCTAAATGTAAGAACATTTTCTTACTTATTTCAAAATAAATTTTAAAAATTAATATAAATATCCCATTTATAGCTTAGTATCGTTTACCGCTTGCAAGTTGTAAAGTTTCCAATAGATTCCTTTTTGTTGCAGTAATTCTTTTTGTGTCCCATATTCTGCCATACGCCCCTCTTTGAGAACTAAAATTTTATCAACATTCTTAAGGGTAGAAAGTCTATGTGCTATGATAATTGATGTTCTACCACTTATAAGCTCTTTAATTCCACTTTGGACTTGAAGCTCAGTTTCCGTGTCGATGCTGGAGGTCGCCTCATCTAGGACAAGAATTCTAGGATCTACTGCCAAAGCTCTAGCAAATGAGAGTAATTGCTTTTGACCAAGCGAAAGTAAGCTACCTCTCTCCCCAATATTCTGATCATACTTATATGGAAGACAATCAACAAATTGGTGTAAGTTTACTGACTTGGCAATAGATTGAACTTGGTCGACCTTCAAGTGAGAATTCCCCAAACGAATGTTATCTAAAATACTTCCAGAAAAAAGAAAAACATCTTGCTGAACCAACGATATTTGCCGACGTAAGTCATACTTGTTAATTTTATTAATAGAGACACCATCCAAAAAAACATCTCCTCGATTAATTTCATAAAAACGGCATAAAGCGTTAATAAGTGATGATTTTCCTGCTCCTGTTGCCCCTACAACTGCCATACTTTCTCCCTCCTGAAGAAAAAAAGATATATTTTTTAATACATCTTCACCCTTTTTATAAGAAAAGCAGACATTGCGAAACTCTACTTCACCGCGGACCTTTTTTACAGGCTGTGAAGAGGGCGAATCGGGAAGATCAACTGGCGTATCAAGCAATTCAAAGGTTCTCTCAGCCGAAGCAATAGCAGTCTGAATGATGTTAAATTTTTCAGCGAGGTCTCGGATTGGCTCAAAAAATTTTTGAAGATACTGCAAAAAAGCTACTAAAACACCAAGTTGAATCTGATCCTGAACAAATTTACCTCCTCCATACCAAATAACCAGGGCTATCCCAAGTGCACTAAAAACATCAATAGATGGAAGATAAATTGCATTGTAATAAACTGACCGAAGATCCTCGTCAACTTTATCTTTATTTATGTTTCTAAATTTACATTCATGACTCTTCTCCTTATTAAATAAATGAACCGTTGACATACCAGAAAGGTTTTCTTCAAGAAACGAATTCAATCGAGTTATATGGGCACGGTTTTTTCTCAAAGCATCTCGAACTCGAATCCGATAAGCCCAGGTAGCTAGATACAATAAAGGAAGAACCAAGCAAACTACGAGTGCCATTTTCCATTGCAAATAAAACATCATTGAAAAAATCCCTACCAGAACAAACAAGTCACTAAAAACAAGAATTAATCCTGACGTCAGCATTTCATTGAGAACTTCAACATCGTTAACTACTCGCGTGACAAGCTTTCCTATTGGGTTTTTATCAAAAAACTTGAATGACATTCGATGCATATGAGCAAAGGTTTCCGTTCTCAAGTCATACATCACCTTTTGACCAATATATTGCATCAAATAGGTCTGAGCGAACTGGCAAATAAATGCCACACCTAAAACAACAAGGTAAATTAATGCAATCTGATTTAACCCATCTAGGTTAGACACAGAGATATAATCATCTATGGCAATTTTGGTGAGATAAGGTCCCGATAAGCTTAATATGGAAACACAGAAAAGAAAGAAAACCGCCAACAACACTAACGTTCGATAGGGTCTCAGATAAACTACTATCCTTTTAAACAAAACCCAGTCGAGGTATCCATCTCTTAAACTTTCTTGATGTAGATCACTCATTGAAGAGTTATCTCCATTTCCATAGCGAGGGCCTGATCTTTATAAGTCTGCGCATACTTCCCACCTAAACGAATTAATTCTTCATGAGTCCCATCTTCTATTACTTGTCCACCGTTCATTAAAATAATTCGATCTGCCTGACGAACGGCAGTAAGACGATGGGACACCATTAAAGTTGTAATGCCAAATGTCAATTCGCGTATATTTTTCAGGATATTATCTTCTGTCTCTGCATCTAAACTTGAAAATGCGTCGTCAAGCACAAGGATTTTAGGACGTAAAAGTAATGAACGCGCAAGGGCAACCCGTTGAATTTGCCCCCCAGACAGAGAGACTCCTCGTTCGCCAATAATTGTTTCCAAACCATCAGGAAATCGATTTAAGTCCGCTAATAAACCGGACTTCTTAACAACATCATTAACCGCATCATTTGAAGCCCCATCTCTTCCGAAAATAATATTTTCTCTAAGAGTGGCTGAAAATAAATAGGGCTCCTGATCAACATATCCAATATTTTCACGAAGGACAGAAATTGGAATTTTACGAATTGAATGGCCGCCAATGAATAATGTATCCTCAGCGACCTCATATAACCTAGGAATCAATTGTACAAGAGAACTTTTACCGGAACCAATAACACCGACTACAGCAAGAATTTGCCCTGAAGGAATTTCTAGTTGAATATTTTTCAAGCTTGGATTAACCGCCTCTGGATATGAAAAACTAAGACCTCGAAACTCTATATCTCCATTAAATTCATCGAGAGAATTGACTGTTTTCTCATCATCCCTAATATCTGCTTGAGCCAAAAATATTTCTTGTATTCTACCCATCGCAGCCTGCCCTTTTTGAGTGAGATTAACTATATAACCTATACCCATCATCGGCCACGACAACATTAATAAGTAACCATTGAAAGCAACAAAAGAACCCAGTGACATTTCTTTAGATATTACTGCTTCCCCACCTAACCAAAGAGAAATCATTGCGGCAAGTCCAACAGTTAATGTAAGCGCAGGAGTAAAAACTCCAAACAATCGAGTCACACTTAAATTCTTATGAATATAAACTTTATTAAGTTCATCAAATTTTTTTTTCTCAGCTTCTTCATGAGCAAAAGCGTGTATCACACGAATCCCAGAAAGGTTTTCTTGAACATGAGATGTTATTTTAGACAAATGTTTCTGTACAATTTCATGACGACGTCCAATTTCAGGAAGATATTTCCAAAAAAGTATAGAAAGAGCGGGTAGTGGAATAAGAGCAACTAAAGTTAATGTCGGGTTTATCCAAAGCATCAGCCCAACACAACTAACGATAATAACTGTGCAGTCAACCAAGATAAGAAAACCCAGCCCAACAAAGTCACGTACTGCTCGCAAATCATTAGTTGCCCGTGACATAAGATCACCTATTTTTTGTTTATGAAACCAGGACTTATCAAGGGAAAGAAAATGAGAAAAAAGATGGTTAGAAATGTCGAATTCCACCTTGCGCGAGGGCCCAAACAAAAACTGTCTCCAACCAAAACGTGATAATGCTTGCACTGTAGCTACGATTAAAAGTATCCCACCAAACTCCAAAAGGTCTCTGTCCGAAGGATTATTTGGAAGCTCATCTACAACCATTTTCAACAACCATGGGATCGATAAACCGGCAAGATCAGCAAGTAAAAGAGCCACCATACCGATTATCATTTCACGACGATACCTAAGCACATATGGCAGGTAAGGTTTTATTTTTTCTAGGGTCATTAATTATTTAAAAGGGATGGTGTTACGTGTTTTACCAAATAAGAATAAGTAAAAAATTAATGAAAGGCATGTGAAAGAATCATAACCAAAGTGCCTAGGCACAATGAGACAAGATTTTTATAACCTTTTTCGTGTTCTTCATAAACTGTAGGTAAAAGATCACCAATTGAAATAAACAAAAAGGTTCCTGCTGAA
>Ga0209228_1000068_pt1 | contig 45531 bp, 47 predicted proteins | sample METZYME_3_150m_FD_187547 | JGI IMG/M metagenome (GOLD analysis project Ga0209228, IMG submission 187547) | Marine microbial communities from oxygen minimum zone in mesopelagic equatorial Pacific - METZYME_3_150m (SPAdes) (version 2) | ecosystem: Environmental > Aquatic > Marine > Oceanic...
CGTTGAACAAGCCACTTCGTCTACAAGCGAAAATAGATCGACGGAGTCGACCGAAGACAAAGTAGGCCAGGTTCGCGAGGACGAGGTTTCGGGAACAGATATCCGTGTCGGCGGTTCAGCGACAGTTCTATTAGCTGCGGACCCTACACCGATTACTGGTTGGACTCCCTGGGATCACGTATGTGCATGGTCATGTCGCAACGTCCTTGACCAAGTGTTGGAAACCATCACCGTAGTTCTCCCAGATGGCTCAGCCGCTCCCTGGTTGGCGGAACAGGTTGAACCCAATCCGACGATGCTTAATTGGACCGTTACTTTGCGTAAAGGTCTCAGATTTAGCGATGACCAACCGGTCACGGCTCAGGTAATAAAAGAGGGGTACGAAGAGTTCCTGAAGAAGGGTGAAGTGACTCGAGGGTTACTACGTGATGCCCGAATTAATGCAGTTACTGTGATTGATGACCATCGTTTGATGTTCGACCTAGCTGAACCGAATCCTGCTCTGGATGTTGTCTTAGCTGGGCCCATAGGCAGGGTTTTTTCGATCGAAGCAGCAAGAGCTGACCCGTCCGCATTTTTACGCAGTCCCGTGGGGACTGGGCCCTTCATCATGGAGCCATGGGAAATCGGTCAGACGGTCAAGCTGTTAGCTAATCGCGAATACTGGAGAACAGGTTTCGACGGAAAATCGTTGCCTTACTTAGATGAACTGATTTTTCGTGAAGTAGTGGACGAACAAGAACGAATCGAGTCAGTCCAACGCAGGGATGCAGATTTTGCGCAGTCTCGCTCAACGTTGGCTATCTCTCGGGCGCGAGATCTTGAATTAACGGTGATATCTCGAAATGAAGACAATGTTGGCGTGGTGTTGTTTAACACGCTGCAGTCACCGGTCGACGATGTTCGCGTCAGACAGGCGCTTCAGATGTCGACGAACCAAAATGTACTGATCAAGGCCTCGCTAGGTGCTGGTGCTGGTGAAGCGGCTACCCAGTGGTTTGCTCCACAAAGCCGCTGGTGGTCAGGGTTAGTGGCTGACAGATGGCCAGATTCTGACGTCGCCGCTGCGAAACAGTTATTAGCGGCTTACGTCAACGACGAAGACCGGTCCGATAAACGTGCACCGGGTTCACAGATCTCGATCGATCTTCAATGCACCGACGATATTCATCTTTCATCCATGGTTCGAGAGCTGGCACGCCAGTGGGAAGCGACAGGATTTGTCGAAGTTGAAACCGAAACTGTTACTCGGAGCGGTTTGATCCAAAGAGTCTTAGGGTCAGTAACAGATCGACCTGGGTTTAGCGGCGATTTTATGGCGACATGTTGGCGGGTAGGCGGTGAATCTGACCCGGCGATGATGTTTGGTCCATTGTTCGGACCCATTCGGACCTCACCCCTAAACGTCAGCAACCTTCACAATGAGCCCTTAACTACCTTTGTTGAACTGCTGTATTCGAGTTCGGTTGAGACTGTGCGCCAAGCTGCGGTTGAACAGGTCATGTTGGCGTTAACAGAGCAAATGCCCATGATCTACCTATCCCACGCGCAGTCGGCGGTTATAGGACATCCGGGGACCAAAGGATTGGGCTATTGGCAATTACCGAACGGTACTGAGGTTTATGGTCAAGTAGCAGGGGTGGGCCGCTGGTCGGATGTCTGGTTGTCCGGTGAGTAACGCTGGCACGCCACTCGATTTGCTGGGTTGGACGAGACAAGGAATAACGCACCCCGACCTAGGAGAAGATCAGGGAATCAGCAGGGTCGTCGTAGAGCATCGAGGTGCTTATGAGTTGTTAGGTCCTTCTGGCTCATATGCGGCGATTTTGGATACCTCTTCGCGAGAACAAGCTCACGACCCAACTGACTATCCAGCAGTTGGAGATTGGGTGATCCATACGATGGACCCGATCGATAATCGACGGGTTGGCATTACCGAAGTCTTACCGAGACGCTCACGTGTGCTTCGACGAGCGTCAGGCGCTGCTCCAGTACCCCAAGTTGTTGGAGCCAACATCGATGTCCTCGGCGTAGTTGTCTCCACGGACCAGGACCTCGACGAACACCTGATTGAGCGGTACTTAGTGACTGCTGAAGGAGGGGGCGTATCACCTGTTGTCATTGTCAACAAGAGTGATCTAGGAGGTGCTGAAGAGATTCGAGAACAACTCGTAGAACGAGGTGTTCGGTGCCCGATTTTGGTGACTAACGCACACAAACGCGAAGAGTTGAATGAGGTAGTCAAGCTGTTGGATGGTGGCGCAACCCTCGCGGTGACTGGGGCATCCGGTGTAGGAAAATCGACGCTGGTTAATCAACTAGTAGGTGACCCGATGCTTGTCACGGGATCAGTTGACAGAGAAGGATCCGGACGTCACACAACAGTCCGCCGAGAGTTGCTCGTGGCTGAACATGGTGTGGTGATAGACACACCGGGATTAAGAGAGGTCCAGATTTGGGACGATGCTGGGCTAGACGATGTGTTCAGCGAAATTGCCGAAGTTGCACAGAACTGCAAGTTCACTGACTGCAGTCATAGGGAAGAACCCGAGTGTGCAGTGACGGCTGCATGTAACAACAAAGAACTAAATGCAGATCGGTTGCTTTCCTACCTCGCTTTATGCCGTGAGGTGCATGAATTGAATGACGAGATTGAGGAGTATCAAAGATCTCAACGTCGACGTCGAGATTCTCGGTCAAGCTAACGCCCTCTGAATTGAGGAGTCCGCTTTGCCATGAATGCCTCAACACCCTCTCGGTAGTCGGTGCTGTCGAAGCAAGCGTCGACTAACTGGTTAATCTCATCGAAATTTCTGATTGACTCTGGCTTCGTCCACTCATCTGTGGCGGCCTTTGCTGCCTGGATAGTCAGCGGCGCGTTTTCGCAAACAACGTTTAACCACTCGGTAGTCGCTGCTTCGAGCTCTAATTTCGGGACCACTCGATTCACCAACCCCATAGATAGAGCCTCCTGGGCGCCGAACCGATCTGCGAGAAACATAATTCTCTTGGTTGACGAAGGTCCGACTAGCTGAACGAGTCGGCCAAGTCCAGCGGAACGGTAACCAAGCCCTAGGCGGGCAGCGGGGATGGCGAATTTGGCGTCGTCGGAGACAATCCTCAAATCGGCGGTAAGAGCCACAGCAAGCCCGCCACCAATGCAGTAGCCGTGGATCATTGCAATTAATGGCTTGGGCATTGTGGTTAACGCCGTGTAGGCCTGATCCGAAACGTCGTCGTACTCTTGGTTTGTGGAACTATCAGTTCGTTTGTCGTTGAATTCGCTGATGTCAGCGCCCGCTGCAAAAGCTCTGTCGCCTTCACCGCGCAATAAGACCGCTCTGATTTTTTCGTCAGCGGCGAACTCATTCGCGGAATCGAGCAACCCTTGCCACATATCGGTGCTAATTGCGTTGTGGCGTTCTGGATGGTCGAGAATGATGAAGCCAATATGTCCGTCTCGTCGAATATGCACAGCTCCGCTCACCGATAGAACGGTACACGGCATTCGGAACTCTCGATAGGTGACTAGTCTCGGCTCGATGCTCAGACATGGACGGCGACTCCTTTTCCTTTTGCTCGTGGCTGGAGTCTTTGCGAGTTGCGCGGGAACTCCCCCTAGTGCTCGGTTATCACCATCATCGACAACACTCATAGAAGACGCTTCCGCAGAGGGATCTGAAGCCGTTGAAGGCGAGGTCTTAGATGGTGACGATGATCAAGATGTCGTGCCGACAACCACACAGGAAATAGAGGAATCCGACAGTTGGCCCCTGACCGGAATTCAAGATGAGCAAGTCGGAAATTGGCCAGTGCTGATTGTGAAAATCGATAACCATGACCGAGCTCGACCCCAATCAGGCATCAACTCTGCAGATGTTGTTTTTGAAGAAATAGTCGAAGGTGGTCTCACTCGTTTTGCCGCTCTCTTTCACTCACAGCAAACAGAGCAAGTCGGACCGATACGTTCGGTTAGGACGAGCGATTTTGATCTATTACGTAACTTGAACAGGCCTTTGTTTGCTAACTCAGGTGGCAATGAAGCTGTGCTCGAGTTGCTGCAAGACGTCGACTATGTCGACGTAAGTTCCAACGCCGCTATGGATGTTTATGAGCGCATGGAGGAGAGGCCGTCACCACACAATCTATTCAGTGACACAAATTCATTACGAGTTGTTGGAACTAGTCGCGGGGATGGTGGACCCCCACCAATGATGTTTGTCCGTCAAAACACAGGCGACGGAGTACCTGCTTCTGCAACGCCTGTTACCGGCGTTAATCTCGACTACGGATCGACTTTTGTGAACTATCGGTGGGATCAGCAACAGGGGTGGGTGCGAACCCAAAACGGAACGACTCACCTCGACGCTGAAGGTGTAGCTGTAGCTCCAGAAGTGGTCATTGTTCAGGTGGTTTCCTACACACGAAGTAGGGCTGATGGACGATCACCTGAGGCCGTGTTGCTCGGCGAAGGAAGATCTCTAGTGTTGTTTGATGGGAGTCTCATAGAAGGTACTTGGAAGCGAACGCAAGCCGAAGCGGTGACGCAATACTTTGACCGTGATGGACTACCGATTGCTGTGCCACCCGGCCGCGTTTGGATCGCATTACCACGAGTCGGGCAGGTCCAGGTTGTCGAATAAGTTACTACGGCAGTTTCTACTGCTGACTTGACGGAACCCAATCAGCATCACGACGTTCTCTAAAAGCACTAATTCCCTCACCAGCTTCAGGACTTTGGAAAAGTGACTGACTTAACTCAGCGGTCCACGCCCACGCGTCACTTCTGTTCATTTGAGGAACCTTAGAAATTAGTTGTTTCGATGCTGCAAGAGCATTTGGTCCCCCGCGGACAACTTTGCCGAGAGTGTCGTTCATTTCATCGTCTAGGAGATCCCTTGGAACAGCGCGGTTAATGAGACCAACCTCAGCTGCATATGAAGCCGGGATTCGTTCGCCGTTCAGGAAGAGTTCACTGGCGTCCGCTCGACGAAGTTTCGGAAGACAAACCACAGATATAACCGCCGGAGCTACCCCGATTCGAACCTCGGTAAAGCCGATAACTATGTCGTCCGCGGCGATCGAAATATCAAGAGCTGCCGCCAAGCCAACCCCGCCTCCGGTGCAGTGTCCTGCAATTTGACCTAGCACTGGCTTTGGCGACTCGATGATGTCATCAAGAATTTGAACAAAACTGTGACGAGCAGCGGGTTGAGTTACACCAGGCTGGTTCGCCTTTAGATCAGCGCCTGCGCAGAAGGTATTGCCATTGTTGGTGAAAAGAATGACCCTGACCTCAGGGTCGCTCTGGGCGGCCTCCAGGTGATCTCCGATCGAGTTAACCATCTCAACACTGAGAGCATTCTTGTTCTCTGGGCGGTTCAGGGTGATGGTCGCTACCCCTCCAACTACCTCATAGAGAGCTGCTTCGTCTGAATCTGTCACAACTTTGAGCCTAGTGAGTGCACAGGTGTTACATATAGGTGAACCTAAGCTGGTGTATGTGATTAATACTTTTTCCTCGATGGCCGCAACGTTGAACGAAGCATGTGGAACAGACCCAGCTTGGCTATGTCGGAAAGTTTTCGAATGGACCGATAACTCAGATATAGCAGGCGTAGCGACATGGCTAGTTGACCGCCCGGTCAAAGTGGCCGTCATTGCCCTACTCGCGTTAATAATCCGGCGAGTCGTACACCGAGCGATCGATGGACTCATCGACCGCCTTATGGCTGAACGATCCTCAGAGGAACATGATGCAGTCGAAGCTGCCGAGGCAGCGACAGGGACCCTGCGTCGAGACCTACTTACCGAGAAACTTGCTTCGCTGCGCGAACGAACGGAAAGAGCGCGGCAACGTGCGAAGACTCTCGGCGTGCTGTTCAAGAGCATTGCTTCAGCGGTGATTGGCGTAGTCACCATCATGATGTTGCTCGGTGAATTCGATATCAATCTAGGCCCGTTGATTGCTGGCGCAGGCATCGTCGGTGTCGCAATCGGCTTCGGTTCTCAAGCGCTCGTTGGTGATTTACTTAGTGGCATTTTTATGCTCATAGAAGACCAGTACGGAGTGGGTGATGTAATCGATGCAGGTGATGCAACAGGCACAGTCGAGTCAGTGGGCCTGAGGACCACCCGAATTCGTGATGTGCGGGGCACTTTGTGGCATATCCCTAATGGTCAAATTCGTCGCGTCGGAAATATGTCACAAGTATGGGCTCGAGCGATTCTGGATATCGACGTCGCCTATGACACCGATCTTGACTTGGCAATGGAGACGATCAAAACGGTCGCGGATGGGCTCTGGGAAGATCAGCTTGAGGAAGCAACAATCGTTGAGGAACCTGTGATTTCGGGTGTCCAAAATTTTGGTGCGGATGCTGTAACTATTCGCCTGTCGGTGAGGACTGAACCTTCAGAACAGTGGAGCACTGGACGGGTGTTGCGGAAACGAATCAAGGAAGCCTTCGATGAAGCGGGTATTGAAATCCCGTTCCCTCAACGAACGGTGTGGTTGAAGAGTGAGGCTGACCAGAAAGATCCCGTCAAGAAGGAAGGACCTGGATTCCAGACTGGGATGCGAGGTGGAGGGACTGACGACTCGGAATAGGCGCCGGTCGGCTTAGCCGACGACAACCACTTGAGTGCCGACCCCGGCCCAGGCAAACAAGACTGCGGCCTGGTCGTCGCGTAAACGTACGCACCCCTCAGATTGGTAGGTGCCCAGTTGCGCTTCTGATTGCATGGCTTCACCAAAACCGTCAATTGGGATGTTATGAAAACCGATCGCTTGTTCTACTCCCCAGGTAAATCGCACCATGTATTCCATCCGAATGTCATCGTGGCCGGCGATGGTGTGTCGGGACTTAGAAAACACTTGGTAGCCACCGGGTTTAGGTTTGTCTGCGCGGCCACTAACAAAGAAGTTTCCGGTAATAGCTCCGTCACGTTCGACGAGCCAAACTCGGTGACGCTGATTTGAGAAGATCACTCGGCGTCCCGATCCCGAATCTTGAGGAACTCCGGGGGGTTCTGAAGTCACCATCAAGTAGCCGCCACTTTCATTAGCGGCGAAGGCGCCGATGGGAGCTAACTCATGAGCAACCATTTGTCCGAAGTGGGGTGCTGTTCCGAACGTGAACACTTTCCCTCTCTGGCTAACGAGCCAGTAGCCATCTCGGTTTGCAGTTTGAGCCGCTGCCACAATCACGCTGCTTGACACTTCATTGTTGGCGAGAGATCCGTGAAAACGGGCGGTTCCTCGCGGGTAGACAGCGCCGTCGGCGCCGACCAGCAAGTAACCAGCCCCATCGGAGGTGGATAACAGGTCAATAATCGGCCTATATAGCGAACGGTCAGCTAGTCCTCCTAAGAATTGTGCGTCACCGAATGCGAAGACACCGCCATCTGCTGCGGTTAGCCAGTAACCATTACCGGATGCAAGGGGTTCGAGATCAACGATTGGTGCCTGCAGGTCGAGGTGAGCAACGGATCCTCTCCAAAGAGCTGTCCCGAACGCATATACGACCCCGCGTGCGGTTACGAGCCAATAGCCGCCTCCGTCTGGTGTGACTGCTAGATCTACCACCGGAGCATCCAAAGCAATTGACCGTAAATCGCCCCGATAGACAGCATCACCGAACGCAAAAACCTTGCCGGCGGTCGTCGAGATCCAGTACCCGGCGCCACTCGGAGATGAAGCCATGGCAGCCAGATCTGGCAACCCCTGTACTGATAGATCACCGAGGTTTTTGGCGTTTCCGAAAGTATGAATTTCACCGCTTTTTTGAGAATCGGCAAGCGGATAGACACCTGGTTCTAGCCAATCAGCAGCTGATGCGTGTGGCGGTACGCACCAGAGCAGAGTGATCACAAGTGCAGCAGCGAAAGAAAATCGAATCATTGATCTGGAGATAGATAAATCATGTGTTTTGGCCTAGACGAAATGAACTATTCCTCTTCTTCAAGAGTTACCTCAACCTGCGGTGCAGTTCCCTCTTGTTCTACTAGCTCAAGTGTTTCGATGTTGCCGGCCTCCACCAGGTCGTTATGCACCAGGTTCACGAAGTTGATGCGTTCGCTGGTCGCGGACACAACAACTTTCTCAGCCTTTACTTTGAGACTTCGTTTTGCTTCGGTTTTGGCTCTTCGAACTTCAGACAAGGTTTCTGAGGCTGCGTCAAGAATTCTGATGTCGATTTCTTTGGGTAGGCCTTCGGTTAGGTTCGCCTTCGTTGGCCACGGTGCGCAATGAATTGAATCTTGATGTGACCATTCCCAGACCTCAGCGGTAACAAAAGGAAGGAACGGAGCAAAGAGGCGCAAGAGTGCGTCAAGCGTAATTTTTAGGGCAGTGTGAGCTGATTCGGCTTCCTGAGAGCCTTGACTGCCATACGCCCGGGCCTTAACTAACTCGACGTAGTCGTCGGTGAAGTCCCAGAAGAACTGCTCTGTCCTCTCAAGAGCTCGGGCGTAATCGAAGTCATCGAATGCTGCTGTTGCTGTTTCGATGAGGTCGGCCAATTTGGATAAGAGAGCTTGGTCTAGGGGGTTAGAGACCAAGCTGAGGTCAGCTTCAGAGTCACCGGCGAGAGTCAAAGTGAACTTAGATGCATTCAAAATCTTGATGGCTAGACGACGACCGATTTTCATCTGCCCTTCGTCAAAGGCGGTGTCAGTGCCGGGCCGACCGTTGGCTGCCCAATATCTGACTGCATCAGACCCATATTGATCTAAAAGTCCTTTGGGTGTGACGACATTCCCTTTGGATTTAGACATCTTTTTCCGATCCGGATCCAAGATCCAGCCAGAAAGAGCGCAGTTACGCCAAGGAGCAGCGTCCTCTTCTAAGTGAGAACGAACTGCTGTTGAGAAAAGCCAAGTTCTGATGATGTCATGAGCTTGGGGACGCATGTCCATGGGGTAGGTACGAGAAAACAAGTCTTCGTCTTCCCCCCAGCCACAGACGATTTGAGGTGTCAACGACGAAGTTGCCCACGTGTCCATTATGTCGACTTCGCCTGCGAAGCCTCCAGGCTCGTTTCTCTGGGTTTCATCAAAGCCTGAAGGAACGTGCGATGAAGGATCAATAGGAAGTTCTGTTTCATCAGGGATTATTCGCTCATCCCACAAGATGTCGCCTTGTTCATCAACCTTGTACCAGAGAGGAATCGGGACGCCGAAGAAGCGCTGACGGCTGATGAGCCAATCCCCGTTTAGTCCTTCGATCCAATTGCGGTAGCGGCTCTGCATGTATGGCGGATGCCATCTCATTTCATCGCCACGGGCAACGAGCGCTTGGTTGAGATCTGCGTCTCTTCCACCATTTCTGATGTACCACTGACGGCTAGTGACGATCTCTAATGGACGATCGCCTTTCTCAAAAAATTTCACCGCGTGGTTAATGGGTCGCGGTTCACCAACCATTTCTCCGGCGTCTTGAAGGAGTTCAACTATCTCTTTTTTGGCCGAGAAAATAGTTTTCCCCGCCATCAGAGCAAAGGCTTCTAATCCCTTTTGAGATGTGATGGCTTCAGGCGCGTCAGCCACGATCCGACCAGATCGGTCAATTATGGCGCGCACCGGTAGTGCAAGTTCTCTCCACCAAGTGACATCTGTTGTGTCTCCGAACGTGCAGACCATCGCGATCCCTGTCCCCTTTTCGGGGTCAGCTAATTCATGGCTGAGAATTGGTACCTCGACACCGAAAATGGGTGTTGTTACTGCTGTGCCGAGTAAGTGCTGGTAACGGTCATCATCAGGATGAGTTACCAACGCAACACAGGCAGGTAACAGTTCAGGTCTGGTGGTGTCGATAATGACTTCCCCAAGATCTGAGGAACTATGGAACTTGATTTGGTGGTAGGCGCTTGGCTGTTCGCGGTCTTCTAATTCAGCTTGGGCGACTGCAGTTCTAAATGTCACATCCCATAATGAAGGAGCTTCGGTTTGGTATGCCTCGCCCCGTTCGAGGTTTCTCAGGAATGCTTTTTGGGCGACACGTTGGCAACGCTCGTCGATTGTGGCGTAGGTCATTGACCAATCAACACTCAGTCCTAGTTGACGCCACAGGTCTTCGAACGCTTGTTCATCTTCAACGGTCAAAATATGACAGAGGTCGATAAAGTTCCGCCTTGAAACGTTAACCTCACCACGTTTTTTGATGGCTTTTTCATCTCCAGCGTCTTCTGGCGGTTCAAAGTCAGGTTGGTAGGGGAGCGTCGGATCGCAACGGACTCCAAAGTAATTCTGGACCCGGCGTTCGGTAGGTAGACCGTTGTCGTCCCATCCCATTGGGTAGAACACTTCTGCTCCGGTCATTCGTTGGTACCGAGCGATGGTGTCGGTGTGGGTGTAACTGAATACGTGACCAACGTGCAATGAACCACTCACCGTTGGTGGTGGTGTGTCGATGCTGAAAATTTGTTCGCGGTTCTTGCTCCTATCGAATCGGTAAATACCTTCCTTTTCCCATACTTCGTTCCATTTGGACTCAAGACCTTCAATAGTTGGTTTGTCAGGAACCTTCGCCATGACGTGAACGGTATCTGGAGCATCCTTGTCACCCAAGACTTATGGGTCATATCTATCGAATTGATCTGACGGTGACGTGAGAGAGAAGTCAAAAGAAAGCGACGGGAAATACCACGCTGATTGGCTAGTTATCCGTACTCTGGCTTCACATCACCACTTTGACCTCCTTGCCCGAATTAGAAGATGTTGGCGACGACTCGTCGGATAAACAATCAGACCTAGAGCCGCAACCAGTCAACATGTCACTTCGTCGAAATGCAGCAGTGGCGCGACGCGTTCGAAGTTTCGCCGCCGTGGTCATGGTGTTGATGCTGGCAGCTGAAGCTGCTGACGCTATTCCGGGTGCAAGCCTTCCACCGATGCCCCTCGGTGTTGTGTTGGCAGGGTTACTGATGTTCGTAAATTTTGTTGACCCAACGAGAGACCCTCGGGTATCAGAAAAAGTGGCCCTGCAACGGCGCACCATCGAACTTGTTCTCGATGCGCTAGTCGTATTTGTTGCTATTTGGCTCGTTGGCCTCAATCCAGCGAGCAGCCTTTGGGTTTTGTTGCTGTTTCCGGTCACACAAACTGTTCTCAGGCTTGAAGCGAAACAGATGGCTGGCTGCTTCGCCGCACTGTTCGCGGTTTACATCGGTGGAGAAATATGGGCGGCCAGCCGTTACCAGGACGTCCAATTCGAATTGTGGACAACTGCTCAACAGGTCGCAGTGTTGCTCGTAGTTGGAGTTGCAACCGCTAACTACAGACAACTGAGTTCGGTGTTTTCAATGGTTTTGAACCGTGGTGATGCCACAGATGACCGGAAAGAGCGGCGACGTTCCCCGGGAGATGCCTTTGCCGTGGTGTACGTCGATATAGCAGTGGCTGACCAGTTGCCTTCTCGAGTTTCACCCGAGGACTTACGCGAAGTCGTTGCGAAGAGAATTAGTGGTGCTGTGCGACTAGAGGACCAAGTGTTAACTAGCGACGCAGATGCCTTTGTTGTTCTTCTTGAAGGTCTGCATGAGCTGATGGATGCAACTGTTGTTGGTGAACGAGTTCTTAAACGTTTGGAAAGCCCGGTGTCTGTTTCGGGAGTGTCAGTGGTAGTAGATCCCCGGGTTGGAGTTGCATACAGCCCGAATCGGGTTGGTAGCCCCGATGAGTTAATTGAAGCGGCAGGCCGAAAAGCCTTCCGTGCTCGACGCAGCGGTGACGATCGACTGGTGATCCATGACACGAGTAGCGAATTAGAGTCAGCGGTCAGCTAACACCGGTAGTTCTTCGAACTAAAACTGTTCAGAGATTGCCGCGACGGTTACCCGTTAGTAACTTTCAGGCATGGATTTCAACCCAGAATTGAACGAAGACCAACTTCAAATTCAGAAGTGGGTCCACGATTTTGCTAACGATGTCGTTCGACCCGTGGCATCTGAGTGGGATGAACGCGAAGAAACCCCGTGGCCCGTTATTCAAGAAGCGGCCGAAATTGGTTTGTACAGCTGGGAGTTCATGGCCGAAGCCATGATGAATGACCCGACTGGATTAACGATGCCAGTCGCGCTCGAAGAGCTTTTTTGGGGTGACGCTGGCATCGGACTTTCGATCATGGGTAGCGGGCTTGCTGCAGCAGGCATAGCGGCATCAGGGACACCTGAACAGGTAATGGAGTGGGTTCCGCAGTGTTACGGAACAAGTGACCAACTCATGTTGGGAGCTTTTGCGTCTTCGGAGCCCGATGCAGGTTCCGATGTGGCGGCGATGCGTACCCGAGCCGTATATGAGGAAGCAACCGATGAATGGGTGCTGAATGGCACCAAAACATGGATAACCAATGGCGGTATTGCCGATGTTCATGTCGTCGTCGCTGTGGTTGATCCCGAGCTTGGTAGCCGCGGGCATGCGAGTTTTGTGATCCCACCGAACAGTCCAGGGATATCTCAAGGGCAAAAGTTCTTAAAGCACGGCATACGTGCCAGTCATACAGCTGAGGTAGTTCTCTCTGACTGCAGAATTCCAGGAAGTTGTGTGCTTGGCGGTAAAGACAAACTTGATGAGCGTCTAGCTCGAGTGCGTGAAGGCAAGTCCGGTAATGCTCAAGCCGCCATGCAAACCTTCGAATCTACACGTCCCGCAGTGGGAGCCCAGGCGGTTGGTATAGCCCGCGCGGCATATGAGTATTCGCTTGAATACGCGAAAGAACGGCATCAGTTCGGTCGACCGATTATTCAGAATCAGTCCATTGCTTTCACATTGGCCGACATGGCAATGGAGATAGAAGCAGCACGAGCTCTTGTATGGCGCGGTGCGTGGCTTGGGAAACAACGTAAATACAAGAACGCTGAAGGATCAATGGCGAAACTTAAGGCCGGTCGCGTCGCAGTATGGGCTACGGAACGAGCAATCCAGATATTGGGTGGCTACGGATACGTGCGTGAATATCCCGTCGAGCGCTGGCATCGAGATGCCAAGATTTACGACATTTTCGAAGGCACTGAACAAATTCAGCAATTGGTGATCAGTCGAGCTATTTCGGGTATGCGAATCGAATAAATCGATCTAAGCCCGTTGAATTAGGCTTTCGGGCGGGGTTGTATCAGTAATTCTGGCTAAAAGAAAGCAAAAAATGGGGAAGTTGCAAATATGCGCGACTGACCCCTCTGAGTCCCCTAATATGGTTCCCGTGTCCAACGACCCTATGGTCATTGGAGCAGGCCAGTTTTGTAGACCATAAGGGGGTCCTGGCGAATATGATGTCAACGATTTTGACCATCATCATCATGGGCATGTTGCTTCAAGGTGTTATGGCAGTCATAGACAGCGTTCTCGACACCGTGAACGTGAACTCAATGTTGAAGTCGATTCCAGTAGTTGGATCGAACCTCAACCTCATCTGGGCTTATCTCTTCGTAGTGATCAGCAACGTCAATGATGGCGGCGGCGTGTTCGGCTATGGAGCAAGCACAGAAATCCTACAAATGGGTAGGTTCGGAGCTGATGTTGCTACCGCAATCGCCATTATGGCATTCATTCCAATTCGGGATGCTGCGATATCGGCGCTCGGTAAAGGTATCGGTGGCCGCTAGCTAGCCATTGCTATTACATAGGACGCCTTAGAGCGTCTTAGTGTTGAGGACCGTCAAATTGGCGGTCCTCAGACATTTTTGTGGACTTGTTTGTCGAAATAAGAACCACCAGGGATGTACGAGCTGTTGCATTGGGATGACGAGAGGTAATCGTGCGAAACTCTTTGTCGAACGGATTTAGTTGATGTTGTAGTGCAGACCGGGAGACAAGATGCGCGCAGGATTAGTAACAGGGAAAGGTCAATTTGAACTTGTAGAAAGAGAAGATCCTGCGCCAGAGGCTGACGAAGTCGTCGTCGCGATACAACGATGCGGCATTTGTGGGAGCGATGTTCACGCTTATGTCGAAGGTTGGAAATACTCGCCAAGTGTGTGCGGGCACGAATGGGTTGGTGTTATCGCAGCGTCCGGTCAAGGCGTGGTCAATGTTAAAGAAGGGGACCGTGTCACCGGAGCAATAGCTCCCGGATGTGGACGGTGTTTGGAATGTCGGAACGATTTGAGTCAGTACTGTCGAACGGCATGGTCCGATTACGCCGGTCCAACTGGTCCAACTTCTGGAGGGTTCGCACCGTTTCTTGGTTTGAAAGCGGAGAGAGTTATAGCCATCCCCGAAGGTATAGATACAGACGATGCGGCATTGATTGAGCCCGCTTCAGTTGCCTTTCATGCCGTTCGGAGAAGTCAACTGCAAGTCGGTGACGTTGTATGTGTCGTTGGTTGCGGTCCAATAGGGCTGCTAACTGCACAGGTGGCTAAAGCAGCTGGTGCGGGAGTGGTGATAGCGGTAGAACCAGATGAGACTCGAAGAAAACTCGCTTTGGCTACCGGAAGCGATATTGCGGTCGCGCCGGGAGACGAACTGCGAGGAGTGTTGGACGATTTGACCCAAGGCTTGCAAGCCGATATCGCTTTTGACTGCGCTGGGATTCCTCAGACTATGCAACAGTCAGTCGATATGGTTCGGCGTGGAGGTTCCGTGTGCTTGGTAGGCGTGACGGGCCAACAAGCTCAGATCAGCCCGATCCGGTGGATCAGCAAAGAGGTGACGCTTAATACTTCAATAGTGTTCACGCTGGAAGAAATGAAAGCTACAGCGAACATGATCTTTGATGGACGTCTTTCGGTCGCACCACTACGTGGTGACGTCATCGACCTAGATTCATTAGGGACGACAATCGATGATCTAGCTGAACGAAGGATTGATGCAGTAAAAATTCTCGTGGATCCAACTGCTGGTTAAACCAGGCAGCTACGAACTAGCTGTGACAATTCCTTCGCTTACCATCTTCGAAATCTTTGCTTCGTCGTAGCCAAGTTCCTCGAGTAACTCAATGCTGTGTTCCCCTAACCGTGGCGCATGACGATGGAGCCCGGTAGAGGTTTCAGAATATATAACGGGATCGTTGACGTACCTGTAGTCACCTTCGGTGGGATGGTTTTTTATTTCCACTAACCCCACCTCTGACAAATGTGGGTCTTCATCGAACTTTGCCAAATCGAGTACTGCGGCGGCAGGAATAGACACCCCATCACAAAATTCCAACCATTGGTCTGTTGTTTTGAGTCGGGCTGCTTCTCCGATCAACTCATAAAGTTCTGATGTATTTGTGACTCGGTCATTGTGGGTAGCAAACCTCTCGTCGGATGAAAGTTCTGGTTGCTCAATGAAACCAAAAAAGTCTTCAAAGTTTTTATCGGTGTACGGCAATAGGCACACGAAACCGTCAACTGTTTCATATGGTTTGCGAGCCGGTGACAAGAGTCGTTCATAGCCGAATGGTCCCTCGGGTGGCTCAAAAGCCGCACCCCGAAGGTGTTCGACCAAGTTGAAGCTGACCATTGTTTCAAACATTGGTACTTCGATGCTTTGCCCAGAACCTGTTCGATAGCGATGAATTAGGGCTGCCATCACGGCTTGGACGACGTGTAGACCAGTCACCTTGTCAGCGATAACCGCTGGGACATATGTGGGGCGACCGGTGGTTGCAGTAAATAGTCCAGCCAGTCCCGAAGCTGCTTGTATTGCGTCGTCGTATGCGGCCTTGTCTCCGTAGGGACCCTCGGCGCCGAACCCGTTAGCTCTGCAATAGATGAGTGATGGGTTTGCCGAGGTCACCGAATCTGTGTCTAGGCCAAGACGCGTCAATGCTTCGGCTCGCATGTTTGTGACAAGGACGTCTGCGGTTTTCACCAAATCCAGAAATACCTCGCGACCGCTGTCGTTCTTCAGGTCAATGCTGAGTGACCGTTTATTTCGCTGAAGGTTCAAACTAAAACCTGACATGCCGGCGCTTCTGCTCGGGAGCCCGTTCCTGGTTGAATCGCCGGTCGTGGGTTCCACCCGGATGACGTCGGCGCCGTGATCTCCCAACATTCGGGTAGCCATTGGACCCATTAAGACTGTCGTGAGGTCAATTATTCTGATCCCGTTTAAAGCGCCGTGTTCCATTAGTTGATCATGACAGGCGGGAGCGTTCGAGGATCAAATTTTTGCTATTGATTACCGCTAGCGCTTTCAACAAGACCGCGAATCCCGGTGAGGATGAGCGCCGCTAGCTGCTCCGCCAGATCTTCTGCCGATGGACGGTCAAGTTGAGTGAGCCAATGCCGACATACACCTTCAGACATGGTGACGATAGCCCTAGCGTAAGTTTCAACTGTCGCGCTATCTAACCATTCGCTCAGCAGATTGGCGATTGTTGCCGACATTCTGCTTTCGACCATTTGACTGCCGTTGGCTGTGTCGTCATCTCTTGGAGCAGTTGGACCAAATAGCAACTGAAACTCACGTTGATTTTGTTCAACGAACGAAAAGTAAGCGCATAAGGCGTCGACCGTGCTTTGGTAGTTACTGTTAGCTGCTTTAGCGGCGTGTACAACTTCGTTTGCGAGCCGGTCTGCAACATCTTCTATTAGCTCGAGGTATAGATCTCTTTTTGAAGTGAAGTGCTGGTACAGAACTGGCTTCGTAACACCGGCAGCTTTGGCGACGCCGTTCATCGATGTGTCGTGGTAGCCGTTGGCAGCGAAGACAGTCATGGCGACATCGAGTAGTTGCGCTCTTCGTTCTGAGGCAGGGAGGCGTGTGGACATGATTAAGATTCTCAGGGGCTAGAGGGGTTAGCCCTGAAGGATATGAATACTGGCAGATTTCGACTACAAACTGCCAATCACGCCACCACTAGTGACCATGTGGGAGACCTTGATCTTCGCGGTCTGCGGCGTTCGCGGCGTACCCAAAAATTATGGCTGGTGCCAGAATCACTGAGCCAACAATGAGGAGCGCGACCGTAAGTGAGATTGAGAGGGATGAACCCCCTAGGTAGTAGTTGACTACAAAGAGAACTAGCGCCCCCCCAAAACAGCTGTACCCCAACCGTTTCCCTAGGTTCGCAGCCATTCGTACTCGTTCTCGAGACCGAAGAACTGGGTCTTCAGACTGACTTGCTGTCACGTGTCCTCTTCGTTGGGGGCGATAGAGGCTGAGCCCTCAAGTGTGGTGAAACCAGGCTGAGGTTTGGGTGGTTCAATCGGTTCGTTGACCGAAGTGAAATCATCTGGAGGTGATGCCGGCCATGTTGACTGATCTGGTTCGTAACCTTCAAACGGATCTGGTTGTGTGGGATCACGGTACTGGTCATATTCGACTGCTTCGTCGTAGTAACTAGCGGTTTCTCTAAGAGGAAAGAAGATTCGAAAGCCAAGGTTCGCAAGTCCGCAAGCGATGATTAAATCGCCGAAGGAAAACACTTCGTTGAGCCATCGAACAGGCACAACAGCACCCAAGAACAAGAGAGTTTCCTCACCTGTCTCAAATGCTCGGGCCGCCCCCAGTCGAACAAGGTCAATTGAGCCGAGATCAGTGATACCGGCGTTCACCACAGCGTCAACGGTTACGGGAACATATCCGTTTAGAACCAACGGAATCAGGTTTAGGGTTGCGCCGACCAAGATCACCGAAGCGCCCGTGAGGTGAAGGTTCATAGCGCAGGTAACAGCGATCAAGACCAGAGAGATGCCGGTTAACAGTGAAGGGTAAGGCACCTCAAGACCGGAACCGACTAAAGCTTGGAGGGCGATGCCAACTGCAGGAATCGGCCAAAATACAACCCGGGTCGCTAGGAAATAATCGGTTGATCCTCGAATAAAAAGGCCAGCTGCGCCGCCGACTATCAAAGCCAAAGGAATCAGATACATCGGTCACGATGGTAGTGGGCTTAACAAGTTCCTCTGAGCCGATTTCGAATCTTGCTAATTGTTGATCGAGCATTGGACTGAGAAGAGGGCTAGGTTGACCGACGCTGAACCGGGTTGCGACAGAAGGAGAAGCTCTATGGAGGTCCGAGCAGAATTGACTGCCACGGTCTGGAAAGTGGTAGCCGAAGAAGGGGCGACAGTCGCCGAGGGCGACGAATTGGTGATTCTTGAATCCATGAAGATGGAGATTCCCGTAGTAGCCACTGTCGCTGGAACCTTGAAAGAAATGCGAGTTAGCGAAGAAGACCGAATTAGCGAAGGTGATGTAGTAGCGGTTATAGAGCCCTCCTGACGCGCTCATACCCCGTTGAGGTTTCGTTACTGCTGAACTCCGGGTGGTCTCTGGACGGTCGCGTCGTAACATCGTGAGGAATGTCTGCAGTCGTTGAGTTCGAAAAGGTCGTTGCCGTAGCAGGCTCGTTCCCGGTGTTAACCGGTCTAGACCTTCGTGTCGCTCAAGGTGAGGTAGTTCTTCTTCGAGGAGAAAATGGGGCAGGCAAAACTAGTTTTTTGCGGTCGTGTGCTGGTCTTATCTCAGTGAGTTCGGGCGATGCCCATGTGCTGGGGTTCGACATGAGAGTTGATCGAAGGGCGCCGCGACGTTACATAGGACTCCTCGGTCACGAAAATAATCTGTATCGAGACTTATGGGTGCGAGAACATGTTGAATTCCGAGCAGCTGCTGTTGGAGCTGCGGAAAGCGACACAGATGCCGCTCTGCTAAGAGTTGGTGTTCCCAAACAGCTGTGGAGTGTGCCTATTGGTTCACTATCTGCTGGCCAGAGACGAAAGGTTGCTATCGCTTCGCTGGTCGTTGGGCGCCCGCGGCTTTGGCTATTAGATGAACCGCACGCCTCCTTAGACAGCGAAAGCCGGGAAAACCTTGACGTCATCCTGGCAGAGGCGTCCCAATTAGGAGCAACGATAATTTTTGCTAGCCATGAAAGCCCTCCAACTAACGGAATAGCTTCGCGAGTTATCACCATGGGTGGAGGCCGCGTACTGGAGGACTCCGGTGCTAGCTGAAACTCTGTTGGTAGCTCGAAAAGATCTACGCGTTGAATGGCGAGCCAAGGTCGCTCTTGGGCAAGTAGCCCCGTTGGCCTTGCTGATCTTGGTTGTCTTAGCTTTCGCTCTTGATGCGAATTCGTCATTGTTGGAGTTAGGGGCCGGCGGCCTTTATTGGGTCGCAGTTCTTTACGGTGGAACTCTGCTTATCCAAAGATCATTTGATGTAGAAACTGATGACGGAAATATGGACGCATTTCGAATGTCTGCGATCGGAGCGCCATCTTTGTTTCTTGGAAAGTCGTTGGCGCTATTTGTGCAGATCGGACTCTTGGAATTAGTGCTCGGGTCAGGGATCGCTCTTTTGTATAACGTTCGAGTTACCGACTGGGTGCTGCTCTTCGTAGCTGCTGTAGCAGGGACGGTAGCTTTTTCTGTGTGCGGAGTTCTTTGGGGAGTGATGTCTGCGGGCTTGCGGGTCCGAGCTACCCTTCTTCCGCTGCTCTTGGTTCCTGTTTTGGCACCGATCCTGCTAGCAGGGTCACGAGCTTTTGAAACAGCACTTGGAGTGCGCGCTGATGCTGGTTGGACCTGGGCCAGCCTGATGTTTGTAATTGCCGCGATACATACTGCTATCGGCCTTGGAGCTTTTGGATTCTTGTTGGAGGAGGGTTGATGACGTCAACAACACGTAGCAACGCAAAGATGACTGCGACGCCAGCAACCCGCGTGCTTGGGGTCTTGGCTATAGCAGCAACAGCGTTGATGGCTGTCCTAGGGCTTTTCATTTCTCCCGCCGACGTAATCCAGGGAGAAGCAGTGCGCATGCTGTATTTACATGTGCCTTCTATATGGATTGCGTATGGAGCATTTGTTCTGACTTCGGTTTCCAGCATTCTGTTTTTGCGTGCAAGGAAACGCAGAGAAGACCAAGGCCGGCATTACGACCGATTGGCGGGTTCTGCAGCGGAAGTTGGAGTTGTTTTCACGGGAATTACGCTCATTACAGGAATGCTTTGGGGGAAAGTTACCTGGGGAACTTATTGGCAGTGGGATGCGCGACTTACGACCACGATTTTGCTGTTTGTCACATATCTGGGGTATCTAGCACTGAGACGCTTGCCAGCTGATCCGATGGTTCGGAGCCAACGGGCGGCTGTCATGGCGCTTATCTCATTTATCAATGTGCCGATTGTTCATTACTCCGTTGACTGGTGGCGGACTCTGCACCAAAAGGCGAGTCTTAGCGTTGGGCGTAGACCCGAAATAACTGGTGAAATGTATTGGACGTTGTTGTACTCCACATTGGCGGTGACCATTGTGGCGACATGGCTGATGATTCACCGCTACCGAGTAATACGGCTGGAAGAATTACGTGATGAAGAGGCCCTTGCAGCACTGATCTCTTCTCGTCTCAAGAACGATGATGGGAGCAACTGATGATGGGGAACGATTATGAGTGAAGTCACTACGGTTGTAACTGGCTGGGGAATCACCTTCATTATTGTTGCCACCTATTCGATGTGGGTTGTTTCGCGCGGCAAGATTATTGGTCAGGAGCTCGGCATTGGTGAGATGGAGCAGGCCGATCCTGGAAAAGACGCTGACGCGACAACGGATCTTTAATAATGGACTTAACCCCGCGACATGAGGTTGAAGCCCCCGACGAATTGCGTCAGAAGATGCACCGTCGACGCCGCCGGACAGTTTTAGTAGTTGCCCTAATTCTGGTTGCTGCTATGGCCTTCATCACAGCGCAGGGGCTCCGAAACGCCACCTTATTTTTTCGAAACGCCGATGAAGCGGTGGAACAGCGCGCCGAGTTAGGGGACCGTCGCTTTCGAATACAGGGGCGAGTCATTCCCTCAACCGTGAAAAGTGAATCTGGAGTAACTACTTTCGAAATTGTTCATGATTGTGCGGTCGTGTCTATACGGCATTCATCTGACCCTCCGGAACTGTTCAACTCGCCCTGGATCCCAGTCGTGCTGGAAGGAAGTTGGCTGATTGGGGAAGTCCGAAATGTAGCCGGAAGCGATACCCATTACTTCGCTAGTGATCGCATGCTTGTGAAACACACCAACGAGTACGCCTCAGCCAATGAGCAGCGGTTAACGGGTGAACCTCCAGAAGGTTTTCTCGATCAATGCTTGTTCGAGGTACCGGCAGCTACGTCGTGATAGCGCTTCTTGGCACTTTTGGAGTTGCTGTTGGCTTCGTTGGAGCAATAGGTGGAGTGATGACATTGGTGTCATCCCTAGCGTCCAAACGCGAAGAACACCATCGACGCGCAATCACATGGGTCTTTGTCATGGCAGGTGGCTGCGTGTTAGCCGTGACTGCGATGGAAATAGGGCTGCTACGAGACGATTTCTCAATGCAGTATGTGGCGGCAAATTCGACCCGAGCGACACCAGTGCTCTACAAAATTGCGACCTTGTGGGGCGCCCTCGAAGGTTCGTTGTTGTTGTGGGCGTTTGTGCTCTCTGTGTATGTGACCGCCGTTTCTATAAGTTTCCGACGACGAATCGAAGATCGCCTTGTTGCGTGGGCGTTGCTCACAATGCTTGTGGTTTGCGTTTTTTTCTTGGGGCTTTTGGTCGGCCCAGCGGACCCATTCGGCACGTTGTCCATAGCTCCTATTGATGGTGATGGTTTGAATCCGCTGCTGAGAAACCACCCGCTCATGGCTATCCATCCAGTGATGCTGTATCTGGGCTACGTCGGTTTCACAGTGCCGTTCGGGTTTGCGGTAGCAGCTCTTGTGACCGGTCGGCTTGGTGAAGGTTGGTTGGTGCTGACTCGCATCTGGACACTTATTGCTTGGGTGAGTTTGACAGTCGGGATACTGCTCGGAGCGTGGTGGTCATATGAAGTATTGGGGTGGGGTGGGTATTGGGCCTGGGACCCTGTAGAGAACGCTTCGTTTCTCCCGTGGTTGACCGGAACGGCGTTCATCCACTCTGTGATTGTCCAAGAGCGTAGAGGCATGTTACGGGTGTGGAATCTATCCCTCCTATTAGCGACCTTCGCGTTAACGATCTTCGGGACTTTCTTGACCCGTTCTGGGGTGATCGACTCCGTCCACGAATTCAGCGCGTCGAGCTTGGGGCCGCTGCTGCTTTCTTTCTTCGCTCTGATTTTGGTGGTTTCGGTAGCACTCGTCGGGTGGCGAGGAGACCAACTTCGTTCTCCGGGTTCGATAGATTCGCCACTGTCGCGTGAGGGAGCGTTCCTTGCTAACAACCTTTTGTTCACGCTGTTTGCGTTCGTTGTCTTATTAGGAACCGTGTTTCCCCTGATCGTTGAAGCTATCAACGGCGATCAGTTAGCGGTTGGGCGACCTTATTTCGATCGAATGCTTCTCCCCATTGGCGTTGCGTTGCTATTGGTGATGGGGATAGCCCCAACACTTACTTGGCGGTCCACGGCAGGAGCCGTTCTGGGAACCCGAGCTCTAGTGCCTGCTGCCATCGGAGCGGCAACGATGGTTTTGGCGCTGCTGTTTGGCGCCGAAGGTTTAGGTCCCGTCATGGGCATAGGACTAGGTGGTTTCGTGATTGGCTCCTCGGCACGGCACCTTGTCTTTGCTGTTGTTCGAAATGGATGGAGAGGCATTACAGGGCGATCCGGCGGAGGAATGGTCGCCCACATCGGAGTTAGCTTGCTCGCTTTTGGATTTATAGCAAGTACTTCTTTCAGTGAAGAGGGCGAGTTTCAAATGCGCCCAGGGGACCGAGGCTCCGTCGCTGGTCACCAAATAATATTTGTCGACATAGTTGACGAAATGGATGGACTCAACCGAGTTGTTCGAGCACAAATCCACGTTGAAGGGAGAGGCATTTATTCACCAGCGATCACCCAATACCCCACCTTTGGAAGACCAATTGCTACTCCATCTGTCGCCACGAGTTTCATTGACGACGTTTATTTGAGTCTGGTCGCCATACCCGAAGAAGACAGTGACATGGTGGTGATACGGGTCCTCGTGGAACCACTTGTGGCATGGATGTGGGTTGGGGGTCTAGTGATAGCGGGAGGCTCCCTTTTGGCGATAGTGCCAGGGAGGCGACATGTTCGAGCCGACTCGGAAGAGGTCGGCGTGTGACGACTCGAAATGTTCGGACGGTGCGCTTCATAAGTGCAGCCATGGGACTCATCCTTTTCGGGTTTGTTGTCATGCTCGCCACCAGAGAAGGCGGCACAGGGACTGCTTCGAGAAGTCCACTGATCGGACAACTTGTGCCAGCGGTGGCAGGGGTAGGTCTCAACGAAGCAACTTTCGATGTGGATGATTTCTCCGACAGCTGGGTCCTAATAAATTTCTTCGCTTCTTGGTGCGTGCCCTGCGAAAGAGAACACCCTCAACTAGCAGAGTGGAGCCGACGTCACAAAAAAGACGGAGTTGTAGTCAGTGTTCCGTTTGGTGACACCGAAGAAGATGCGCGAGCTTTCTTTGCAGATCATGGAGGAGATTGGCCCGTATTAATGGACGGTGACGCCGCTTGGGCGGTCGCCTTTGGTGTTTTACGCCCTCCGGAATCCTTCTTGGTTAGTCCCGGCGGTATCGTCGTCGCAAAGTGGCAGGGGCAGATAACAGCCGATGAAGTGGACCGAGTTGTGAATGATCTCGAAGCTAAGGCCGCTGACCGATGAAGCAACGACACTGGATCTCTTGGTTTTGCATCGCACTCGTGTCGTCGCTGGCCTTAGTCGCTGCGTCGGTGGCGGATGACCCTCCAGCTACCGAAGCTGAACGCGCCTACGAGATAAAAGCAACGATGTTATGTCCGGTGTGTGATGGCCAAAATGTTCTCGAATCGAATGCACCAGTTGCTGCGGCGATACGGGCCCAAGTCGATGAACTTGTGTCCGAGGGGCGCTCTGACGCAGAAATTCGGGCTTGGATGGCCCGCCAATACGGAAAAGACGTAAATGCCAATCCTCCGCGAACAGGGATCGGTTCACTGATATGGATAGTTCCTGTTTTCGTAGCTGTCGCTTCGACAGGCTTCTTAGTTTTCGCTTTCAGGAAGTGGCGAGTGGGTAGAGGATCTGAACTATCCGACGACGACGTCACAATAGTGTCCTCGCTTCGGGAGCCAACTTGAAGGAGTGCACACAATCCTCGTCAGGAGGCGCGAAGTTAACCGAAGAACAAGAGTTTCTTTTGAGGTCGTTAGATGATTTAGAAAAAGAACACTCGAACGGCGATTTAGACGACAATGAATATGAAACGCTGCGAAATGATTACACCCACCGCCTTGCCACCCTCACCCGCAGTCTTGCAGGATTTGAAACCCCCTCACCGTCACAGAATTCGAGACGTTACCTGTGGTGGATAGGAGTGATAGCTGTTGTCGGGATCGCGGCAGGCTATGCCGTAGCTCAGTCCTCAGGATTACGTGCCCCGGGTGAACCCCTTTCGGGAGAGATAGATCGCTCACCTCGAAACCGGTTAGCCAGCGCTCAAAGTCTCTTCTTTGCTAACGATCTAGAAGGAGCTAGGGGAGTCATTGAAGAGGTCTTGCGCGACGCTCCAGAAATGACAGAGGCGTTGGTGTTATCGGCACAGATACATGAACGAATGACTAATCCGCTGGCAGCTATCCGACAACTTGATCAAGTGTTGGAAAGTGAGCCAAAAAATATTGATGCGTTGACTTTGCGGGGATGGATTCTTGTTCGCATAGACGAACCAGATGTTCAAATAGAAGGAATCCGAAGCCTTGATGAGGCCATCTCTTTGCAGCCTGTCGGATTCGACCCGTACGTTTTTCGGGGGTTCGTGGCGAGAGAGCTAGAAAATGATTTCATTCTGGCTATCGAGATGTACGAGATGGCTCTTGACCGTGACCCACCCGATGCGATGCGGGCAGAACTGACCAGAATCATTGAAGAAATGAGTTCAGAGTTACAGCCAACCGCTGAGTGAAGTTCAAGAAAGGCCTAAACCAAGGTTGTGCAAGCCGAGTGGCCCATGGCTAGAGAGCCAGCCAACTGAGGAGCTGTCTCTCCGTGTAAGCCAGCCAACATTCCCCTCACTAGTCCTCGGTCTATGGCGCAGAGCACCGGGTGGTCTATGGCTGCTTGCCCAAATGGGCAATGTTCTGACACGATCCGGAGCTGACCTGCGGAACCCTCGCTACGAGCTGCGAAACCATGTGAGGTAAGCGTTTCAGCAACTGTCGCCACCGCAGATTGCAAAGAACGGTGAGCCTCTCCGGGGGCCATTTCCAGTGCTAAATGGAGGCCATACTCATGCCCTACTTCTTCGGCGAGTTTTTCTGCTTCATCGGTGGGAAGAAGTGCAAGTGCCCTGCCCAGCAATGTTCCCAGTAGATCATCGTGGCGAGCTGGGAACTCGAATGCGATCTCAGACTTAGCAGAGCGATACCGCTTAGATGGACGACCAGCCTTTGATGCTCGGTGAATGTCCACTACTACGTGGCCTGCCGCTGCCAATTTATCCAGGTGATGTCGCGCCACGTTGTTGTGAAGTCCCACGGTTTTGGCGACTTCGGAAGCGGTTAAACCTGATTCTGAGTCTCTGATATGCCAGTAAATTTCTCGGCGTGTAGGGTCGCCGAAGGATGCCGTTATTGATTCGACCGCGGCGGAGAAAAATTCAGGCGTGAGTGACTGGCTATCCACACCACTAGATTCTACCTAGGCTTCGGCCGTAAGCTCGTAATCGTCGTTCAATAGGAATAGGCCTCCGATAATGACTATTTCCGATACTGAGCTCGCAGAAATAGTTGGAGCGGTAGTTGACCCTGAACTTCGTCGGGATCTGCACACCATGGGGATGCTTCGAGGTGCGTCTCTGGCGGGAGGCAGCGCCCATGTTCTTCTAGCGCTGCCTGCTGAAGAATGGCCGGCGCGCAGCGAACTGGTGCACCTTGTTGAAGAGGCCGTGGCTGACCAAAAGCAGATTGAATCGGTCTCGGTCGAATTTGTGGTTATGGATGAAGCAGAACAAGCCGCAGTCCGCGATCAACTGATTGGGGACCCTTCTTCAACGGTAGGGACCCAAGAGGCACATGGTCACGCCGAAGGGAGGGCTGTGCCGTTCGCTGAACCGGGTAATCCCACCCGTGTCTTGTTGATAGCAAGCGGGAAAGGTGGTGTAGGCAAGTCAAGCGTCACCGCTAATTTAGCCATCGCTCTTGCACAGCGTGGCCTTCGGACAGCGGTCATCGACGCAGATGTGTGGGGTTTCTCTATTCCGCGAATGCTGGGGGTGGAACGCCCCCCAACTGTGATCGATCAGATGGTAATTCCGGTTGAAGCTAACGGAGTTCGCTGCATATCGATGGGATTTTTTGCCCGCGAAGACCAGCCTGTCATTTGGCGAGGACCGATGTTGCACAAGGCTTTGGAGCAGTTCTTAACTGACGTGCATTGGGACAATCCTGACTACCTGCTGATAGATCTGCCGCCCGGTACCGGTGATATTTCACTGTCTATTGCTCAGTTTTTACCTAAAGCTGAACTAATTGTGGTGACGACACCACAACCCGCGGCCCAAAAAGTGGCTCAGCGAGCTGCCTATATGGCTGAGAAAGTCAACCTCCAAGTGCGTGCCGTTGTTGAAAATATGAGTTGGTTCACAGGTGAAGACGAAAAGCGTTATGACATTTTCGGTAGTGGCGGCGGTGAAGCCCTTGCCAACGAACTAGACGTTCCCCTGCTTGGACAAGTGCCGCTGGTAACCGAACTCAGAGAAGGTGGCGACGTTGGCCGCCCCATTGTGGTCAGTGACCCTGAGAGTGAAGCGGCGACCGTGTTTGAGGAGATGGCTCGTCTCTTAACCGAAGAATATTTGCCGACGCGCAGGTATAACGAGGGCTTGAAGCTCGTTTGAGCCAAAATGGTGATGTGTCAGCACTTAAGGAACTGCGGTTCGATAATCGTTTTACAGGGTCACTCCCATCTGATGTTGCTGAAGGAAGTGGCACTCGGCAAGTCGTAGGCGCTTGTTACAGCAGGGTCCAACCAGCGGTTGTGAAAGATCCGCAATTGGTAGCGCTGAGTGTGGAGACATCGGAGTTGCTTGGAATAGCACCACACGCAGTTAGGCAACAAGACTTTGTTGAGGTGCTGGCGGGTAACCACTTACTTGCGGGAATGGACACACATGCCGCGTGTTATGGCGGCCATCAGTTTGGTAACTGGGCCGGCCAACTCGGAGATGGCCGAGCCATAGCGTTAGGAGAGGTTCTCGATGTCAATGGCCGGCATCAGATGCTTCAACTGAAGGGTGCCGGTCCAACTCCGTACTCGCGATCCGCGGATGGATTAGCGGTTTTGCGTTCATCCTTACGGGAGTTTCTGTGCAGTGAAGCGATGCATCACCTAGGTGTCCCAACTACCAGAGCCTTGTCGTTGGTCACCACAGGTGAAGAAGTTGTCCGAGACATGTTGTATAACGGCAATCCGCGACCGGAGCCTGGAGCAATTGTTTGCCGGGTCGCTCCCTCGTTTGTGCGGTTCGGAAATTTTGAGATCTTCGCCTCCCGAGGCGACCACGAAACCTTGAAACAACTGGCTGATTTCACAGTGGCAACTGAATTTCCCGAAATCGAAAATGACGACCCAGACCGGTATGTGGCTCTCCTGAGACAAGTTGGGGAACGCACAGCCGACATGATTGTTGAATGGTTACGTGTCGGGTTTGTCCACGGGGTTATGAACACTGACAATATGTCCATTTTGGGTCTGACAATCGACTACGGACCCTATGGATGGTTGGACAATTACGATCCCAACTGGACGCCAAATACGACTGATGCACAAAACCGTCGTTACCGTTTCGGAAACCAACCTGCGATAGCTCAATGGAACCTTGTCCAATTAGCAAACGCTCTATTTCCATTGGTTGAAAAGGTCGAACCTCTTCAAGAGGCGCTAGGCCACTACGCCCATAGATTCGAAAATGGGTGGTCGGAAATGATGGCAAAAAAGTTGGGTTTACCGACTTTAGATAGCCCAAGGGACAGCACTATGGCGAAAGATGTGCTTGAAGTTCTGCAGGCTGCTGAAACTGATATGACCATTTTTTGGCGGGAGCTCAGCAACGTCGATTGCGATGAAGCGCTCGAAAAGTCAGTGAGAGCTGAACCACTAATGAACGCGATATACGGACGCGACGACATAAGTGAAAAGCAGAAAGCCGTTGTTAGTGATTTTGCTGACAAGTGGGCTGCCCGGCAACGGGAACTGGGCGTCAATGATGAACAGCGACGCATCTCCATGAATGCGACCAACCCAAAATATGTGCTTCGAAACTATATGGCTCAACTTGCTATTGAGCGGGCCGAGCACGGTGACCCATCTCTGGTTGAAGAGCTCTTGGATCTTTTGCGATCTCCCTATGCCGAACAAGCAAGTAAAGATCACTATTACGCGTTACGACCAGATTGGGCGCGGACGAAAGTTGGCTGCTCTCAGTTATCTTGCTCCTCTTGAATGTGAGGTCTTCTGTGGCAGAGATCGAACCGCGGCATACGCTGTTGAGCTAGCTGCAGCAGTAGTTGATAAAAGGTCAACGTCGCAGAACTATAGGAAAAGGTTGTTCCGTGGAAATCAGAGTCGGCATGATGAACGTGGCACGAGAGTTGACCTTTGAAGTGAACGATGACGAAGCTGATCAGCTTAAGTCTGACTTGGAATCGGCATCCGCCGCAGGAGACAGCATGCTCTGGGTGACTGATCGCGACGGCCGCAATGTAGGCCTGTCAGTAGGACAACTCGCATATGTTGAATTCGGAATACCCGGAGACAGACGTATCGGGTTCGCTACCGACTGACAGTGTCGATATTCACTTCAATGGACTATTTGGCGCATGACTCGTTGCTAGACCATCGGTCACGGATGTAATTTCGATTGGTATGGCAACTCTTGCCGAGCTGACTCGCTTAGATACCGGCCTGTCAAAAGATCAATTACGACATCTACAACGACTTATTGCGTGGTGGGGGATGCTCGCAGATCTGTCGTTTTCCGATTTGTTGTTATTTGTTCCAACCGAAAGCGGTGGTGGTGAGTTTGCTATCGCATCTCAGATTCGCCCAACTACCGGCCAAACTTTGTATAGGGATGATCATGTAGGGCTCCGAGTCACAGATGTCGAGAGACCCTTGGTGGCGCGCGCCTATGAATTGCAACAGGTCGTAGACGGGGAAGTGCCGATCAAGCCAACGAATCGGCTCGCGAGCGTGACGTGTATCCCTATCACCTACGACCGAAGGGTGATTGGTGTTCTAAGCCGAGAGCTGATTCCTAATTTCGCAGAACGTCGTGACCCGGGAGAGCTTGAACGCACATATTTAGAGGCGTTTCATCGGTTGGCAAAGATGATTGCGGCCGGCGCCTTCCCATTCGCTGACAACGATGTGGATATGGATGAGATCCCGCGGGTAGGTGATGGGTTGCTCGTCGTAGATCCTGAGGCAAGGATCCAGTATGCGTCACCCAACGCACTTAGCACTTTGCATCGAGTAGGGGTGCTTGGGAACGTTGCTGGGCGGCGACTTGAAGATTTGGGTATCAAACATCCAGTGATCAGCCATGATTCTGGCCCCTTGCGAGCTGTTGTAGCCGAAATCGAACGAAACGATACGGCGGTCCAACTATTGGGCGTGCCCCTCGTTGAACAGGGCCTCTCTCGTGGGGCAGTCGTATTACTGAGAGACATAACCGAACTACGTCTGAGAGACCGGTTACTCGTTTCCAAGGATGCGACAATTCGTGAGATTCACCATCGTGTGAAGAACAACCTGCAGACCATTTCATCGCTATTGCGGCTTCAGGGGCGACGCCTTGAATCTAATGAGGCGAAAATGGCAATTGACGAATCGGTACGTCGAATTCGAGCCATCGCGCTTGTGCATGAGACACTCGCAAATGAAACATCGGATGATGTCAGCTTGGCGGATGTTGCCAATATGTTGGCTCGGACTGCTCAAGACAACTTCACTTCGCCTGACCGTCCGATCCGTTTCGAAGTAATTGGGGACGCAGGGTTAGTCCCATCAGACATAGTTACGCCGCTCGCAGTTGTGCTGAACGAATTGCTGCAAAACACCGTCGACCATGCCTTCCCTACTTCCATGCCTCCCATCGAAGACAAGGTGGGGCTTGTGGAAATCTTCCTTGACCGGACTGAAGAACTGGTCAGGATGGCGGTACGAGACAATGGGGTAGGAGTGCCCGATGACTTTGATAGCGAAACCCAGGACGGGCTGGGAATCTCGATTATTAGGGCACTAGCAACTAGCGAACTCGGTGGGGCTATAGAGGTTCGACGAAGGAAGGACTCAACGGGTTCAGAAGCTCTGATAGAAGTCCCGTTACCAAGTAATTAACTCAGTAAAGGACCAAAATCGCTATCTGCACTGGTCTAGAAGGTCAACCAAACTGGCGCATCGCCCTATTGCGTTCACGACGAAGCTGTCGACGTTCTTCTTCAGAAGCTCCACCCCACACTCCTGAGTCTTGATTAGTGTTCAACGCGAATTCAAGGCAGAGGTCTTTCACCGAGCAATCCCCACACACTGCCTTGGCAGCCGCTATTTGATTTAGTGCTCGACCTGTCGAACCGATTGGGAAAAAAATGGTGGGATCGGCTTCACGGCAACTGGCAGTGTTTCTCCATACTCCACTCTCTAGGAGCATGGACCCTCGAGCGCTCACGTCGTCATTTCCTCCAGGTGCTACTCACGAAAGGGGGTTCGCGAGTTTTTAAACCACTGCTGACTCTACAAAAATCAGCGGCGAGAAACTGCTTGAACGCCGAGTCGATAAACCCAAAGACCTCTTCGACTGAGTTGGCGTGCTAACAGCGATACGACAGGTTACGGTCGGTCACATGTCCGAGCAAGAGATTCTTTTTATCGGTTGTGTCCCATTTGATAAACAGCACGATCAGGATTGAGAAATGCTGTTCCGTCCAGCCGTCTACGCGCATCGAGGGGCATCTCGACAGGAAACAGAAAACACCGTTCAGGCCTTTGCATCGGCTGCTGACATGGGAGTCGATGGAGTTGAGCTTGATGTATGGAAGAGTCGCGATGGTGAGCTCATGGTTCACCATGACCCGGATATCAACGGACTTTTGATAGGAAGATTAACGGCTAGTGAACTACCAGATTATGTTCCCACTCTTTCGAGCGCCTTGGACGTGTGCAGGGGTTTGAGAGTCAACATTGAAATTAAGAGCATCGAAGATCAACCGCTGGTAGCCCTCGCTACGGCTGAAGTTCTAATCGATATCTTGCGATCACGATCAGAACCACCAGATCGCTGGATAATTTCGTCTTTCGATCATGGTGTTTTAGATCGCGTTCGACACGAAGCCCCAGAGTTTTTAACGGGGTTACTGTTTTGGAAGCAACCATGGTTACCTGTGTTGCTTCACGCCGTCGAACATGGACATGATGCGCTGCATCCCCACGAGACTTTGGTTGATGAAGCCCTGAGGGAGGCGACAACGAAGGCGGCTATTGGGTTGAACGCGTGGACAGTCAATGATCCAGTTCGGGTATCTGAGCTAGTGGACCTTGGCGTCGACGGTTTGATAACCGACGTTCCTGATGAGGTGCTGCGAATACTTGAGTTCGGAAGCTAGCCAACGTTCACGATTCGACCGGTTTCACTAAACGAAGTGCATGAGGACACCACTTGAAGTTGAGTTCCTCGACACGCCCCAGATAGTCACCGTCTAACTGATACGGGAATGGTTTGTACCCGGTCACGGAGAGATCGTCTATGTCATCGGCGACGTGAAGGTCATCACTATTTTCAAGAGGTTTCCCCTGAAAAAGATCTTTGAGCAATTTGACCATCGTCTCTAATGACATGTTTCGGAGAGCGACGACGCTCAGGCCGCTGTTGAGGGTGGCCGACGGTGCCAAAGACAATGGGCGGCTTCCTAAATAGGTGTATGGGTCAGTGTTCAGGACGATCGTGAAATAGCTGTCATCAACTCCACCGAGTGAGTGTCGCACCTTCATCCTTGGTGCTGAGTGGTCGTAGTGACGGAGCCAAGTATCGACTCCGGCCCATAGGAATAATGGATGCCCTGCATAACGCTTTAGCGCAGATCGACGTTCAACCTGCTGCACGACAGCCGCATCAAAACCATTGCCGCAGTGAAAGAGAAAATGCCTACCAGCGACTTCTCCGAGACCTATGGGTTCGATCGAGTTAATAGTTATGGCAGTGATGATCTGTTTCGTTGCCTCTAAGGGGTCGTCGGCTAAGCCGATAGTTCTGGCGAAAACATTGGTGGAACCTCCCGGCAGAGCTGCCAACGCACATTCGGTTCCGGCCAAACCATTTGCAGCCTCGTTGAGGGTTCCATCCCCACCTAAGACTGCTACAAGATCGGTACCCGTTGCAGCCGCACCGCGCGCCAACCGAGAGGCATGACCTCGGCGACTGGTCATTGCCAATTCAACATCATGATGTTCAGCGAGCGCTGCTTGAATCAGCACTCTGGTTCTGGCCGTCACGGATGATGCCGATCCGTTGACGAGAAGCAATATCCGCACCTATCTAGTGTCGCTGATTTTTCACCGAACAGTCGAATTGTGTGTTGAGTTAATGAATGATTGGAAATCTTGTCGAGTGATAACCCAAATTTTTCTATTTTTGATTTGGATCTGAAGAAACCGCGGGGCAGAATCCACGCATGAAGGTCGTAGTCTGCGTCAAACAGATCCCAGACCCTGCATTGCCGGGCGAGTTGGATCCCTCTACCAATTACCTCAAACGGGATGACAAGTTGATCCTTGATGAGTCTGACTCTTACGGGGTTGAAATGGCCCTCCAGCTTGCAGAAGCGGCTGGCGGCGGCGAGGTGTCGTTGGTGTCGATGGCTCCTAACGGAGAAGTCAGTGGGTTGAGAACAGCGCTCGCTATGGGCGCTGAAGATGCGATCCTGATAAGCGACGACGCCCTAGCCGGTAGCGATGCTCTTGGTACCGCGCGGGTGCTTGGTGCCGCGATATCGAGAATGTCCCCCGACCTGGTCTTGGCCGGAGTCGAGTCATCTGACGGTTACACAGGCACTGTGCCTGAAATGATCGCTGGTGTACTTGAGATGCCCTCGATTACTTTTGCCAAACAAATCGAAATCGACGGGAACACGGTAAAAGTCCAACGTCAGACTGAAGCTGGATACGACGATGTTGAATGTCAAACACCGGCGTTGGTGTCTGTTACCGCCGGAGTTGTCGAACCCCGATACCCATCTTTCAAAGGAATCATGGCGGCAAAAAAGAAGCCCGTCGAAGAGTTGGATTTGGCGGCCCTCGGGATCGACGCGGCTGCGGTCGGGCAAAGTGGAGCGCGCCAAGAAACGGTACGAGTTACCGATGCAGAAGAACGGCAAGCGGGCGAAGTCATCGAAGATGAAGGTGACGCCCACGAAAAGATTGTTGAGTTCCTAGGCGAACTCAAGATTGTTTGAGGAGGTTGCGAATGTCTGTTGAAACCATCCTTGTGTTCGGAGAAGGCGATGAAGGAAACCCCAGTGGGCTAACACTTGAATTGCTTGCAGCGGCACGTGGTCTGGCGACAAATGTAGAAGTATTTGTTGCGGGCGACGGAGCTGCTATGGCGGGGGAACTAGGGGCTCACGGAGCTTCGAAGGTATATACAACGGGATCCCTTGAGGGAAAACTCATGGGAGTACATGCAGCGGCAGCTTTGCAGACCCACATGGAGACCGGATCCGCCGATGCGGTTTTCTTTGGTCAAACACCTGACGGTCGTGACACCGCCGCTCGTCTTGCAGTTCGGATAGATCAACCAGTCGTCACAAATAATGTCGGTGCCTCGGTAGAAGATGGAACTCTGGTAGTTGAAGAACCAGTCTTCGGAGGCACACAAAACGTTTTCACGGCGTTCAGAAATGAAGGTCCAGCACTGGCTCTCTTCCGTCCTAAGTCCTTCGAAGCGGAAGCCACTGGCGGCGGTGAGGCAGAGGTTGTAACAGTCGATGCAGTTGACCCTGGTGTAGCCGGTTCAGCTGCTGTAACTGGGCGCCATGCCGAAGAACGTTCAGGCCCTCAACTAGATGATGCCGAAGTGGTTGTGTCTGGTGGGCGTGGCCTTGGTCAACCTGAGGCATATGAAATGGTCGACGAACTTGCAGGCTTGCTTGGGGCAGCGTCAGGTGCATCGCGAGCAATTGTCGATGCTGGATGGGTGCCATACTCCAAACAGGTTGGGCAGACAGGCAAGGTAGTCAAGCCAAATGTCTATGTGGCTTGTGGAATTTCAGGGGCTACCCAACATCTCGTTGGTATGAAGGGCTCAAAGCACATCATTGCTATTAACAAGGATCCTGAGGCACCGATTTTCGGTGTTGCCGATCTGGGTATTGTTGGTGATGTCCACAAAGTGATCCCCGCCCTTATTGAGGCGTTGAAATCTCAGTAAAATTCTCTTCATAGCCGAGACAGATAGGTAGCGCTGCTGAGATGTTAAATGAGCGGCCAGGGCCAGCGGTATCCATCATCTTCAGGGAAGAAGGGTGACGCTCTTAGCCATCGAGCCCGTTCAACTAGTGCATCAATCTCATCTTCGTCAAGCCATGACGAGATTGAGGAACCGACACCTTCAGCTAGCCGACTTACGCCACTCATCATTTCTTCTTCGATGGGCTGGTTCGCGAATTCCCAGATGACTGTTCGCAACTTAAAGTCACTTGAAAAACATAGGCCATGGTCAATTCCGTAAATAGTTCCCCATTTCGAGAGCAGACAGTGCCCTGCTTTTCTGTCTGTGTTGTTGGCTAGTAAATCAAGTACGCACAGCTTTCGAAGGGTCGGATGGTGCCGCACATCCTTGACCAGAGTGAAGTGATGTTGACTGAAGTCGGCATCAATGAACAACTGAACTGAGCCGGTTCCGTGAGGACCGACCCGTTCAAGAGTAGGAGGTACTACGCCCCAACCCAGTTCTTCGCTTAGCTCGTAAGCCGCAATTTCGCGTCGGTGAAGGCCTCGAGGAAAATCCCACAAGGGTCTTTCACCTTTAATCGGTTTGTAGATGCCATGTACAGCTATTTCGTTGTCCTCTACTCGTACAAGAAATGTGGCATTGGAGCTGTACGGCATTTGGGCAACTAGTTCTATTTGGCCGTGTCGCAAAATATTGCGTGCAACATCTAGATCTATGAAGTTTGTTGAGGGGTGCTTGCCGACATCGGCGCTGTCTTCACTCACCGATGCGTTTGTGGCCATTCTGTCGACCGAAGTCGCGGCCATATTCGACAAGGAACAGTGCATGATCCACAAAGGCTTTTGCTTGCTCAAAACTGATGTGGATATGAGCTTCAGAAGGATCATTTTGATCCTGGTCAGGCAGTTCCTGAGCTACCACCACTATTTCCCCAGATTCGTCACTAAGTCCTATAGCTAACGCACCAACCGTCCACACGGCATGTGGAGGTTCAATCATGTCAGCCACTCGAACCGCGACCACGTCTCTATCTTCAGCTTCAATGAGTTCTAGAAGATGGCTAGCGAGAGACTGAACTTGCCCCTTTTCGAGCTTTAACGTGAGGACCGACCCTTCTCCCTGAGCTTGTAGATAAAAAATGCGTTCCCCGGGCCCTCCGATCGTTCCCGCAACGAAGTTTTCTGGGTTTCTTATTTCGTAGTTGTCAGTCATTGTTCCCGTTCAAAAAAATATCGAGTTCGTCTAAGCAGGCGAAAGATCGCTGAGTTCACCAGTGTTATTTACTGAAAGAACGACTGGTCCGTGTGTCGTATACAGAATTGCTGTGACTGAACAGGGGGATACCACTGTTCGTTGGAATAGATCAAGATGTGTTCCCATAGCGTGTGCAACTAGAGCACGAATGGGATCTGCGTGGCTGACTGCGACGACAGCTTTCCCCGGGTGTCGCTTTACTAAACGGTCAATCGCTCCAGCGATTCTGGTCTGCATTTCTGGGAAAGATTCTCCGTTTGGGAACCTAAATCCCGAAGGGTATTTTTGAACCGAAGACCAAGCTTTAAGCTTCCTCAATTGACTTAACTTGCGGCCAGTCCAATCACCGACGTCAAGTTCGATTAAGCCCCGGTCGCGCTTCACCGCTAGACCCAGCTCTGAGGAAATGGCTTCAGCTGTCTGCTTTGTCCGTTCCAACGGGCTCGCGTAAATAGCCTCAAAACGTTGGCTACCCATACTTGCAATCCGTTGAGCGACGTTCTTAGCTTGAGCTAACCCTGTGTCGGATAGGCGAACTCCTGGTTTTCTGCCGTACAACTCAACTCCAGTCGTGGGAGTTTGTCCGTGTCGCACGAGAAGGACGAGGGTAGGTCGTTGAGATGAGGCCACGAAGTGACCGTAGTCGTTAAAGACACCTCAGAGTCTGCAACACTCGGCGTTATGGACTCACTTTCTTCACTGGCTGAGGCGATAGCTGATTGTCGTCAGTGTGAGCGTCTTGTGCAATGGCGAGAGAAGATTTCTGTTGAAAAGCGTGCGGCATTCGTTGACGACGATTACTGGGGTCGAGGGGTTCCAGGATTTGGAGACCCGTTAGCGAAGGTAATGATTATTGGTCTTGCTCCCGCTGCCCATGGAGCGAACCGAACTGGGCGCGTATTTACGGGCGATCGGTCAGGAGATTTCCTCTTTGCCTCGTTGCACAGGACCGGGTTTGCAAACCAGTCCCTGGCACGGCATGTAGACGACGGTCTTGAACTGTTCGACGCCTATGTCACTGCGGCGGTTCGATGCGCTCCCCCCGCTAATAAGCCAACCCCAGTTGAGCGAGATACCTGTCGACCATTTATTGAAAGGGAGTTGAAGTTGCTCACAGAGGCCACGGTCTTTGTTGCGTTAGGCCAGTTTGGTTACCAAGTCGCATCCTCAATTTTTGGGGTGCGGCCCCGGCCTCGATTCGGTCATGGTGTGGTTGTACCGCTTGAAGAACAGGGACGCGAGGCGACTCGGCACATCATTTGTTCGTTCCACCCAAGTCAACAAAACACGTTCACTGGTCGTTTAACAGAAGAGATGCTTGACCAAGTTTTCATTAGAGCCCGCGAGTTAGCAGGCCTAGAGCCGCTCTAACCTTCAGGTGTGACCGTTTTTGGTAGAGCGAGCCAGCATTTCCTCCGATTTGTTGTTGTAGTAGCGCTAACGAGCGCTTGTTCTTCAGAGGTAGGTCAAGCCCGCTATCCCAACAACTCGGATGCTTCATTCGACAATCCAGGAACTCTGGCCTCCGATACAACCAGTATCAGCGGCGAGTATTTGCTCGATATAAGCACAACCATCGCTTTTCTCGATGCGTGCATTTCAGACTCAGGCCTGGTTGGTCCCTGTCATTGCGCTTCGGAATTACTGGTTCACGACGTAGACGCCAGTGATATAGCTGGCCTTGAAGATCGGATCAGCGCGTTCAACGAATTCCCCCCTGAACTTGCTGGCCTTTTAGTTCAATGTCGAGGAGAGGAGCGACCTCCCGTTTGGTCGGCGGCAACCAAGGAGATTTACGTCGCCGCTTGCACCCAGGGCTCGAATCGTCTTGTAGATCTTTGCCGTTGCGCAGCGTCTCGGGCGGCAGACGTTATACCCCAAGACCGACTCCCAGAGTTCTTAGCTGCTACTGATTTGAGACCGAACATGGTTGACTTCATCAACACATGTTTGTGATTAGAAGAGGCGAATTATTTTCGTGTAGGTAAAAGAGCCGGTTGTTCCCATGCGAAGTCTGGCCATCGGCTACGAGACTTTTGGCTCAACTTATGCATAAGTTCGATTGCCCCGGGGTCATCATCGCCTGGTCGTCCGATCAAGTAGCCCCCCTCGAGCATCTTCATAATTATTTCTCGACCTATCGGGGTTCTGACGATGGTCAGGGTCCAGTCACTGTATTTTCCAATGCCGCCGGTCGAAATGTCTGCGTGTTCGGCAGCGAAATCAGGGCAGTGGTTGCACCCTTCCCGAGTCCATGCATGGCATTCCTTGAGATTGATTTCGTAGTAACCGCCGTCATGGGTCCAGATTTGGAAAACGCCCTTAATATTTGTCTTCTTTATTGTGCGACGGTCGAGACCGTATTTCTGTTCAAACAATTCTTCGAATATCGCCTCGTCAAATGACTTAGAGCACAACAGACCGATATTGAGAGCGAACCTGTTACCGACTTTGCCGATTTTTCGTGACTTCGCGACGGGGATAATTGAACTTTGACAACTCATCCCCACGAGGGCAATCTTCTTGGCACCGGCTTCGATTGCTTCATTGTAAGCAAGTGTGTTGGCGGAGTAGGTGTAGCGGCTGCCAGCACCTCGAACAACGTCGTCTCGGTTGAAGGCGACGCCGGGAGAAGCTGTCCACTGAGAACCTTCACCCTCACCTACATATGAAGTCAGAGCGGCGTCTATATACCCATTCTCCAGGGCCCAAATAAGAATTGCCGAGACGAGTCCTCCATCTTGTCCAACTTCGTGAATGAAGTCATCAGATGCTCGGGTCAAAATGATGTCTTTATAGATCCCCGACGGCTCTTCAGGAGTTCGCGTTTTATCGAATAGAAACTCATCGGCTTCATGCTCCCAGGTCCGAAAACGTGGACAGGCTCGTGTGCAACTAGTGCAGCCCTTTTCGCCGTGACCGCAGTTGTCCTCACCGAGCTCTTCTTCAATATGGAATGGCTTGAAGCCTCCCTGAACATGGTCGTAACCAATTACGTCATGCGGACAACTAATGACACAACCTGCACACCCGGTGCAAAGGCCCGAGGTAATCACTTCTTCGTGAAGCTCTTTCCACTGGAAGGACCACCGTTCACGTTTTGGATTTTCAGTGCTGGTTTCTGCCAGAGCCATACCTAAGAGAATACGCTGCTCGATGCTGATAAACCCATAAAGATTCATCCAGGCTGGGCTTTTGGGGTGGAACAGAACCGCGGACTATTGTGACTCCTCGCGCTGCCCCCTTTGCAGTGCATCGACTAGGTCTGCCACCCCGAGGACTAATGAACGAATCTGAATTATTAGAGCTGCTCGGCGATGCCCGCGTAGCGACGCTTGCCACGATCCGCACCGATGGGCGGGTCGACCTCGTGCCGATTACTTTTGCGTTCAACGATCATGTCGTGGTCACAGCTATCGACCACAAGAAGAAATCAACAACTGAGTTGAAACGCCTGGATAACATCCGACAATTTCCCGAAGTAACACTTCTCGTGGACCATTACGACGATCAGGACTGGAAACAACTCTGGTGGGTTCGTGTGCGGGGCCGAGCCAAGGTGCACCAGAGCGGTAATGATTATGAACTCGCTCTGGACCTGTTAAGTGAGCGCTATCCGCAATACGGAGAAAAACGACCAAAGGGTCCAGCGATCGTCATCGAACGTACCGAAGTTACGGGCTGGAAAGCTTAAGTTGCGCTGCTAGGGACGGACAAAGCAGGCATCTGAAGCCAGTTGCCTAAACCTCGGCCTCGCGGTGAAGCGATAGCGAGGATTTATCGAACTTGATGTCGGTGGCGGGAACGGAAGCTCTCAGAGAAATATTCCTTGCGCCCTCGGCAGGATTCGAACCTGCGCTCATGGCTCCGGAAGCCAATGCTCTATCCCCTGAGCTACGAGGGCGGGGTAGCGAATGTATCGCTTTCAGAAGAGCCCTCCACACTGGCGCGTATTTGAAGAGCAATCTTAAGTCGCTTCGAGTCAGGAGGGTGTCAGCGGTACAGTCAAGTTTGTCTTGTTGCTGTCCTAGCAGCGAGATACCCATGCTGACCTACAGGGAGCAAGCTAGTGATCACCGAAGTCTTGGCAGCAGCCTTGGCGGACTCTTTAAGGGAGTCGGAAGTCGAAATTGCTGTGAGCGAGATTCAGATGGAACGTCCGGCACTGCGCGAACACGGTGATTGGTCGTCAAATGTTGCCTTGGTGACAGCTAAGAAAGTAGGGCGAAATCCTAGAGAATTAGCTGAAGAGTTAGTCAAAGCTATTGAATCAGGGTCAGTTGACTTAATCGAGAGAATGGAAGTTGCCGGCCCTGGATTCATTAATTTCTACCTTTCGCCGCGATGGTTACACGATGTTCTAATTCAAGTTCTGACTGAAGGTGAAGAGAGTTACGCGCGTTTAGAAATAGGAAGTGGTCAATCAATCAATCTTGAGTTCGTGTCCGCTAACCCGACAGGCCCTCTTCATGCTGGAGGAGGTCGCTGGGGAGCCTACGGGGACAGTCTGGCCCGCATTTTTCGTCGTTGTGGCTATCAAACTTTCACTGAGTATTACGTGAATGATCGCGGACTTCAGACTGAGCTCTTTGGAGCTTCCCTGATAGCACGTCGAGACGGTACCGCCCTTCCCGAAGATGGTTATGCCGGCGAATACGTAGCAGAGTGGGCGTCTGAGATGCCGACCAACGTGGACCCAGTCGAGTGGGGTCGAAAAAGAGCCCTGACCGATGTGCAGAAGTCACTAGCTTCAATGAACGTTGAATTTGACAACTGGGCAAGCGAAAACGCCTTGGTCGAATCAGGAGCTATGGAGGCGACCGTGGCAGAGCTCAGAGCCGCCGGATGGGTCGATGAGAGAGATGGGGCGACATGGCTGCGCACCTCCGCCTTCGGCGACGAAAAGGACCGAGTCTTAGTCAAAAGTGACGGTGAACCCACCTATTTCGTTCCCGATATCTCTTACCATCACGAGAAATTCGAACGCGGGGATCTTGTCATTGATGTCCTGGGAGCAGACCACCACGGCTATGTGCCCCGGATGTCGGCTGCCCTACAAATGTTGGGGCACCCTCAAGAGTCCTACGAAGCGATCATCGGCCAGAATGTGACCTTGGTTAAAGAGGGCCAAGAGATCAAGCTCTCGAAACGCACCGGAACGATGGTAGAAGTCAGTGAACTAATCGAAGCGGTCGGCCCCGACGTAGCTCGGTTTGCTTATCTGCTTCAATCTGTTGATTCGCGACAAACCATCGACATTGATGTGCTCTCAAAACAAGGGAACGAAAACCCTGTTTATTACGTTCAGTACGCACACGCGCGCATAGCGGCGGTTGGCCGAGAAGCGACAAGTCGCGGAATAGAACGCGCGCCATTGACCTCTATAGATGTTGAGCTTCTGACACAGGAACGAGAATTAGAACTCCTTCGTTGCTTATCGATGCTGCCTGAGATCCTTGAAATAGCAGCACGCGATCGAGCACCTCACCGCGTCGCGACATGGCTCCGTGAATTAGCAGCAGCGTTTCATGGGTTTTACCACGATTGCCCAGTTCTGAGATCTGATGTCGAAAGCAGCCTCCAACAAGCCAGACTTTGGTTGGTTGAATCGGCCCGCGTTGGCTTCGCTATTGGTCTCGACCTTCTGGGTCTTGCAGCTCCGGAACAAATGTGAGAAGGGCCCAATGAACCAATCAGAATTACCCAACGGCCCAATTCCCTTGTCGCTTTTGCCTGATTCAGCAGAAGTTGGCCCCAGAGGGGAACTGCAACTTGGAGGGATATCGGTTGACGACTTAGTAACTGAGTATGGAACGCCGCTGTTCATCTACGACGAGGACCATCTCCGCTCGAGGTGCCGAGAAGCCCTCACTGCACTAGGGGAGGGAACCGCATACGCGGGCAAAGCTTTCCTGTGTGTGGCTATGGCCCGACTTGTTGCTGAGGAAGGCCTTCACCTAGATGTAGCCAGTGAAGGAGAACTTCGGACTGCAATAGCAGCGGAAATCCCTGGGGAGAGCATTGTTTTACACGGGAACAACAAATCCCTGGATGAACTTTCTCTCGCACGTTCTTATGGTGTCGGGCGAGTAGTAGTGGACTCATTCGATGAGCTTCGTCGCCTCCAACAACTCCACCAAAAGGACGGCTTGGTGTCGTCGGTATTGCTTCGGGTCACTCCAGGGGTCGAAGCCCATACACACGAGTACGTTTCCACTGGTCAAAATGACTCTAAGTTTGGATTTGGGCTCGATTCCGGTGCTGCTACAGAGGCCGTTGAGGAGTGTGCTTCTAACTCGGGTGTCGACTTGGTTGGTATCCACCAACACATTGGAAGTCAGGTATTTAGGGTCGACAGTTTCGCGCGGGCACTCGAAGTAGTTGTGGCGTTTTCTGAACCGCTTGGCTTACCTGAACTTTCTGTTGGGGGAGGCCTCGGTGTCGCATATCTGGAATCGGAGTCAGCGCCGTCGATAACTGAATGGGGAGAGATGCTTCGGCAAGCGTGTGACAGTCTGGGGGTTCAGGCACGAGTTTCTGCTGAACCCGGGAGGTCCATCGCAGCCCAGGCAGCTATCACGGTGTACTCAATAGGAACAGTTAAAGAACTACCAGGAATACGAACCTATATGGCTGTAGATGGAGGTTTTGGAGATAATCCGCGACCGATGCTTTACGGCAGTGGTTATACCGCTTTCGCACCGAACAGAGTTACCGAAGATAGGAACTCAATAGCTCGAATTGTCGGCAAGCATTGTGAATCGAGCGACGTGATTGTTCGCGAAGCGTCGCTGCCCGAAAACCTCAGTGTCGGAGACCTCGTAGCTACTCCGGTCACCGGCGCCTATGGATACGCGATGGCCAGTACCTATAACAGGATGCCGCGACCACCAGTTCTATTTGTCTCCCAAGGTGAAGCGAGGCTGGTCATTCGCGGGGAGTCCGTTGAAGATCTTTTGACCCTTGATGTCGATTGATTGAACGGTCGCGGTTTGTTTCAGGCCGTTGAGTGATAAATCGACACGGAGAATAGGTGCTTTGACCGGTACCGTTGGAGCTATGAAGTCGGAATCAGATTCAACCATTCGCATAGGGCTCTTAGGTTGTGGCACGGTCGGCGGTGCGTTAGCCAGAATTATCTCCGCGGACGCAGATCGCATAGCAGCGCGCACCGGAATCCGACTCGAGGTGACAAGTATCGCCGTTCGAAACCTTTCGGCTGATCGCGTCGTAACACTTCCTGAAGAACTATTCACTCGAGACACCCAAGCGCTCGTCAACTCCCCAAACGTTGACATCGTTGTTGAGACCATTGGTGGAATCGAACCAGCTCGACAATTAGTGATCGACTCGTTGAAATCGGGAAAACCAGTCATTACCGCGAACAAAGAATTAGTCGCCAACGTGGGGCAAGAACTCTTTGAAGCAGCGGCAACAGGTGGAGTCGACCTCTTCTTTGAGGCAGCAGTGGCTGGAGGGGTGCCTTTGATACGAGTTCTCCGAGAGTCACTTGCTGGAGAACGAATAAACAGAGTCATGGGAATCGTCAACGGTACGACCAATTTCATTCTTACGAAAATGACCGAAGAAGGAGCTGAGTACGCCGACGTCCTTGCTGAAGCTCAGAGTCTTGGATTCGCCGAAGCAGACCCAACGGCAGACGTGGAAGGCAGTGATGCTGCCGCAAAGGCAGCGATTTTGGCAACCATCGCCTTCGGGGCAAAGGTCGTCGCGGGCGATGTCTATCAGGAAGGGATAAGCAAAATCTCTAAGGACGACATAGCCGCCGCCTCACATATGGGTCATGTCATTAAGTTATTGGCAGTCGCGGAATCCGATGGCAACCAAGTAGCGGTAAGAGTTCATCCAACGATGGTGTCTCGGAATCACCCTCTCGCGGCAGTGCGAGAAAGCTTTAACGCGGTGTTCCTAGAGGGCTCCGAGGTTGACGATCTCATGCTTTATGGTCGCGGAGCAGGTGGTGGGCCCACTGCCTCAGCGATGCTTGGCGACGTCATTTCGGCTGCCAGAAATCTGCAACAGGGAGTATCGAGTGATATCGGACTGCTGTCTGAGTTTCCCATTCGACCGATCGATGAAACCAGTAGCGCGTTCTATATGCAACTCGACGTTGAAGATCAACCCGGTGTACTGGCAGCAGTAGCGAGCATTTTTGGTGAACACGGTGTTTCAATCCGGTCTATGGAACAACAAGGCCATGGGGAAACGGCCCATCTTGTCTTCATTACCCATGAGGCCCGTGAAGCAGACGTGCAATCAACGTTACGCGAGTTGAGAAACTTGAAAGAAGTGCGCGATATAGGGGCCCTAATTCGAGTTATAGCCGACTGATCACGCAGGAGATTGTACGAGAGTGAAATATCAGAGCACGCGTGGTGAAGCCCCGGTTCTCGAATTCAGCGAGGTCCTACTTGCGGGGCTGGCGATTGACGGCGGACTTTATGTTCCCACCGAGTTTCCAAAGCTGAAACCGTCAGATCTCAGTGCGTTCTCTGAAATGTCATATGCCGAAGTCGCGACAAAGGTGCTCACCCCGTTCGTTTCACCCTCAATTAGTAGCGACGAACTGGGGAACATGGTCGAGCAGTCATACTCGACATTTCGTCACCCAGACGTCGTACCGGTGAAACAACTACCTACCGAGATTGGGAACGATCGGTACCTAGCAGAGCTTTACTGGGGGCCTACCTTCTCGTTCAAGGATGTGGCTCTTCAACTACTAGGACGTCTATTTGAACACGAACTTACCCGCCGCGATTCAGGAGTAACGATTGTTGGAGCTACCTCTGGAGATACCGGTAGTGCAGCAATCGAAGCCTGCAAAGACCGGACTGGAATTGAGTTAATAATGCTCCATCCCCGTGGCCGGGTCTCAGAGGTGCAACGGCGACAAATGACCACGGTCACAAGTCCCAATATTCACAACGTTGCCATTGATGGAACGTTTGATGACTGCCAGGACTTAGTCAAAGCGATGTTCTCGGATCTTCAATTTCGGGAGCGTCATAACTTGGCTGCAGTTAACAGCATCAATTGGGCGCGTGTTGCCGCTCAAACTGTTTATTACTTCACTACCGCGACTCGAATAGCGGGTCCGAGCGAACAAATTTCTTTCTGCGTACCTACTGGCAACTTCGGCAACATACTCGCGGGCTACATCGCTTCCCAGATGGGCTTACCAATCGACAGACTAATAATCGCAAGCAATCACAACGACATCCTTACTCGAACTCACCTTTCAGGAGTGATGGAGATTCAAGATGTCGAACCCTCAACTAGTCCTGCTATGGATATCCAAGTATCCAGTAATTTCGAACGGTTACTTTTCGATTTAAGCGGTAAAGATGGTTCATGGGTGGCTGCTGCAATGGGCGACTTTCGTTCCACCGGCTCAATGAAATTACCCGAATCGGTAGCGAAACATCTGCGAGATCGGTTTGACGCGGGTCAAGCTTCCGAAACAGAAGTAGAACAAGAAATCTCTGACCTCTACGAGACTCAAAGAGAATTCTTAGACCCTCACACTGCTGTTGGAGTCAATGTGATCCGGCGAATGAAATCGCTGAACGGCCCCGCAGTAGTGATGGCAACCGCCCATCCGGCCAAATTCAACACTGTCGTGGAATCAGCAACCGGTGTGGTGCCACCTCAGCCTGACGAAATCGCTGGCCTAAAAAATCGAAGCGAACGATGCATAGACCTACCTAATGAAGTTTCGGCCGTTATGGACTTTGTTTCAACTGCGTCAAACCAATGAGAATGGCCCCAACGTTGTGAGTGGCCCTGCTTGCTGAGTAGCCTGACCCCACCGTTCTGTTGCTCACGTCGTTTGTGAATCAGGCAACCGTAGCTGGTCGGCGACTGCCGGCTTGACCCCGATGAACGGCCCGAAACCACATCCCGGTGCACTCA
>Ga0209228_1000070_pt1 | contig 45078 bp, 43 predicted proteins | sample METZYME_3_150m_FD_187547 | JGI IMG/M metagenome (GOLD analysis project Ga0209228, IMG submission 187547) | Marine microbial communities from oxygen minimum zone in mesopelagic equatorial Pacific - METZYME_3_150m (SPAdes) (version 2) | ecosystem: Environmental > Aquatic > Marine > Oceanic...
TGGATGATCTAGGAGATTTTGTGGAAGGGTTCGATTGGCTCACCGGTTTAAATGTATATGAAGTCAATGACAAAATATATGAGAGTTTAAAGAGCAAAGGTAAGTTTTATCGCCTAGAACGGTACAAGCACAGATATCCTCATTGCTGGAGATGTGGTTCAGAGTTGGTTTTTAGATTGGTGGATGAATGGTTCATAAAAATGGACCCACTAAGAGAGCCTCTATCTCGAGTTACTCAAAATATTCGGTGGGTTCCCGAATTCGGAATGAAACGTGAATTGGACTGGCTTAGAAATATGGACGATTGGATGATTTCTAAGAAAAGATATTATGGTTTGGCTCTTCCAATTTATAAATGTTCATGCGGTAATTTCGACGTAATTGGAAGTGAGAAAGAATTGGAAGAGAAGGCTGTCGAGGGCTGGGATGAATTTGAAGGTAATTCACCTCATAAACCATGGATAGATTCGGTGAAGATTAATTGCTCTTCTTGTGGGGAGAAATTGTCTCGTGTTTCAGACGTAGGAAACCCCTGGCTTGATGCTGGTATTGTTTCTTTCTCGACTTTAAATTACCGACACGACAAAAATTATTGGAAAGATTGGTTTCCAGCTGACTGGATTTCTGAGAGTTTTCCTGGGCAATACAGAAACTGGTTTTATTCCCTCCTTACGATGAGTACGGTTTTAGCTGATTCTGAACCTTGTAAGAATATTTTTAGCTATGCGCTAATGCGGGACGCAAATGGCGAAGAAATGCATAAAAGTAAGGGTAATGCTATCTGGTTTGAGGATGCCGCTGAAAAAATGGGGGTTGATGCGATGCGTTGGCAATTCGCCGGTCAAAATCCTGCTTCAAATCTGAATTTTGGTTTTGGTAGTGCTGATGAGGTACGTAGGCAATTTTTAATTCCTTTATGGAATGTATATTCGTTTTTCGTTACATACGCCAATATTGATAAATTTGATCCTGAGACCCAATCACCCAACGTGTCAGATCGAGCTGAATTAGATAGATGGATTCTCAGTGAATTAAATATTTTAGTTCAAACAGTAACTGACAACCTTGAAAACTTTCAGCCAGAGAGGGTTACTAGAGAAGTTGAAGAGTTTATTGAATATCTCTCCAACTGGTATGTGAGGAGAAGCCGAAGAAGGTTTTGGAAATCAGGATTACTCACCGGAGCAGCTGAGGATCCAGATATTGACAAACTTTCTGCATATACCACATTGCATGAAGTTCTGATGACTTTAATAAAATTAATGGCACCTGTCATACCTTTCATTACTGAAAAAATGTACCAGAATTTGGCTTCCCAATTCTCCTTCGGTAGGGAAAGTGTTCATTTGGAAGACTATCCAGTTAGTGATGAAAGTTTGATTGATCAAGGTTTGACAGAGAGAGTTAGGCTGGCCATGCAGCTATCAAGTATGGGTAGGTCAGCTCGAAGTAAAGCAGGTATAAAGGTAAGACAACCTTTGCAGGACTTGTTTGTTAAAACTAGAAATTCCACTGAGCTAGAGATGTTGGGGCTTATAGAGGATCAGATATTAGATGAGCTCAATATTAAAGAGATAAAACCAGTTGATGATGCTTCAGAAATAGTTAGTTTTAGGCTACAGCCAAACTTACCTGTTCTGGGACCGAAATATGGTAAGAGTGTTGCTGCGATCAGAGAAGCGTTGGAACAGGCTGATGTTGATAGCATAAGGACTGATATTGAGGCAGGGAATGCAGTAAATATTGCCGGGTTTGAATTAGGCCCAGAAGATATCTTGGTAAATGCCGATGAATTGGAGGGTTATTCTACCTCTACCGATGGAGGTTATGCGGTAGGTATATCTACAGAAATATCCGATTCACTGAAAGATGAAGGGCTTGCCCGAGAACTAGTTCACAGTATCCAGAATGTTAGAAGAGCTGCAGGGTTAGAAATATCTGATCGTATCGAATTGTTCGTAAATGGGTCAGCTGAAATTTCGAGGGTAGTGGGTAAATTTGGTGACTATGTACTTCAAGAAACTTTAGCTTCTGAAGTCATATTCGGAGAAGGCTTGAATGATAGCTATTCAGAGAGTTATGAATTGGAAGGAGAACAAGTCACGATATCAGTCCGGAAGTCGGACTAAATTTCGTAAGTAGGTTTGCCTCCTACCACAGTCTTTATAACCTTGATATCTTTGATCGAGAAAGGGTCCACATTCAATATGTCTTCTTCAAGTACCACAAAATCGGCTAATTTACCCGGTTCAATCGAACCTTTATGAGATTCTTCAAATGAAGCATATGCCCCGTTTAATGTGTAAATGCGCAAGGCATCCTTGGCAGATATCTTTTGGCTTGGCCCCCACAGAGTTCCATTTATGTCGGTTCTAGTAACACAACTTTGAATACCTAATAACGGCTCATACGGTCCTGGAGGGTAATCAGTAGCACCGGTGGACGTAACGTCATATTCCATGAAAGATTTTTGTGCGAACATCCACTCTAACCTTTCATCACCGTAAAACTGCATTTTTTCTCCATGATAATAAACGTAGGTGCAGAAAGGGGTGGCTATGGTTCCCGTTTTGTTCATTCGCGTTAAAATTTCTGGATTAACAAGGGTACAGTGCTCTATTCGGTGCCTTGGGTTAGCTCTTGGAAACTTCTTCAATGCTTCCTCATACGCGTCCAATACCATAGATATTGCAAGGTCTCCATTAGCATGTATGCACACCTGAAAGCCTTCCGAATGCATTTCTCTAACAGATTCACTTATCTCTTCCCGACTCATTGCTTGTATGCCACAATCATCATGGTCGGAACCTATGTATGGTTGAGACAGGTAGGCGGTCCTCGCTGCTATCGCCCCATCAGAAACCATTTTAATGCCACCAACTTTTAAGCGATCGTTTCCGAATCCTGTTCGTATTCCAGCATCCCTGAGGGCAGGGAAGTGGGCTTTGGCCATAAGCATGTAGATCCTGAGATCCAAGTCGCCATTTTCTAGACCTTCCTGGTAGGTTACGAATTCATCATTGGATACACTTGCATCATGAACGCTAGTTAATCCTACTTCGCTGAGCATTCCATTTATTAATTTGAGTCCCCTGCGTCGGTCTTCAGCGTCTACAGTAGGTAGTAATTCTCTGAATGCCTCAACCGCCCTTTCATAAATCACTCCATTTAGTTTTCCAGTATTTGGGTCTCTTCCCAATTTCCCCCCATGAGGATCGTCCGAATCATCGGTATATCCTGCAAGAGATAGAGCTTTACTGTTGGCGTAGTAAACATGGCCCGCTCTGTGAGACACAAATATAGGTAGTTCCGTGCTGACTTTGTCTAAGTCTGAAGTTGTTAAAAATCTATTTTCTTCAGTCTTAGTATCATCATATTTGAACCCCTGTACCCAGTTACCAGGCTCAGTTTTTTCTAACCGTCTTTTTAGAGCGTCCTGAACGTCTGAGATGCTACGTAGATCGCAATCTGCTGCCATGATGTGGCGAGAGCCGCTACTGAGGACATGTATATGAGCATCAATGAAACCCGGTACAACCGTATACCCTGTCAAATCCAATATTTCAGTATTTGGACCGCTTAGCATTTGAGTATCTGAATTTGTACCAACTGATACAAATCTACCGTTCTTTACGGCAAAACTCTGCGCATGTGGAACTTTACTATTTACAGTATGTATGTTTGCGTTAATGATTATGAGATCGGCTGTGTAATCAGACATTTTTTATCAACCTTCCACTCGGTCACTTCTTAATTGAGGAAACAGGATTACTTCTCTAATAGATAGGTTGTTTGTGAGAAGCATCGCAAGCCTGTCAATACCAATGCCAAGCCCTCCCGTGGGTGGCATACCGTGTTCAATAGCGACAAGGAAATCTTCATCTAGTCTGTCCATTTCCTCGTCTTGGAACTCTTGTCGGAGGATCTCTTGTTCTTCAAACCTTGCTCGCTGGTCAATTGGGTCATTCAGTTCTGTGAAGGCATTACATATTTCCATGCCACATACGAATCCTTCAAATCTTTCGGCGATTCTTTCATCGGTAGGCGATTTTTTTGCTAAAGGTGACATGGCCACTGGGTAATTCACTAGGAAACATGGCTGGACCAAGGTGGGTTCTACCTTGTCTGAGATCAATTTATCAAGAAGGCCACTCCAACTAACTTGTTGACTTACGTCCACACCAGCTTTACCCATAGCTGTTTTAAGAGAATCAACGTCTGAGTGTTCAAAGAAGTCTATTCCGCTAACGTCAATTATTTTTTCACGCAGGTCAATTCGTGGCCAAGGAGGAGAGAATTTTAATTCTTCATCCCCATATGTGACAGTTTCCGACCCATTCAAAGTTTTAGCAGCTGTGGAGACTAATTGTTCTACCATCACCATAACATCATTATAGTCAGAAAATGCTTCATAGCTTTCCATAGTTGTGAACTCAGGGTTGTGTTGTAGATCTACTCCCTCATTTCTGAAAACGCGACCGATTTCAAAAACCTTTTCGATACCTCCAACGATCAGGCGCTTCAAATGTAGTTCTGTTGCAATCCTCAGGAAAAGATCTCTATTTAAAGCGTTGTGGTGAGTTGTAAACGGATGTGCCATACCCCCAGCTGCAATCGGGACTAACATCGGAGTTTCTACTTCGATAAAGCCCCTGTTTGACATAAATTGTCTAATGGTGCTGACTAGTAAACTACGCTTCTTGGCAGTTTTAACTGCATCCTCATTTGAAATTAAATCCAAATACCGCTGGCGAAACCTTGTTTCTAAGTCTGTCAGACCATGCCATTTTTCTGGAAGCGGTCTTAGTGATTTGCATAGGATCGAGAAACTTTCCACTTGAAGAGTGATTTGGCCAGTTCTTGTCCGAAATAAAGTGCCTTCTGCCCCAATCCAGTCTCCTATATCTAGGTCATTTAATATTTCGTAGCGTTCATTGAGAACGTTGCTTCGCATTATAATTTGTATCCGGCCGTCTGTGTCGGAAAGGTCTATGAAAGAAGCTTTTCCCATTCCTCGGCGCCCCATTATTCTGCCAGCTACTTTTATAATTTCATCGAATTCCGTATTCGATTTTTCAGCTGATTCGAATGCTTCCTCGGCTTTTTTACTAGTATGTGTCCTTTTATAATTGGTTGGGTATGGGTCTATACCTTTTTGTCGAAGGGAAGCTGTTTTCTCAATCCTCACTTTCATAAATTCTTGTTCGTTTTGTTGGGACAATTCTGACCCCTTTTTCCTAAAATGTTTTAACTTGAAAACTAATTTTAACTGCGCCAAAAGTACATGTAAAACATAAAATTGATTAAATATTAGAGGTCTGAAAATTTCTTACAAATATTGCCTTTAAAAAAGCACATATTTTGCTTTGCGAACTAGTTGTGAATTGTTACCATCCAGTGAGTGGGTTCAATTTTAGATGACTTAAGGATCCGTCTAGGTGATAAAGATATCGGGAGGTTACCTAAAAGGGAGGTCCATAGGTTCTCCCACCAAAGGTAAGGGTGTCAGGCCAACCACGCAAAAGGTGAAATTGGCACTCTTCTCAATGTTGGGGGATACTGTGACGGATAGTAGAGTGCTGGATCTTTATTCCTGTACTGGGGCTCTGGGAATAGAAGCCATAAGTCGTGGAGCCGTGAAATGTGATTTTGTTGAAAAAGTTGGACGAAATTGCAGGTTGATATCAAATAATTTGAAAATTATGGATCTGGATAAAGTGGGAAAGGTGCATCAAAGCGAATCTTATAGGTTTGTTGAGCAATCGAAGGGGGGATATGACATGGTCTTTTTGGACCCCCCCTTTGAACTTGATGATTGGGATAGGGTGATGTGTGAAGTTGGAAAGTCTGGGTTCGTTAATGATGGAGGCAAGGTGGTGGCAGAGCATAGATCCAACCTGGATTTAGACTCTTTTTACGGTAATATGAATAGAATTAACAACAAAAGCTATGGGGATTCTAAAATAACTATATACGAGGTTGTAAGTGGCTAAAGCATTTTACCCAGGAAGTTTCGATCCGGCCCATAATGGACATATTGATGTTGCTAGGCGAGCATCCCGTCTCTTTGATCAAGTGATAGTGGGAGTCTACAAGGCTCCTCCGAAGAATTTAATGTTTGATACAGAAGAAAGAGTTGCCTTATTTCAAGAGTCTTTGGACGGAATAACTAACGTAGAAGTAGTTCAATTTACAGGATTAGCACCTACAGTGGCCCGTGAGGTTGGGGCAGAGGTGATACTACGAGGTTTAAGGGCTGGATTCGATTTTGAACAAGAGTTTGAAATGGCTCTCATGTGGCGGAATTTGGCGCCGGATATTGATGTGGTGTGCATGATGAGTGCATTGGAGCACCAGTTTATATATTCCAGTAGGATAAAAGAAGTTGCCCGCTTAGGGGCCAATATAGATAATTTAGTGCCTCCTCATATTGCGGAAGCACTTAAAGAGCGTATTTAGATTTGCTTAGTATAAGTCAGGGAGGCTACTAATTATGGATCTTAACCAACTTGTTAACGAACTAATTGAAGTAAGTAAAAGTGGTACACGTGTTCCGGGTTTTCGTGGGAAAACGATGATAGATGCAGATAGGCTAGGAATTCTTCTGTCTGAGTTACAAAATAGTATGCCATCAGGAGTGCAAGAGGCTCAAACTATAATTACACAAAAGGACAGCATTATCAGTCAGGCACAGATGGAAGCATCTAGAATTGTTGATGATGCAAAAAATACTGCTGTTCAGTTGTCAACCGCGGCTTCAGTTGAGCAAGAAGAAAAAGTCTCGGATTCGGAAGTCTTGAAAGTGGCTAATAATAGGGGTGAAGAGATTGTAGCAACAGCTTCAGGCGAGGCCCAAACATTAGTTACAAGCGCTCAAGATGAAGTCCAAACAGTCATTCAAGAGGCTCAGCGTAGAGCATATGCATTGGTAAGCGATGCTGAAAACCAAGCGGCTGAGCTGCGCCAAGGTGCAGATCGCTATTCTATGGAAGTGTTATCTTCTATAGAAGAACAGTTGTCTAATCAGCTTGGTCAGGTAAGGCGTGGCCTGGATGCGTTAAATGTCACGCAGACCCCTAAGCGGACAGAAAATAATGTACCAGAGACAAGCAACAGTTTGTAATTCGGGTTGAAATATATAGGCTGAGTTAATGAGCAAGTGAATCTTGGACGAAATCATGGAGATTTTCCAAAAATGAGACATTTTCCTCTAAAGTGAATCCGTCTACTTTTTCAACATTATCTCCACTGAAGCCGTCCACTGCTCCCATGGCGACGATTTTTTTTATGTTATGGATATCGCTTTCGACCGAAGGGAGTAGGTTTTTACCTTTCAAGATGGAAATGGCAGCGATCAATCCATAGCCACCCCAATTTGAGACGCTGCTTATTATCAGTTTTGTCGTTTTGGTGTTTGCTGGGAAGCCAACCAATTCTGTAGACCCTTCAACCTCTGAATAAAGATTACCCAAGCCGATCTCGTTTCCACCATCCCCAATACCAACGCTAGCGTAATGTGTCTCAAATAGAAGGTCTATCTTCGCAGTATTACTAGTGATGTCCATGTCTCTCATGTTTCTGTACAGCCCGTCAGTAGCTGGAGCACACCTTTCAATTGATATCAAAAGGTCTGGCTTTTCTTCCTCCAGGATCTGGGATGCTATTTTTTTACTTGTACCAAGGGTTCCAATGGGAAATTCAATGACTCGGGATGTTTCTGTTGAAATTTCCTTCATCATTTGGCTGCAATATTTATCTGTGACGTAGACAACCTCATATCCTATCTCTTCCAAGGCATTCCCGATTGCGATCGCTCCAGGGGGGCCATCAGTCTCAGCGGCTTCGGCACTTAGGATGTAAAATCCAGTTGTGATGATAACTTTTCCTGGATTGGCTAATATGAAATTAGCAGCATCGAAACAGAAATCTCTGGCAAGAGAATTTCTAATTTTTGAAATACCTCTTTTATCCTGACTAAGTATGAGTTCTTCTAATGTCATGGTTATATCTATAGGACAGAATAATCTTCATCTTTCATATCGGTTATAAACATATGCCCTGGGGCATGTGTAACCATTATGGGTGGTTTTGATGACATAGCTACTGATTGGGGAGTGACCCCGCAAGCCCAAAAGACTGGCACCTCACCCTCTTTTATTATAGTGGGGTCTCCAAAATCTGGTTGGGATAGATTGGATATGCCAATTGCTGACGGGTCTCCAATGTGGATTGGGGATCCGTGCACTCCGGGGAATCTTGATGTGACTTGAACAGCTCTCACCACCTTTTCCTGTGGGATTGATCTCATTGAGACCACCATCGGCCCAGAAAACGGGCCTGCCGGAACTGTTGGTATGTTGGTTATATACATGGAGACGTTGGTGCCGCTTTCAAAATGAGGAAGTTTTATCCCATTATTTATTAGGGCGGATTCAAAAGAAAAGCTGCAACCTAACAAAAATGAGACAAAATCAGATTTCCATAGGCCAGTAAGGTTACTTATTTCTGCTGACATTTCCCCATTTTCATACACACGGTACAAGGGTACGTCTGTTCTAATATCACTTGAAGGGGCTGTCACCGAGACTTCAACTTGGCCAGGCTCCAAAACTTCAACCAACGGACAAGGTTTAGGGTTTCTTTGGCAAAAAAGCAGAAAATCAAAAGCATACTCTTTCGGGAGAATAGCCAAATTAGCTTGTACATAACCAGCCGCGACACCCGCAGTGGGACGTGTAAATTCACCGCCTCGTATTAGTTCCCGAACATCTTTAGGTGACAAGGCTACTTCAGGAATAGTAGTCATTTGAAACATCTTCCTCCAGTCTACTCGTTTGTAATATAGGCTGATGGGAAGTTTAACAATACAATCAAAACTATTCCACAACGGCATAGTTTATTGATGCCTTTGTGTTGGCATGCTATTCTTTTTTGTCTGTCGGGGAGTGGCGCAGCTTGGTAGCGCACGTGCATGGGGTGCACGGGGTCGCAGGTTCGAATCCTGTCTCCCCGACCAATTATTTATAGGTTGATTTAATAAATCTTATTAATTCAATTAAGGCGTGATTTGAGGCTCTTTGCCTCATCCTAGAATTTCCCGTCCTATATTTCCCCGATATGCACGTGGTTGTATGCTGGCTACTTATTTTGAAAAGTACGGTTCCAAAGTTGTGGTTTGTATCTTCAAGTAATAGGGGAGATATATTAAGATGTAAATCTGCTTTACAGGAATCATTACAGGATTGATTGGGTTCCTGATAGTCAATGATTGGCTTCTTAACGGGAGTTTTTATTAATCCTTGAAAGAATACCTCGTCGAATAGTTCACATTCAGAAATGAGACCACAGACAGCCCCTCCTGTATACGATTCAGTGACGCAGAGGCGAAGATTTCTTGATCGGAGAAAGCTGGTGGCGACCATTGCAGGAGTGTCGTCATCTTGCCCCCAGATAAAATCTGCACCTACTTTTTCAATGATTTGGTGCTCAATTTGGCTGATTAGAGAGGTGGCTTCCGAATCTGTATCTGATTTTGCTATTGCTCTAAGATGTATGCCATCTTGTTTAGAATAAATACCGAGATAAGGATTTTCTTGCCCGAAAAGATGTGACAGTATTTCATCTAATTCTCCTTCAGATCGGCCGAATGTTTTGATATTTTTTGTTGCAATGGAAATGCCGCCTGAAAGTGCTGCAAGTTTTTCTACCACATGGTTTTTCCACATAGGAATCAATTCCATTGGAGGCCCGGGCATTGCTATTACTATTTTCCCGTCTTTATTTACAAACCAACCCGGGGCGGTTCCATTCGGATTAGGTAGCGGAATGGATGAAGGTATTAAAGTAGCTTGTTTGATGTTGGGGTTTGGCATTTTTATGCCGCGCAGCGCAAAATTATCTTCTAAATCATTGAGAAGTGTCGGGTCCACTTCCATTTCTTCCTCAAAAAATTTGGCGATTGATTCCCTTGTCAGGTCGTCAGATGTTGGTCCGAGTCCGCCAGTGGTTATTACCACATCAGATCTAATTAATGCGGACTCTATGCCTTTTAGAAGGTCATTAATATCATCTCCGATTTTGACAGCAATCTTTAATGACATTCCCAATTTAGGTAATTCAGATGCTAGGAAAGCCGAATTTGAATCAACCAACTCTCCCATAAGTAGTTCTGTCCCGACCGCAATAATTTCAGCATCCATAACCAAAAGCCATCCCGAATTCTAAGAGGTCGACTCAGTCAAATTTAATCAGCGTATGGAATATTTTCGTATAACCCAAATATGGTTTCTACCCACAGTTTGGGGAAAAGTAGTACTGGTTGAGTCACTCCTTCTTCTTCAGACTTTCCGTAATAGGCTTGTCCGCCGGGTTCAAGGTCACCAATTAGCAGTAAAGAGCCGTCGGTGTATGTTGTCCCTTGTTCCGTCGTGTTTTGGAAACGTATTTCTACTGCTGCTGAGTTGTCTCCTAGGCCCCATTGGGAATAATCTCGGTCCCGAACTTTGTGGACCGCAACATCAACTCCAGAAGGGCTTTTTATTGTGGGTAAAAGTTTCTGCCATTTGGTGTCATCGACCAAGTGGGATTCCGTGCCGACGAGGTAGTCTATCACTCGCCAAGTCCCATCTTTTTCTCTTTTGAAGTTCAGCTGAGCCTTGTCGGTTTTAGCATCTTCCGATTTAGGAAAAATATTTATTTCGCTGATTTGATCTGCAGGCCGTTCTATATACCATTTGGGGTAGGGTGGTTCTACTGCTAATCGAGCTAGCACTTCACCCCACGTATCGGCTATCAGAAACAATTGAGGGAATCCCACGATCTGACCGTAATGGTGCCAGCCGTTGGTGGTTTTGTCTCCAAGTCTAAATTCCAATGTCCTATTAAGAGTGAGGCCGATATTAACTACTGTGTGTGGATCGTCGAGGCCGTATTGGGACGGGTCAACTATTAGGGTAGTTGTTTCGGTTAGATCTCGTTTCGTTTGCGGTCCTCCAAGGATAAAAGCAATGCCACCCCATCTATTGTGATTAGGGGGGATCAATACATCCCAATCAAATGCCCAGGTACCTGAAGGAGTTTTGATAAATGATTCACTCTTGTCCTCGTGAGTGATTCGGATTGATGTCATATCATCTACCGAAACTTGGTAAAACCAAGGTTTTGGAGGAGGTTTCTTATCCTCTTGGGCAAAAGGATTAAATAGGTAAACGACAACAGCAACAGCTGCCAGTATTATTAATGCTACGGTGGCTTTAAGATTCAATTTTGATCTCTCTTATCTACGTCTCCACCATACAACCAAAGCCATGAAGAGCATGAAGGTTGGAGGGAGTGTCCAACTGGACCACTTAATGAAATCCCTTTCTCTACTGTTCACAACCAATTCCCTGTAGGGCAGTAGTTTGGGCCTTATGGATATCAACTCAAAATCATCGGCAAGCCAGTTAATTGAATTGAGGAAAATATCTGCATTATCCATGCTGGCGAAGTATTTATTGCTGGCAAAATCAGAGTCCGAGAAGAGAACGATTTTAGCTAGTTGGTGGGTGGCTCCTAAGTCAGTATACATTCCTGTGGCCTCAACTACAGCCGATATGGGAAAAGGGCCCTGTTGTTTCTCTGAAGAATATGCAACATCTTCTGGGTCCTTCGTTAGCCAACTTGCTGGAGTAGTCATGCCAAGTGGAGTGAATTTGATATGGTCCCTTAGTGCAAATTCCTCAGCTGAAGGGCTGAGTATCGCAGCTGAATCTGGGAAAATTGTTACTGATATGTCATCAGCTATTGTAAGGCCAGGGGCCGAGTTACTTGTGGTAAATTGCCCATTGGCCTTTTGCACCATAGGGGTGAGCATTTTCCCTGAGACATTGCTTACTGCATCTACCACATGTTCACTGGATATCGCTATACCGTAAAGGGCGGCTAGACCGTTAAATTTTACTGGTGGATTCGGATCGAGTAGCATTAATATTCTTCCGCCGTCTCGGACATATTTTAGAATTGCCGTTAACTCTGACTCGTCCAAGTCTTTATTGTCTTTGGGGCCTGCAATTATTAATACTGCAGCATCGTCAGGCACGGATTCAAACTGTTTCAAATTCAAAGGCATCACAAAATAATTGTCCCTTTGCATGCCTTCTATTGCTAGATCTAGTCCTTCCAATCCAATTGCACCGGTCATGGGGTCTCTAGATACCGATGTCTCACCATGCCCAGTTAGGTAGTAAATGGCTTTTTGCTCTGTTCCTGTTGAAATTAATATACCAGTCACGAAATCTTGTTCCGTTAAGAGGGTAACGCCTTCAAATTTGCCATCATCAGCCTCAAAGACAACTGATGGGTAAGTTGTCACGTTATATTTCAATGCTTCTGATCTGTTTAGTTCTGGATCCACAAATGAAAAACTAAAATTGTGGGATCTCCTGTCAAATTCGTTTAATAGGTCTTCAGCTGATTGTCGTTGGTTGTCGGAGGGTACTGAAGATACAAAAAAAGCATATGCATGCACTGATCGATCGTTTTCGGAAAGGTTGTCCAATATTCCATAAGTTTGTTCTGAAAGAGTGAAAACCCTCGTGGCGGTTACATCAATCCTATTTGGGTTTTGATACATTAAAAAATTGGCTATTAGGAGAATTACAAAGAATGCTAGGGTCATAATCGCTACGTTTACGCCGTATCTACCTTTCCTTCCTGCAAGGAACATTGCCACTGCCCTTGGTGACAGTACTAGTGCTAGGAATATTAGTCCGGCTCCTGCCATCAAAACCCACAGCGATAAATCTTTGAGGCCTTCAAAGGCTAAATTAATTGAGCCCCCGAGAAGAACTGCGAATATACCCGCGGATCCTAATATGATGCTCCAAAAATTTGGGGATTTAATAGACGATAGGATTATTTCAGCATAGGAAGCATCATTTATTTGCGGTTTAAGAGCCATCCCTATCTCCACCTTCTTGTTTCAAGCGAACGTATTGATAAGAATAAAAATATTGCCACAATACTCAAGAAGTAGACCACATGGCTTAGGTCAATGACCCCTCTGCTGAAATCCGATAACCGAGCATTCATGGAAAGTGCATTAATGAATTCTGCGACGGCGCCATCCACTAATGATGAAACCCTGTTTATGAAGGAAAATATCAGTAATATAGCTGTTGCAACTACAGCTGATACTATTTGGTTACCTGAAAGGGATGAACCTAGCATACCTATTGCCAGAGCCGCCGCCCCGTGTAGTACCAGTCCAAGATAGGCACTGATGACTGGGCCTGTATCTGGATTTCCAAAAAAGTAGATCATAAAAACGTAGTACAAGGTTACTGATTGGATTGCTAAAAGCATCAAAAGGCTAGCGAGATATTTTCCTAAAACTACCTCCCATTCCCGAACTGGGGAGGTTAGTAACAACTCCAAGGTACCTAACTTTTGTTCCTCAGCCAATAGTTTCATTGTGATAAGAGGTGCAAGGAACACGATGAAGAAACTTGCCCAATCAGAAAGCCCTCTCACTCCAGCTTCGGCAAATGGCGTGCTTACATCAAATACGAAAAACACACCGGTCAAAACCAAGAACATCGCTCCCACTATGTAGGCAGAGGGAGTTGAAAAATAGGCTTTAGTCTCCTTTCGGGTAATAGCGATTAAATTTGTCAAGAAGCTTCCCCTGGAGGACTCGGTAATTCCTCTTCCTCTATTGTAAGTCTCAGGAATATTTCTTCTAAAGACATACCAAGTGACTGTAATTTCAAAAGTTCCCAACCACTAGCTACAACTATTTTGGCTAAGTCGTGTCTAAGATCTCGTCCTATATCTACCGTAATATGATATCTGTGGTAGGCGCCACCTGTTACTGGGATTCTTTCTATTGATTGGATTCCGTCTATCTCTTCGAGCACAGGAACTATTTCCCTATTAGGCCCTTTTACCTCAATTTCTACCCGTTCTATTCCTGATAAATTAGTACCTAAGTTGCTAGGATCGTCAACAGCCACGATCTGCCCTTCATGAATGATGATGACCCTGTCACAGATCATGCTCACTTCCGGAAGAATGTGCGAACTTAATATCAAGGTATGTTCTTCGCCTAGGTTTTTTATTAATTGCCTAGTCTCTACTACTTGGATGGGATCAATTCCTATAGTAGGTTCGTCCAATACTAAAACGTCAGGTTCATGCAGTATTGCTTGTGATATTCCGACTCTTTGTCTATATCCTTTAGAGAGTTTGCCAATAATAGTATTTCTGTACTCTTCAAGCCGGCACAGTTCGACCACCTCATCTATCCGTTTTTTTAATTGAGAGGAAGACATTCCCCTGATTTGACCCATGAAGGACAGGTAATCACTGATCTCCATGTCCTCGTATAGTGGCACTGTCTCTGGTAAATATCCGATGTGTCTTCTAGCAAGCAGGGATTGTTCAACAATGTCATATCCGGCAATTTTGGCAGTACCGGAAGAAGGAGGGATAAATCCGGTTAATATTTTCATTGTTGTTGATTTACCGGCCCCGTTAGGTCCAAGAAAACCAAGGATCTCTCCCTGTTCAACTGAAAAATTCAAGCCTGTTACAGCAGGGAAGTCACCGTAATATTTAGTTATATCTATCGCATCGATCAATTATGTAATCCTTAATTCCTGCGTTTCACATTTTATCCGGTATTGGTCGACGGTAAAAAGAGAACTGAGGAATGTTAATCTAACCGGTTCCAGTGTACAAGCATATTTTAAACTCCTTCACAATTACAATGATATTTTCACCTTTCTATCAGACCTATCTGTAACAAATGGACATGCTAAGATTTATAGAGGGACATTTGGTTGTGACCGCGAGGGAGGATTGATCGTCATGCCACAGTCAGAAAACGGAATCATCTATTTTGATCACGCCGCGACTACACGCATGAGACCCGAGGTGTTGGAGACGATGTTGCCATATTTGCAATTCAGCTATGGGAATCCTTCCAGCATATATACCCTAGCTCAGGAAGCGAGGAAAGCGGTTGATGAATCTCGAGAATCAGTGGCACGGATACTTGGCGCTAGGATTAGTGAAATAGTATTTACTAGTGGCGGGACCGAGTCTGATAATGCTGCAATTAAGGGCGCTGCCTCGGCAATGCGTAATTTGGGAACTCATATTATAACGACGGAAATTGAACATCATGCTGTTTTGCATACTTGTCAACAGATGGAACAGTTTGGGTTTGATGTGACTTATTTGCCTGTTGATTCCTATGGGAGGGTTTCTGTAGATGAGGTTTTAGGTTCTATAAGAGAGGACACTATTCTTGTCAGTGTGATGATGGCAAACAATGAAATCGGGACTATTCAGCCTATAAAAAAGATTGCAGAAGCTGTCAAATTATTAGGCCAGGAAAAAGGAAAAACTATATTGGTTCACAGTGATGCAGTGCAGGCGGCTGGTTCACTCGAGATAAATGTAAAAGATTTAGGGGTAGATATGCTAAGTATTTCTGCCCATAAATTTCATGGCCCACGAGGAGTAGGCCTTCTTTATTTGAGGAGAGGTACCCCATTTGAACCTTTGATAATGGGAGGTGGTCAGGAACGCCAAAACCGATCTGGCACTGAGAACGTTCCCGGAATAGTGGGGTTAGCAAAGGCTTTAGAGCTAGCTGTAAAGGATAGGGAAGAACTACAGGTCAGCTTATCTGCCAAGCGTGACAGGATAATCAGAGGACTAAGAGATGAAATAGAAGGAATGACTATAAACGGCCATTTAACAGACCGGCTTCCGAATAATGTTAGTGTATCTTTCCACGGAGTCGAAGGAGAGCCTATTCTTCTAGGTTTAGATTTTGCCGGAATTTGTGCTTCTAGTGGAAGTGCATGCTCATCAGCTTCATTGGAGCCATCGCATGTTTTGCTAGCGATAGGTCATTCTGCGGAGTTAGCTCAGGGTACCCTTAGAATAACTTTGGGTCGGGATAACTCTGACGGAGATGTAGATTATCTCATGGAGGTGCTTCCGAATCTCATAAAAAAGCTACGTGATTTGCCTTCCTTAACTGCCCATCCTTGATTTACGATGTGATAGATTGTTGAGCCTGTATTTTAAGAATTAAAACATTTAGAGAAACCATGATTATTTTTACTAATTTTCGATCGATTTCAGCTGTTTTATCGGCCTGTTTATTTTCAATTACTTTTTTTGTCTCTTGTAACTCGGAGAAATTAGATTTGGGAGCAACTGGTAGGAACTTGGAAGTACACGCCTCACGACCTCAAGTTGTTTCCAAGGCGTTTTATACCGAAGATGGAATCACAAGGATTATCACACCTAGTGCATCGAATAGGAAATTGGCCGTTGTCAACACGACTATAGTCAATAGAAGTAGTACGGTTATACCGATATCTGTAGACCCAGATGCTGCGACACTCGGTGACCGGAGAGGAAAGAAATCTAATGCAATAGATCCTTTTACACGTTCCAAGGAGATTTCAGGGACCTTGAGCCCAGATCCTGATGCTTTAGAAATAACACCGGTTTTGTGGGGGGAAATAGAGCTAGCAAGAGGCTTTCAGGTATCTGGTAGTTTGGTTTTTGATGTGCCAAAAGGACTGCTTTTAGGTACAATATTTTGGGATGAAGTTGAATATATACCTGTAGATTTCATCGACTACTGGAAAGACAACGATTAATGTCAAATTACAGACAAGCCAGATATAGTAAATTAAAGAACAACTTTAGGTAGCAAGGAGAATATGTTATGGCCAACACTGTTGAAATAACGGACAGTAATTTTCAAGAAGAAGTACTAAACTCTGATATACCTGTGCTTATTGATTTTTGGGCTGACTGGTGTCAGCCATGCAAGATGATAGCTCCTGTAGTTCAGCAAATTGCTGATGAGTATGAAGGCAAAATCAAAGTAGGTAAATTAGACGTTGATAGTAATGGGCAAACTTCTATGGACTACAACATCAGAGGAATACCAGCTCTTTTGATATTTAGTGACGGGAAGCCAGTTGACCAAATAGTGGGCGCTGTTCCGAAATCCATAATTCAAAAGAAGATTGATGAGGCCCTTTCAGGGTAATTTTATTAAATTACCTATTCAGTGATAGAGGACAACTTAATCTGGGAGCGGATGGGGCCTGGTGGTCTCTGCGGACTTCAACTCCGTTGGCAGTAATCCTTCGATTGGTGCGGTGGGTTCGACTCCCTCGCGCTCCCGCCATATGGCTGATGTATAGTCTCAGATAACCTATGGGTGCAGGATTGAAATTACTTCGCACAATACAAACAGAGTTAAATAATACTTCGGTGAGCTTAGCTACTTTAGGGCTACTAGTCTCCACCTTGGAATACCCAGAAATCAACATTGATGAGGAATTGGCCTCATTCACCCAATTGGAATCAGTGTTGTCTCGGAGAATTCAGTCAAATTCTAGCCTTTTGCAAAAATTAAATGAAATCAGTGATTATTTTTTTTCAGAACTACGTTTCTCAGGGAATGTTAAAAATTATTACGATCACAAAAATAGTTTCATAAATGAAGTTTTAAACAGGCGTCAAGGGATACCAATTACCCTCGCTATAGTTTACATGGAGATTGCCTCTAGATTGGGGATCGATGTTGCAGGCATCGGGATGCCAGGACACTTCCTTGTTCGTGCTAGTGATGAAACCGAAATATTTTACATAGACGTATTCGATAACGGGACCGTGTTAAGTAAAGATGAATGTGAGAAAAACTTTAATGATCATGTCTCGGCCCCTTTCACTTGGGATGACCGTTATTTGTCGCCAGTAGATGACAAATACATAGTTGTAAGACTGTTGCGAAATTTGAAATACATTTACTTAAGTGAAGGTAAGAGTAAACAAGCCTACAAGGTCATGGATTTAATAGTTGGTCTTGAGCCGGACAACGTTTTTGAGATTAGGGATAGAGGGATGATAGGGTTTAGGGTGGGACATCAAAGACAATCTATAGATGATCTCAAAAGATTTTTGAAAAAGGAGCCTGTGGGACGTTCAGCAGTTGAAGCCTCCAGTGTATTAGAACTTCTGGAAAGGAATGACAAGAAATGGTAGGGGATGTACGTATAATTCATCCCGATGTTCCAGCGGAGGAAAAAATGAGAGAAAAGAAATACTGGCTGATGAAGTCAGAACCGTCTGATTATTCCTTTGAAGAACTTAAATCGGAAGACAAGGCCACAGCCGAATGGGATGGGGTTAGGAATTACCAAGCTAGAAATCTCCTGCGGGATGAGATAAAAATTGGCGACGGGGTATTGTTTTACCACTCAAATTCAAAACCTTCTGCTGTTGTTGGAACCGCAGTAGTAGTCAAGGATGGATACGCGGATTTCACGGCTTGGGATCCGGATTCAAAACACCCTGACCCCAAAAGCAGCCCGGATAATCCGATATGGTTTATGGTTGATATAAAAGCTGATTTATCGTTTGATACCCCTGTACCACTTCAGGAGATAAAAAAGATTCCAGCTCTTTCCGATATGGTGTTGGTAAAGAACTCTAGATTATCTGTTCAACCTGTTAAAAACCAAGAATTTGACTTAATCGTGAGAATGGGAACAAATCAGGATTAATTTAAATCACACATGCCCAATGAAAGAGAAAGGTTGATCGAATTACAAAAATCCCAGTGGCAATCTTTGGAAAAATTATGTACATCTTTGAGTTTGGATGAATGGGAAGTTGATACTGATTGCCCCACTTGGACGGTGAAGGATTGCATAGCTCATTTGGTTGGCATAGAGCATCGTATTCTCGGTAGAGAGGTGCCAGATATGCCTTTGGATGAGATGTGTCATATCAGGAATGAGCAAGGTGCGAAAAATGAAATAGATGTGGTTTCCCGGCGCGCGATGACTCCTGCAGAGGTGCTCGAGGAATTCTCAGAGGTTAATTCAGAAAGATTGAAGATGCTTAACGGGCAACTAGATTTCGCTGCTGAGGCCGACTCACCTATAGGCAAGGGAAATGTTGCTGATCAAGTGTCTGTCAGAGTATTTGATTGCTGGGTACACGAACAAGATATTCGTAGGGCAATTGGAAAGCAGGGTAATTTGTTAGGTCTTGCTGCTCAACATTCGTATGAAAGAATGACTAGTGTGATGCCCTTTGTGGTTGGGAAGAAAGCAGGGGCTCCGGAAAGGAGTTCTGTAAGGTTCAAGATATACGGAGAGTCTTCTTTTGTTGTGAATATAAGAGTTGATGAAGGGAGGGCCCGACTTGTAAAGGAACTTTCAGAGCCAACAATTGAGTTGGAAATGGACTGTGAGGTGTTTATGTGCCTTTGTTGCGGGAGGTGGGACCCCGATAAAATTCTGTCTGATCGCAAGGTGTTGATCCAGGGGGATCGACACCTTGGTATTTCAATCGTCAAAAATATGAATTATATGGTTTGACTATCTTCTGATTCTTATCCTTCTAGGAGGATTTTTACGATATCCTTTGCTACTTCTCGCGCCCTTTCTCTTAACAAAGTTTCGTCTAAGCTACCCAGTGGATGAGGTACGACAGCGAAAGGAAATTCTGGGATGCCTCCCATTTTTGACATAGCTACGGCACTAGTCACAAATGGTTCCGTACAGATCACTGCAGCGGGGACTCCTTTTTTCTCAAATTGAATTCCGTCGTGCACACTGCACGAAGAACATGACCCTCAATCACCCGAGGCTGTGATAATCACATCACATTGTTTGGCTAGCTTTTCTAGCAAGTCCGGAGGGCATGGTCTTGAAGCGTTACCTTTGTTATCTTCAATAACAGCCCCTAGCCCATGATCATCTTTGAGAATCTCATACACGTATCGGAGTATTTCTACAGAGTTCTTTTTGCCGTTGGCAAGCAGCCCTACCGTCAATCCATTGAGCGATTCAGGGCGTATCGCCAGTAGGGAATTCTGTGAATTGGCATCTATTGTTGGATCCAAAACTCTAATTCCTTCAACCATAAGTTCCCCCTTTTTCTTTTCCCCATCATACAGTATCTTCTGATTTACACTTGGTTATATGACTTTAAATTAATTTTTTTGTGACAGATTGGGATCCTACCCCGCCTGCCCAAAGTGGTATAACGCATGAAAACGCTCCTGCCGCACCTCCTCCCACTAGTAATGTGAAACTCTCTGGTGTTAATGCAGAGGGTGTTATCTCAGAGCCCGTTGGTCTGGGGCCAGGGGGTATAGATCCGAATCCCCATTCGTCGTTTGTCCTTACGGCCATTTCATAAAGAAAATCTCTAATCTGGTTCTTGGTCCATCCAGCTTTTTTAAAAGATTGCATATGTTCAGGACAAAATATTATTACTATCTCTCCTTGGTTAGGGCCTGCAGCAAAAAGGGCATCTCTAAAACTTCTAAGTATATTTTCGGGATCTTGGCTCGAATGATTACTTACTTGGATCGGAGATAGGCCTGCGAACACTGAAACGGTGTTGGCATCTTTCGAAAAACCCCTGTCTTCCGCTGTGTTGGGCCATGGTCGAAAGTCTTCATTTTCAGTTATGCACCAGGTATATTTACCAGCATGCCCCAGAGTGGCTTTGTCAATTTCTCCAGATCTGGATCCGGTGCAATTAATTACCACTAATCGAAGCGCCCGGCCAATGGTCGCGTTTGCTTGATGCCCTGGGCCGAAGAGACTTATTCCACCATTTAACCCTATTTCTTTCGCGATGGGTCCAGTCACAAGCGTCAAAATGCCTGCTCCCATAGTACTAGCGGTAATCCCATGGAGATTAAATTTTGATTCCAGCAGCGCCTCCACAGCTGTTAGCACTATGGGAAAATATTCTGGTTTGCAACCAGCCATCACTGAGTTTATGGCGACTTTCTCCATTGTAATTTCCCTGCCTTTGACAGGCTCAACTCCTACAACGTCTTTATAAGATTTACCTGAAAGGTCTATAAATTTGGAAACTTCTTGTTCTGTGGGTAAATTAATTGGAAGACCATCGGTCCAGCCCTGCTTAAGAAAGTATTCACTCGCTTGCTGCAATGTACTGAAGGAATAGGTTTTTGCTATTGGTGATGAGGACACGATTTCACCCCATGTTTGTGAAATTTTGTAAATAGAAAACACATTTTACTCATTTATACGGAAACACTACTACTAGGTTAGTAATATGAATTAAATTATTGGTTGATTGTATGGATTGAATTACACTAATTTAGGTAGTAATATCTCCTTATTCAGAATTTAAATTCATTTCATGTAATTAATTTACCGATAGGGGGACCTAATGGGAAACAAAAACAAATCACTTGTTGTTGTTCAGCTTTCAGGTGGGAACGACTATTTAAATACTGTAGTTCCCTATGGGGATGACGAGTATTACGACTTTAGGAAAACTGTCCATATTGAACAAAACAAGGTTCTTCCCATCGATAAAGTCTATGGTTTCAGCCCCCATTTAGCACCTATTAAAAGACTTTATGATCAAGGAAAAGTTGCTGTCATTAATGGGATTGGTTATGACAACCCGAATAGATCACATTTTCGTTCTATGGATATTTGGCATACCGCTCAGCCTGATGAAATAGGCACTGAAGGATGGCTTGGCAGAGTTATTAGAGATCTAGATCCGACTGCTGAAAATGTCTTAACTGGTGTGAACTTCGGTAGAGGGTTACCAAGAGCCTTAGGGGTTCGCGGAGTCCCTGTTGCGTCAGTCGGTAATTTGGATACATATGGCTTATTCCCAGATATAAAAGATGAGTCGGCAAAAAAGCTTGCACTTGACGCATTTGCGCACATGTATGGCGGAGTACAGGGAAAGGACCCAGTCCTCAATTTTCTAGGCCAGACAGGTATGGATGCGTTGAAAGGTGCAGATATACTTAGGACCGCTCCTCAAAAATATAGTTCGGCTATTGAATATGCTGCCAACCCGATTGCTCAAGGGATGAAAAGTATAGCTCAGGTCTTGCTCGCTGATTTCGGTACCCGAGTCTTTTATACACAACATGGTAGTTTTGATACTCATTCAGGGGAAATCCTTACACATGCAAAACTTTGGGATGAGGTGTCTGGTGCGGTGGGAGATTTCTACGATGATATGCAGGAGCATGGACGTGAGGACGAAGTCGTAGTGATGATATTCTCTGAATTTGGAAGGCGTATCAAGGACAACGGGTCGGGCACGGATCATGGTTCTGGCGGTGTTGCATTTATCATCGGGGGTGAAATTAAAGGTGGAATGTATGGACAGTATCCGTCTATAAAAGAGGCAGATCACTTGGAAGGAGATTTACATTTCAACAATGATTTCCGGTCCACTTATTCGACCGTTGTTGAAAAATGGTTTGGGTTGGACCCTGTTCCGATAGTAAATGGTCACTTTGAGCAGTTTGATTTCGTCAATGCCTAAATAGTAAGACTAATAAAATCGGATTTGGCACTAAAAGATAACTATTCAGAGGTGAGAAATATGAGTCAGGACGTTTCTTTGATGGCCCATCTTATGCGACGGGCTGGGTTCGGTGCTACTCGTAATGAATTGGATGAGTATCTGAGCGATGGTTATGAGGCCACGGTGGATAAACTACTAGACCCTGGCGAATCCGACCACATGCCGGATGATCTAATTCGACGATATCACGTTGACCAATCAGAATTGAGACAGTTGGATGGCGCGGGTGCTTATTGGCTCTACCGCATGCTGACGACAAGTAACCCCCTTGAAGAGAAATTAGCTTTATTTTGGCATGGATTGTTTGCAACAGGCTACGCCAAACTAAATCAAGCCCGGGCATTACTCAACCAAATTGACATGTTTCGGAAATATGGATTTGGTAGTTTCCGGGATTTATTAGTTGAATTGTCTCGGGATCCTGCAATGATTCTGTGGCTTGACAATAATGAAAATCATAAAGAGGCCATCAACGAGAATTATGGAAGGGAATTACTCGAATTATTCTCCATGGGTATTGGTAACTATTCAGAAGACGACATTAAAGAATGTGCTAAAGCTTTTACTGGTTGGACTTTAAAAAATGCTGAATACATGTCAGTAAGGGCAAGTAAGGATTCCATATGGCCATACGGCAGAATAGCCTGGCATTACGAATATCGGGCAGACGATCATGATAGTGGTGAGAAAAAATTCTTAGGTGAAGTTGGGAATTTCAACGGTGAGGACATTGTTGACATAATCGTAACCCAAAAACCCACTGCCAGGTTTTTATCGACAAGGTTGTTTCAATATTTCGCATCTGATGAAGTAGATGATGACGGAGTGCAGGTAATAAAAGCAATGATGGATTCTTATTTCGAATCCGGATTTAAAGTCTCAGCCGTGTTGAGGACTCTTTTTAACTCGGATTATTTCAAATCAGAAAAATGCCGATATTCCAGAGTGAAAGGCCCTGTAGAATCTGTTGTAGGCACAGCTAGATTAGCTGGTAGCTATCAGGAACCCACTTTGGACGTGCATTCTCTATGGGCACAAACAATGTTTATGGGACAGGGGCTGTTAGCACCTCCGACAGTCGAAGGGTGGCATGAAGGAGTGGAGTGGATAGATAGCGGTTCCTTGGTGGAGCGCATCAATTTCGCAGCTAAGGAATTAAGCGACCCAGCAAAAGAGGGTGTTCAAGACATAATTAGGAGGGTCACCGCTGGGTATATAGATTTGATCCATGCTGAAAACTTAGTAGATTCATGTTTGGATTTTATGGGACCCATACAAGTGGGAGCGGATACAAGGGAAGGGTTAATTGAATTTGCGGAATCCCAAGGCAAACTACATCTGAAAAATGGAAAAACTGATGAAGACGGATCGGCCCAGGTTGCTCGGTTGATTGGAATGATTGCCTCGACCCGAGAATACCAGCTAGCCTAAACCACGAAAATTCAGAGGTATAAATCATGGTGATTACTAATACAACCAGTATTAAGTACCTTAAAACAATAGGTATAGTCAATAATGGTTTCAATGGCCGTGGATTCGCTAACCCATACGATGTTGCCATTGGCCCCGAGGACAATATATTTGTATTAAATCGATGTGATCCTGCCAGAAGAAACGCGATAAGGGTAGGGGTCTGTAATCTTGATGAAGAGTATCTATATGAATTTGGTTACGGATTCGGAGATGGTGACGGTCAAATGATGTTGCCTGTGGCGATGGCATTTGATGCGGAAGGGCGACTGCTTATAACAGATGAGCACACTAACAGGATAACAATTTATTCTGATGAAGGTGAAGTTCTAGGTAAATGGGGTCAGAAAGGTGAGTCGGAAGGTGAATTCAACGGCCCGGCGGGGATAGCCACTGATTCATCTGGAACAGTTTATATCTGTGATCAACGAAACCATAGAGTTCAGAAATACACTGCGGATGGTATGTTTTTGACTCAATGGGGTTCTCAAGGCACAGGACCAGGTGCATTTAATTTACCATGGGGCCTAGGCTTAGATGCAGAAGACAATGTTTATGTAGCAGACTGGAGAAATGATAGGGTCCAAAAATTCGATTCCAATGGGCACCATTTGAAAACGATTGGGGATTCGGGAGTAAAGCATGAACAATTAATAAGGCCGTCGGCCGTATCAATAGATCAAAGTGGCAATGTATATGTCGCCGACTGGGGTAATGAGAGGCTTCAGGTATTTAATTCTGAGGGGAAAGTGATTGCTAGCCTTCGAGGTGAAGCGACTCTTTCTGATTGGGCTAAAGATTTTTTTGAATCAAATCCAGACGAAATGGAGACCCGGGAAATATCTGACCTGAACCCGGATGTTCCGGATCATTTAAATGATCCATATCATATATCTTCCCAAACTGAACCATTTTTTTGGGGACCGGTTTCGGTAAGGATAGATGACAACAATCGGTTATATGTTGTGGAATCTAACCGTCATAGAATCCAGATTTATGAGATTGAATAACATTTAACCGGCCTGTATAAATTCCAGCCAATTTCCTTCGGGGTCTTGGCAGTAGCAAATTCCATGTCTGCCTCCAGTTTCTGTATCGGTCATTATCGGCGGCGTTACGAATTTGACCCCTTTATTTGTGAGATCTTGATAAAGTTCCTCTATGTTTTCGACATTGAAACAGACGTGAGCTGCTCCCAGTTGGTTACGGTTCAGATGTCCACTGGGACTGTCCGGATAAATGTAGTACACCAATTCCAGAGCGTGTCCACCACCCTTCCCAACAAATATCAAAGTCCTATGGGCTCCTGGAATACCGGTATGATCACCAGTTTCAGGGGCTCTACTGTCGATCTCTCTTTCGATTTGGAGTCCCAAATCATCCCGGTAAAAGGAAACCATTTTATCTAGGTCCCTGACTACAAACCCTGAATGATTGAATCCTGTAATCATACTTTCCTCCTGGTAGGTGAGTTGTAATTTGAGTATGCGTTTATCACATTGCAAACGATATAATCGCAGTGTATTCTTCAGAGTATGAATGAACTCCTTAATATACTCAAACTGCCTTATCTGTGGGGCGGCATAGGTGCAGCTCTTGGTGCGGGGTTGGGCGTTAACAATTTATCAGTTTGGCTGCTGGCTGTGTTGTTGGGATTATTTTTTGTAACCATGAGACTCACCGGCCCGCCAGAAGAAGGTAAAGAAGGTAGATTGTTCGCAGGGGGGAGTTTGCTTATGCTTGGTTGGATTTTGGCTTTTTCAATACGTGGGATAGTTATTTAATTCCTAAGCTGCATAGAAACTTTGAGAATATACGCTTTTTAACAAGTTAAAGGGAACAAAAATTCGTGTCTGCCAAAGTTTCCTTATTTGCAACATGTATTCTTAATAATTTCTATCCGGATGTTGCATTTAGTGTGGTTAGGGTTTTGAGTAAATTGGGAGTAGATGTTACGGTTCGGCCGGATCAAACCTGCTGCGGACAGCCGTTTTTCAATTCCGGACATTGGAATGATTCATCCAAGTTGATGAGAAAATTCGTTGAAAGCTATTCCGGTGGCCAAGAAGATATAGTGCTACCGTCAGGGTCATGTACTAGCATGGTAAGAAATCATTATCTTGAAGTATGCAATGATGATGACATTGGTGGGATAAGAGATGTGTCGGGCAGGACTTTTGAATTCACAGAATATATAACTAGAGAACTAGGTATATTTGATCTGACCCCGTTCCAATCCGCCATAACTGAAAAAATCAATGTGACCTATCATGAATCTTGCCACCTCAAAAGGGAATTGGGTGTTTCCAGTGAACCGATTGATCTTCTACGGTCACTCGAAAATGTGACAGTAATGGATATGGACCAATCTGAAGTTTGTTGCGGTTTTGGAGGTACCTTCGCTACAAAATATCCGGAAATATCCACGGCTATGGGAGAAGAAAAAGTCGCTAATATAGTGAAAAGTGGCGCAGATATTGTTACCGCATCAGACATGAGTTGTTTGATGCATATTGACGGGTTGATTGCACGAAAAAAAATTCCCCTCAAAAGCATGCATATTTCGCAAGTAATAGAGCAATCTTTGAATATGGAATATCAAAAATGAAACCAGAGACGAAAAATTTCAATTCGAAATCCAAAGAGACCTTATTGGATCCTCAGATTCAGAAAAATTTATCCGGGCTTTATGGAGGGTTCCATAGTGCGCGTATCAAAGCATCCTCAGATACGGTCGATTGGGAAGAATTGCAAATAAAAGGTAGGGAAATCAAAAAGCACGTAATAAATAATTTGGATCACTATTTGGAGTTATTGGAATCTAACGTGATTTCCTCCGGTGGTAATGTTTATTTTGCTGAGACAGCTGAAGATGCGACTCAGTACGTTATAAATTTAGCGAAGGAGAAAGGAGTTAAGACGGTTGTTAAAAGTAAATCTATGTTGTCAGAGGAAATGTCGCTCAACGAGGAATTGATCAAGCATGGAATAGATCCATATGAGACTGACTTGGGCGAATACATTGTACAGCTGGCAGAAGAGACTCCTTACCATATTATTGCTCCAGCAATACATAAATCCAGGCAAGAAGTGTCTGAATTGTTCGCTGATAAAATTGGTACAAGCCAGACAGAAAATATAGAAACTTTAACCTTAGAGGCACGAGACCAATTAAGAGATAAATTTATTCAAGCTGATATGGGAATAACTGGGGGCAATTTTTTGGTAGCCGAAACTGGCACATTGGCCTTGGTATCGAACGAAGGTAACGGTCGGATGTGTACTTCAATGCCTCCTGTACATGTCGCTATTGTTGGCATGGAAAAAATTATTCCATCTATGGAAGATTTGGGCACATTTTTGCGGTTGCTTATAAGGTCAGCAACGGGCCAGTGGATCTCAAGTTATGTGACCATGGTCTCGGGACCACGGGAAAGTACTGATATAGACGGGCCAGAAGAGTTCCACTTGGTCATCGTAGACAATGGGAGATCTAAGATGCTGGCCGATCCCCATTTGAGAGAGGCATTATATTGCCTGAGATGCGGGGCATGTTTAAACGCATGCCCTGTTTACAGGAAAGTTGGGGGACATTCCTACGGTTGGGTTTATCCGGGGCCAATCGGGTCTATTGTGTCCCCCATTTTGACCGGGTTGTCAGATGCTAAGAATTTGCCTTTTGCCTCCAGTTTGTGTGGGGCTTGTAAAGAGGCATGTCCGGTGAAAATAGATATTCCTAGGATGCTTTTGTATTTGCGTAATCAGCTTGCGGAAGGTAAAGATTATCCAGATCAGCAGTCCGCTGGACTAGGGGAGCGAGTTGTTTCCAAATTTTTGTCTTCTTTGTTATCAAATAATAAGGCAATTGGGTTTCTCGTACGATCGGCCAACTTGATTGCAACCATAGCCCCTTTTGTTCGAAAGCCATTCCCGCCTTCGTGGACGAAAAGTAGGGAATCCCCTACATTGGCAAAAAAGACATTTGTAGATCAATGGGTTTCTTTAGATTTGGACGGGTCTTTACGTAAAAAGCATTAACTCGATTTAGGACACCTTCGTCTTTTGTCGTATTAACTGCAATAGCTCTGTTGTTGAGCTGACAGGAAGTTCGCAAACATAATTTTCGCATAAGTAAGCCATTGCTATATCTTGTTTCGGTTCGCGGTCATTAAGTAGGGGATAGGTATCCCATTTGTTCCTAGCTTTTTCTGTGTGGCTGAAATAGGCGTTCCCACAAAAAATATGATTAGGGATATAGGACTCGTACAAACAATCACGCATTTTCAAAGCTTGTTTTGCATTATCTGCAATAATTGCTATTTCGATGGTTGGATAAATATAAGAATCGTAAACACATAACCAATTACCGAAAGAGACTGGATGCTTACTTGCGATGGTGGCAGTAGAACTCATTAATGATATTAATATATTTAAATATTCTGATTTGTTAGTTATTAGAGATAATTTAAATAATGCCTCCGCAGTCATGGATGAGCCTGAGGGTGTGGCGTTATCGTAACTTTCACTAGGTCTAATAATGAGGTCATCACCGTCTTCTGGAGTGTCGTACAGTCGTGTTTCATGACTATTCCAGAACAAGGAGACTAAGGTGTCTGCTATTTTTTCCGTTTTAGCCAGCCATTCCAGGTCTAATGTTGCTTCATGCATAGCCAGCATGGCCAGCATAAGGGATGAATAATCCTCTAGGTAGCCATAACTGCCGATTTGACCCTCTCTGGATGAATGAAATAGACCGGAATTAAATTCAATAAGATCTAATAATGAATTAATGTTTAGTTTTGCTATTTCCAGTAATTTTTCCTCTTTGCTTACAAGGTATCCTTCTATAAAAGAGAGTGACATGAGAGCATTCCAAGATAGGAGGCTTTTATTGTCTTTGAATGGCTTCGGCCGACTATTCCTTATGTCAACCAATTTCTTTCTTATATTAAGTAAATCCGGGTTCTCACTTCCCAAAAATCCAAAATTCATTCCTTTTGGTTTGTAGTGGAGAATGTTTTTGCCTTCGAAGTCACCCTCTTCCTCTAGGCTAAAGGCTGATTTGAATAACGTCATCTCTAAATCGGTTAATTGGCGCTTAAATTCATTAGGGTCCCATAGGTAAAAGGTTCCCTCTTCGCCTTCACTGTCCGCATCTTCAGCGGAATAAAACAGGCCATTTTCATCGGTCATGTCCCTATCAATGTATTCATATATGTCTTTTGCAACCCTAAGGTAGAAATTTTTACCTGTAACCTGGAAAGCGTGAATGTAAAGTCTCGAAAGTAAGGCATTGTCATACAGCATTTTTTCGAAATGAGGCACCAGCCATTTTTTGTCAGTCGAATATCTGTGGAACCCTCCCCCTAAATGGTCGTACATACCTCCAGACGCCATTTTTTGAAGGGCTGTTTCGACCATTTCTAGGGCCCGAGAATCTGGGTGGTTTAAGTGGTATCTGAGTAGGAACTCTAAGGCCATGGACTGAGGGAATTTTATCGAATTCCCAAACCCACCCCATTCCCAATCGCATTGTGCAAGAAGTTGTTCGTATGCCTGTTCCAGTAAACTGGGTTCAAAATTATTGGTGGCAGGAGCCTCTGTTATCGAAGCTCTTATATACTCTCGGAGATACGAGCCTGATTCCTCTATCTCCGGCCGCCTATTTTTGTATGCATCTGATATAGCCAAAAGTATTTGAGTGAAACCAGGCATACCTCCTCGGGGTTCTGGGGGGTAATATGTACCTCCAAAGAACGGCAACCCTTCAGAGGTCAAGAAAACCGTTAAAGGCCAGCCGCCCTGGCCAGTCATGGATTGAACAGCCGACATGTAGATAGAGTCTATGTCGGGCCTTTCTTCACGGTCCACTTTCACGCTTACGAAATTATCATTCATAGCTTTTGCGATTTCTTCATTCTCAAAAGATTCGTATTCCATAACGTGACACCAGTGACAGGAAGAGTAGCCGACGCTTAAAAGGACCGGAACATCACGAGCCTTAGCCTCTTCAAAGGCGTCCAGGCCCCAGGCAAACCAATTGACAGGATTGTCCTTATGTTGCAAAAGATAAGGACTCGATTCTTCGGAAAGTCGGTTTGTCATGTGGGGTTCTGCTATTTTTCTGTGGGGTAGGGGGGGCATTCCCACCCACCTTTGTTGAATGAAAGGGTGGCGACCCTGGAGGGATTCGAACCCACGACTTACTGCTTAGAAGGCAGTCGCTCTATCCACTGAGCTACAGGGCCACATAATTATTTTCCAAGTTTGAATGGCAAACGTCAAATTAGAGTTGTAAGAGATATCGAACTATACCTTAAGGTATAAGCGAATGTGTCCCTAAAGGTTAATAGCGTTAAGCACACGGTGCGTTAGGTACGACGGGTTTTGAAATCATTAGAAAAGAGCCAGAAATGATTGAAAACTTCGTTGACATTGCCTGCTTTGGTAAATAATATCTATTAGTCTTCGAAATTAACGGAGGAATTGATGGCAACAAGAAAAACGAAAAAGATGATCGCGGTTGAGGAAAGATTTCGTCAGCCACTGGAAAAAATGCTTCCTGAAATGGTTACAGAACAAGGTTTGACTGCTACAGCGGATTACCTTGGAGTCAGTAAGGCCACATTGGCTTATTGGTTACTCAAATTCAGAATCGATGTAAGAAGAGTGGCCCTTGCTCCTGGGGACACCATGCATGTAACTCGTCTAGACGGCTGAACTGTCTGGCACGAAGAAAAGGGATGCGAACTACGAGTTCGCATCCCTTTTCTTATTGTAATTCACGGCGGATCGCCTCTTGCGCGTCCCTCGATCTTTCCTTCTCAATAATCGCCTTTCTCTTATCGTACTGTCTTTTCCCGCGACCTATCCCTATTGAAATTTTTGCAAAATGCCCTGACAAATAAAGCTTTAATGGAACTATTGAATAACCTTTTTGTTGTGCGGCAGCCATGAATTTTCTGAGTTCCTGCTTTCGTAACAATAGTTTCCGGCTTCTGAGTGGGTGGTGGTTTTCTCCTCGGGAATAGGGATACTGGGCAATGTGGGCGTTGTTCAGCCAGAGTTCCCCATTCGACGGGAATGCATATGAACCCGCCAAATTTACTCTGTGATCTCGGATTGATTTTATTTCCGACGACTGAAGAACTAGGCCGGCCTCAATAGTTTCCAATATTTCATAATCATAGTAAGCCCGGCGATTTGATGCTATTAAGGTATCCGACATGCGATTATTTCGTTAGTCATTTAATAGTTTATTTATTTCCTTATAGGCTTCATCAACCTGTTTTATATCTGCTTCCTTGCTATCTCGTGATGTTACCAATATATCTGGAGTGAGGCCTTCCCCTTCGATTGGCCTTTTGTTAGGAGTGTACCAACGCCCAACCGACATATAAAGGCCGCCACCATTACTTAATTTTCTGAAGACATTGACCGTTCCTTTACCAAAGGTTTGTTCTCCAATTACCGTAGCCCTCCCATTATCTTGGAAAGCCCCCATTAGGATTTCACTCCCGCTGGCGCTGTACTTATTTACTAGAACCACCATTGGTAGGGTTGAGGCAAATCCACCGCCCGATGCCTGCCATGTTACATTTTCGCTTTGTCGTTCCTCAAGGAGGATTACACCGTCATCTAAAAACATGTTCGCAATATCAAAAACCTGTTGCAAATAGCCGCCAGGGTTACTTCTTAAGTCGAGTATTAGGCCTTTAGAGCCGGCCTCCAACTCCTTATTCAAAATTTCAGAAAGCCTGACTGGAGTGTCACCTTTAAACTCTGTAATCCGGATGTGGGTTATGTCATCCCCCGGATCACTCCGGAGTAATACACTGGGTAAGGCTATAACGTCTCTGCTGACATCTATAATCGTTGTTTCGAGTTCGCCTATATGTTTCACTGTGAGGGAGACTATACTACCTTTAGGGCCCCTTATTTTTGATACGGCCTCTAAGAGTTCCAGTCCCTCTATTGATTCTCCGTCGACAGCTAAAATGATATCCCCAGCCAAGATTCCTGCAGCCTCTGCAGGCCCCCCTTCGATAGGGCTTATAATTTGTATCATGCCGTCTTCTCGTCTCCTCACATGGGCGCCAATACCTTCAAATTGTCCAGATAAATCTGTTTGTTCAATTTGTAACACTAAGGGATCCACATATGAAGTATGGATATCTTCAACAGAATCAATCAATCCTTTGATTGCGGATTCTTCAAAGGTTCCCGCCTCAAAAGTTGCTCGGTCAATATGTTCCTTGTTTAAAAGGGACCAGGCCTCCCATACGGCTTCTAGTTCCCTGGGTGTCCCCTCAGAGGAGCCTAATTGCTCCTTGGGAATCGTCGAGGCTATTGGGTAGGGGGCACTACTGTCAGAGTATTTGGCTGGTGTCGGTACATCTGGTTCGGCGGTTGTATCCGAAGAACAAGCTAGGGGGATTGAAATGAAAGACACTACACATAGTAAAGTGAGTAATTTTGTCATTTTATTCTATTTGGTCCTAGTAAAATAATTAAAGTTAAGAATCCATTCAGACTCTATTTTATCAATATGTAACGAAACGAAATAGACGTTAAGGTTAAAAAAACCAAAAAGCCGATTGACATTTTTTACAAGATCCGTATATTTATTTCAAAATGATTTCAAAAAAGAAGCTGAAGTTTGAAATAACATGAATAAAGATGGATTTCGCAGGACTCGCAGGGTTCGGGGTTATCCGGCCCATACGATAAAGGACACGTTGGAAATCGCCAAAGCGATATATCATGATAATGCCGGATTGCCTTTAGATAGGAAGCTTTTGGCTAACCATTTGAGCATCAGTCCTAGAAGTAGTAGTTTCACCACTCTCTTAGCAGCTTCAGAGCAATATGGATTCACTAAAGGGAGATATAGGGACGAGACCATTTCCTTGACTGACCTAGGGATTTCAATTTCAATCCCCAAGTCGATTGAAGAACTTGCAGAATCTCTTTTAAAAGCTGCCTATATGCCTGAAAAATTCGGAAAACTAAACAAACTCCTAAATGAAGGAGAACTTCCTAAACCCGAATTCCTGACTAATTTATTGGTAAGAGATCTAGGTATTGCTATTGATCAAACTGATGAGTTCACCCGTTTGTTTACAGAAAACCTGTCATATATAGAAGATTTAGGGGTAAGAGAAAATGCAGTAAAAGGACTTACTTCACCTCTAACAGATAAAACCCTACCAAATATAGTTGAAAATATACCTGTTTCCATTGACTCAGTAATTAAACGCCCTTCCTCAATGGCTGTAAAAGAAGGATATCTGCTGTTTATTGAGACAACAGAGACGGCAAAAAATATTACCTCAATTGTGATTTCCCAATTTAGAAGCCTCGGTATACCGACTAAAAGTATCGGGCCATATGATGATGTAGATGAACCTGAAAAGGCCGTGGCTACAGTATTGGTTTTAAATGCCTCTGAATTTAATGAGGAAATTCAATTGACTGAAATATTTGCAGTCGGAGTAGCTAATGGAATTACACCTGGGAACGTTATTTTAGTTTCTGAATCTATAGAATTTCAGAAATATTTCCCGGCATCCGCTTTAAGGCAAGGTCAATTGATTACATACCAGGACGTGAACAGCCTGGTGATAGGATTATTGATGCATTTAACCACTAAAGGCAGCTTATCAGTGAAAATTTCGATCCCCTAACTTTACATAACATTTATAGTGCGCAACAGCAGATATGTGGCTATAAGATTAATACTCAGATATTTTGCATTCAATCACGTTAATTAGTTCCCCTATTCCAAATCCTGTTTCAGCTGAGCAGAACACGGTTTGATCAAACTGATCCATAAGTTTTATAAGAGATGTATCTTCATGCGCCTGATAGTTCTTTGGAAAGAGATCAATTTTGTTTAAAACTCCGATTTTGGGTTTGTCTGTTAAACCTAGATTTCCGAGGACTTCATTTACGGCATGACAATGTTCAGACCTGTTTGGGTGTGAAATATCAGAAACATGAATCAAAAGGTCGGCTTCTTCAGCTTCCTCTAAGGTCGCCCGGAAGGCCGCAATAAGACTTGTTGGAAGTTTTTGTATGAAACCCACAGTGTCTGTCAAAAGTATCTCTTTTCCATTCCTTATGGAAATCTTCCTTGTAATAGGGTCTAGGGTTGAAAATAGTTTATTTTCGGCTGTGACTGCTGAGGAGGCCAATGTATTTAATAAGGTGCTTTTCCCAGCATTCGTGTAACCCACCAAGGACACTATAGGTAAGTTAGATCGCTTCCTTCGCTGCCGATATCTTTGTCTATGCTGCCTGACTTTTTCGATATCCTTTTTTAACTTAGCGATCCTATTTCTAGCTAGGCGGCGGTCGGTTTCAATTTGTGACTCCCCTGGTCCCCTGGTACCGATTCCTCCACCGAGCCTTTCCAAATGGGTCCATTGGCCGGCTAATCTGGGTAGGAGATACTCATGCTGGGCCAAATCCACTTGTAATCTGCCTTCATGAGTTTGGGCCCTCGATGCAAAAATATGTAAAATCAGGGCCGTCCGGTCTATTACTTTTGTGCCAGGGAGTGCATTTTCCAGGTTCAGTTGTTGGGTGGGTTTTAATTCGTCATCGCATATTATGGTATCTATTTTTTCCCGTTTGACTATCTCTAAAAGCTCCCCCAATTTTCCTTTACCGACATAAGTTTGCGTTGGTTTAGTTAATTGCTGGTTGACTACATCTACCACTTTGGCGCCGGCACCGGAGGCTAATTCCTTCAATTCGGATATCGAATCTTTTGGCCGCCACCTACTTCTAGACCCTTTGATATGAGCCCCAACGAGTAAGACTCGCTCGGCCTTGGATGCTACAGTATGTAGATTGGTTGATATGAGTACTACTCCGTTATCGTGACGTCTATTTTTGAGGTATTTTCCAGTTTTCCAGTCTGCTTAGCCCTTTCTCCAGGTCTGTTTCCGAAATGGTGAGAGAAAGACGTACATAACCTTCTCCACTGGGTCCATAGCCGTTTCCTGCCGTCACTACTATGTTTCTTTCCTCTAGTAGTAATTCTGCAAACTCAGCTGAAGTATATCCATCGGGGATTTTTGCCCAAACGTACAGACTCGCCTTAGGAGGGTCTACATTTAATCCAATTTTGTTTAGAGAAGCCACAACTCTGTCTCGTCTGTTCTGGTATATGGCATTTCGAGTGTCAATCTCTTTGTCTGAGGCCTTCAGCGCTTCGATGCCCATATGTTGGACCGCATTGGGTATGCCTGAATCTAAATTAGATTTCACCACCATGAGGGCATTTATCATATCGGAATTACCAACAGCCATTCCCACTCTCCAGCCTGTCATGTTGTAACTTTTAGACAGCGAGTGAAATTCCAGGCCGATATCCATGGCACCAGGGATTTCAAGGAAACTTATAGGTCTATAGCCATCGTAGGCAACTTCGGTGTAACAAGCATCATGCATTACGGCAATGTTGTATTGTTTTCCAAAGCTAACAACATCAGCCAAATATCCTTTGTCCACAATTGCACCAGTGGGATTATTGGGATAATTCAACCACATTACCTTAGAATTGTTGGCCACATCCTCTGGAATATCGTCGAGATCAGGTAGCCATCCGTTTTCTTCCTTCAGTGGCATCCAATGGCATTCCCCTCCGGCAAACCAAGTACCTACGGAATAAACTGGATATCCAGGGTCCGGTATTAATGCAATGTCTCCAGGGTTTATAAAACATAAGGCAGCATGACCTATGCCTTCTTTCGCTCCAATTAGTGGAAGGACTTCCTTTTCAGCGTCCAACGATATGGAGAAACGTTTCTGGTACCAGTCTGTCACTGCCCTCCGGAATTCTGGTAAGCCGTCCGTTTCTGGGTATCGATGATTTGGGGAATCTAGGGCAGTTCTACTGAGTTCAGCTATCACGTTGCTTGGAGTTTCCAAATCGGGATCACCAATTCCAAAGGAGATCACATCTATACCCTGTGCTTTTTTGGCAGCGATTTTTCTGCTTATTTCTACAAAAAGATACGGTGGTACCGTGTCTAACCGATTTGCGAATTCCATTTTTATTTAACTCCTGTTTCCAGCCGATCCCTAGATAATTATTATTGGAGAACACCTTTGTATACTGTTTCAATCGGTCCCTCCAATTCTACTTCCCCTACCCCATCCCAACGAACTTTTAAATCTCCACCGGGTAGTTTCAAGTTGACATCATCCAATGTAATTCCTTTCAACCTGGCTGCTACAGCAACTGCACAGGCTCCAGTACCACAGGCCATCGTGATCCCAGACCCTCTTTCCCAAACTCTCACTTTGAGTTCTGATGGGCTTAGCGCATTTACAATCTCAAAATTCACTTTGTTTGGGAAAATATCGTGATTTTCAATTTTAGGGCCTATCAATTCTAAGGGGAAGTTATCTACATCTTCTTCAATAAAGGCAATAGCATGAGGGTTTCCCATTGATACAAACCCAAGGGATAATTCGTGTGTGTCCACGTCCAATGAATAGTCGAGAGTTGGTTCATCGGAGCCAATTTGCACGGGTACATTTTTCGGGACCAAAATGGGAGATCCCATGCTGACTTTCGCCCCTATCATTCGACTATCTTCCAAAATTGGGAAAACGTCCAAATTGCCTGCCATTGTCTCCACTGTGATTACTTGTAAGTCACCGTTTATTAAACTTTCATCCCTAGCAAAACCAACCAGGCAGCGTATTCCGTTCCCACACATCTCTCCTTCTGAACCATCTGCGTTGAACATACGCATTTTTAGGTCTGAGTTGTTAGACGATGGGCATGCAACAATGAGGCCATCTGCTCCTATGCCTTTGTGTCTGTCGCTCACGGTTTGAGATATGTGTTTCCAGTCAAGATCATATTCAAACCCGTTCACATAAACGTAGTCATTTCCGGCTCCATGCATTTTGGTGAATTTCATATCTAACTTCTATCTAACTGGGTATTGCATTAAGTGGTAGGAATTCTAACATCGAATGGATCATATAGGCTTGGGGAAGTTGTTCAATTCATTAAGCACGATATTTTATTGGATATTTCAAAAGTGTTTAACTCATGGGAATCAAACCAGGTTATTGAGCTATCAATCCTTCTGAACCAATTATTCTGGGTGCGTATAAGCCGATGGGTACGTGACTTTATTTTTGAGATGCAAAATTGCCAGGTTGAATCTCCATGCAGGTATTTTGATATTTCCCTGTATCCAATACCACTCATGGACGAAAGGTCCACACCATACCCATAGTCTAGCAATTTCTGGGTTTCCGAAATCCATCCATTTCTAATCATACCCTCAGCTCTTGCATCAACTCTGGGGTATAGCAGCGTCCTGGGTATTTGAATACCGAACACAGATAGGTTTAGTGTATTTTGAATGTCGGGTTTCGGTGCTGCAAGTGTGTGTCTATCATCATTGTGGATTTTTTCTAGTGCCCTCATGACTCTTCTTGAATTGTCTAAATCGATGGTCTGAGCTATGTCTGGGGAAGTATTGGTTAATTCTTCTACTAGGTTATCCAAACCAAATTTTGATAAGCGATCAGATAGCGTTTTTCTTATCTCTGGGTTTGGAGGGCCACCATTTAAAGTCCAATTTTCCAAGAAAGCCAGAAGGTATTGGCCTGTTCCTCCAACAAGGATTGGAACCTTGCCTCTAGACTGTATCTCGTGCGCGGTGTTGGACACCAGTTCTTTGAACTCAAAAACACTGAAACTTTCATCGGGGTATTTAAAATCGAATAAATGATGGGGAATGGACTTCATATCTTGTTCGTTGGGTTTAGCTGTTCCAATAGTCATTCCTTTGTATATTTGACGACTATCGGCGTTGATAATTTCACCGTTCAATTGATGAGCGATATTGATTCCGATCTGGCTTTTTCCTGTACCTGTCGCCCCTAGTATCACTATCATCTTGAATGCTGTGTATCTGATGCCTTCTGTACAATTTTTAGGAAACTATCCACGTTGAGGCTTTCTCCACCGACCAAGACTCCATCTATTCCTTCAAGCGACAAGAATGAGTTCACGTTCTTGGCATTTACACTCCCCCCATATAGCACCGGGATATCAGAAGAGCCCTGAAGTCCCGAAAGCATTTTCCGGATGGTTTCGGCTGTGTTTTTGATTTCCTGGGGGTCGGCAGAAATTCCCGTGCCTATGGCGCCGATTGGCTCATATGCGATTAAATATTTGCCCTGCCGACGTATATGATCCTGGATAGACTCTAATTGGGCTTTGATCTCAGAATATGGATCAAGGGCTGTCCCCGTTCCTTTGGTTACACATATAACTGGAACCAAACCCAGCTCAATTGCTACGGTAGCTTTTAGAGCAACCATTTCATTCGTTTCCCCTAATTGGATCCTTCTTTCAGAATGTCCAAGTAGTACGTAGTCACAAACATTGCTTAAATTAGGGGCAGAAATAGAACCGGTGAGACTACTAGTTCTATCCAAAGGACCATCCTGAGCACCTATCTTGACGATAGATAGCGAATCCAAAATAGACTTTACTCCTAGCAACGAGATATCGTCTGGAAATATAACTATCTCAATATTTAAATATTGATGCACCAGTCGTGAATATATGTCATTGGCCAGGCTTTTGCTGGATTGTAAGGACAATTTATTTTTCCAATTTGCTAAAATATACATATATCTTGATATCCCACAGTATTTAAAAAGTGCTTCTGGTGCTACTTTAACATCCTACTAAATATTCCATTGGAAGGCATTGTTTTACTTTTCAGAAGGTTTAAATATCAAACTTTAGGGGTTTGAGTCCTAATTTTAATGCATGGTCACTGAATTATGTGCTGTAGTTAATTTATTGTTTAGTTTTGATTAATTATGGCTATCTTAATCAACATATCAGGCAACTTTTGGTGGTTGTTCAATCGGTAATAGAGGTAGTGAAAGGAATTAGGAATTATAGAAAAAACAGGCTACATATATGGTGATGAGTATTGATGATAGAAAAAAATCCGCCCTGGGATGTTTCATTACCCAGAAATGGTGCAAATTTGGATGCTCCATTGAGCTAATTATATCTGTAATTTAACCAAATCGTATATTAAGAACTTAAATCAGTGGTGTATTAACGATAGCTATATTTTTATGTTTATTTTTGGTTAAAACCAAGGGATATGAACTATAAAAGTGTAGATGTACAGGCAAGATTAAGATCTATATTAGGGTCCAAATTTATTTAGCTTACCCGCGTGAGATAGAACCAGTAGCATGAGTTCTTCGGCCCTGATGCTTCCTATTGTGCCTTCCCGACAGCTGTTTTCTGTGAATTGGCTCCCGATCTTACCTTGAGAAAATTTGGAATTGATCAAAAAGGGTACGGGATGCCAACTGTGAGAAGAGATATAGGAAGGTGTTGAATGGTCTCCACATATGACTATTACGTCAGGTTCCAGTTGGATAACACTTTCAAGTTTTTTATCGAATTCCTCAAGCATAGCCACTTTTTGGCTAAAATTTCCGTCCTCCCCTGCACTATCAGCAGGTTTGTAATGCAGAAAGAAATAATCGTAACCTTTGGAGAAATTCGTTTGCAGGGTTTTAATTTCATCTTCAAAAGTTTGCTTGGAATTTAGTACTTCCATGCCCAAAAGGCCTGCAACTCCCCTGTACATGGGGTAGGCAGCTATAGCCGCAGGATTCAGAGCATATGATGAACCGAAATGTGGCAATTCAGGTATGTTTGAGAAACCGCGTAGTAAAATGCCGTTAGCACTTCCTTTGTGTTCCGTAAGAATTTCCATACTTCTTTGGGTGAAAAGATTAACCGCCAAGGCTGTGCCAGTCCCTCTCTCAGAGGTTGGACTCGAGATCAATGGTGCAATACCTGTAATCTGAGGATCGGTCTCTGAAACATCAGGAGAAGAGGTTTCTCCTTTGAGAACCAAGACGAACCGGTAATCCATAACTGGATATATTTCGATTCCGAATCCAGGAATCTCGATTTGTTTGAGCAACTCTACTAGTTCCACGCATTCTTCAGTTGTAATTCTTCCTGCACGTCTATCTAAAATTTTGCCATCATCCCCTAAAAGGCAAAAATTTCCTCTTGCGGCTACGTCCCCCTTGCCTATAGGGGCCCCTATTCCTAGCCCTTCCAGCACTCCTCGACCCAAAAGATACTTAATAGGGTTGTATCCAAACAAAGCCATGTGTCCGGGGCCGCTGCCAGGGGTTATGCCGGGAAGGACAGGCGTGCTTACACCACAGGAACTATTGGCAGCCAATTTGTCTAAGTTTGGCAACACAGCAGCCTCTAATTCAGAATTACCTGTCGAAGGATCTGTCATTCCACCTAGACCATCGACAACAATCATGACGATTTTGGAGGCAGTTTGTTTTCTGATACTAGATAAATACTGGAAATCGATCATAATTTCTTAACCTTCTGTCTTCTCACGTAGTGAAGTAACTCCTGGTAGTTCCCTACCTTCCAACAGCTCCAAGGATGCTCCTCCTCCCGTAGACACATGTGTCATCTGCCCTTGAAGGCCCAAAAAATTTACGGCATCCACCGTTGAACCTCCACCAATTATCGATAACATACTCCCATTTGCCAATGCTTTCGCCACTGAACGAGTGCCGGCCCTGGCTTTTTCCCATTCATATATTCCCATAGGCCCATTCCAAAGAACGGTGTTACTTTTTCGAATAATAGACGAGTAAAATTCCGCCGTTGCCGGTCCTATATCCACAATAATGTCGCTATCCTCTAAATCATCAACTGATTTTGTAAGGAAATCGGAATCTTTCAGCAAAGTTTTAACAACTACCACATCACTGGGCAAAATTAAGTTCCCGCTTTTCGAATCATTTTCATTTAACAGGGTCTGGGCCTGGCTAATAAAATTAGTCTCTATTGAGGAATTTCCAACTTCTTTATTTGAGGCTGCCAGAAAAGTGGCCGCCATCCCTCCCCCGATACAAATGTGGCTTGCTATTGTTGTTAGACGGTCGACGACTTTAATTTTATCCGACACCTTCGCACCTCCCAATATAGCCGTAAAGGGTAATTCGGGATTTTCTAGAGCATTTTCTAAGTAATTGACCTCTTTGTCTAAAAGTAGACCCGCATATGAAGGCAAGAATCTCGTTACACCTAAAGTAGAGGCATGGGCACGGTGGGCCGCACCAAAGGCATCGTTTATGAAAACTTCGGCTAATTTTGATAGCTGCTTTGCAAAGCCAAGGTTGTTTTCTTCTTCCCCTCTATGAAACCGCAAATTTTCTAATAGTAGGATTTCGCCTTCACTTAACTTCCGGGCAGTTGCTGCTGCTTCTTCTGATACGCAATCTTCAACGAACTGTACTTTCTGTTCTAGGATTTCACTTAATCTTTTTGCTATTGGCTTTAAAGACAATTCAGGGTATCGCTTACCCTTGGGACGTCCTAGATGGGAGCATAATACCAATGAACAACCTTTTCCTATTAAGTGTCTTAAAGTTGGTATGGAAGCCTTAATACGGGTGTCGTCCGATATGATGCTAGTTCCTTCCAAGAAAGGAACATTGTAGTCAACTCTCACTAAAGCCCTTTGACCAGACAGTTCAACATCTTCAATGCTTAGTTTAGGACTCATTTTTCATTCCTCGAGAATTTCTTCTAAATAATCGATTAAATTCTCCTCAGTATCATTCGGGAAATTCTTCTTTACGATGGATAAAGCCTCGTCTTTGGCGGTTGCATATTGGAGCTCTGCTGGTTCTTTTCCCCCTAGATCACTAAGGACATCAAGCACTGCATCAAGATCAGAATCCTCCAGAACTCGTTTGAAATACACGTCGCCTAATTTTCTTTTCTGAGAAGGGGTAGCTTTTTCCAGAGCAACAATCACAGGAAACAACTTTTTCTTGTTTAAAAAATCTATTTTCTGGTTGGAATCAGAGCCCCATATTTGATTCATATCTAATTTTATTTGCTTCGCTTGGCCAATTAAGTGGCCTGATTGGAACAAACCTTCACATGCTTCGGAAGTGAGTCCAGATAACTCTGCCGCCATTGAGAGAGCAGAGCCGTACAAAGCTCCTGTTTTTTGGCCAGCCATCTCGAGATAAGCTGCTACAGAAGTATCAATTTTTTCTTGCATTTCCAAGTCTCTATATCGGCCCTCAAAAGTCACCAAGGCTCCTTTGTCTAGAAAAGACAAGGCTGCATGAGAGGTGCGATCTGAAAAATGTTGCTTATCTAAGTTCAAAAGGGCTATTCGAGCTATGGAATGCATCCCATCTCCAGCATTAATAGCTTGTGCTGGACCCCAAACCCACCAAAGGGAATCTTGCCCATTCCGAGTAGGATTTCCAGATTGCACGTCGTCATGGATCTCACAAAACGCGTTAAGCATCTCTATAGACATAGCGGCAGGTAGGGTTAACAAAGGATTTCCCCCCAGGTTTTCAACAGCGATTTGTAGCAACATTCCGTGTACTCTTTTGGGGATGGTGAGACCAGGATCTAAACCGTGGATTCCGAGATGATATGAAAGCATATCGTAGAGCGGTAAAGACTTCGAATCCAGATAATCTTTCATCAAGCGATTAACTTCCGCTTGTATTTGATCTTTTGGTTCCATATCGGTCTAATCCCTCTTTTGATCTACCAGTTTTTGTATGTCAGACATAGATATAACACCTTGTCTTATCAGTTTAACCTCATTGTTTTCAAAATGGACAATAGTGGAAGGATCTGACGAGGTAGATTCGCCACCATCGATAATCAGATCTAGAGAGGAATCTTTAAATTGGCGTAGAGCCTCATCTGCTGTGGTGGCTGCCTTTTGGCCACTGATGTTTGCACTGGTCCCAGTGATGGGATTTCCTGTTTTTTCACATAGTTTTACTGCTATCTCATGGTTAGGTATACGGAAACCAGCTGTTTTCAATCCTCCTGTGGCCACATCGGGTATGCAATCTGCTTTTTCCAATACCATAGTCAACGGTCCCGGCCAGAAATTAGAAGCTAAAATTTTGGCTAGAGGAGGGACAAATTCCGAGAAATTGTCCAGAGAAGAGATATCCTGGATGAAAATTGGGAGTGGTGTGGTAGGGTCTCTTTGTTTCACTTCAAACACTTTTGAGACTGCTATGGAATTTGTAGCTATACCTGCAATTCCATATACGGTATCAGTGGGTATGCAGACAACACCACCTTCCAATAGTATATTAGCAGCATGTTCCAAAGAATCTTTATTTGCGGGTAATACGGTGGTTATGGCTTGGCACCTGTGAGCTGATTTTGGGCGAGTATAACATAGGCGTTTAGGACACAATTATGAACGAAGAGCAAGGATTAGATAGTACTCGTCGCATAACTTCTAGCGACGACCTTGAAGTTTCAGCCTACCTTGAAATATCTCAAGAAAAAGCAGGGAATGGACCAGCCACTGAAGGCGAGATGTCACCCCAGAGAGAATCTATTTTAATTGTAGATTTTGGATCCCAATACAGCCGCTTAATTGCTAGAAGGGTCAGGGAAAGTAGTGTTTATTGTGAAATCATTTCCTTTAACACTAACTGGAGTGAAGTCGAGGGTTTGAACCCAAAAGGGATCATACTCTCAGGTGGACCTGCTAGTGTTTATGAGGAGACTTCTCCGCTAGCCCCTCTATGGGTTTTTGAGTCAGAGTTACCTATTTTGGGAATTTGCTATGGGATGCAGGTTTTGGTTCATCAATTGGGTGGTAAAGTGGCGGCATCAACCAAGAAAGAATATGGACATGCCGTACTGCATCAAAACAAACCAAATGAACCTCTTTTTACTGGGCTACCTCAATCATTACCTGTCTGGATGAGTCATGCCGATCAGGTTACTGAATTACCTCCCGGATTTGTATCTATGGCTCATACCGACAATTCTCCAATTGCTGTAGTTGGTAACGACAAAGGCATTCTAGGGATACAGTTTCATCCAGAAGTCGCTCACACACCGGAAGGTTCAAATATTATTGAAAATTTCCTTACAAAAACCTGCAATATGGGGCAGACATGGACTCCTGATAATTTTGTAGCAGATTCAGTCAATAGGATCAGAGAACAAGTTGGGAAAGGTAAAGTGATATGTGCCCTTTCAGGTGGAGTGGATTCTGCAGTAGCTGCAACTTTGGTTCACAAGGCGGTCGGAGACCAATTAACTTGCATATTTGTAAATAACGGTTTGATGAGGAGAGGTGAGCCAGACCGTGTAAGGGAAACCTTTGAAAAGTATATGGATATCAATCTCATTTTCAGTGAATCGACAGAAAGGTTTCTTACCGGTTTGGCCGGGGTAATCGACCCCGAGAGGAAGAGAAAGATAATAGGAGAAGAGTTCATTAATGTTTTTGATGAAGAAGCCTCAAAATTGGGCGTAGTCGATTTTTTGACCCAGGGGACCTTATATCCAGACGTAATTGAGAGTAAGACGAGTGACAACTCCGTTTCTGCGACCATTAAAACGCATCACAATGTTGGTGGGCTTCCTGACCACATGAAAATGGAGCTTGTAGAGCCGCTAAGATACTTATTCAAAGATGAAGTTCGACAGGTTGGCTTGGAATTAGGACTGCCTGAGGAAATGGTTTTTAGGCAACCTTTTCCGGGCCCTGGATTGGCCATTCGGATTATGGGGGAGGTGACATCAGAGAAGTTGGAAATTTTGAGAGCTGCTGATTGGATAGTGATGGATGAGATAAAGTCAAATGGCTTATACAATGAGCTATGGCAGACTTTTGCAGTTCTTACCGGGTCCAGATCAGTAGGTGTTACCGGTGATTTCAGAACGTACGGTCACGTGATTGCTATAAGAGCGGTGAAAAGTGACGATGCGATGACTGCTGACTGGGCTCGCCTGCCTTATGATGTTTTGGCTTCTATTTCCAGCCGTATCTCAAACGAAGTTTCTGACGTGAACAGAGTGGTTTTTGATATAACCAGCAAGCCTCCCGGCACCATTGAGTGGGAATGAACTGCAGTAAAAAATGATTGATAATTATTCCGATGAATACTTGAAACAGATACTTGCTGAAGTTAAGTCTATTGCAGTGGTAGGAGCTAGTCCAAATTCTCATCGTGACAGCTTTAAAGTTACAAAAAGGTTAATAGATTACGGCTATAGAGTAATACCTGTGAACCCTAACGAGGTTGGAAACGATATATTTGGACTAT
>Ga0209228_1000075_pt1 | contig 43635 bp, 31 predicted proteins | sample METZYME_3_150m_FD_187547 | JGI IMG/M metagenome (GOLD analysis project Ga0209228, IMG submission 187547) | Marine microbial communities from oxygen minimum zone in mesopelagic equatorial Pacific - METZYME_3_150m (SPAdes) (version 2) | ecosystem: Environmental > Aquatic > Marine > Oceanic...
AGGGCCTGGAATCCGTCTGCTACTGGAGGAAAAAATCTGTGAGATATCTCAAAGAGCCATGCGCCCTTGGAGATCGTCTGTGCCGTGGGAAGATTTGCGCTTTGTTGTGAGTGAAAGACTGTAGGAGGCACCACTACTGGTTGCTCACGTCTCTCGAAGCGGTCTGGCCGTTGTTGCGCTGAACCGAGCATTGGTAGCGAGGCGGCGTAAATCATGACCATACTGATCACCCTGCAGGCGCACTCAGTTCTCACTATCAAGCTCTACAGGTTCCAAAATAAAATTGAGTTCCATACGGATTTCATTATTCAATTTCAGGAACATGAGTTTAGGAATTTCAATGTCATGATCCGATAAGAATACTGAGAACGAGCAGTTGACCCGGTACCCCTCATTTACCGTAGCCAAATTGCAGGTCAATACCCGCTCTTGTTCTATACCATGGATCCCCAGTACGCCCTGGGTCGTCACCTGAAACATCTCCCCCGGAAGAGAGACCACCTGTTCGATCGTGCCTCCGAATGCAGCGTAAGGGTATCGGCCAACTTCGAGGTAGCTATCCCGCATCTGGCGATCACGCATCCCGATTCCCGTATCCAAACTCGCTAAATCTACTTCGAAGTATATTTCAGATTCAGCTCCACCGGTGCGATCCGTCAGTTCCTCGGTATTGAGTAAAACCAATCCGTCTACCCGTCCCGTAGTACCCTCGAACTCATCTATCACAGTTCTCGAAGTAAAACGCACAAGTCGATCAGATTCGAGAGCAACTTGATAGGCTTGTTGGCCTGACAAAACGGTAGTCCCAAAAAATATCCCAACAAACACGAGGCTTATCGCATGGACTATCCGGGTTGGCAACTGAAAGCTCAAGCTAATCCAAGCACCCAGCCTCTCTAGAGCGTCAGTTATTCGGCGCACCCGTATTAATCCAGTTCTTGATATTTGTCAGGTCGACATTATCGAGGGCACTACCGCTTACGGGCATTCTACTGCCATTACCGCTTCCTTGGCGGTTTTCTAACTTCTTCACGAGATAGCTGTTCTGAGCGTCATTGGGGATAACATAGACCTCGCCTGACATTGGTGAAGTCACGTTAACAAGGCGAGCGTGATTTGCGGATGCAGACGTGCTTATCGTCAAACCACCCGCACCGTTGCCGTGACAGTTGCTATCTGCACAACCCCGTCGCGTAAATATTTCAGTAATGTCATCGGCAAACGAGGGATTGGCCTTGATGGTTCGAGTACCGGACGGCGTTCCGCCTTCGCCGGCATCTGTAGGGCTATCACTCGCGGAACAAGCAGCCAATAGAACACAGATGAGAACAGGATGAAGCACCCGGTGTAAGAGTTTCATGGTCCTACTCCCTTGCCGCCGGTCATTACTGACGGACATGTTCGCCAGCGAATCAGCTTATTCCTAGTTACCACCGAACGCCACAGGCACTAAATGGAAACCTTGAAGTCCTACAACCCTGCCACGGGAGAGATCCTTGGCGAAGTGGAAATCACTCCTGCGGTGGAGGTCCCTAATATCGTCGCGAGAGCCAAGGCCGCTCAACCTGCCTGGGGTGACCTTGGCCTAGAGGGTCGAGCGGAACTGATCAAGGCTACAGCAGACATCTTTGTCGATCGAGTTCAGGAGCATGGTGAACTCATGACGAAAGAAATGGGTAAGCCTCTCAAGGAAGCAATTGGTGAAGCCAAATCACTCGGATGGGGGATCGAGGAAGAGTTAACTGAGATTATTGAGGCACTGAAGCCGGAGGTCGTCGAAGATGGACGCCTCAGGTCAACCGTCTATCATGACCCACTCGGGGTGGTCGGTGCGATCACACCGTGGAATTTCCCGATGTCGATGCCTGCCTGGATGATCCTTCCTTCCCTGGCGGCTGGCAACACAGTGGTTTTCAAGCCGTCCGAGGAAACGCCCCTCTGTGGTCAAGCATATGCAGATGTACTCAATGAGGTTTTACCCAATGACGTGCTGATTGTTGTCCATGGTGCTGATGACCAGGGCAAGGCAATCGTTCAATCCGATGTCGAGATGATTGCATTCACCGGCTCACGAGAGGCTGGTAAGCATATCATGCGCGAAGCAAGTGGAACGTTGAAGAGAGTCGTACTGGAGCTAGGTGGCAAAGACCCTATGATCGTTCTCGGAGACGCCGACATCGCGAGGGCAGCTAAATTTGCGGCATCGAACTCTTTCCGGAATGCCGGGCAAGTGTGCATCTCAACAGAACGAATCTTTGTGATGGATTCTGTTGCAGAAGAGTTTGAGCAAGCGGTCACCGAGATCGCTTCTGCGATGACCATCGGTAGTGGAATGGGGGATGTGGATATGGGCCCAATGGTGAATGGTCAGCAACGCGACCACGTGCTCGGGCAGGTAGAGTCAGCGATTGCAGGTGGCGCTAAAGTCCTGGCCGGAGGTGATGGACACTATGACAATTTCGTCGTTCCAACCGTACTGGGAAATGTCACTGACGAAATGGATATCGCCAACGCAGAGACATTCGGACCAGTGGCCTGTGTTACACGCGTATCGTCCGTAGACGAAGCTGTAACGAAAGCGAATGACACCCACTTTGGTCTGGGTGCGGTCGTCTTTGGTGGAGACTCAGAAGAAACCGCAGACGTTGCGCGCCGTCTCACGGCAGGAATGATCGGTATTAATTCAGCACCCGGTGGTGCAGTCGGTACTCCGTGGGTTGGTGCCAGACAAAGTGGATTCGGTTTCCACAAATCAGCTGATGGACACAAGCAATTTACTCAGACCCGTGTCGTGACCACCCGAGCATAGATTCCGAATGAATCCGCAAACAACCAAGATCTTCCTACTCATTGCAATCGTTATAGGTCTCACTAACTGCGGCTCAGATGGCACGGGGCCAGATGCCGGTGGCAACTCAGTATCGATCTCCAGAACGTCTGTCACCCTAACCTTCCTGGGAGAAACGACTCAGCTGACGGCGACAGTGCGCAATAGCAAGAACGAGCCTGTCAGCGGGCAGGTAGCCTGGTCTAGTGATGCTCCGACTGTGGCGACTGTGAGCTCCAATGGGCTGGTCACGGCGATCGGTAATGGTCAAGCGACACTAACGGCGACCGCCGGAGGTCTGTCTGCAACCGCATCAGCGACAGTGCAACAGCTTCCCACCAGCTTATCGATCGTATCGGGAAACACCCAGACCGATACGGTTGGCCAACTGCTTGTCGAACCGCTGGTTGTTCGTGCCGAAGATCAAGGGGGTACTGCGGTATCAGCAGTAAGTATCAACTTCTCGGTCACCCAAGGCGGAGGATCGCTAAGCGAAACAAGCGTAACGAGTGGTGATGACGGAGAGGCATCAACGAGTTGGACCTTAGGTACAACGTCTGGCACCCAAAACGTGACCGCCCTTATCGAGGGAAGCGAGAGCGCGAAAGCTAATCTCACTGCTACGGCGACACCCGGTCCAGTGACTGCATTCAGTAAGGAGTCTGGAGATCAGCAGATCGGGAAAAATAATCGTGCCCTACCCGAACCTGTCGTGGCTGCAGTTAAAGATGAATTTGGAAATGGTATCCCAGGTATTCCGGTCACTTTTTCTGTGACCGATGGTGGCGGATCTATCAGTGCTGCAGATAGCGTGACGGGAGCAACGGGCACAGCCGAAGGCATCTGGACCATGGGTGTTGTTGGCGCTAATACACTCACTGCGAGCACGGCTGGGTTCCCTGACATAGAGTTCGCAGCTACGGCAGAACTCTATGTGGCAAAGGCCGATCTCACCGTCAGTAGTATGGCAGTCAGCCCTGCGAATGCGACTACTTTTCAGGACCTCACTGTTACTGCGACCATCGCGAATTCAGGTGATTTCACCACCGGCGCAGCCTTTGACGTCCAGCTTCTACTCGACAACGTCCAGGCCGGAAACACAACTGTTCCTGAGCTCGCAGATAGCACAGAGACCCAAGTCAGTTTTGACATTGGTAGGCTCGCCACCGGCCCACATATATTTCAGGTAGTCATCGATCCAAATAACGATATCGACGAACACGATGAGGCTAACAACTCTGCAGGACGAAATACTCCCATTCTAGCTGCAACCGAGTTGGTCGCGGGAACTCCTGTCAGGGGCCTTTCGCTCCCCGATAGCACGGAACTCCTCTTTAACCTTGAGCTACCCTCATCAAGCAATCTCTTGATTTCGACGTCCGGAGGCTCGGGGGATCTTGATCTCTACGTCCACCGCGGCCAACGACCGGCGCACCGAGATGATTACAAATGCCAGTCAGGAAGCCCGATTTCCACCGAATCATGCACTTTTAATGACGCCGAGCCAGGGATCTACCATATCCTACTCTTCGCGTGGGACCAGTTCTCCGGTGTGACACTCGAGGCACAAGTCGGAGGTGATCCCGAACCCTTCAATATTGAGCTTGTCTTCCTAAACAGTGGAACTCAGGACCAGGACGACGCATTCCGGACCTCAGCTGCGCTATGGGAAAGCATTATCAAAGACGATATCTACGCCTTTGATTTTTCAGGCAATCCTGCATCAGCAAACGAATGTGTTTCTGGGCAACCAATGATCAGTGATGTTGTCGATGACGTGAGGATCTATATCAGTATCAGAGACATCGATGGCCCGCAGCCCATATTGGGTCGAGCCGGGCCGTGCTACATACGAGGCCTTTCAGACCATCCTATCGTCGGTATGATGGAATTCGACATTTACGATTTTGATCGTATAACCGACCAGGGACTTCTCATACCGGTTGTGCTCCATGAAATGGCTCATGTGCTGGGTATTGGAACAATTTGGGATAATAGAGAGTTGCTGATGAATCCATCTGCTGTGACCCCATCCGCAGATACACACTTCATAGGGCCACTCGCGATCACTGCCTTTGATGACGCAGGAGGAGTGAGCTATACAGGTGGACAAAAGGTACCAGTGGAAAATGAGGCTGGCCCAGGTTCACAAGATTCACACTGGAGAGAGGCCGTGTTCGGAGCCGAACTCATGAGTCCCTTTGTTAATAATGGGGTCCAGAATCCACTAAGCCGTATTACGATTCAGTCGTTAGCGGACCTTGGTTACGGGGTCGATGTGAGTCAGGGTGAACCCTACTCCCTGCCCCTCGCGGCAGACCTGGTGAACCCGGACCGCGAACCAGATATCGACCTCAGTGATGATATTCGCAGAGGATCAATCTTGGTTGTCGGGCCAAAGAAGCGACGACGCTGATATCCGCCCCTAGCTAAGCTAAGCTTAATCGGACTCCCTCTCTAGCGTCCGGGTCAAGCACGTCGGACCCCCAAATCCCTTCCTGCTAATCTCGGTACCGAGATAGGTATGAACCTCAACACCCACTGCCTCTAAACGGCGCCTCGTCTCGCTATTTCCTTCAACGGCCAAAACAACACCTGGGGTGATGGTGAGGACGTTACATCCCATTGAGGGTTCATACTCTTCATGTGGGACTTCAATCAATTGGTAACCACGTTCTAGAAGTTCTCGGTGGAAACACACCGGAAGTAGCGGTGGGTAAACGAGCAACAAATCCTCGGCGACCGGACTCACAACTGACATGAGATGGAATACGTCACCCAAACCACTCCAGTCTGGCAAGGGCACCTCGAGCACCTCAACCGTCCCTGTAAGGATTCTCTGAAGTTGCAGAACCCCCTGATGATTTGTCCGTTTGCCGCAACCCACAGCGAGTGTGGCGCGGTCGAGCCACACAGCGTCACCTCCTTCGAGGGTACCCGGACTCTCAATCATGCCGGCAACACGAATCTCAAGACGGGCATACTCATTGGCATGGGCGGCGGGCTCTACAGCACGAGACTCCTTCCCCATCCGACATAGGACCGCACCCGCATCAGTGACGACCGAAGGATCCCGCATATAAATTGAATCCAGACCAAGGTCTCTACCCTCAGCCCATTCAACGGTCACCCCTAAATCTTCAAGCTGAATCGCTAGGGCATCGGACTCTCGGCAAGCTTCCTCATAAACTGGCGGACCCGAATAGTTGAGGTCCTTCCACTGCTCGGCAATCCTGCCCGGTGCGACGAAGGCATCACGGGCATGTTTCATCAAGACACGCCGGAGTGGTGACACATCAGACTGATACATCTGGCCTCCAACACAGTGCACTGTATATCAGAAATACTGGCCTATCATAACGCTACACACTCCGACCTCAACGCTCAAATACAACGCTTAGAATAGAAGGAAAACAGCACTTTTGAGTGTCGTCACAACCCTTGGGCTTCTATGGTTCTGTGTTGTCTTCACTCTGAGAGGTAAGAGGAATGACCCACGACGAGTACATCAGCTATGACGGTAGCGGCCTCGCTAAACTCGTCCGGGAAAAGGAGGTGGAGCCATCAGAACTCCTTGAACTAGCACTCGAACGAGTTTCGGTCCTGAATCATGAGGTTAATGCAGTCGTGAGGCTGATGGAGGAGGACGCTCGCACAGCAGCCCAGAACTACAAGGCAGATGGAGTATTCAGCGGGGTTCCTTTCCTCGCGAAGGATTTGGGAAGCCATTTCGCCGGACACCCTACTTCAGCGGGGAGCCAGTTCACTAAGAATATCGTTGCCAAGCAAGATACAGAGCTTGTCCGTAGGCTCCGAGCCACTGGAGTATCGATCTTCGGAAAAACGAACCTACCTGAATTTGGGCTCACCCCCTACACCGAACCCGAGTTATGGGGCCCCTGCAGGAACCCGTGGGATCTCGCTCGGACTCCTGGAGGATCAAGTGGTGGTTCGGGAGCCGCAGTCGCTGCTGGCTTTGCTCCAATGGCAGGGGCTGGAGATGGTGGTGGTTCAATCCGCATCCCGGCTTCATGCTGCGGCCTCTTCGGCCTTAAGCCTACACGAGGCCGTACCCCAACAGGACCCTCGCGGGGACAAGTTTGGCGAGGTGCAACAGTAGAACACATTCTTTCTCGCTCCGTGAGGGACAGTGCAATAATGCTAGATATGACACATGGTGCTGACCCTGGCGCTCCCTATGAAGTCACCTTGCCCGAAGATCCATTTGCGGAAGAAGTCAGGCGTGGTCCTGGTCGCCTTCGGATCGCGTGGACAACAAAGCCCATCCTAGGTTCAGAGGTGCACCCAGATTGTATCAGCGCCGTCGAAGAGGCTGTCGGACTTCTCAAGGAGTTGGGACACGAACTCATTGAGACTGAGCCTCAAATCGATAGCGAGGGCTTCGCCCGTGCTTTTATGCTAATGGTCGCAAGCGAAGTGAGCGCCGATATTCACGACGCTGAAACCGTGCTCGGTCGGAGAGCGAAGCTTGGAGAACTGGAGCCGGTTACACGGGTCCTCAGTCTACTCTCAAAGTCACTCTCTGCTAGAGAATTCAGCAGCGCCCTGCGCCTTCTCGAGCACGAAGCACGATCTGTGGGAGCATTCTTCGAAAACCACGACATGTTACTGACACCCACCATAGCCACACCTCCCGCTAGAATCGGTGAATTAGCTCCAACCCCGACGGAACAATTGCAGCTTCGCACGCTGGGGCTAATCGGATCAGGACGCTTGGTGAAAATGATTGGCTTACTCGACGAGGTAGCCAAGCACGCATTCGATTTCACCCCCTGGACGCCGGTCTTCAACGTCACAGGGCAACCAGCGATGTCTGTACCACTACATTGGAATCCACATGGGCTACCCGTCGGTGTCCACTTCGTAGCTCGTTTCGGTGCCGAAGCCACCTTATTCCGACTGGCTGGACAACTTGAACGTGCCCGGCCCTGGTTCGATCGGCTACCCGAACTCGCTAAGAATGTACCGAACGCCTAGAGTACGATCCTGACCCCTACCACCCTCTCAACATCCCCCCTGAGAGATCACTTTCGTAGAAGTTTCTAGTCCAAGGGTTTTGCCTTTCAATATCCCAGGGACACCCTCTTCCATCCATACAGGAGCAGGTGCATCCATCAGGTAATGGTCAAAGAACTGCTGCATCCGAGTGGCCCAGTCCTTTTGATTCTGAGTCTTTCGGAGCCCGTGTGGCTCCCCGTTGTAGTTAAGTAACCACACCGGCTTACTTAATCGCCGGAGCGCCACAAAGAACTCGATCCCCTGTTCCCACGGCACCGCCGTATCCTCGTCATTATGCATCATGAGGATTGGGGTCTCGATCTTGTCCGCAGTGAAGATCGGTGAGTTCTCTATGAATCGGAGTGGCTTGTCCCAAAGTGATCCACCAATCCGGCTCTGTGTCCGTTCGTACTGGAACATTCGGCTCATCCCGGTACCCCAGCGAATTCCGCCGTACGCACTCACCATGTTGGCCACAGGGGCTCCTGCTTCCGCTGCTGCAAACAGATTTGTACGTGTAACCATGTAGGCGATTTGATATCCCCCCCAAGAGTGACCCTGTACTCCAATACGTTCCCGATCCACAAAGCCTTGACCGACTAATTCCAAAACACCAGGAACTACAGCATCCAAACCGCTTTCCCCGGGGTAACCAATCATGTAGGGGATGTCGGGGACAAAGAGCAGATATCCCCGGCTAACGTAAAAACTACGATTAATGGAAGAACCGCCTGGAGCAGGTACCGTGTAGGAATGCAAGCCATCTGAGGAGCGCTCATAGAAGTACACCATCATCGGGTACTGTTTATCAGCATCGAACCCTTCTGGCTTGTATAGTATTCCCTGAAGCGGAATTCCGTCGTTTGAAGACCACTCGACCAACTCGGCTGAACCCCACAAGTACTGGTCTTGTTGCGGGTTCGCATCCGTAATCTTACGAGCATCCATGAAATCTTCATCCGCTACCCAGATATCAGGAAACTCCTGGAAGGTCGAGCGTGTGTAGATATAAACATCCTCTTCCTCTGCCTTACGTACCCCACCGAAACTCGCATCCTCCATCACGAGTCGTTCAGGTTCTCTGGCTCCATCAAAACGATCTCGATAAAAGCCATTCGCTTTCGTATAAATCTCGAACGCGTTGAGGTAGACATCCGAGTTTGTTGGCACGAACGGGTTATCAGAATCCATATCTATGACCCTGAACCGAGTATCGGTGTTTCGGCCTAAACCCTCGGTGAGATTTCTAGGATCCGCCTCACCCATGGGGTCGATCGCCCAAATGTCGAACTGATCATAAACTACAAACGCCTCGTCACCCTCTGTCCACCCTGCAGCACCATAGGAGCGTAACGCGTCTGGGTGATCATCAAGGATGTCGTGGAATGGAACGTTGAGAGAGGCAGTGAGATTTTTGGTTTCCCCTGTCTCGGTGCTCGTCACAAACCATGCCCTTTCGAAACCATCCCACCTTGTCACATAGGAGCCGCCGGGAGAGAGGTTGCCACCACCACGAATCATCTCGGCAATACCCCGTCGCGAGCCATTCCTAACATCGACCAGGAATAGGTCCGAGTAACGACCGTCCCATGATACCAGTTGCCTATAGGCGAGATTGCTCGTTCCCAAGGCAACACTACCATCTCCGCTCTCGCCAACCACAACCGTGGGAAGATCCTCGGTCTCTAACTGCACAATTTCACCACTCTCCATATCTAGCATCGCAGAGTAGGTGCGTCCTCTCTCGTCCTCAGCCTGTACAAGTTGCATCGGCTGTAGGAAAGGATCTTTCCAGTTCCATATGTCTACGACAACACGCTCATCGTCAGGTGTGTCGTCCTCTGGCTCAGGCTCGGGTGCGAGTCTTGTACCGAAAAAGACGCGTTCCCCCGATTTTGAAAATGACACTTCACCATCCTCACTCGGCGCCCATCCCACTGGCAATCCATTTGAGCCCAGTCGCGCCCGGTCTATTGCTGTGCCGCCAGCCGAGGTATAAAGAGAGAAACGCGGAGCTTCTCGATCTCTATCATCACGATCAGTCAAGAACGCTGCCAATCCTTCATCTGAAACAACCAGTTGTATATAGCGACCCTCACCAGTAGTTACTTCTTCCACTGGGCCACCCGAAGGAACTTCAAAGACCCCATCCGCGGCCCCATCGTCTCCTGACGAAGTGAAGAATAGGCTTGAGCCATCAGCAGCGAAGTCGTAGCTCACCACATTCTCAAAACTCTGCTCCTGACCTGAACTGAGTTCCCGTACCACCAACGAACTACCGTCATCCGTGCGGGGAGCTCGATTTGCCTCATCATCTTCAGCCTCTTCTGGATCTAACTCTTCTTCTTCCGGGTCGTTTTCATTTTCGAGCAAGTATGCCATCCGGTCCCCCGCATCCTCCGGCATTCTGAACGATCGCACCCCTGCCCTACGAAAACTGGACAGGTCCGACAAGCTCACCACAACCAATGAATCCGCTACTTCGTTGTCTCCGTCCTCGTTCCGACCTTGAGTGCCAGTTTCATCTGAAGAGTCCTCCATTGGGGTAATAAGAGCTATCAGATGTCCGGCGTTCGCTGTAAAGCGTGCAGAATTAGCGCGCTCAATCTCTAGTGAGCGGGTATCGCTAAGGCTCCGTAGTACTAAAGTGGCCTCTCCATCTCCTGGCACCAGCCTATAGGCAAGCCACAAACCATCACTGGTAACAGCAACATTTTGGATTCGATTCCAAATGTCATAGTCAGCGTGATCAAGTGCGCGTTTTTGCTGTGCCCCAAGGGAGGCAGCTCCGGTAATAATGAGCAGGGATGCTAGAGCTGGAATGGCGATCTTCATGGTTTCATCTATCCAAGGCCTGTGTGTAAGAAGCACGGTACCGAGCACTCTGACACACGGCAACGGCCCCGCCTAGGCATAGATCGGCAATTATTCTCTTGCATCGGCTAAATCTTATAACTCTGGCGAGGTCTGCAGATCGCACGCAGGTTTCTTGCTACTCAGTTTCCAAATACCTGGAGCACCGCGCATGGAACAGCGCTCCTTATCAGTATCAGCAGTCTTTGCCTTCCTCCTCCTGCCCTCTGTTCTGCTTGCTCAAGGAACAGCCAATGGCGAGTGGCATGTCTATGGTGGGGACGCCGCCCACACGCGGTATACGCCGCTAGACCAAATCGATGCGTCTAATGCATCTGATCTTGAAATCGTATGGCGTTGGAATGCTAGGAACTTTGGACCAAACCCATTTGCTCAGACACAGGCGACACCATTGATGATCAATGGTGTGCTTTATGCTACAGCAGGGAGACGTCGCAGCGTGGTCGCGATCGACCCCGGGACCGGCGAAACCTTATGGACTTGGAGAATGGACGAAGGGGAACGCCTCCAAGCAGCTCCCCGACCAAATTCGGGCCGAGGAGTCGCTTATTGGGAAGACCCAGATGGAAATGGTCGGATCTTGGTTGTCACCCCAGGATATCATTTGGTCGCGCTCGATCCGGATACCGGATACGAGGTTGAGAGCTTTGGTGAGCAAGGAATCGTAGACCTCATGGATAACCACAGGGCTCGTGACGGTATCGATATGGTCGGTTCTATCGGAGCAAGTTCCACAGCAACCGTCGTCGGGGACGTGATCGTTGTTGGATCCGCACACCATGTGGGTGCGCGACCACCGTCCAGGGTTAACACCCCTGGTGATGTCCGTGGGTACGATGCTGCCACAGGAAATCTTCTTTGGACATTCCATACCATCCCAGAGCCAGGGGAACTGGGCGTTGATACGTGGGAAAATGATTCTTGGTCCTACACAGGTAACGCGGCCGTCTGGGCACAAATGTCGTATGACTCGGAAACTGGTTTTGTTTACCTGCCTACAGAGGCTCCCACCGGTGACTACTACGGTGGGCATAGGCATGGAGACAACCTCTTTTCGACCAGCATCGTGTGCCTGGATTCGAAAACTGGTGAGCGTGTTTGGCATTTTCAGACAATCCACCACGATATCTGGGACTGGGACAATCCCTCTGCACCAATACTCGCAGATCTCATGATCGACGGAGTAGAACGCAAGATCGTAGCTCTGATCACGAAACAGGGCTTCGTGTTCGTATTCGATCGAATAACGGGGGAGCCGATCTGGCCGATTGAAGAAAGACAGGTACCTCAGACTGATACTCCGGGTGAGTGGACATCTCCAACACAGCCATTTCCAACCAAGCCCGCACCTTTTGACAGACAGGGCTTTAGCGAAGACGATCTCATTGATTTCACACCAGAAATCAGGGCCCGAGCAGCCGAGGTGGCTAGCCAATACCGGATGGGACCAATCTATGCACCACCTTCCTTGGCTAATCACCCTGATGGCACGAAAGGGATGCTTTCGCTGCCTACATCTACAGGTGGGTCGAACTGGGAGGGTGGAGCGCTGGATCCGGAAACTGGCCACCTCTATATAGGGTCCTATACGAGGGCGACTGTGCTAGCTCTTGTAGAGGGTGGTAACCGCTCCGATATGGATTACATCAGAGGTGGTGGCGGAGCACAAGTAGCTCCGGGCGTTTCAATCGTAAAACCCCCATGGGGACGGATTACCGCGATTGACCTTACAACCGGCGAACACGCCTGGATGATCGCTAACGGTGATACACGCCCCCGGATTGCCCAAGCTCTTGAGCTCGAGCTTGCAGACCTCCCTAGGACTGGCAAGCCGTCACGTGCTGGCTTGCTTGTGACAAGCACCCTGCTATTCGCAGGCGAAGGAATATCGGGTGATCCGGTTTTCAGAGCTCACGACAAGGCAACCGGAAATATCTTGGCAGAAATTGAGATCCCAGGTACTCAAGTTGGGCTACCGATGTCGTACATGTATGAGGGTAAGCAGTACGTAGTCGTTGCGATCGGAAGAAGGGGCCAACCAGCTGAGATTATCGCACTCGCATTACCTGACGAGGAATAGCCTTTGAAAATGAGATGACGGAGGAAGTTTAACAGTCAACCAGCTCGATGTTGTCAGGTCCGTTCGGTACCACACAAATGAACTCAAAGGGCTCATCACCCTCGTCAGCCTTATAGTTGTGCGGAACACCCGCCGGGATGTAGACCACGTCTCCGGCTTTCACATGGTGTGTGCCTTCCCCGATTTGAACTTGAGCGGCTCCCCTGAGAACATACTGCTCGTGCTCTACAGTGTTGGTATGCATGGGCATACCCCCACCAGGTTCCATTATAAAACGTCGCATCGCAAAATTTGGGCCCTCATCAGCCCCGATAAGGACCTGACGTTTCGTCCCGGTTCCAGCCGCTACATCTTCGGTGGGCAGGCTATCCACGCTTCTAACCGACATGATCACTCCTGGTCTTGATATAGCGGCATAAATTGCCAGCTGCGATGCTATACCATCAATCTAGGGGTGTAACCTAGCAAACGCGCAATCGTGAGGACTCGAGTGATAAGGCATGGGTACCAACTAAGCTTCCTGATTCTCTGCAGCTGTATTTCTTCTTGCGCCGAATCGACTCAGGAACAAGTCGGACCGGATGTGCGAACACCTAAGGTCTTGGTGATCGGGATTGACGGCATTCGGCCTGATGTCTTGATGGATGTGAATACACCTAATATCGATAAACTGGCAGCAGAAGGTTTTCTTTCGAACCATGCCATAACGGGCTATCCCTCGGTAAGCGGACCAGGTTGGTCTTCTATGCTCAATGGTGTGTGGCCGGATAAGCACGGTGTGACAGACAACTCGTTTGAGGGTGAGCGCTACAATGATTTTCCGGATTTCTTAACGCGGATCGAGCAGATTCAACCCGAACTGGAAACATTTGCAGTCACAGACTGGGCACCACTTGGTCACTCCGATCAGGGCAGTCCACCTATAAGTGATGCAGTAGACGTTAAGCTCGTCCTCGACGGCTATGAGTTGGGCTGGGCTGAGGCCGACACGAAGTCTGTCCAACTCGCAGTAGAGCAGTTAGAAAACTCAAATCCTGATGCTCTCTTTGTCTACCTCGGCAATCCGGATGAAATCAGCCATGAGCATAGCTCAATAGGATCCGAGTACCGAGATGCGATTGCATTAGCAGATGAACATGTAGGCATTCTTGTGCAAGCAATTCATGATCGTCTGACTTACTCTGACGAAGATTGGCTAATTCTCTCAAGCACAGATCACGGGAGACGCTCCGACGGAGGGCACGGCGGAAACAGCGAAGAGGAACGCACGATTTACTTTCTGGCCAACGGACCCTCAGTAATTGTGCCAACCCCTTCAGACTCGACCTTCATTGTAGACGTAGCAGTCACTGCCCTCACCCACCTTAGAATCCAAATTGATCCTTCCTGGCAATTAGATGGAAAACCAGTAGGCATCCTCCGCTAGACATAACTAACGGGTTGGGGTAACTGGGCTTACTGAGGGACAAATCGATAGCGAGCAATTCTTAATGGTGGAGCGACTGTATAGAAGAAGTGCAAGCGATTTTCACCGTCCAAAATCACGTTGGATGTCTGTTGTTTGGTTTTTGGATAATCGCGCCCTTGCTCATTCTCAATTACCAACACCTCCTCCTCCCCCAAATCACTACTGAGAGCAGCCACCGCTCTTTCGAGTTTGTCGAGCAACTGCTGCTCTGTTTGATCCTGAACGTCGCCCTCAGCTTCCGCGAAGATTTCATTGGTCTCGACCAACTCGTATTCCGAACCGAAGCTGCCCACTCCAATAGACATCTGGTGATTGCGGCGAAACCCTACCTCGTTCAGCGCTTTGGAATCGAAATTTAATTCGACGCTCTGGAAGAATGCCCCGTATTGCCTAAAGATCATCTATACCCTCAAGTAACAGGCAGCTTCTGTTAACCGTCAGTAGGTTTCATGACTCAGGATCTAAGAGAGCTTCGAGTTCCTCTGCCGTAAGGTCATCGGTTGAACGCGACCCAAGACCCTGTGGTGACCGGGATTTACGCCTGTTCTTTGCGGCTGTGCTCGATTCAGTCTTAGGTACACCGGCGTAGTCATACTCTGGAATGTGCACTCGGTTTAATTCTCGCCCCAGCCGATGCTCCAGACTCTTCAGCGCTCCCAGATCGGCACCGGTGACAAAGGTTATCGCAGTACCCGTTGCACCAGCCCTTCCCGTACGTCCGATGCGGTGCACATAGTCTTCCGGATCCAGTGGTATATCGTAATTGACTACGTGGCTGATCCCATCAACGTCGAGTCCCCTCTGCGCAACATCCGTTGCGACCAATACCCGGACCTTACCTTGGGCAAAGCGTTCCAGGGCACGTGTTCGGTGCTGCATCCGGCGATTGGAGTGTAGTACATCAGTTCGGATATCTTCACGCTGTAGGCGCGCATCTAGTACATCGGCACCAGCTTTTGTGCGTGTGAACACAAGAACCTGATCCCAGCCCGGCTCCTTAAGTAACTCGGCCAGGAGATCTGGTTTCTTCTCTGGTTTAACCGAGTAAAAAATCTCTTCGATCCCCTCTGCTGTTGTCCCTGGCGGAGTAGCCTCAACCCAAATTGCTTCTCTGGTGATACGGAGTGCTAAATCATGCACACCGTTCGGCATCGTTGCACTGAAAAGCATAGTCTGTCGCTTCTTGGGCATTCCCCTGAGGACTTCCTCTATCTGAGGTCTGAAGCCCATATCGAGCATGCGATCGGCCTCGTCGAGCACGAGATAATTAACACTACTCAAATCGACACGCTTTGATTGAGCATGGTCTATGAAGCGTCCGGGGGTTGCAACAATCACTTCGAATCCTGACTCCAAAGCCTTGATCTGGGGCCCATACCCTACCCCCCCGAAGATTGCGGCAGTCCTGATATTCGTCCCCATGGCCAGTAAAACAGTATCGTCGGCAACTTGCTGTGCTAATTCACGTGTCGGACACAGAACGAGTACCTGCAGGCCAGCTCCCGCTCGCAGCCGCTCCAAAGCCGGTATCATGAACGCCCCGGTCTTACCAGTTCCTGTCTGGGCAATCCCCACTACATCCGTACCCGTCAGACCCGGTGGAATTGCTTCTGCTTGAATCGGAGTAGGAACCGTCCATCCGAGTGCCTCGATCGCACCAAGACGTTGTTCTGAAAGATCTAGGTCCGTGAAGGTATTAACACCCAATATTTTGGTCTCGCTGTCTATCCGAAGGTCTGGTCACAGAATGGTTCTTATTAGAAAACCCGATTGGGAGAAAAGTAACGAGCTTCCTTGCCAAGGGTGTAGCACAACAACAAGTTGGCCGCGCCATAAGCTAGATTATGATGACCTGCACTTTCGCAAACACTGGTCTAGCAACCCTACGGATACAAGCTTGAACGAAACTCCCAAAACCTCTGTACTTTTTGTCTGCCTTGGAAATATCTGCCGCTCCCCACTGGCTGAAGGAATCTTCAGAGATCTCGTAGAAGAGGAGGGACTAGGCGATCACTTTTCGATTGACTCTGCGGGGACAGGAGCATGGCATGTCGGAGAAAGGCCCGATGGCAGAGCTTCGCTCGTAGCTCAACAACACGGGATCAACCTGGATTCTCGGGCCCGACAAGTCCAAAAAGAGGACTTTGAACGCTTTGATTATATGATCGCTATGGATCGCGAGAACCTGAGGGCGTTGGAGGAATTGCGGTCAGAAACCAACAGCGATACCCAAATCACACTTCTGTGCTCCCACAATCCTGACGGTGGCAACGAAGATGAAATCCCTGATCCTTACTACGGTGGAGCCAGTGGGTTTGAAAATGTCTACCAACTAGTGCACCAATCTTGTAAGGGACTACTTCAGCAGCTTCACACCGCTTGATAATTCCCTAGACTGCAGCTCCAGTCTTGACCATCACTGCGATCCTCTCAAATGCCTCTCTAATTAGAGCGTCCGCAGCTGCAAAGCTGAGTCTCACCCACCGGTCATCACCAAACGCGGCACCCGGCACAAGTGCCACACCCTGCTCTTCCAGGAGGCGCGAACACCAGGCTGTAGCATTATTTTCATCAGCTTCAAAAAGTCCATCCACACGGAAATAGAGGTAAAAAGCCCCCTCAGGTCGGATGTAAGGGACACCAGGGAGAAGTTGATCCATCAGGGTTATTACTAGATCGCGCCGACGCCGAAAAGCGATCCCCATTTCAGCAATCGCAGAAGAAGCCTCCTCCACATTACGAAACGCTTCCAGGGCTGCTACTTGAGAAGGAGTAGCTGTATTGGATGTGATCTGACTCTGAAGTGCAGTGAACTTCTGAGCGACTTCAACGCTCGCGTATGAGAAACCAACCCTCCATCCGGTCATCGCATAGCTTTTCGAAGCACCATCAACCAGAATGACATTGCCAACATCCGACTCGGGCAAATCAAGGATACCAGGGGCTGCACCACCGTCTTCACCGAAGTACACATTACGATAGATCTCATCACTCACTATCCAGATTCCGTGGCCCCTAGCCCAAGCAGAGAGTTCCTTGAGTTCCGCGAGGGAGTAAATGGCGCCGGTGGGATTGCACGGAGTATTCAACACAAGCCCCTTGGTATTCTCAGAAACAGCACCTTCCAGGTCTGATGGCACAACTTTGAAACTGTTGGCTTCGGCTCCGAAAACTGTGACAGGTTCAGCACGCGCGAGCATGACTAGGTCCGGATACGTAGTCCAGTATGGGGCAGCAACCAATACTTCATCACCAGGGCCACAAAGAGAGAAAAACGTGTTGAATAGCGCTTGCTTAACACCAGCGCTGACTACGACCCCCTGCCAATTGATTTCGCGATCTGCGCGAACGCTGAGGTGACCTGCAATCGCTTGACGAAGTTCGGGGAGACCCGCAGGCGGTGTGTAGCGCGTGCGACCTGACCTGACGCCGTGGATTGCCGCATCCGCTATGAATGAAGGTGTATCAAAATCAGGCTCACCTGCTCCAAGATTGACGATGTCGCGGCCCTCATCTACCAGGCTTGTTGCCAAAGTGCTAACCGCAATTGTCGCCGAAGGTTTGAGTCTCTCGATATTGGCACTGAAGGACATGACACTCCTTTGAATTGCAATCTGAGAAAGAAATATGGCTGGACCCCAAGGCCGGAGGAAGCACCCAATACTCTGGCCGGAGGAAGCAGGTTCGACCACCTTCCCATCCCATGACGTACAAGTCTCCGTGCTTACTGATAGACGTAGCTGATCCGCTCTCTTTCTTGGCTCACCTACAGGTAAAGTCAGTCGAACAAACAACCGAAATTCTTGTAGAGCGCATCCCAGTTGAACTTCGTCCTCCCCCAACAGAGCTGATCGGCGTTGGCCACCCCTTCTGGCTTCAGCGGTGGGAACAAGCAGAATCTCGAGCGGAAAAATTCAACCTATCCCTCAGGAAGCCATGCCTAGTGCCTTGGTCTCGTAAGGCTCACGAACTCTTATGCCATGCCCGTGCAGCTGAACTAGATGAGACCGGCCAACTACTTGATTTGATCTTCCAAGCCTTCCTGCTCAAAGGAAAAGATATAGGTCGAGTCGATGTACTCGTCGGTATCGGGCAGTCTGTGGGATTAGAGTTAAGTGAAACCAAGGCGGTCTTAGACATCGACCGGTATGAAGCAGAAGTCACTGATGCCCTTGAATACGCTCGCTCACAGAAAGCTGAAGTGCCACCAGTACTGATCAGGGGTCATAAGCACTTAAGGGACTTCCACAACCGCGAAGCGATCGGCACCTTTCTAGCCACTACTTGAATGGAGTTTGGGTCCCAAACGCACCCAAGTCTCTTAAACATACAGAACACAATCACAAATATGGCCGGTTATCAGCGTAAGACAGCGCTCTCACCCAATGAAGTTCTTTCGGAAGCTGAGAACTTCCTTCAGCAGATTCTTGGGCTCACCCGCTCACACAACTCGAGCCATAGTGCTACATATGACGGTGCTGAAGGAACGGTTACGCTCAGGGCTCATCGGCATGGGCCCTACACCGATGTTGTGGCCAATACCAACCAACTTCGAACATCAAGAATGGATTATGAGGTGCAGAAACTCTTGAATCAGCTTCCGTATGAACCTGGTGACCTAGGTGGTCCAGGTTCTGGCGATCCCACCTGAAGTAGCAATCAAAGTGGATTCATTCGAAGAACTCGGACTGAACCCCGAGTTAGTTGAAGCGCTCGCTGCCGAGGGGATCGAACAGCCGACATCGATACAGAAATCAGTGACTCCTTTTGTGTATCGTGAGAATAATGTGATCATAGCAGCTGGTCCGGGGAGTGGTGTAACTATGTCCTGGGCAGCAGGACTACTAAATCGCTTTGATACGCTACAAGAGGGAAAACCCAGAGTTCTTGTGCTCACACCCTCACGTGACCGCGCGAATGATTTAGCCGAATCGATGAGCTCGATCGCCAGTCACGTCGGACAGGTTGTGGGGGCTCTAGGATCTCAATGGGCACAACCGGAACAAGCAACCTTACTCTTCGCAACACCGGGCGATGCCCTAGCAAGTTGCAACGCCCATGAACTTGTACTCGAGTCTGCAGAGGCAATAGTTCTGGACCAAGCAAACCAAATCGATGAGTTCAATGGCCTGGAAGAAGTCGAACTCGTCCTAAGCTACGTAGCTAATGCAACACAGCGAATCGTCACTTCTCTCCCTGTTACAACTACAGTTGCAGACTTCTGCCAACGGCACTTGAAGCGTGCAATCAGTTTGCCCCCTGAGGATACATCGGTAGCTGATGGACCAAAACGTGGTACACTGCGATTCCGGATTACAACCGAGCCACGTGAACACGAAGCACTCACAATTGTAGAGAATGTCCTAGCCTCCGGGACACCCCATGTGCTGCTCTACTGCCGCAATGACGACCGTGCGGCCGATATCGGGGACTATTTGACCCTCCACGGCTACCTTTCAGGCGCCCCCGGTGATACCGAAGTTCCTGTGTGGCTGGGTGTCAATCCACTCGAAGTACGGAGCGCTATCGCTGGGGACACCCACATACCTATCATCAGTTGCGACGTACCAGCAGACGTGGATGATCTTGATCGGCGCCACAGTAGTTCCGATCAGGGCTTCGTGGTAATCCTGCCCCGAGAGATACCGCACTTCCGTGCAACCGCTCGACAAGCAGGCTACGAAGTCGTTCCATTCCCGCCCGAAACTAAGAAGAGTGCTGGTCCGATCGCTGCGCTACATGATTCAATTCGAAGCGTGATAGAGAAGGAAGACATTGCACCGTACTTGTTCACTCTCGAATCGCTATTCGAAGAATATGACTCCGCTGAAGTAGCTGCTGCGCTTGCTCTCTTAAGTAAACGCTCAACCACGACCGAGGTTGCTGCCTCTGAAAACATGCCAACGAATGTGCCTGCATGGGCCAAGCTCTTCGTTGGAGTTGGTACCCGAGATGGGCTAAAGCCTGGTGATCTTTTGGGTGCCATCACAGGAGAAGCAAACGTATCGGGGGATACGGTCGGCCGCATTGATATCAAGGAAAGCCATACACTCGTGGAAGTTCACGATTCAGTGGCTCAGGATGTCATCGCAGCACTTAATGGAAAAACTATCTGTGAGCGTGCTGTGCGTGCTGATTTCGACAGACCGCAGCGAGGCGGCGGCGGGCATCGTCTAAATAGGTCTACAAGCAGCTGACTCTGGCGAAATACGAAGAGGCCGTGTCACCTAGAAAGTGACACGGCCTCTTTTTTCGCAGGTTATACCTGACCGCTGCGGCTTCGATCAGGGACTCAGTACATAACTTCGCGGGGCTTACGACCCTTTGACTGCGTCTTTTAAACCCTTACCTGCTCGGAATCCCGGTGTCTTCGTGGCTTGGATATAAATCGACTGGCCAGTCCGGGGGTTCCGGCCCATGCGGGCCTTACGATGCTTGGCTTCAAATGTACCAAAGCCCGTGATTTGAACCTTACGATCTCCTCTGAGCGCAGAGGAGATGATCCCGCCACTTGGGCCAAAGAGTGCATCTACACAACGTGATGCATCAGCCTTGGTCATGCCGGTCGCACTCGCGAGGGCGTCCACTAGATCGGACTTGTTCATCTGGCTGCTCCTGTCACTTAGATGGGTAAGTTGTCGCGGCCGAAGCCGCCATTCTTGCAGGCCTGGAGAACTCTCTCCCATCTAGCTTTGGATCACTCGAAAAGCCGCATGAAATCGAGTGTTTCCGAGCCTTGCAGGTCACAGTTAAGTAACTGTAAGGCACACTCGGGGGAGCGTCAAGGCAAAAAACAGCCTAAAGTCCGCATGATTCCTGGCTTCCTGGCCAATTAGACGTTCGTATACCACTGGATAAGTCGGGCGAACGCCACAGTTATATGAGTCTGGAGTCTAAATTATCGTGTGCTACGAGTGATAGTACTGTGTATGATTTCACCTACTATATGCAGGGTTACTAAAGATATTCGGCATGGATGCGACTACGTCATATCTTTGAGGGACAAGCAAAACTTACATATCCCCTATCTGTCGACCTCAGGAAATGGCCAAATCAAGAGGCTATACAGCCCAACAGAAACAGCATCTAGTAAGCACCTTTTCCGAGCAGGACACGCTAACATGTCCAAAGTGTGATATCCTCATGGATCACCTCCATATACCGCCGCGCTCGGATGTTGCCTACGTGCGGGATCGGACCCTGCTTACCTGCCCATCTTGTCAGCGGACACTAATCGTCGACCATGCCCAGCGTGACTAAGAGCCAAGAAGTCTTGCACGAACACCTGAAACCATCTGCAAATGCTAACCTGAAGCAGCATCAGAATCTGCCTGATATTCACCAGCACCATTTACTCTTAGTTGTCCCAACTATTGCCGGTGTTGCCCATCGGGTTCGAGCTTCCATAACCGTTCCCACAACCCGAACTGGTTGATCATGATTCGGATAGCGGTACTTGTCAGCGCTCTTGTGGTCATATGCTCCACAAAACTGTCTGCACAAACTTACCAGACGCTGCCGCGTGTTCTGGAGCTCCCGGCTTCAACACAAGCCATGGCTCTTGGTGGGGCATATATGACAAACTCTCCTCAAGCTGACGTCCTGTTCTATAACCCAGCCCTCCTGGTGGGAGTTCAGAGCTTCGGCCTGGATATACAACAATGGGGAGCAGCGAGCTGGACATCGACAGCGGTAGCAGCGAGGCAGTGGTTTGGAGGAGGGATCGGCATAGGCCTTCAGGTACTCCAATATGGAGCACCTGGCCCAGGCGGATACACTGCACCGAGTGGACAGAGCCACCTCTTCGACGTTGGCTCACTCCCAGTTTCAGAAAGAGTGGCCACTATTGGCTACGCGCGTGAAATCAAGGGAATCAACTTAGGCTTAGCGATTAAGTTGATTGAAGAGCGGGTGGCACTTAACAAGTTTGTCGACAGCGATGCTCGAGCACGCGATGGTGCAGTGTGGTTTGACGCCGGTATTTCAAAAAACCTAGGACGTTTCACCACAAGTCTTTCATATCAAAACAACGGGGACAGACTGTTTGCAGGGGAATACCTAGGAGATTATCACGTTGCCGACCGAATCACTCTCGGCGTCAGCTCGTCAGGGATGCAGTTCGGTATTTTTGACTATGGTATCACCGCAGCCATAACTCAGGTCAGAACCTTCAAAGAGGATTCTGCAACCATCCCGGCTGCTGGACTAGAGATCAGTTACTGGCCGATACGCGGAAGAACATTTGTCGCCAGAGCTGGCGTGCAGCGAACTCCATATTACGAAGATGCAAGCCCGTTCACCTTCGGCCTTGCGTACTGGGGTGACAACTTGGTGCTTGAGTGGTCCTTCCAGGGCATGGAGGAAAGCGGGCTTCGAACACACCGGTTTGGCGTGAGTTGGCGATAGGAGTTAGCTCAGTAGCTTCTTTCAACTCGAGCACTAAGAAACGCGGAATCAAGATCAGAGAAACCTATCTGATCAATAGAAACCTCCCCCGCATGAACACGATCAAAAACGAACCGGATCGTCATGAGTTGCCCAAGATCTAATTCCTGATTCTTAGCTTTGAAATCTCCTAGCGGGATAGAGTACGTCTGAAGGATGAGTTCCCAGTGATCGGCAAAGCGCGTGCGCTCTTGATCAGCTCTGCGCAGTATCCATGTGTCTAAGGGACGACGGATCGCGCCGTAGTCACTGAGGGTGACCCTGGCAACCCTGCCCGTAGCATCCTCTAACTCTACACTGAGATCTACCTCCGGCTCCGCTTCATCACCTGCACCGCCATCACGAGTCCCTTCTTCCTTACGACCGCCAGACTCTTCATCCGACGACGCCTTGCCTGGATCACCTCGCTCACTTGGTACCGAGTTTGTGGGCCCCAACATGAAATCGAGTGTATGACCTTCGCTGAGCTGCCACCGCCCAGACAACCCTTCCGGTAGTTCCACTGAGTACTGAGCAGGAGGACCGTGACGAGTAGTGTCAGGCCCTGAGATACGGTTATTCCAACCGATAGTAACCGCCTGATTTTCCTGACTCGCCGATGTGTTGCCGCGGTTACTGGAACGGAGTGCGAGCAACTCCTCTTTCCAAGTCTCTAAGGAGTCCCCTTTCAGAAAAACTCCTGGCTCCGTGCCAACCGTAATATCAATGTCCTCTTCGAACGTAGCGAGTGGCCGAAAGCCACTAGTCTCAAACCGTGTGATGTACATCGTGGACGGCAGCCATCCACCTATTACCCGATGGTCACGAAAGATTGGTAAATACTGCTTGTCACCCTTCAATACAACGTCAAGAAACGCTGAGACATAGATCTCAGAAAACCGCCTTTGATCTTCTGCGTCGATCAATCCACGAAGGTCAAGTGATCGCCCGCTCCTTGGACCACCATCATGAGAGCCCCAAACCGTGTTCCACTGACCGTGGTTCGCTCGGTAAACGTAGATCGCGGATTTGAAATTGAAGAGATCTGACTTATTGAACTTCAAGCGATCGTAGATTCTTAAACCATGGAAACTGGTAACATCACCATCGTGAGAACCATGAAAGGTCAGGTAACTTACATCCTCAACTACCACCTTACGGCCTGTAGGCAGGTACTGCCCGTCGACCGGTGCAATTGAGATGATCCCCTTGATACTATAATCGAAGCTGAATTCGAGGGATGCATCGTCCGGATAGTAAGCCAGCCTGTTGAAAGCAGCTGCGTTAGCCACAGCCTCTCCACCCCGTGAGTGGCCGATAAGCGCAATATTATCCATATCGACCTTTCCCTCGAAGGGGTTGCCCGCTTCCTGATTGAAGCCCTCAAAGGTCTCTAAGTGCTTGAGTAAGAACCAACCGCGAGCATCATTTTCTCCTCGGATACCACCATTGATGAAGTTTTCATCGACACTAGCCAAGATGTATCCTCTGGTCGCTAGAAGTTCACCGAGGTAATCATATCCGGGGTCTGAGAAGTCTTTCATGTTGTGGTTTCCATGAACGACTAAGACCAAGGGGAATGGCCCAGCTCCATCTGGATACCAAACCCGAGCGTTGATAGGCATCTCTTTCGGACTGAATCCCCAGTAACGATTTCGACTACCTGTGTCACCACCCAGATCTACAAGCTTCGACGCATCCACTACATCCGTGGTAAGCGAAATCGAATCTCTATATTCAAGTCGATTCTTGTCTGTCCCGCTTCCATAGTAGAGCGTCAAAACCTCGTAGGGCCCCTTGAGGCCAGGGTCCGGTGCCAGCAAGGTCTGGTTGGAAAGCACTCTTCCGGCGTCACTCGGCGTGAGCTTTAAAGGCGGCATACAGGCTGTCGCCAAGATTGTCATCACCATAGCTGTGCCTGAGGCAAGCACGTTTCTAGTCGATACGCTCATGGGCTCACTTTACTGACATACACGGACGGATGGCAATCACTCGCCCCTCCACTTGGCCGCGAGCAGTATACGAACATAGAACTCACTTCCAGGTTAGTAGCCGTGTAGTTACCGTAAGCACCATTCTAACCCCAGAGACAACATGGCCAATCCAACCATCACATTCGTGACCACACTAGGCACCTTCTCCGCTGAAATGTTTGAGGATGTTGCCCCCAAAACTGCAGGCAACTTCATGAAGCTGGTTCGTGATGGCTATTACGACGGAATCATCTTTCATCGAGTGATAGACGGATTCATGATCCAAGGGGGAGATCCAACAGGAACGGGAACGGGAGGCCCAGGTTATACGATCGAAGATGAGTTTGCCGCGGGGTTGAGTCACACATCAGAAGGTGTCTTTTCGATGGCGAATGCGGGGCCAAACTCAGGTGGTTCACAGTTCTTCATTACATTGGCCGCGACACCATGGCTGGATGGCAAACATGCGATCTTTGGTAAGGTCATCTCGGGGATGGATGTTGTATCAGAGATCGGCAGGGTGTCGACCAACCCGGCTGACCGGCCACTTGAGGATGTAGTAATGAAAAACTTGACGGTGTCCGATGAGGTATAGTTAGCACCCCGATTCCTGAACAGTGCGAAACCTAGCCGATAGGCCTCGTGACCTCACCGATCTGGTAGCCAGCAGGAGGTTCGGTATCAAGTAGATGTCGAACGAAATAGTCCCAACGCCTGCGCATCATGTATGGTTCGTTGCCGAAGCCATGCCTTCGATTCGGCATTAAGATTAAATCAAAATCCTTATTCGCTGCGATTAGAGCATTCACTACAAGCATCGTGTTTGAGGGGGGTACGTTCGAGTCTAGCGTACCGTGTGCGATTAAAAGCTTACCCTTGAGGTTCTCCGCTAAAAGCTGGTTCGCCTGATTATCATAATTAGTCGTCCCATCAGGATACTCGACAAGAAGGCCCTGCCACTTTTCACCCCAATCATCCTCATAGTTTCGCTGGTCGTGGTTACCGGCTTGTGACACCGCGACGTCATAGAAATCCGGATAACGCATGATGGCATCAGCCGCAGCAAACCCGCCTCCAGAGTGTCCGTAAATTCCAACTTTGTCGATATCCATCCACGGATATCGATCCGCCAGCTGACGAATCCCAGTAATCTGATCAGGAAGCCCGTTGTCCCCCATGTTTCCATAGTAGGCTTCGTGAAATGTCTTCGAGCGCCCCGGTGTACCCATCGCGTCAAGTTCAACCACCACAAAACCCAGTTCGGCAATCGCTTGCAAATCGCGGTGCGATGCGCGGAAGCTCCTGCTCCCCACACTCCCGCCCTGCGGTCCAGGATATAGGTAATTTACGATCGGGTATGACTGATCCGAGTCGAAATTCATCGGCCGAAAAAGCAACCCGTATAGGTCAGTCTCTCCATCTCGCGCTTTAACACTAAAGGGCATCGGTGGTTGCCAGCCTGATTCCTGAAGACGGGAAATGTCCGCTTCTTCAATAGTCAAGAGACTACGTCCGTCTTCTCTATCACGCAGGACAGTAACCGGCGGAATAACCGGTGTTGAGTAGGTGTCAACCACGTATTTTCCATCCGGAGAAAGCGACACACTGTGATTTGCACTGTCTGGTGTTAGTAACTCTACAGCGCCACCATCGAGTCCGACCCTGTAGAGGTATTGGAAATAGGGGTCCCCTCGCTCTCGCGCGTTACCAAGAAAAGTTATCGTGCGCGCGGACTCATCAATCTCTAGGATTCGTTGAACGTTCCAAGTTCCCTGAGTGACCTGTCTCTTGAGGGCTCCAGTTCCAGCATCGTATAAGTAGAGATGCCCCCAGTCGTCTCTTTGGCTGAACCATAAGATTTCATTTGATGAGGACAAGAAATCCCAACCGTTCGACTCATAAAATGTCTCTTCTACTTCTTCGAAAAGCTTGGTCACGGCACCCGTAGATGCATCGGCGATACTGACCGTGGCGCTTTTGTGGTCGCGGGTACTCGAAACGAATACGATATGCTCGCTATCTGCGCTCCACTCTACATCTCCAAAGGTGCCGCCACAGGCGATATGGTCACTGCAGGTAGACCGATGCTGATCTGGAGGCATCGCTAGGCTGACTACTCGGTCACCCACCGGACGATCAAGATCCAGAACTACTCTAGTGATCCGAAAAATTACCGAGTCTTCAGGGAGCGGATAGCGCCATGCTTCAAGCTGCGGATGCCCTACCTGTGTATTTACGAGATACATCATTCCCACACCACGCGCGTTATGCCGGAAAGTTGCAATCCTCCTTGAATCCGGAGACCACTTCAAGATTGGACGGTCGCTACGTGTCCACCCAGCGTTGTTGGTACCGTACCCGAAATCTTCTTCTCCATTGGTTGTCAACCGCGACTCCTCTCCAGTGCGAAGATCCCGAACCCAAAGATTATGATCACGAATGAAGGCAGCATTTTGAGCATCTGGAGAAATCACTTCTAGCCGTGAAACCGCTGGACCAACACTACCTGAAACGGGCTCGCAAGAATATTCCGTCAAGTTGCACCGGAAGCGGTCAGGTGGACCGACGGTCGCCATAAGCGCACCGCCTTCAAGTGTTAGGCCACTCAAAGGTAATCTTGAAGACTCAAAAACCCCTCCGGACATTGTGCTGAGCACGGTGGCAATCCGCTCGTGATCAAAAGCGCTTTCGCGGGTCAGATCTGAAGGGTCAACAATCATGAACTCCGTCCCTCCAGGCCCTGTCGATCTATACCAAAATCGTCCGTCCTCAAGCCATTGTGGGCTCACCGATGCACCAAAGACCAGGGCGCTGGTATTCTGCGAGAGGAAGCGCTCTGCTCGTCTGTAGTCATCCGCTGTGATTTCTCTTGTGCCATCTTGAGCCACAAGCGGAGTCGAGATAAAAAGTGCCAATAAAGCTGATGAGAACCGCATGATCATCCTCTGGGAATACGAGAACCAAAAGAGCAGGCCCTTCGGGGCCCGCACGGCAAATTGAAGTCGGAAGCGATAACCTGCAACGGAGTCAATGATTTAGTTATTCCGGCGGTCGGGTCATATCCGTCATCGGAACTTCCCCAACGCTAGCGAGCCTGTCAGCCCTGCCTTTGCCCTGTAAATGGCTGACCGCCCCCACGAGGACCTCCACGAGTCCCAGACATCTCGTCTCCGTCGACGGTTCCCGAGTAGTTCAGGTCGAAGGAGTTGCCTTGAAAGCTCAGCGTGACCGTGAAGCTGAACGAATTGCCGTCCACGGTCCCGTTGGAAACCTCAAGTTCCTGGGAACCACCACCTCTGCCCCCGGGCCCGCCTAAGCTGAAGGTCATGGTCCCGGTGAGGGCCTCACCATCCTGCGCGAGCACGAGCGTGCTGGTCTGTGGGCCTCCGCGACCTCCCTGAGTAGAGATCTCCCAGGTACCCGTGAGATCTTGCGCAGCGCCTGGTGATGCGATCGCCGCCGAGAGAAGAAGAGTGATTGAAAGATTTCGTATCTTCATATATGAGGCTCCTGTTTTTTCACGAAAACTACCCGAGAATCTTTCCGGATCTCGGTTGCTCTTAAGGACACGGAAGCAAAATACCATGTTGAGATTAGCTCATGATCGTCTACGAGTTGGAGGTCGGCTTTTTGACATAAAAAGGTCAGGCTACCTCCGCCTTGATACGTCAACTTCCCTACTTACTTCCCCATGCTCAATACCTGCATCTTGAGCACTGACAGCAAGCTGACGCTGTACTGCCATACCAGCTCCGGTTTGCGCTTGGGCGTGGAGAGCCTTACGTCACTGCACCGGCACAGACTCAGCCGCAGCTGAGTTCGGCCCCAGAGGGGAAAAGACCGCACAACATCGTCAACGCGCTCGGGGAAGGAGCACTGAGATAAAGTAGTGGCCAGAATTTTCCCTAACATAAAGATTAGCCAGCGATCCTGCCGCTCTCGAGGACCCAAACAAACCAACTGATGAGTCGCTCACCTCTCCATCTCGCTCTCTTAGCATTGGCACTCTTCACCATGCTCAACACAGCGTGCGCACCCGATTCGGTGAAAGAAACCACGTACGTTACTCCGCTAGGTGCAGAATTCATGAGCCAGCAAGCCCCCCCAAGGGTGAGCCGCCCCTCATTTGCGGACCCTCGCGGCCCCCGCATGGATCCCAATGAAACACCTGGCCGTTATCCCTTTTACTGGACCCGCGCCATTTATTCGGGTTGGGGTCGCCGCGGGTGGGGACAATCATGGGCGACCGACTATCCGAAAGGTGACCAGCAGTTCTTAGTCGTACTGAAACGTCTAGTCCGACTTAACGCTTACGATTGGGAAAATGCAATCTGGCTCGACGACCCGACACTCCGGCGTTTCCCAATAATCTACGCTGTAGAAGTCGGTGGTATGGATATGACCAACGCAGAAGTTGAGGGGCTAAGAAATTATCTCGATGCTGGGGGATTCTTGATTGTGGACGACTTCTGGGGTCAGCGTGAATGGGATGTATTCGAGTACAATATCCGTCGGGTTTACCCGGACCACCCGATAGTCGATATCACCCTCGATCACCCGATCTACTCGGCCTACTACGACATCGAGGAAGTGAAACAAGTACCCGCCATAGGGCGCGCCATGTATCCAGCTGAATGCTACGGCTGCGTCCCCTACGTTAAGGGCATCTATGATGAGGCTGGACGCCTTGTCGTCATCATCAACTTCAACACCGACCTCGGTGATGCTTGGGAGTGGGCTGAGGATCCGCGATACCCTCTAGAATATTCGACCTACGCGTACGAGATGGGGGCAAACATGATCGTGTACGCGATGAGTCACTGAGGCAAAGCCGATGGAAAGCATCTTCGAGTTCCTGTTCAAATATCCCCCGCTCTTTTTCGAGCAGGGTGATTTCACATTTGGGGCACCAATGTCGGTGCGCCTATGGCTTATTATTGCGGGGATCCTGGGCGCAGCTACTGTCGCCAGCTATACGATTGCCCGAGGGAAAAGCTCGGTCACAGACCGCGGTGTCATGGCAGGACTGAGGGTTTTGCTACTTGCAGTCATCATTGTTTGCCTTCTCCAACCATCACTAATTCTGTCGACTGTGGTCCCGCAACAGAATTTTGTTGGGATCCTAATAGACGATTCACAAAGCATGTTGCTCGCGGACGAGAACGGTGAGCCACGAAACTCGTTTATTAATGAGGAGTTCGCTTCCGATGAAAGTGAACTCCTCAGGCAACTCTCCGATCGTTTCGCGCTTCGCTTCTTTCGTTTCTCTGATGTGGCCGGCCGAATCGATAGTCCGTCAGAACTAGCCTACGGGGGCACACACACAAACCTGTCTCGAGCACTCGATGTTGCGAGAGAAGAACTTTCCGGCGTGCCACTATCTGGACTGGTCATGATTACAGATGGGGCTGACAATGACGACCAACCCCTTGCTGAATCACTGGTGCCCCTGCAAGCCGCAGGTGTTCCGGTTTTCACAGTTGGGCTTGGAGAAGAAAGTATCGCCCCCGATATAGAGCTCGGACGGATCGAGATGCCGAGGGCTGTGCTAGAGGGATCTTCGTTGACTGTTGATGCAGTCATTACCCAGACGGGATTCGAAAGCAGCACAGTTCCGCTGATCGTTGAGGACGAACTTCAGATTATCGCAGAAGAAATGGTAGAGCTTGGGCCAGATGGAGAGCCGGTTGTAGCCAGAATCTATTTCGAGTTGGAAGGAGTAGGTCCGCGGCGTGTGAGCTTCCGTATTCCTCCTCAACCAGGAGAGCGAGTAAACCGAAATAACGCCCGATCGGTACAAGTCGAAGTTAGAGGAGAGCGTGAAAAAGTACTCTATTTCGAAGGAGAGCCTCGCTTCGAAGTAAAGTTCATGAGGCGTGCAGTTGAGGAAGATGAAAACATCCAACTCGTAGTGCTGCAGCGGACCGCGGAAAGCAAGTTTCTTCGATTGGATGTAGACGATGGCAGTGAGCTGGAATTTGGCTTTCCCACAAGCCGTGAAGAGATGTACCGCTATCGAGCATTAATCCTTGGGAGTGTTGAAGCATCTTTCTTCACGCATGACCAATTACAAATGATTGCGGACTTCGTCTCCGAGAGAGGTGGGGGATTATTATTGCTTGGCGGCCATGGAGCTTTCTCAGAAGGGGGTTGGCAGGGCACCCCGGTAGAGGAAGTGATGCCGGTGGTTCTTACCTCACCCTCAAATGACCCTCAAGGATTCTTCGCGGAAGTAGAGGTGGCCCCAACGCCCGCTGGACTAACACATCCCGCTGTGCTTCTCGGAGTGGAGCAAGACCAGGTGCGTGAACGATGGGATTCTCTGCCCACAGTCACCACTGTCAATCCAATCTCCCAGGTCCGTCCTGGTGCTACAGCACTCTTGTCTGGTTCAGGGGAACAGCTTGCTCTTGAACAGATCGTGCTCGCATTCCAACGATACGGTCGTGGTAAATCTATTGCGCTTACCATACAGGATTCATGGCTCTGGCAAATGCATGCTGATGTGCCGCTCGAGGATCAGAGCCATGAAATTTTCTGGCAACAGATGATCAGGTGGCTTGTTGATGGCGTACCAGAAGCTGTAGAAGCAGCAACAGACCGGGAACAGGTAGAACCAGGAGAAAGCGTTCAACTTGTGACGAATGTAGGGGACTCAAGCTATATCGAGGTCAACAACGCAACTGTGACGGCGCGAATCACAAGTCCAACTGGCATGGTGGAGGAGCTTCCTGTCAGTTGGACGGTCCAAAGGGACGGTGAGTACTCGGTAGAGTTTCGCCCGCTAGAAGAAGGTGAGTATGAAGTTGAAGTAACGGCCGAAAGGAACGGAGAGGCTCTCGGCTCGGACAAAACCTATCTCTACACGGCCCCAAGTGACGACGAATACTTCAGTGCGGCGAGGCGCACGCAGACGCTACAGCGGATCGCCGATGAGACCGGAGGTCAGTTCTATACTCCCGAAGACGTTTCGAGTCTTCCGGAAGATATTCGTGTGACGGGCGCTGGAGTCACTTTGATCGAAGAACTAGACCTGTGGGATATGCCGTTTCTGTTTTTCCTCCTATTAATGCTCATGGGCGGTGAGTGGGGATTTCGAAGAATTCGGGGACTGATTTGATGAGACCGCAGGCTTCACTAGTCCTCTTGGGCTCGGTCTTAGTATTCATGGGCCTTTCTGGAACATCTTTTGCACAGGCAAGCGCTCAGGAGCAAACTCACGCCTTGATCGTGGTCGGACTCGGTGGTAATGCCGACTATCGAGATCGGTTCCATAACCAAGCAGTCGCTCTAAAAGAGGCCTTTACTTCGAAACATGGTATGCTCACAGAGCATGTCACTTATCTCGGCGAGAGACCAGAATCCGCTCCTGAAGTTGTCACTGATAAGTCGACACGAGATAACGTTCTAAGCTACCTGAGCACGATTGCCCAACAAACAGGACCCTCGGATCGACTTCTCGTCATTCTCATCGGACACGGAACCTCTGACCAAGCTGAGGCTCGGTTTAACGTCACTGGCCCTGACCTCGCACCTAGCGACTTGCAGATGGCGCTAACAGGATTCCCAACGCAGACCCTGGCACTGGTGCATACTGGCAGCGCCAGCGGTGGCTTCCTCGAACCCCTATCTGGCCCTAACCGGATCATCATTACTGCTACCCGCACCCAACGCGAGCGAAATGCTACAGAGTTTGCACAGTTTTTCGTTGAGGCAATCACAGGTGAGAGTGCTGATTTAGATAAGGATGAAAGAGTATCGTTACTAGAGGCCTATCAGTACGCCCGTGAAGAGGTTGTCCGATTCTATGAAGATGAGAATGAAATCCTTACAGAACATGCCGTACTGGATGACAACGGGGATGGAACAGGAAGCGAAGAGGTCGGCTTGAATGAGCCTGACGGCTCGCTCGCAGCAGGATTTCAACTGGGTGGTATCTCCGTAACCGAGGAAGAGATCAACCAGAATCCTGAACTCGTGAGACTTTATGAAGAGCGCAGTCAGATCCAAGCTCGAATTACCGAACTCAGGGTTCTCCGTGATGCTATGCAGGAAGAGGCATATATGTCAGCTATGGAGGAACTGCTTGTTGAGCTGGCACTAAAAAACAGGGAGATCCGTGCCAAAGAGGGTAACGGATTATGACCCATTATCCCGCACTTATACTCGCCAGTGTTGTGACTGCCGGCTCTCTCCAAGCCCAAACGACCGCCGAAGCACGTGAGTCACTACAAGCCGGACAATACGAAGATGCAGCTGGCGTATTCCGTACCATACTAGAAAATGATCCGTCTTCTTATGACGCAAGACGTGACTTGATTCGGGCGCTACTCGCCACCGGGAAGTACGATGCTTCCGAGCTTCTTGCACGTGAAGCTCCTGCCCCAAGTTCATTTGCAAACACGCTAGGAGAAATCCTAGTGCTCCTAGGAAGGCTGGAAGAGGCGGCTGAAGCCTTTCAAGAATCCATCGATGCTAATGCAAGAGATGCTCTCACGGCGGAAGTCAATCTAGCAGAGCTGCTTTTCTCTCAAGGTGAGATCGATGAGGCTATGACTCGCTTCGATCGCTTCATCGACATTTATAACGCCTCTGATGGACAGCTTAGCGCTACCGAACTCGTAGCCGTAGGACGTGCGGTGCGCCATCTGGGCCGCACTAACCCCGACCTATTCCAGGATGCATTGCGAGCTTTTGATGAAGCAGCAAGCATCGCTCCCATGTGGCACGAACCAAGGGTCAGAGCAGGAGAGCTCTTTCTAGAGAAATACTCAAGCACCGATGCGCAAAGTGAGTTTGAGAAAGTATTAGGAGTAAACCCGAGACATCCGGGAGCACTTCTGGGTCTGGCAAAAGCGCTTGAATTTGACGGCACGTCAGATGCGGGAAAGGTCCTTGGACAATTGCTTGAAATTAATTCACATCATCTGGAGGCCCGTGCTCTACTAGCGAACCAACATCTCACACGCGAGAGGTACCAGGATGCCTACGAGCAGACTGAAATGGCCCTGTCTATTAATCCAAACTCACTCGTCGCGCTCACAACTTTGGCGGGTGCACACCTGCTCACAGGTGATCTAGAGAAATTCCAAGAAGTTCGAGAACGAGTGCTAGAACTGAATCCCAGGTACTCCGGACTCGACATCAAGTTGGCTGAATTAGCCGTGCAAACACGCCGGTATGGTGACGCAGTGACTAGGGCTGAAGCAGCAGTCGAACTTGATCCATCCTCTTGGACCGCGTGGGGACTCCTAGGAATGAACGAACTTCGTCTAGGAGACGTAGAGCAAGGCAGAACTCACCTCATGCGCGCTTTCGAAGGAGACCCCTACAACCCTTGGTTTAAGAATAATCTCGATTTACTCGATACCTTTGAGCGTTTTGAAATCCATGATACTGATCACTTTGAACTCTTTCTTCATGGAACTGAATCTAGCCTTCTAGCAACCTATTTAGCCCCCATTGCTGAAGAAGCTTACGAAAGCCTAACTCGGCGCTACGGTGGCGAACCCTCACTGCCTGTAAGAGCTGAATTATTTCCGAGCCATGCGGACTTCTCAGTGCGAACCCTCGGAGAAGCCGGGCTGGGTGCTCTCGGTGTAAGCTTTGGACGTGTTTTGGTCATGGACTCCCCTGGTGCCCGAGAACGAGGGGACTACAACTGGGCATCAGTTTTCTGGCATGAACTTTCGCATACTTTTCACCTAGCAATCTCTGATAATCTCGTACCCAGATGGTTTTCCGAAGGGCTCGCTGTTCACGAACAACGAAAGGCCCGACAGGGGTGGGGGCATCAGGTCACGATTCCGTTCCTTCGGGCTTTAGCAGAGGGGAACCTCAAGAAGGTCAGTGAGCTTAACGATGGATTTATGCGACCTGATTATCCACAGCAGGTAATTTTCTCCTACTACCAATCATCTCTAGTCTTTCAGGTCATTGAGGATCGCTATGGCTTCTCCACCATCAGACAGATGCTGGAAGGATACAGACGTGGCGCGACCACAGCAGAGCTTTTTGAATCTATACTCAGCATAGACCTAGAGGATTTCGACCAGGAATTTGAAGAATTCCTGCAGGATCGTTTCCGCAGTCCGCTGAGCGGACTGGAGGAAATGGGAGAGGCTCCTCTATCCGGCTCGGATATCACTGCACTCGAAGATTATGCCAACCTACACCCTGGTGATTTTATAGGGAGACTCAGACTCGGCGCAGCACTCGTTGGGGAAGAACGGTATACCGATGCTCAACCCCACTTAGAAGCTGCACGCGACATTTTCCCTGACTATGGAGGACCCGACAGCCCCTATTGGTACCTAGCCCAAGCCCACATGGGAGCCGGTGACCTTACTAGTGCAGCGCAGGCTCTGGCACAGCTCGTCCAGAGGTCGGAATCAAACTATGACGCCTATACAATGCACGCAGACGTGCTGGCACAACTTAACCGTCCTAGAGAAGCAGCAGATGCGCTCGATAAAGCGGTACTAGTATGGCCCTATGAAATAGAACTTCACCAGCGACTAGCAAAACTCCACGCAGAAGTAGGCAACTATCCCCAGGCGTTGCGAGAGAGGGCCGCCGTCGTCGCTCTGAATCCAACGGACAAGGCCCAAGCACTCTACGCACTGGCAATCGCATACCAAGAGGCTGGTGACCTGACTGGCGCTCGCCGTGCGGTGCTTCAGTCACTTGAAATCGCCCCTAACTTTGACGCTGCCCTTGAACTTCTGCTCGTCCTGCGATCTGGCTTAATGGAGAAAGCATGATTGGTAGGGGCACCAGATCACTACTGACTCTGCTCTTGGCAGGAGCTGGAGTTGGTTGGATTGCGAGTGACCGAGACAGCAGTACAACACCGGAACGCTCGATCAGAAATCTGCAGTCCTACAGTGATACTAATTCACCCTACGACGGCAAATATCACTTTTTCAGAGTGCAATACGATGTCGGGCGAGGGTCTTCAGGGTTCTTCCGGAGACGTGAGCCTGCTTGGGCACACGACTATCCCAGGGCTGAACGTAACTTTCTCAACATCATCCAAGAGACAACATTCGTCGATTCTCAAACTGAGGGCTCCAACATCCTCCGCCTGAATGACCCTGAAATCTTCAAGTATCCAATCGCGTACATCGTTGAAGTCGGTAGCTGGAATCCCACCGAAGAAGAAGTCGCAGGCCTTGGCGCATACTTGTTGAAGGGCGGATTCTTGATAGTGGATGACACTCGCAACGAACGCGGTAACGAATGGGCGAACTTCGCCTATCATATGGAACGGGCATTGCCGGGTCTTTCACTCACTCCGCTTGAACACGATCACCGTGTCTTCGACTCATTCTTCCAGATCGAACCACTGAAGGTGATTCCACCCTACGGACCACGAAATCCACAGTGGTATGGAATCTTCGAAGACAACGACCCAACACAGCGACTGATGGTGGTCTTTAACTTTAATAATGATATCGCAGAGTACTGGGAATACTCGGATCAAGGATACTATCCAATCGACTTGTCAAATGAAGCGTACAAGCTCGGAGTCAACTATATCGTGTATGGACATACGCACTAATGAGTGGACTACTATTGCGCGGAACTGCTTGCTGAACGACTAATCGAGGCCCTGTAAGCCCCACTTGACCTGGAGACAGCCTTGGCGGACGAAGCCATCGGAACAGTTGCCCTTGAGAACGCCGACGACATAGCACTCGCCGAGCGCATGAAAAACGGACGGGAGCAAATCCTCAACGAGGTTCGAAAGCTCATCATTGGCCAGGAGGATGTGATCGAGGAAGTCCTGCTTACACTCTTCGTTGGTGGGAATAGTCTTTTGGTCGGCGTGCCAGGTCTCGCCAAGACACTATTGATCCATACGATCGCCCAGGTCGTCGATCTTAATTTCTCTCGGATCCAGTTTACTCCAGACTTGATGCCGTCAGATATCACCGGCACAGACATTATCCAAGAGCAAGCTGACACAGGGCGACGAGAGATGGTTTTCTCACCGGGACCGGTGTTTGCGAATATTGTCCTTGCTGACGAGATCAACCGCACACCGCCTAAGACCCAGGCTGCACTACTCGAGGCGATGCAAGAGCACACGGTGACTGTGCAGGGACGCACATATGAGCTCAAGGAACCGTTCTACGTTTTCGCTACCCAGAATCCGATTGAACTTGAGGGGACGTATCCCCTTCCTGAAGCTCAACTCGATCGGTTCATGTTCCAGATCATCATAGACCACATGGCAGAGGACGAGGAACTAGAAGTTGTGAGGACAACGACCGGCATATTGCAACCGGAGTTCAGTCATACGGTGACGGGTCCTGACCTGACAGCCTTTCAGGAGCTCGTAAGGCGGGTTCCCGTCTCTGAATCCGTACTCAGGTATGCTGTGGCATTGACTAGAGCCAGCCGCCCGAGCGCTAACGGAGACTCTCCCGACTTTGTCAACGAATGGATTGCGTACGGCGCATCGGTCCGTGCAGCGCAGTACTTAGTGCTTGGCTCAAAGGCAAGAGCAATCACACAGGGACGCTATCACGTCTCTTTCGAAGACATACGGGCGTTAGCTCACCCGGTGCTCCGCCACCGCGTACTGAAAAACTTCCATGCTGAATCAGAGGGGCGGACCTCTGCGGAAATCGTTGACAAGCTATTAGATGCTGTGCCCTTGCCGTCCTCAGGGATGTAACACATGGCGGTTGCGCGCGGATCTCATTCAGGAGCAAAGTTTCTTGACCCAGCAGTCTTAGCGAGGATCAGCAACCTAGAACTTCTGGCCAGAACTGTAGTAGATGGATTCTTGACTGGGCTTCATCGCTCACCATATCTGGGCTTCAGCCTCGAGTTTGCAGAACATCGCCAATACATGCCTGGTGACGATATCCGACGTATCGACTGGAAGTTATTCGGGCGATCCGACCGTCACTATATCAAGCTTTTCGAAGCAGATACGAACACCAATTTCAGCGTCCTCCTCGATGTCTCTGCATCGATGAGCTACGGGAGCCATGAAGTCTCTAAGTTTGATTACGCGAGATATTTGGCAGCATGCCTCACGTTTTTCTCCAATAGGCAAAGAGACCGTGTTGGCCTCGTAACCTTCGACCACGACATAGTCGAATACGTGCCCCCATCGATGAAACACCTGGATACAATCCTGCACTTACTCGACCGAGCAAGTGCAGGCCGAGCTGGAAGTCTCAGAGACCCCCTAGTCAAGATCACTGAATTACTCGGCCGTAAGGGCATCGTCGTTATCATATCCGACCTGTACGAGCGTCCCGAGGAGGTCCTCAGCTCAATCAGCCTGCTCCGAGCCCGTGGGCATGACGTGATCGTGTTTCATGTGCTCGACCCTGCTGAATTGAGTTTTCCATTCGAAGACTCGTCTAGCTTTGAAGACCTTGAGACGCGCGAGCAAATTCCAGTGATACCAAATCGGCTACGAGACGACTATAAACGCCTTGTGACTGAACATGTGGATTCGGTGCAACGCCGGTTAACTGAGAACCGGATTGATCACGTGCTGTTGGATACCTCAAAGCCACTCGATCTCGCCCTTTTTCAGTACCTTTTGGCCCGTGAACGCTGGACTCGTAAGCGATGAGCCTGGCATTCCTCGTACCGCTGTTTCTGCTTGGGTTAGCCGGTATCGTAGTACCTATCCTTGTGCACCTGACACGCCGACAACGCCGGAACGTAGTCACATTTCCCTCACTGATGTTTCTAGAAAAGATTCCCTTTCAGGAACAGCGACGGCGACGTATTCAACACTGGCTTCTCCTCGCTCTCCGCTCGATTGCCCTCGCACTTCTAGCACTAGCATTTGCTCGACCGTTTCTTGATCAAAGTGATTTAAGTCTAGGAGCTGCCTCAGGGCCACGAGAGATCGTTGTTCTGCTCGACCAGTCCTATAGCATGGAAATCGGTGACCAATTCACTCGAGCACTCGAAGAAGCTCGTGAAATCTTCGCTGACCTCGGACCATTGGACCGGGCAAGTCTAGTGGTTTTTGGGCAAGGAGCTCGGGTTGTTACGCGCTCAACTGGAGATCGCCTTCGGCTTAACACAGCATTAGACACTCTCAGTATCAGCTCGTCATCAACCAGCTTTGGACCTGCTCTCAAGGTTGCCCAAACAGTGCTGGAAGAATCAGAGCTGCCCATGGGTGAAGTTTATCTGCTTTCAGATTTTCAACGCATAGGATGGGCCGGCGACGAAGGCGTGTATTTCCCAGCTGGGGCCAAAGTCATCTCAATCAAACTTTCTGAAGATCCTCCGGACAACATCCAAGTGACGGATGTTGACTTGATCCGCCAGGCAGTTTCAGGACGTGAACGGATCACACCCACTGCCCGCATAGCCCGTAATGGAGGAGTAGATGCTCGAGAGGTAGATGTCAGCCTTGAGTTAGACGGGCAAGAAATTCAGACACGAGCCGTAACACTCGATGCCAATGGAGCCACGTCAGTGACGTTCGAGCCATTTACGGTTTCACAGCCTCACACTCGAGGCTCAATTCGCATTCCCAGTGATGAGCTTACTGCTGATGACGTGAGGAATTTTGTTGTTTCACCCGGGACAGCCCTGTCCTTGCTCGTAATCGATGGAAGTGCTGGAAGCACAGACGCGAGCCTTTACCTGCGGCGAGCATTGGAAATCTCAGACGATGGCAGGTTCCGCTTGACCCATCGAAGAACCAATAATGTCCGCGCAGAAGATTTGGATGGTACGGATGCTGTAATTATCAACGACGCCAGAATCAATGGGGCATCAGCGGAACGCTTAAGGAATTTCGTCCAGCAAGGTGGAGGGCTTCTCGTTGTTTTAGGAGAAAGAGCAGGTTGGCCAGCCTCGGCACAGGACCTTCTTCCGGGTGCCGCGGGTGAGCCCCAGGATCGCCTCCAGGGACGTGGAGGACGCCTCGGACATCTTGAGTATGGCCATCCAGTTTTTGAGCCGTTTTCAGGCCCTCGGAGTGGCGACTTCACTGGCGCACGTTTTTTCCGCGCTCGTAACTTCGTGCTCTCTGACTCAGCCAGCGTCCTTGCTCGATTTGATGACGGGTCTGTGGCCTTCGCTGAACAAGCATACGGACTCGGCACAGTGCTTGTTTGGACATCGACATTGGACTCGTTCTGGAATGATCTGGCTCTCCAACCTGTTTATTTGCCATTCATTCATCGAGTGTCTGAGTACATCGGAGGACGCACCGAGGCACTTCCCTGGTTCACGATTGGACAAGTCCTTGACCTTGCCGACCCCGTAGCACTAGAGAGTGCAGGCCTGGTCTCAGCCGAATCGGCAGAGCTTTCAGGCGGCGGAGACCAGGTTGCCCTTACACCTTCTGGGCAATCGATCGATCTCTCCTCTGATGACGGCCCTAGATACCTGGCGCTAGATGAGAGTGGCTTCTATACCATTCGACCACCAGGCTCCGATCCCGAACGCCCGTTCGTAGTTGCGGTCAATGTTGAATTGGAAGAGTCCAATCTCACTCCTCTGGATCCAGAGGAACTGGTAGCTCAAGTAACATCGTCTATGGCAAACCCTGAGGCTGCAACGGGATTCGTCCAAGCGACTGACCTCCAAATGGAAGATCAAGAACGAAGACAGGCCCTTTGGAGATGGGTGCTCATCGCGGCATTCGGCTTACTGGCGGCAGAAACATTTATGTCGAACTGGGTGTCCCGTCGAACTGCAACTGCAACGCCGATGGCGACCTAGCCTCAGCGAGCTAAAGTCCGAGACGTAATGATAGGGATCGGTATCCTGTGGTGGTATAGCTCATCGGCCCCTAGGTTGAGCCAGGACGAGTAAGGAGAGGCAAATGAGGGACTCCGACAGACGGATGGCACAGGGTCGAATCTTGACGGTCGTCAGGAATGTACGCCGGCGCTGGAGAACCAAAATTTTTCTCCGTGGCCTTACTTGGATCGCAGCAATCACCGGAGCGGTACTCTTCTTGTCTGCACTCAGCCTTGAGCAGATGCGGTTTTCGGCCCCCTCTGTAATCTGGCTTCGAATACTCACGTGGGGCACACTGGTAGCAACCACTTATTGGTTCATTCTGCGGCATTTATTCCGCCGGGTGAGTCATGAGCAGGTTGGGCTTTACCTGGAAGAACACGAACCATCACTCGAACATTCAATCGTGACTGCACTCGAAGCCCCTAATGAAGCTTTTTCGCCAGTATTGGGAGATCACCTGGTCAAGAACGCGCTCACCAGGGCCCGGAAGATCAAGGGTGGGAGACGTGTCGAACAAGGTGCCCTCTATAGGCTAACTGGGGTCGTCACTAGCATAGCAATACTCGGCCTCTCTTTGGTGCTGCTCGGTCCGAGCCACTTGAGGCTTGGGCTGGCTGCCCTGCTTCTCCCGACCAGAGCTGCTGCAGCGGTAAACCCTTATGAAGTCAATATCCAACCTGGGGATACAACCATCGCCCGAGGATCTGACCAGTTGGTGACCGCAAGGCTTGCAGGGTTCGAGTCCAGTGATGTCTCGATCTTCACTCGCAAAGGACCAGACCAGACTTTTCAGCGGATCACCATGCTGTCTACTGAATCGGGAGATTTTGAAGCGCTGTTACTCGGAGTCGACAATCCGACCGAGTATTTTGTTGAGGCAGCAGGAATTCGTTCTGAAACATTTTCAATAGACGTAGCAGACCTTCCGTACGTCGACCAACTTGATTTGACGTATTACTTCCCCAGGTATACCGGACTCGAACCCCGTACCCGTGAGGATGGCGGAGATATAGCAGCGCTGCCGGGGACACTCGTCGAGGTCCGCATCCATCCGACGATGGTCACTTCAGGTGGGCAATTTCTCCTAGATGGGGGACCAACTCAGGATCTCAGCTTGGAAGAGGACGGCACCTTCCTCGCACGCCTTACAGTGCGCGAGGAAGGTTTTTACTCGATCCAGCTAGCACGAGAGAATGGTGACTTAGTTCCAGCTTCCCCTGAATACAGGATTGACCTCCTTACGGATCAAGAACCTTCTGTGCACTTCTCTAAGCCTGGCCGAGACGTCTCGGCCTCGCCAATTGAAGAGGTTTATTTGGAAGTCAGTGCAAACGACGATTACGGCATCGGTGACGTACGGATCGTCTATTCTGTAAACGGAGAAAAAGAGGATACAGTCCCGCTCTTTCAGGGATCTGGCGCTCCGCTGCCAGAGGTATCGACTGGCCATACGCTTTTCCTCGAAGAGTGGGAACTTGAGCCAGGAGACCTGATCGCCTATTACGCTCTGGTGCGTGACAACCGGACTATCTCGGGCACCCGAGCAGTAGCCAGTGACATGTTCTTCCTTAACGTACGCCCCCTAGAGCGGGCTTACCGGCAGGGAGAGGAAAGTGGCGGACAACAACAAGGTGGTGCCGGTGGCCAAACACCCGAGACGGCTCTCTCTGAACTGCAACGGCAGATCATTTCGGCAACTTTCAATCTTATTCGCCAAAGAGAGAGCTACGACCCAGAAGAATTCAGCGAGAACGTGGTCAGCGTTTCACTCTCACAGGGTCGTCTCAAGGAACAGGTTGGCACCCTGCTGGAGCGAATGCAGAACCGAGGGCTGACCAGCACAGATCCAGGATTCCGTGATGTTTCTTCGATCCTGCCAAAGGCAGTTGAAGCAATGACGAGTGCGCAGGAGGACCTCGATACGGAACAATTACGTGAAGCAATCCCAGACGAACAGATAGCGCTACGATATGTGCAACAAGCTGAAGAAACTTACGAGCGCTACGTTACCCAACAGCAGCAGCAACCTGGTGGTGGTGGTGGTAGCCAAGCAGCCGCTGAAGATCTTGCTGACCTATTTGAACTCGAACTTGATAAGCTGAAAAACCAGTATGAGACCGTCCAACGTGGTGCTCAACGGCAAGCTGACAATCAGCTTGATGAACTCCTCGAAAAGCTGAAAGAGCTTTCACAGCGACAAGAACAACAGGCTGAGCGTCAGAGGCGCCGTGCTCAGGTCTCACCACAGGGAGCATCTTCAGGTGGAGGAGCTGCGCAAAGAGAATTAGCCGAGCAAACTGAAGAGGCTGCAAGAGAATTACTCCGACTTGCTAGAGAAAACAACGACCAGCAGCTTGAAGAAACAGCCCAGCAACTTCAGCAGGCTGCCGAAGCAATGCGCCAGTCAGCCTCTCAGTCTGGTAGCACGTCAACTACTGAAGCACAGACAGCGCTACGCAGACTAGAGGAGACGCGAAGGCAACTCGAAGAAGCCCGTTCAGACCGCGCTAGGCGTGACGCCCAAACTGCGATTAATCAGGTTGCAGAACTCCAAGAACAGCAACGAGATGTCCAACGGCAGGTCCGAGAACTCCCGACTTCTGGAGAGGAAAGATCGAGAGCGATTGAACAGCTCAGAGAACGTAAAGATCAGATGACAGAGGCCGTTTCAGAGTTGGAACGAGAACTTGATCGTTCAGCGTCAAGCAGCAGTGCTGATAACCCAGAGGCCGCAAGAGCACTGCAAGATGGAGCCAACCATATTCGTGAATCCAAGTTAAAAGAGAAGCTGCAGTACTCTCGAGGAACGATTGAGCAATGGGATCCTCAGTCGGCTGTCACTCTTGAACTGACGATTGAAGCTGACCTCCAAGCTCTGCGTGATGAACTTGAGCGAGCAGCAGGCGCGGCTAGTCAAAGAGAGCCTAACCCACTTGAAGAAGCGCTCGAAGAAGCCCGCGATCTAGTCCGTGGTATGGAAGCAATGGAGAGGCGTCTCAATGAGACTGGCCCGCAGGGTCAACAAGGCCAGCAGGGTCAACAAGGCCAGCAGGGTCAACAAGGCCAGCAAGGCCAGCAGGGTCAGCAAGGCCAGCAGGGTCAACAAGGCCAGCAGGGTCAACAAGGCCCGCAGGGTCAACAAGGCCAGCAGGGAAACCGTCAATTGGGAGACCGGTCTGGGGCAATCGGTGGTGGTGGACCGGATGGATGGGTCGACTACGAT